>NPIE01006676.1_pt1 | contig 10257 bp, 11 predicted proteins | sample 8637661 | NCBI WGS metagenome assembly NPIE01 (sample SAMN07420842, study PRJNA396082) | bioreactor metagenome | isolation source: sample BA12 brine-fed electro-methanogenic bioreactor BA | place: Japan: Kochi | collected 2016-12-09 | reverse complement strand
TTTGAAACTTGACATTGTAGAGTTAATACTTTCATAAATACTCTACAGCGTCAAGTTTTAAATGGATTTTGTTACGTCAACATCTCCGAAAGAGGCCATAAAACAACACCCCTCCTGGTTTGATGAGTTCCACTCCCCCCGTCCCACACCCCTGTACACAAACCCTTCCGTCACCCACTCCTCCGGCTTCACAACATTCCTTCCATCCACGATCACCGGCCGCTCGCACCCGCATAACCGCCGGACCTCGGAAGGCACCAGACCCCGGTACGCCGCATGCCCGGTGAAGATCACAACGGCATCGGCACCGCTGATCGCCTGCTCGAGATCCATGGTGAGGCCGCCGTCCGGCCGATCGGGATTCGGCAGATCCGGCGAGGTGGCGGGGTCGACCCAGGAGTCGTGCACCCGGACCTCGGCCCCTGCCGCCGTTGCTGCCTGATAGAATGGATCAGACGGGGTGTTGCGGGCGTCGTCGCTGTCGTTGATGAAGGCCCAGCCGAGGAGGGCGATCTTTGCGCCTGCGAGGGGCTTGCCCGCCTCTGCCAGGGCGCTCTCGGTGAGGTGAAGCATATGAACCGGCATGAAGTCGTTGATCTCGCGGGCGAGGGTATAGAGCGAGGGCCGTCCCTCGGGATAGTCGAGGGCGGTGGCTCTGGTTTTTCTCGCCCCTAGAGATTCTCCTGCTTTTTCAGGTTTTGGTGTGCTTCCTGTTTCTGCGGGTGTTTCTGACGGTATTTCTGCTGCTGTTGCTCCTCCTGCAATTCCGGTTTCTGTTGCATCTCTTGCTTCAGCGGCGAGCTGCACCCCCCTCTCCAGGTGATAGGTATCCTTTGTCAGGCAGTGGCCGCCGACACCGGCACCAGGCCAGAGGATGGCACGGGTGATTCCTTCGCCCTTCAGCGAGTCGATCCCGGCCCGGACATCATAGAAGTTCACGCCCATCGCCTCGCAGTAGAGGGCGAGCTGATTGGCCGCTGCGATCTGGAGGTCGCGGAAGGTGTTCTCGGCGGTCTTCGTCACCTCGGCGGCGGTTGCGGTCATCGGGATGATTCTGCCGGTTGTCAGGACCGGGGTGTAAAGCTCGACGGCACGCATCTTAGAGATGGGATCGATTCCGCCGACGATCCGGTCGTGCTCGCGGATGTTTTTGAGCAGTCGGCCGACCATCACCCGTTCAGGGGCATGGGCGAGGGCGAAGTCCCGGCCGGCAACAAGCCCGGATTCTTCTTCGAGGATCTGCCTGGCCATGCCTGCGGTGGTGCCCGGGGTGATTGTGGATTCAAGGACAACCAGCATCCCGGGCCGGAGGTTCTGGCCGACATGCCGGAGACCGTCGATGAGGGGGGTGAAGTCAGGGAGGAGATCGGCATGATCCTTAAACGGGGTCTGGATGGCGAGGGTCACCGCATCGCAGTCTGCGATCTTTGAAAAGTCCGGTGTGCAGGAGAAGGTCCCGGCAGAAACAACCTTTTTGAGGAGCGGCTCAAGCCCCGGCTCCTCGCCTTTGAGGGGGGACTCGCCCCGGTTCAGCATCGCGATCTTGTAGCCTGAGGTCTTTGAGTTCCGCTGAAACCCAAAGACATGGTTGATCCCCGGGATATCGGCGAAGAGGACGGCTGCCGGGATCCCGACATACCCCATGCCGATGACACCGATGGTCCTGATGGGGCCGCGTTTCTTGATGAGTTTTGCGAGATGATTCTGGTGGTTCTCTGGGTGCTGGTCTGTCATGGTCCTCTTCTCTGGCTTCTTCTCTTCGATAGTACTGTCTCTCTTATACTTTGTCAAATGCATTAATAATCCGTCTGATCGCGTCTGCGGCAGTGCCATCGCCATAGTGTGCGGAGTGGCTCCTGGAGTGCCCATTCTGCTGATTCTGCCCCTCTCCGGCCATCTGGCTGACTGCTGCAATGATCCGGTTGGTATCAGCACCTGCAAGCATGTTCCAGCCATCCTCGACCGTCTCAACCCACTCGGTATTCTCCCGGAGGGTGATACAGGGGATCTGCAGGATATATGCCTCCTTCTGGACACCGCCTGAGTCGGTGAGGACAGCGGCTGCCTGGGAGAGCAGCCGGAGCATATCAAGATAGGCGAGCGGCTCGATGATCCGGAGATTTGTAATCGACTCTGGAGTAATGCCATACTGTTCAAGGAACTTCCGCGTCCTTGGGTGTGCCGGGAAGATCACCGGCCGGTCAAGAGCGGCAAAGGCATCCATTATCGACCTGAGATTCTGCTCGTCATCGGTATTGCTGGCACGGTGAATGGTGGCGAGATAGTATACACCTGCTTTGAGATCCAGTCGATCCAGAATATCAGATCTCTCCGCCAGCTCCCGGTTGAAGAGGAGGGCATCGACCATCACATCTCCGACACGATGGACACCCTTTTTAATGCCCTCACGGGCGAGGTTTGCAACCCCGTTTTCGGTTGGGACAAAGAGGAGATCAGATGCATGGTCGGTTAAGACACGGTTTATTTCTTCAGGCATGCTTGCGTCAAAGCTCCGGAGGCCTGCCTCGACATGGGCGATCCGAATATGGAGTTTTGCTGCTGCCAGTGCACCGGCGAGGGTGGAGTTCGTGTCTCCATAGACGAGAACCAGATCCGGTTCTTCCTTGAGCAGGACTTCTTCAATTGCGAGAAGCATCCGGCCGGTCTGTGCCCCGTGGGAGCCGGATCCGATCCCAAGATGGTAGTCGGGGGTTGGAATGGATAGCTCTTCGAAGAAGATGCCGGACATATTCTCATCATAATGCTGGCCGGTATGCACCAGGATCTCCTGGTGATCCCTTCTGAGTGCCCGTGAGACCGGCGCACACTTGATGAACTGGGGGCGGGCGCCGATGATTGAGATGATCTTCATTCCCGCTCCTTCTCTTCTCTCTGCAACGGTGATCTTAGCCTGGGATTCCGTTTCGGGGTCCAATAGAGGTAGTGGTCATGCTCGATCGCGAGATCCTCAATACCTGTATCAACTGCAAGGGACGAGATCCGATAAGCCGGATCATCTTCTGCATCACATACGTCCATTGTTTGTGATTCGGATAGAACCCTGTCACTGGCTGATTCAGTCTGTTTTCTCATTGGATATCTCCATCATAAACTGTGCTGACATGCGAACAGGGTACTCTACTCTTCTCAGGTATGATCAATCTCCGGTTCACTCTCCTTTACCTGTTCATCTCCTCCATAACCCCTTCACAGATCCGGAGATTTAGGAGTCCCTGCTCCGGGGTCACTTCAAACGGTCTGCCATCCCGGGCTGCCCTGACAAATGCCTGGAGTTCGACCTTCAGAGGCTCGACCTTGTTCACGAGCACCTTCTCGATGATATTCTCCTGCCTATACAGGCCATTGGTCTGATCATAGGTCTCCGGTTTCCGGTACACAAAGATCTCCTGGGTCATGAAGTCGCCCTCGATTGTCCGCTCTTCTTCTTCGATATAGATCGATCGGATCTTCTTTGCGGATTTCCGGGATGCAGAGAGATAGAAGGAGGTGGTATCAACTGATCCGAGGACGAGCGCAATATCGCCGTTTCCGCGTGCGGAGAAGGAATACTCCTGATCCGGGAAGAANNGATGTCGATATCATGGATCATCAGATCTTCAACAATCGAGGCATCAGTGATCCGGCCAGATGCGGGGTTGTGCCGGTGGAAGGCGACATACTGGGGGGCTGTTGCAATCCTTCTGATCTCAGGGACGATCGGGTTGAACCGCTCGATATGCCCAACACCCACCACAACACCCTCAGGAATCTCCTGTATCAGCTGTTCAGCTTCTGCTGCAGTTCCGCAGATCGGCTTTTCAATCAGGGTATGCACTCCTGACGTGATCACCTGTTTTGCGGTCTCGAAGTGGAACCGGGTGGGGACCGCGAGCGAGACGAGGTCGACCTTCCTGAGCAGCTCTTCAATTGATGAACAGACCTCGGCTCCCGTCTGGGCAGCAACCGCCTCAGCACTTTTTGTATCAAGGTCAAAGACATAGGTTGCCCCGACTTCCTTCAGTTCACTATAGACCCGGACATGGTTTCTTCCCATGACCCCACAGCCGATCACACCTGCATCTCTCATAGCATCTTCTCCTTTATTCTGAAGCCTTATTTAAAGTCTGTTCAATGAATCCACAATATATTGCCGCTCTGCTGCGCCAATAGACGGGTGTACCGGAAGCGAGAGAACCTTTTCTGCGAGCTCATCGGCAACCGGGCATGCAATCCCACCATCAGCTCCAATCGATGCAAAGACCGGCTGCCGGTGGAGCGGCACCGGGTAGTGGATGGCAGATCCGATCCCCTGTTCCTTCAGGTATACAATTAGTTCCTCACGGGAGAGCGGGGCATCCTCTGTCACCAGGACTACATACTGGTGCCAGACATGGGCTCTGCCCGGAGCAACAATGGGAGTGATGATCCCTGGCACCCTGATATGCTCGTTGAAGAATGTTGCATTCTCCTGCCGTGCTCGAATAAATTCATTCAGTTTTGAGAGCTGCACCCGTCCGATGGCAGCAGCGATATCGGTCATCCGGTAGTTGTACCCGATCTCGGTATGGATGTACTTCTCGGACTGCCCGTGGTTGATGATCCGCCGGAGCCGCTCATGCAGATCGACTGACCCGGTCGTCACCATCCCCCCTTCGCCGGTCGCCATATTCTTGGTGGCATAGAAGGAGAAGCAGGCGAGATCCCCGATCGATCCAACCTTCACCCCATTGATCGAAGCTCCATGGGCCTGGGCAGCATCCTCGATGAAGAGAAGTCCCCGGTCTGAGCAGATCTCTCTCAGCAGAAACGCATCGCAGGGCTGGCCATAGAGGTGCACACCGATGATGGCTTTCGTCTTTTCTGTGATCCGATCATATACAGAATCCGGATCGATACAACAGGTGTCTCTCAGCACATCCGCAAAGACCGGTTTTGCCCCGGTCATCGAGACAGATGATGCTGTTGCAAAGAAGGTGAATGCAGGGACAATTACCTCATCACCGGATCCCACCCCTGCTGCAAGAAGAGCCGCATGAAGGGCGGCGGTCCCGTTGTTTATGGCAACGGCATGGGCAACCCCGCAGTATGCGGCAAATTCATGCTCAAATGATCGGGTGACATGACCCTCGGCGATGATACCAGAGGTGAGGACTGCTTGTACGGCTTCAGCCTCTTCAGGGCCAAGGGATGGACGGGCGATTGGGATCTGCATATAATCTCTCTAACGATCTCAGTTCATTACAAATATGAGGGTTCGTATGATACATTTTTGCATTGGAAATGATTAATCAGCTTCCCACCCTATAATTGTCGAATACCCTGAAGATAGGAAATCAAGCTTGTAAATCAACCATCTATTCAAAATTATCTGGATCTGGATAAATCATGAAAATCTCCATGCTCACCACAACCCATCCATACACCGATGGAAGAATCTTCCAGAAAGAAGCAAGGAGCCTTGCGAAAAAACATGCTGTGACGATTATTGCGCCTGGTGATATTCCAGATAGGTTCGATGAGGCTGGCATCAAAATAATTGCTGTAAAAAAATCAAAATCGCTTCTCTTTCATCCGCTCACCATTCTTCGAATCTTTCTTGTAGCAAGAAAGGTGGATACGGATGTATTCCATTGCCATGAGCCTGATTCTCTTCTGATCGGTCTTGTTCTGAAGTTACTCTTACGCAAACCTGTAGTGTATGATGTTCATGAACATTGGCCAAGTGAAATTCCATTCGACTTTCATATCCAAGAAGGATCAAAACGACAGAAGGTCTTAGGATCAATTGTAAATATTATTGAATGTCTATTGGCGAAACAATCGGATGGAATAATAGCTGTTAGTGAAAGTGTTGCTGAGCGGTTTGAAAAAAGAGGGGTTAGGCCAATTATCATCTCAAACTTTTCAATCCCTGAATATAACATTTCTTGTCATTCAGATAATGAAGGAAATGTTGTTGTGTCTGTTGCGGGGAATATGCATCTCTTTCATGGAATCCTTGAGGGGATTCTTGCGGTTGAACGAATAATTACTCGTCATACTGATGTTTCACTTAAACTTATCGGTAATATACGGTTTGATCTTGAGGATTGCGTACCTGATATGAGTGGTAATTGGGGTTGGATAGAGAAAACTGGCTATCTTCCTTATGATAGGATGTATGAAGAACTCGGTAAAGGCTCTATTGGTCTTCTCCTCTTTCAGCCACACTATTATAATATTTCAATTGGTCTTCCCAACAAACTCTTCGACTACATGCTGATGGGGCTCCCGGTTGTTGCAAGTGATCTGCCAGAGATACGAAGAGTGGTTGAAGATGCAGACTGTGGCATCCTAGTCAATCCGGCAGATGTGGAGGTCATAGCAGAGGCTATTGACTATCTTTTAAGTAATCCTGCAGAAGCTAGGAGAATGGGTGAAAATGGAAGGAAAGCAGTTATTGAAAAATATAATTGGGGAAATATGGAAAAAGTGCTCCTTGAATTTTACGAAACACTTGAGAAATAATCCTGCAATGAAACTCTTCATCACACAACCCCCATCTCCCCCAGCCTCCTCGGCAGGTACTCCCCTGTCACAAAGTCCAGCCCTCTCGCCGCAAACGCCTGCTGTTCCGACTTCAGCCCCATCGAGAGCTGGAGATTGATCTGCTCACGCCAGTAGTCGGTGGCAAACCGGGGGTCGGTCAGCTCAGCCTTGAGTGCGGCGATGTCCTGCTCGCTGAGTGTGTCGGCGGGCAGATCGTAATCCCTGATGTCTGAAGGCTGGACGCCGATGAATTGGGCTGCCGGGGTGGCCAGGAGATCAGACATATGCGCACTCTTGATCGAGCCGTAGGCGACCGAGGCATAGATCCGGTAACTCCAGGGGTCGCCGTCTGTGAAGATAAGTACCGGGAGTTTCAGCTCCTCGTTCAGCCTCTTCAGCATCCGCCGGGTCGACCGGGCCGGCTGCCCTTTGAGATGGACGAGGACACAGTTGTACTCCTCGTCAAAGCCATTCTCCTGGAGACGGGCATACATACCGCCGGTCTCCATCGCAATGACAAACTTCGCGTCATGATCGATAAATTCGACACTCCCGACATTGTTCGGTATCGCATACCCGGCCTCCCCGACATCGTCCCTGCAATGAATCTCGCGGGCACCACGCCGGGTCGTCTCCCTGAGTTTGAGAGGTCCAAAGACCGATGCCCCATCCTCTTCAGGCCGGAGATGGAATGCCTCGCGTTCGAGTGCGGTGACGATCTCAAGATCCTCGACGAGGTAGTTGCTCTCATCCTGTGCAGTGAACTTCGCCTTCTTCCAGGATTCAGAGATATAATACATCTCCCTCAGCGTTGAGGAGCGGTTCTCGGTGAGCTGCCCTTTGAGAAACCCGATCACATACGCCATCTTCAGGAGATGGATAGCACTCCGGGCAGTCGATGCGGACCTGGTGCTCTCCCGCTCCCCGTACTTCCAGACATCTGTCGCCTCGTCATAGGCGATATTCTGTTTTGTCCGGGTCGGCAGCCTGATTGAGGGGATCTCGCCATCTGCGATCTGGTCGTACCACTGCTGTGCTATCTCAACGAGGCGGCCGATTGTGTGAGTGTTCTTCTTCTGATCGCTCTCTGATATCTCTTTCAATGTGGTTTCCTCTGGGGTGTGGATCCTTTTCCCTGACAGGTATCAGTTTTTTATATGGATTTGTTGGTGGTTACAGTATACAGAACTAACCATGCATATACAGCCTTCTACGAAATCATTGGTACCCTTCTATGAAATAAGTGTCTGGATGGTTGACCGCTCGTATACCCTTTGTTCCACCGGTATCCTCTTCCTTTATATTGATATTTCCCCATGAAAAAGACGTACTCAGGCGCCGCGGGGGGTGAGGATCTGCTCGAGCACAGGAAGAATCAGGTACTGGCTCGTGCTGAAGCTTGACCCACTCAGACTCCGCGGGGGGGCACCGCCAACCCCCGCTCCGTCCTCGGGGTGGGCGACCTGTCGGTCGCCGAGCGGGTGCTGTTCGCACCCGCCATTGGGATTAGGGCGCTATCGCGCCAAAATGATGTTTATAACTCTCTCTCTCACCATCAAACACTGGTTCTCATCTACTGTTGCGTGTACAGTGTGAAGAAGAGACCCGGTCAAATCCCATCTTAAAAAAGGAGACTCTTCTCCAAAATTCTGATCGCGAGGGTTTTTTCCATAATTCTTAGGAACGTGGGAAAAGATCCCGTTAGAGATCCCTCATCTCTCTCATCCCCGATGCAACAACCGGATCATTGAGGGTGACAGAAAGCAGGTGCGGCGCGGGTATCGGGGGGCGGGGTCAAGCGAAGGGGATCAGGATGACAGAGCTGATTAACCCTTGCTCATCAGAGCAACCTGAAAGGCGATTCCGTCGTCGCACGAAGGAATCGGGGTTTTATCTGCTATGGCAGCCCCCGGAGCATTCCCGCCCCTCCCGCGCCAGCATCTGCGGCCACCCGGTTCAACCACCCTTGCGAAGCATTTGCGGATGGGGCCGGGGCGGTGGGGGGTTCTGACACGTGAGTACCAGAGCACCTCTCCAACGTAACTCCACGCCTGTCTCTGACTCTTCTACCACTAATACTCTTTAAGACTGAAGATGGAGTCATTGATATGAATGTAGGAATATAGTATGTCATTTTATCATTTACATTGGTCATAAAATAGCGATTTGAGGCCATTCATGTATTATAACAGCCTTTGGATAGTAATGGCCTTCAGAAATATGGAGAAGAACCAAAAAAGGATATCCGGTGGGAAATAGCCTCTATCAAGACCGCTCTTGTTTGTGCAGGAAATACGGGTCTGATCCCGAATTACTCACATTGTGAAATCTTGTATGGGTTCTGCTGCCCTGATGCAACCCTCACTTCAAGAATCAGGTGCAGGACTTCCTTTAGGCTTCCAAGTGCTCCCTCATAGGTGTCACCCTGCGCATAGCATCCCTGGACTGCTGGTATATGGGCATAATAGCCATCATCGTCCTTTTCAATGACAACACCAAAACTGGTCATGATAGTTGATATCTCCTTTCTGTAGAGTAATAAGCTGTTGTCTGGACGAAAAAAAACTTTGTGGATGCACCATATCAGCAGAACGTATCCTCTGATATGCGCTCACCCGAAAAGATCCAGACAATTCCTTCACTGATATTGTTTCTTGCACCGGTATACAACCTTTGCATCATCAAGAGTGTAGATATCCGGTTCATCCTGGAGAAACTGGTGTAAGGATCGCTCTGATAGCTTCATCATTCCTATTGTTTTATTCTGATGAATTAAATCATGAAGCATATTTTTTATTTCTGAAACTTCCTCTTTGATAACCTGAATATCTGTTTTCATTGTCATATCCCTCACAGGCATCTCCCATAACCTGACAATAATAGTGGTTTATTCCACATAAAGGTCTATATCTGAACCTTGACCCACCGGGACGCAGGATCTGCCAGAGGATAGGACGAATCCGGATACTGGATCCATCTGAACATAAGACCTGTCAGGACATAGAATTCATCTGAACCTTGACCCACTCCGACTCCACGGGGGGGCACTGCCAACCCCCGCTCCGTCCTCGGGGTGGGCGACCTATCGGTCACCGAGCGGTGCTGTTCGCACCGCCATGGGGATTAGGGCGCTATTGCGCCTTTTGTGGTGAGAGATCGGGATGGTGAAGGAATCAATCAGGATGCCTTATAGCAGACTTCGCACGAATCCAGTACTTCATCCCTGATGTGCCTGCTCAGCTCTTCCGGTGTTCTGATATCGATCTTCCTTCCTCCAAAGAGTTCTGATAATTCTTCTTCCATCGTAAAGAGGGTGAAGAATCCGGGTGTTTTCCCCTCCTCAAACTCAATAAGGACATCGACATCGTTCTCTGGTGTGAAATCCTCCCTGAGGACCGATCCAAACAGGGCCAGGCTCAGGATATGATACTTTCTGCAGAAGGCTGCGATCTCCTTATGGGGGATCGGTATCCGGGAGGTATTGGTCATCTGGGAGTGCTCGTACTATCTCTATTCAACTGGGAGATAAAAACTCTGTTGGGGATTAATCTTCGATTGGATATCGGGATTGGATACCTGGGGTGGATACTTGGATTGTATAAGACCCACTCCGACTCCGCGGGGGGGCACTGCTCAATCCCCCGCTTCGTCCTCGGGGTTGGCGACCTATCGGTCACCGAGCGGTGCTGTTCGCACCGCCATTGTGGATTAGGGCGCTATCGCGCCTGA
>NPIE01009192.1_pt1 | contig 10259 bp, 4 predicted proteins | sample 8637661 | NCBI WGS metagenome assembly NPIE01 (sample SAMN07420842, study PRJNA396082) | bioreactor metagenome | isolation source: sample BA12 brine-fed electro-methanogenic bioreactor BA | place: Japan: Kochi | collected 2016-12-09 | reverse complement strand
TCATATCTCACAGTTATATTTCGCGCGTCAGGGCGTAATCACGGAGGAGATGGAATATGTGGCTCTGCGCGAGAACATGCGTCTGGAACACTATTCCGAACTGCTCGGCAAGGAAAAAGTCACGCCAATTACTCCTGAACTGGTTCGCCAGGAAGTGGCTGCGGGCAGAGCGATTATCCCGGCCAATATCAATCATCCCGAAATCGAGCCCATGATTATAGGCGCGCGCTTCTCCGTCAAAATCAACGCCAATATCGGCAACTCGGCCTTGCGCGGCGGCATCGAGGAGGAGGTCGAAAAAATGGTCTGGGCTATTCGCTGGGGCGCCGACACCGTAATGGACCTGAGCACGGGCGCGGCCATACACGATACGCGCGAATGGATTCTGCGCAACGCGCCCGTACCCATCGGCTCGGTGCCGCTTTACCAGGCGCTTGAAAAAACCGGCGGCATTGTCGAAGACCTGACCTGGGATATTGTACGCGATACGCTTATCGAGCAGGCGGAACAAGGCGTGGATTATTTCACGCTGCACGCGGCAGCGCTCAAGGCCCATTTCCCGCTGATAGCTTCCCGCCTGACCGGCATCGTCAGTCGCGGCGGCGCCATCATGGCCAAATGGTGCATGGCCCATGAGCAGGAAAACTTTCTGTATAGCCACTGGGATGATATTTGCGAGATACTGGCCGACTACGACGTGGGCGTATCCATTGGCGACGGGCTGCGTCCAGGCTGCGTACACGATGCAAACGACGCCGCCCAATTCGCAGAACTCAAAACTCAGGGCGACCTGACGCGCCGCGCTTGGGAAAAGCATGTGCAGGTCATGAATGAAGGCCCTGGACATGTGCCCATGCATCTTATCCCGGAGAACATGGACAAACAGCGCGCGTGGTGCAATGAAGCGCCCTTTTACACGCTCGGACCACTGCCGACCGACATTGCGGCAGGATACGACCACATCAGTTCGGCTCTTGGCGCGGCAATGATTGGCTGGCACGGCGCAGCAATGCTTTGTTATGTCACCCCCAAGGAGCATCTGGGGTTGCCCGACAAACAGGATGTACGCGAAGGCGTTGTTGTACACAAACTGGCCGCCCACGCCGCCGACCTGGCAAAAGGCATGCCCGGCGCTCAGTTGCGCGACAACGCACTTAGCAAAGCGCGCTACGAATTCCGGTGGGCCGATCAGATAGCCCTATCTCTCGACCCCGACCGTTGCCGGGAACTCCGCACCGCCGCCATGCCCGACGCCGAAACCCTGCCGGAAGGCTATTGCTCGATGTGCGGCCCTAATTTCTGCTCCATGCGGTTGTATCGCAGTCTGTGTCCGCAAGTAAAAAAATAGAACCGTCATGAGTAGGACTTGCCTTTCAAACGGCGACAAGATACAATAGGGATGCTTGGGTGTGCCAATGGGCATAGCGCCCACACCCCGGACAAGGTGAAACATGCGTATGCGCAGCTGGAGAAAAATTTTTATTCCAGAGACTTAATTCAGAAGTAAAAGAACTCCCCTGTTTCAGGGGTAAAATCGGATATATGGCGCCGTGCCGCTCCAGCCCTTGATGTTGGAGACAAAATAAATAGTTGACTTTTTGCATAAAATATCGCAAACTAAGTATCATTGACACATTCAGTCGGGCTTTTAACGCCGAAAAAGAGGCGCGTCATCATTTGGACGCCCGGCGACAAGGAAAGGTATGCCAAGATGCCGAAGGTGCATTTGATCTCAACGTATTTGTTGGTTAGCGTGATGGGTCTGTTGCTTGTCGGTTGCCCGAGGCCGTCAACGCCAATCACACCCGAGCCGCAATTCGAACTTGCGCCGCAGCGCGGTCTAGTCCCGCTTACGGTCCGTTTCAACGACACTTCGATTCCCGGCAGTTCTTCAGTTCGGGCGTGGGCTTGGGATTTTGGCGACGGCGCGGGCGGCAACGGCCCCAGTCCCGAGCATACATACAAGGCGGCGGGCGTATATGACGTAACGCTGACCATCACAACGGCGGAAGGCAACTATTCGTATACGCATAACGAAGCGGTGCTCGTGGAGAAGTCCGGCTCTTATGACAATCCCGACCCGGATACGGGAATTGTCACCGGCGAAGGCGTTTCCATTACCGTTCCTTCCGCATTGCGCGACCGCGTGGTGTTCGGCATTCGTAAAGACGCAGCGCAAATATCTCTCGACGCTTTCGAACCGATGATCATCATGTCGGACACCTTTATCATTTCTCACAACCTGACGCCTCCAGACCTGTTTGTCTATGACGGCCACGAACGCACCGAGCCCACCCTGCTCTCAATTCCGATGGTGGAAGAGTTGCCCGTCCCCATCCTTGACCCCAAATCATTGCAGCTGCTGGCGCGATTGAGTGACGGCAGGACGGTTCCCATCCCAGGCGTCGTGGAACAGAACAGTTTTATCTCATCCGTGTTGCGCCTGCCGAAACGCGCGCAATACGTTGTTGTATTAAGGCCGGAAGTCAACGAGATAGATACGCGCTCGATAGAAGATTTATATGAGGAGCGCCTCGAAGCGGACGACTTCTGGGCGGACTACTGGACTGTCAACTTCAGCCGCACGACGGCCTCGGAACTGGCGGCGCTTTATTACGGCAATATGCGCGACGAGGCGTCATATCACAGACGTTCATTCACGGACGAAGAGCTTTTTGAGGCCTTGGGCGCTTTGAGCGCGGCGGCGCAGGGGCTGCATAATCTGCTCGCCGAAGGCGAAATGAAACCGCCCACGCTGGTAATGGAAGATGATTATCAACGACACACCGTCGTATTGTTCAATATGTATCGCCAATACCCTTACGATTTCGACGCCGTTACGGATGTCGCCTATCATGACACTTCCTTTGGTCATGTCGTGCTTGATCCGGCCCAGCTGCTTGCCATCACCATCCGCAATCTGCGCACGGCCTCGGCGGACCCTGACGCGCTGGACATACGACAACCGTTCACCGCGGCCATGGCTTTTGCGGAAGCGTTGTTGCACAGCACATACCCCACCTACCAGATTCCCCCAATCACAACAACAGGCGATCCTGCCTGGGGCCTGCCCGCACCCGCCGACCGCACGCTTGAAGGTGCGGTGAAGCCAATTAATTTCTTGCAAGGATTTTACGACGGCTCGGGCATTTATCTGGCCCAGCGCACGGAAGAACTCCTCGGCAGGGGCTTTGGCGCCAACGAATATGCGCTGCTTTCCGAAGCATTGCTTTTCCCTTACAGCCCCTCCACACCGGCCTACAGCTGGTCCGGGCATGAGTTCTTCACCTACCTTGAGAATGACGAGGAATTTGAAGAGCCTTTGGGGCTAATAGTGGGCACCCTCGCCGGCCTGAACGAGGCCATCGAGGAGTTCGGCGAAGATTTTATATTGCCCCTCCACTTCGCGCAGGCCTTGCTCGGCATGTATCTGGTCATGGATGAGATCATCACTGAGGCGATGGAGGAAGTCGAGGAGCCTGCGCACGCCAATCTGCGTGATTATTATTGGACGTACGCCAAGGACCGTGGGTATATTAACAGTACGACGTCCCTGATGCGCGCAAGCGACAGCCTGCGTCCGCCCTACTCCTTTAATGCAGACCGGTTCTCCGATCAATCCATGACGCAACTTGTTTTCAATGGCCCGGCGGAAACCCTATCGTTAACCCCGGATGCACAACCGGCGCTGCAAGACATCCCGCCGCTTAGCACGCGCGCGCTGATCATTGATTTACATTCCCTTACAACAGCGTTGCGGCTGCATTTTGACGCGAACACCTGGCAAACCGACGAAGACGGGTACGGTCCAGCAATCGCCGTATTCAAGGAAGGCAAAACGGGCGTGGAACTGTCGCAGCCGGCGGGCGCCTACCGCGAGTATCGGATACTTGACAGCAACAGCGACGGCGTCAACGACACCATCAGCGTATTCCGGCTGGAAGCGGACGAGGAAGACTGTTTCAATCGCGTAATTGTATTGATAAGCAACCTGCACCTGACCGAGCGCAACAGCGTTTCCATTGACGTACGCGCCTTTGCCACGCTTGAGACGGCAGAAGAAGAAGCGTTGCGACGATATGTATACGCCTGCGACCCGCTATATCAATGGGAACTGCAAAGCGTACTTGATTTCAGCGTGGATGAAGGCGCCAAGGGATATATGTTGAACATGATCTCGGGCGCATGGCGCGGCGACGACGAGGTGAACCAGCCAGTCTGGCGTCACAAACTGGCGGTCATCGAGCCGACCAATGTTCGCGAAAATACGGCGTTGTTGTTTATTTCCGGCGGCCGCACCGACTCCGACATTAACCTGGAAGAGGCCAGGTTGTTGGCGGAGTTCGGCAAGGCCAGCCGCTCCGTGGTCGCCCTGCTCAAAGCGGTGCCCAATCAACCGCTCCGTTTCAGCGATGAAGAGCGCAATCGCTCGGAAGATGCGACCATCGCCTACAGTTACGACAAGTATATGAATTCTTACGACGCGGGCGAAGCGGATTTCACTTGGCCGGCATTGTTTCCCATGACACGGGCCGCCGTGCGCGCCATGGATGCGGTACAGGAGTTCATGGCAATCAGGCCTGGCGCTCCGGTGCGCGATATAGACAACTTCGTGGTTGCCGGCGCGTCCAAACGCGGCTGGACCACCTGGCTTACCGCTGCGGCGGACGAACGCGTCTCGGCCATTATGCCCATGGTTATTGACGTGCTGAACATGCCTGCGCAAATGGAGCATCACCGCAAGGCCTATGCGGGTTATCCTCTCTATGATCCCGCAAACGGCATTTTCGGCGGTTATTCCGTGGCCATCAAGGATTATGTAGACCTGCAAATTTTTGACCGTTTCGGCGCCGCCCATGGCGATTCATTATTGAAGCTGGTAGACCCCTACAGTTATCGCAATGTGTTGTCCATGCCGAAGTTTATCGCCAATTCGACAGGCGACCAGTTCTTCCTGCCTGATTCCTCCCGCTTTTACTTCTATGATTTGCCGGGAAGGAATTACTTGCATTACGCCGCAAACACCGATCACAGCCTTACGGACGGGCTCATGGTGGACGAGGACACGCTCGCCGGAATGCTTGCCTTTTATATGGCCCATGTCAGGAATATGAACCGCTTCACTTCGGACGACGTTGTGTTGCCCACTTATCAATGGCGGCGCCTTCCGAACGTAGAGCGCATCGAGTACGATGAAGACGAAGAACCCGTAGTAAAAGTGTTTGCGCGGCTGGAGGTTACAGCGGACCAACGGCCTCTGGCCAATGTATGGCGCGCCTATGCGCCCGAACAGCGTGATTTCAGACTGCAAATACTTGGCCCTGCTTGGGAGCAAACTCCCGTTTTGGGCGAGTATAACGCTCAGACAGGACAATGGCGCGCGGAAATAGAAACCGAAATCCCTGAGGAAGGCTGGCGCGGGTTTATGGTGCAGCTGCGATTTGTCGGACCCGATCCGCTGCAAGAGGTTCCCTATGTCTTCTCCACGCCCGTATATGTCGTTCCCGAGGACGAATACCCGACACCCAGCGACAACTAAGAGCATTGCCGCACTGGATGCGGTTTGCCCATATTTCACCAGGTTTCCGCTGTCTTATCCGATTATGTGCCTTCGTAGTGGACACGCAGGCGCTTGGGTGCTTGATCCGTTTTGCGGAGCCGGTACGACTGTATCGGCCGCGCGACAACTGGACATGAATGGCGTCGGTGCAGACAGCAGTATTGTGGCGGTTGCCATTGCGCGCGCAAAACTGTTGTCTGTTGCTCCCGAGGCCGTAGTCACGCGCGCGAAAACAGTGCCGCGCGGGAACACGCCAACTATTGAAACACCCGAGGGCGAATTCTGGCGAAAGTGTTACTCGCCTAAAATCCTGCCAGCCCTATGTCGATTCAGAGACTATTTTTTGGGCGCGCCCGATGATCCCGCCGACCACATGCTGCGCGCCCTTCTTCTGGGTTTGCTGCATGGCCCCCAATACGCCCGCACTCCCTGTCTATCAAACCATTTGCCCGCCGCATTTGCGCCTGCGCCCGAACAGGCGCTTGCTTTCTGGAAACGCAATCATCTGGAACCGCCGGACGTTGATGTTGATGAAGCCATTCAAAAGCGGGCTGTCGCGTTATTAAAAGATTCTGCACCACCGGGTCGCGGCCGCATTCTGGCTGGCGACAGTCGGTATTTATGCTTTAGTCAATCGCCCTTATTTGACTGGGTAATAACCTCGCCGCCCTATTATGGAATGAACACCTATCGGGAGCATCAGTGGCTGCGTTTGTGGTTTTTGGGAGGCCCGGCACAACCCACGCACGATGAAACAGACCAAATCGGTCAAAGAACGCTCGAACAGTACCTTGATGATCTTGCGACAGTCTGGCGCAACGTGGCGCAAGCCTGTCGTCCAGCCGCCCGATTGCGCCTGCGTTTTGGCGCGGTGCCCGGCATTGCGGCGCCGCATCCATTCGAGTTAATCAGGACAACCCTGAGCAACGCGGATGCGGGCTGGAAAATTACAACGCACAGACCTGTTGAAACACACCATTCGATGGTGGGTACGCTGTTTGACAATCCCGCGCAACGGCCTGAAAACGAGTTTGAATTGTGCGCCCGTTTGGAAACGTAACAGAGCTGACGCCACTGCTCTAAAAAGAAATGTAGAAGCGGACTTTGGCCGCTTTAATGCGCCGAGACGTCGGGTCGACATTTTCATCGTTTATAATGGAGGCAGTCGCCTCATGAGCAACTACTCTGAAAATTTTTGGAAGAAGGGACTGACGCAAGTAAGAGAAGCAAGACGGGGCTGTCCCTTCTTGCTCCGTCTTTTTGTTTGTTTACAATTGCCATACGCATTTCCGACAAGATCAGAAAGTCTGAATTTGTACAGTAGTGATATCAGCACGCTGAAAGTATTGCGACAAGCAGGCAGGAAACACTCATGACACAAGATATGTTCAGTGATGTAAAAGGCGCCGCTCATGAGGGGCGCCAAGACGCGCCCCTTGCACGACGGGTCACCCCGCGTACACTGGATGAAATCCTGGGCCAGGACCATATCCTCGGCCCGGGCAAATTGTTGCGTCGCGCCATCGAGGCGGACCGCATCACCTCGCTTATCCTGTATGGTCCGCCGGGATGCGGCAAGACGGCGCTTGCGCGGGTCATTGCCATGCGCACCAGCGCCGGTTTCGAGCCGCTCAACGCGGTGCTCTCGGGCGTGGCGGATATCCGAAAAGTCATTCAAAGCGCGGAGCAACGCTATGCGGTAAATCAACGAAGCACCATCGTATTCGTGGATGAAATCCATCGGTTCAATCGCGCACAGCAGGATGCGCTGCTGCCTCACGTCGAGAACGGCAGAATCATCATGATCGGCGCGACCACGGAGAATCCCTTTTTTTCCGTAGTCGCACCGTTGCTGTCGCGTTCGCAGATATTCGAGTTCAAGCCCCTTGAAGAAACGCATATCGTCACCCTGCTCAAACGGGCCATCAATCATCCCCGGCGCGGTTTTCCCGACGTTACGGTGACCATCGCGGACGACGCTATGGTCCATATCGCACGCTACGCCGAGGGCGACGGGCGCCGCGCTTTGAATGCGCTCGAGATCGCCCTGCTCACCACGGAGTCGGTGGGAAACGCCCTCCACATCACCAGCGACATCGCTGCGGAAAGCATCCAGCGAAAGATGCTGCATTACGACGGCGCGGGCGACGCCCATTTCGACGCCGCATCGGCGTTTATCAAAAGCATGCGCGGCAGCAACCCGGACGCCGCCGTGTATTGGATGGCCCGCATGATCGAAGCGGGAGAAACACCCCGTTTCATTGCGCGGCGTATTTGCATCGCCGCTTCCGAAGAGGTTGGCAACGCCGACCCCCAGGCGCTGATTCTGGCCAACGCCGCCTGCCAGGCCGCCGAGTTCATCGGCTTTCCCGAAGCGCGCATTATCCTTGCCCAGGCCGCCATCCACGTGGCCTGCGCGCCGAAAAGCAACGCCTCGTATCTGGCCATTGACGCCGCCCTAAAGCATGTGCGCGAAGAAAAGAGCGCCCCCGTACCCGCGCATCTTCAAGACGCCTCCTATTCGGGCGCGAAACAGCTGCAGCGCGGCGTCGGCTACCGCTACGCCCATGACTATGAGGACGGCTATGTGCCGCAGGACTATGGCGTTGCCCGGGGGAGTTTTTACCATCCGAATGAACGCGGCAGGGAGGCAGCCTTCAAGAAGCGGCTCGAGGCCCTGGACGCCCGGGACGCGAGGAAACCCAGTGAGACGTGAGGCTGGCAGATTATTGGCCCGCAGTCGCTATAAACGACAAGAAGTTATCAGTCGTTTTTCCGTGGGACGTGCAGGATGGGCAGGATATTATCATGTGAAAAGCATATACACAGGTCCTGCAACACATGAACAGCAATTATCTGGCAGTGGGCAACGCCCGCGTTGAACTGGAAATATGATATGATGTCCTTGAAGTTGCAATTGACTGGAGAACCAAATGACGCGATTGAATACATCGTCGCAAAAAGATGACCTCCTCTTCCCCAGGGTTGACCGTTCCATCGTAAGCGCCGCTACGCTTCTTGAAGAATCCGACGAGAAAGCCTATTGGCAGAATCGAAGTATTGCGGAGCGGCTTGACGCCATTGAACTTTACCGGATTATTGCGTATGGCCATGATGCATGTACCGCCCGACTTCAAAGAGTTCTTGAAGTTGCTCAATTTTCACCACGCTGAATATCTGCTCATAGGCGGGTATGCAGTGGGCATCCATGGATATCCCCGGCCGACAGGCGATATGGATATCTGGATACGCGCAACACCGCAAAACGCGCGGTTGACGGCTCAGGCGTTGAAAAACTTTGGATTTGAGTTGAACGAATCAATAACGGCTTTATTCGAGGAGGAAAACAACATTGTCCGCATGGGTGTTCCGCCAATGCGACTCGAAATCATAACCAGTATCTCCGGCGTTGATTTTGACGCATGTTATCAGAAGCGTTTTGTTTATGATATGGACGGTATCCTGGTGAACGTAATTGGACTTGACGACCTGAAAGTGAATAAGCATGCAAGCGGGCGGCACAAGGACTTGAATGACCTTGAACAATTGCCTTGATGCGGTATAGCCGGCGTCAATTCGCTTTTTGGCGGAATGGCCCCTTTATGGTTGCTTGGGTATAGCTGCCGCACGAAGCCATATTATGAAAAAGCGCCCCAAAATCCCGTCGCATTCAGGATGTCAGAAGTTACGCCAGTATCGCGCGCAGATCATTTCGGTCCGACAGCCCGGCGAGCATCGCAATTTGCGCATCAGCGTACCCATGACGACGCAAGGGCGCGACAATATCCGCTTCCAGATCGGGCACGAAATAATCCAGAAACATGCCCTGTCCGCTCACCTGCCAGGGTCCCGCCTCGCCGGGGATAAGCACCGCCTCGCCACGTCGTACGCCGCAGGTCCAGTCGCCTGAGTTGACGCTCAGCGGCGCATCCAGCGCCAAGGCGATATGAAAAGACGCGCCTCTTGTATCGAATAGGCCGCGGCCTTGAATCTGAACGCGTTCCGCCGCGAAATACCGGCATGCCGCGAGCGTCTCGCGGACCACATTGTTTTCCGTAAACCGCAGCGGCGCCGCGCGTCCGCCATGGGTTGCCGCGAAATCCATCACCCCAAGGGCTTTTTCAATATGCAAATCACGGGGAGCGCCGTTGGCGTCTACCCGGTTCCAGTCGAACAAACGGTATGTAATGTCGCTGTTCTGTTGAATTTCGGCAAGCAATATGCCGCCGCCGATGGCGTGTATCGCGCCTGCGGGCACAAATACCGCATCGCCGCACGATACGGGAAAGGACCGCATCAGGGGCGCCACATCGCCCTCGCGCAATGCCCGCTCGAATCTATCCGGCGTCACGCCGGCCTCAAGGCCCGAGATCAAGGCGCTGCCCGAGTCCGCCTCGAGTACATGCCACATCTCGGTCTTGCCCTGGTCGGTCTCGCCCAGGCCAGCCGCCTGGTCATCGTCGGGATGCACCTGTACCGACAATACGTCGCCCGCGTCAATAATCTTCAGCAATAAAGGAAAGCGCCCCGCCTGTGTGGGCAACACGCTGTTCCCCAACAATTCTTTCGGATACTCCGCCATCAGCTGTCGCAGGCTGACGCCCGCATTGGGACCTTCACTGACCACGCTTTCACAGATTGGATGGTCGGCAATCAGCCAGGCCTCGCCTGTCGCGCCAGCGGGAATGGGAATATGGGG
>NPIE01001692.1_pt1 | contig 10261 bp, 7 predicted proteins | sample 8637661 | NCBI WGS metagenome assembly NPIE01 (sample SAMN07420842, study PRJNA396082) | bioreactor metagenome | isolation source: sample BA12 brine-fed electro-methanogenic bioreactor BA | place: Japan: Kochi | collected 2016-12-09 | reverse complement strand
CGGGCAGAAACGGTTTTGCAGTACCGTTGGAACTGGAAGCCTGTTATTCATTCAATTTTCAGCAGCAGGGGGCTTCTGCAGCGAGGCTTCCTTACCACCATAAGGTTATCAGTCTGGGCGACTCTCTTTGCCTTCATGATCGGCACCATAGCTGGAGTCGGAAGACTCTCGGGAAATCTTTTTGCCAGACTCGTATCCGGTGCCTTTGTAACCCTGATCCGGAATATTCCACCGCTCGTGCTTGTCTTTATTTTTTACTTCTTCTTTTCCAGTCAGCTTCTCGATCCCCTCGGCCTTGATTCCATTGCACGGAAGGCTTCGCCGGACACACAGCGGATTATCACTTTTCTTTTTGCAGAGCCCGGAAGTATTACCGCATTTTTATCTGCGGTACTGACCCTCGCCATATATGAAGCTTCCTACATAGCCGAAATAGTCCGTTCGGGAATTCAGTCCGTTGACCGCGGACAATGGGAAGCATCATGGGCCATCGGCCTTTCACGTCTCGACCGCATGAGGTTCGTGATTCTTCCACAGGCCCTGAGGCATGTGCTTCCTGCCCTGGCCGGCCAGTTTATCTCCACAATGAAGGATTCTGCGATTGTTTCGGTCATATCGATTGGCGAACTTACCTTTCAGGGAATGGAACTGACCGCTTCTACCTACAGAACTCTGGAAATATGGATCAGTGTCACCCTGCTCTATTTCATTCTGACCTTCAGCTGCTCACAGGCCATCGGATTGATGGAAAGAAAACTCAGGGCCCGATACTCTGATTGACGTTCCGGCCCAGAATTTCTTGACGAAATGCTATTCCCATTCAATGGTTGCCGGAGGTTTGCTGGATATGTCGTAGACAACCCGTCCGATATCCGGAACAGAGTTTGTAATGCGTGAAGAGATTTCCAGCAGCGCGGCGGTTTCGAAGGGGTATACATCAGCAGTCATGCCGTCATGGCTGACAATGGCCCTGAGGGCGAGAACATAACCGTAACGGCGGGCGTCTCCGCTTACTCCCACCGACTTTATGGGAAGCAGGACAGCGAAGGCCTGCCATATTTCATCGTAGAGACCGCGCTTGTGCAGTTCATCGATATAGATAGCATCGGCTTCTCTCAGAATCCGGCATTTTTCACGGGTAACTTCTCCCAGAATCCGCACCCCAAGCCCGGGACCGGGAAATGGATGCCGCGCAACCATTTTCTCGGGCAGTCCGATAAGGCGTCCGAGCCGTCTGACTTCATCCTTGTAAAGCCGGTCCAGGGGCTCTATTATCATTCCCGCCTCGCGCTTTGCTTCAATGAGGGGACTGCGGACATTGTGATGACTCTTTATTACCTTGGCATTTTTGCCGACACCTTTGCCGGATTCAATGAGGTCGGTATAAAGGGTGCCCTGAGCCAGGAAGTAGTCACCCGTTATTGCTCCCGCGATATCACTTTTCTGGACCTCCACAAAAAGATCCCCGATTATCCTGCGCTTTTCCTCGGGATCTTCCACTCCCGCAAGAGCATCCAGAAAACGGTCCCTTGCATCGATAATGGAAAGGTGCCTGGCCCCCAGGCTTTCAAGACTGATGCGGACCTCTTCGGTTTCATTCTTCCGCATAAGTCCCGTATCAATGTACATGAGATGAACCTTATCGTGGTCCAGAGCGGAGAGCAGTACCCCGGCCACAACCGAAGAGTCTACTCCTCCCGAAATAAGCAGCAGCACGGGATGATCTCCGACCCGTTTCCGGATGGAACGGCTGATCATCTCAAGATAATTCTCCATGCTCCACCCTTTTCCGGCTCCGCAGATACGGCAGACAAAGTTCTCAAGAATGGCGGAACCGTACTGGCAGTGGGTAACCTCAGGATGAAACTGAAGCCCATACAGCTTCCGCTCTCTGTTCTCGGCAGCCGCTGTATGATGTTCGCTCTGTGCTGTCACAGTAAAACCGTCAGCTACGGAAGCAATGCTGTCTCCATGGCTCATCCAGCTTATAAAGCCTTCCGGTACACCGTGAAAAAGCCCGGATTCCTTTGGAAAACGGAGAGGAGCACGTCCATACTCCTTTTTGTCCAGCCCCAGAACCTTGCCGCCAAAGTCGCTTGTCATACGGTGAAAACCGTAACAGATACCAAGAATCGGCAAGCCGGATTCATAGGCCGAGTCATCGGCCTCTGGTGCATGCTCCTCATAGACGGACCAGGGAGAACCGGAAAAGATAAGACCTTTCACATCCCTGAGCATTCCGGCGTCCAGCCGTGTTTCAGGCGGAATAACATCACTGTAGACGCCGAAATCACGAATCCGGCGGCCAATCAGCTGGGCTGTCTGACCGCCGAAATCCAGAATCAGGATCTTGTCCACAGCGGCTTCCTGATCATGGTCTCTTCACGGTTGTAACCTACGGAGACAATATCAACGGAGGTGCTTGTAAACTCTTCAATAAATTCTATGTAGGAGCGTGCATTCGCCGGCAGATCTTCATACCGTTCAACCTTTGTCAGTACGTTCTTCCATCCCGGGAATTTCTTAACCACTGGCTTTACGCGGTCCAGGGCCTGAGCGGTTGAGGGAAAATCCGTTGTAATTGCCCCATCCAGTTCGTAACCGACGCATACGCCTATTTCATCAAGCGTGTCATAGACATCAAGGTGGGTAAGTACAAGAGAGTCGATGGAGTTGGTCCTGCAGGCGTACTTGAGAGCGGGCAGATCGAGATAGCCGCAGCGTCTGGGCCGGCCGGTGGTAACACCATATTCGCGTCCTATTTCCCGGACCATATTCTCAAGCTCACCTTCCGTGTCCGGATCGAATTCGCTTGGGAAAGGACCGTTACCGACACGGGTTGAATAAGCTTTGAACACCCCGAGAACCCGGTCGATTCTTCTCGGACCGATTCCTCCCCCGAGGCTGGCTCCCGCGGATGCACTGTACCCGGAACTGACAAAGGGATAGGTACCAATGTCGAGATCTAGAAGAATACCCTGGGCTCCTTCAAAAAGGACTTTACTGTCATCAAACTGTTCCATGTAGGAGGCCAGATTAATGCTCATTGAAAGCAGTCTCTCCATAAACGGTTCAAGGAATTCCTTTTCGCTGCTGCGGAGTGTGTTGAGAAACTCCTTTTCCCTCAGATCACCTAAACGGATGCCGTCCCGGTTCGCCTTTTTGGAATAGGCGATCCCTATTCCTCTTCCGGTCGTTCCGATGGGATTTCTTCGTTCGGCGTCGGTTGTTTTATCAATCTCCTTGTAATCCGGAAGAACAAGATGGGCTCTGTCGCTTATGTGAACACGCCCGCTCCAGTCTATCCCCTGTTCTTCAAGGGTGGCAAGTTCGGTAAACAGGGCTTCAGGGTCGATTACCATTCCGCTTCCCAGAACAACATGTTTTCCGGGGTAAATTATACCGGAAGGTACCAGGTGCAGCTTATATGTCACATCATCGGTTACAATGGTATGACCCGCGTTGGCTCCTCCGGAAAACCTGACCACCAGGTCCGTCTCGGAAGCAAGAAAGTCTACAATTTTACCTTTTCCCTCGTCACCCCACTGGGCTCCGATTACTACAAGATGCATAAGATCCCCCCGACTCTGTCAATATGAGGGAATGATGCCAGAAGGCGGAACTTTTGTCAAAACCACCTGGTCTCTTTCGGTAGCGAAAGAGGCGAAAAACATGTATGCTTTCCCGTAATGGATGATAAGGAAGCCAAATTAAAGGTCAGCGAGGCCATTGCGGCGGGAAAAGAAAGAGACTACGGGAAGTGTATTTCCATTCTGCTTCAAGTGTATGCGGAGAATGGAGATGTATACGACGCATCACTCTATCTCGGCCGGGCGTATCACGCACTTAAAAAATATGAATCCGCCATTATCTATCTCCGCGAATATCATCGCCGGAAATCCGGATCTGTCGCGGGAATGTTCTTCCTCGGCCGGGCCTACTATTGCGCCGGCTTCCCGAAAGAAGCCCTTTTTCAGCTTAAAAGAGCCCTGAAAGGATCTCCGGATTCCATCCAGATAAAAAGCTATCTTGCCTTCGCCTATTTTAAATCGGGCCGCCATGACATAGCCCTTCCCATTTTTGCGGACCTGGTTGCAAGACAGCCGGGAAATACCAGGATTTTTCAGGCTTACCTGAACACTCTGTACGTTCAGGCGATCCGCACATTCCATCGCGGTGAGATTTCCGAGGCAATGGAGATGTTCAGTTTTCTCCATGAGCAGGGTGTTGAGAGCGTTCTGCTCTTTCTTTACCTCGGTATGGGAGCAAGAGAGGAAGGTCGCCTCCACGACGCTCTCTGGGCCTATGAGAAGGCACTGGCGCTTTCTCCGGATGATGAGCTCATCCGCTACCGCAGAGCTGTTCTGCTCCAGGAACTCGGCAGACGCCGGGAAGCGATGGAAGTACTCTCTTCGCTTGATAATTTCGGGAGTGAGGTTGAAAATCTTGATCCGCTTCAGGCGGATTATCAGCTTGCCCTGCGCAACTATGAAGACGAAAATTACCGCAAGGCGGCCTACTACGGACTGCGGATGGTAAAAGCCGGAGAAAAAGATGTCGATATCCGTCTGCTTATAGGAGAAAGCTTTCGCCGTATCGGCGAATTCACCAAGGCCGAGAACCATTTCAGACGGGTTCTCGATATTGACCGTACCAGGCTTGAAGCACGTTACGGCATTGCCATGGTCATGTGGCAGACCGGAAGGTTCAGGGAGCTTTTAAGCATCCTGCGGCAGATTGAGCACAGCGATCCGGGAAATGAAATTGCACTCTACTATACCGTTCTTGCCTTGTGGAAGCTGAAGGAAGACCCAATCAAGGCCGGTAAAATGGCTCTGGACGCCCTTGCAAAAAATGAAGACGACCCCTACCTTCTGACCGCTCTCGGCGATTTCTCAATTCTCAAGGGCGATGAAGAGGCCTCCGAACAGTGGTACCGGAAAGCGATTTCGGTAAAACCGGATTTTCTTGAAGCTCTCAAGGGTATTATAGCCCTCCATGAAACAAAGAGCGAAGATCCTGCGGTTCAGAGAAAACTTGCAGAAGAGTATGAACTTATAATACCCCATCTTGATAATGCCCTGGATGTAATGAGAAAAAGAATGGTACTGCTGTATCATCTGGAAGAGTACCGGCTTTGCGGCGAGCAGGCAAAAAGCGTTCTTTCTCTGCTACCCGGAGACCGCCAGTGCCTGAGAGTTCTGGGCATTTCACTGCGGAAGACGGGCTGTTATTTCGATGCCGCCCTCGCCTACCGTTCGCTTCTCCAGGATGACCCCTTCAATGAAAGGTTCATAATCTCATACAGCTACTGTCTGGAGAAGTCCGGAAAGGGTAACCAGGCGGCACAATTCATGGAGCAGGCTGTCGGGGCAATGAAGAAACCTCCTTACAAGTTTCTGCTCATCTGGGGAATGCTGTTTTATAACTGTGGAAATTATGAAGAAGCATCACAGGTATTCAGAAATGCGATTCAGCATACGCCGGAAGCGTGGCAGGCCTATCAGAATCTCGGCATGTCACTCAAAAAGCTGAACCAGCCGGATCTTGCCGAACGATATCTTGCAATGAGCAGGGAACGTTCACAAACATAGGTCCCCGCTTTTTTTCTACTTGCGACCATCATGAAGAGTTGATTATAATGAAGCAATAAATAAGGAGATATGTATGGCACCAAAAGCTTTAGATCTTTTCCAGGCGTTCTCACAGGATAAACTGCCCAAAGAAGGGGGATACATTGTGTCTTCGTTCTTTGATAACAGTACCAGTTATTCAATCTACGAAATAATCGCCTACAGCGGAGTCAAAAGCATCTATCTTACTGAAGAAGGATTAACCTTTCAGACAGATGGAAACAAGCTTTTTGTTCTTGTCGAACCTGCCTCCTATTCGCAGAAATTCGTTGAACCATTCCGTAGAGACAGCTCCCATCATATACCGCAGAGATTCAATGAGCTGGAAATTTATACGGCCAAGAATCAGACCAAGGTAATGGTCAGCAAGGAACCTATCGTCAGCTACGGCTCGTTCACCATTCTCAAACCCCGGGGCATAAACTTCTCACTGCTTTTCTATCCCGATGACAAGATAATGGATACCCTCGGTTACTTCTTTACCGAAACCCTTAACAGGGAAGCCGGTGTTCCGAAATCGGATTCAAAACTTGCGTCAAAATCCGTTATAGAGGGAATAAACAAGTTCGGACTCTGGTAGAAAAAACGGGAATAAAAAAAAGCCGTCCGCTTTAAACGGACGGCTTTTTTCGTCTTTGTGTTTTTCCGCTTCCTAGGGCTTCTTCCTCTCAATATTCTGCTGGGCAACAGCGAGAAGCGCAATGGGCACCGAGTATACGGAGCAGGAAACATAATCAAGCCCCGCATCCATACAGAAAGCAATATTGGACGGAATGGCGCCATGTTCTCCGCATAATCCCTTGGCCAGTCCCGGACGGGTCAGTTTGCCTCTTTTGACGGCTATCGAAATAAGTTCTTTTACATGCTCGTCGAGGATCTGAAATGGATTACCTGAAAGAATATCAAAGAGGGTATAATCGGGCATAAAGGATGTGTAATCATCCCTGGAAAGTCCTATCGTAGTCTGGGTAAGGTCATTGGTTCCGAAGCTGAAGAACTGGGCATAGCGCGCTATTTCTCCTGCGCCCAGGGCCGCTACAGGAAGTTCGATCATGGTTCCGAACCGGTAGTCGAGAGGTTTCGCTCCAAGACGTTCCCTTACCTCTTCTTCTACCCTTGAAAGCCCCTTGTAAACATTACCTTCGATCTTTTTACCGTAGATAATGAGCTTCAGTTCATTATGATTCATTATAAGAGGAATCATAATCTCCGGCAGCACCTTGACCCCTTCATCCTTCAGCTTGTAGGCAGCCTCAAAAATGGCCTCCATCTGCATCTCATAGATTTCCGGATAGCTTACAGCGATCCGGCAGCCTCTATGACCAAGCATAGGATTGAATTCCGCAAGTGCGTCACAGCGTTCGCGAATTTCCTTCTGGGTAAGGCTTTTATTGCCGCTCTTTTTAAGATAGCCAATAAACGCATCCATCTGATCGGAATTATGGGGAAGGAATTCATGGAGAGGAGCATCAAGAAGCCGTATGGTAACTTCTTTCCCGTCCATAATCTTGAACAGCTGATAAAAATCGCTCTGCTGCATCTTCTTCAGCTTTGCGAGAACCTTCATTCGCTCTTTCCGCGTATCTGACATAATCATTTCACGGAACACATTAATACGTTCTTCCTGAAAGAACATATGCTCGGTACGGCACAGACCGATTCCTTCGGCGCCGAAGGTCCGTGCAAGCTCCACGTCTCTCGGTTTATCCGCATTGACTCTTACATGGAATTCGGAAACCTCTTTCCGGACAACATCGACAAAATCAAGCAGGCCGGACTTTTTTGGATCGGGTTCGATGAGGTCGGCCTTTCCGAGAAAAATGGTGGGGTCCCCGTAATGCGGAACATTCAGGGTTATCAGCTGACCTTCCGTAAGCTCCACATCCCCTATGACAGCCTTGCTTTTCCCCTTGAATTTCAGATCCAGATTAACCAGTGAAACCTTGCCGTACTGCCTCGCCACAACAGAAGCATGTGCGGAATAACCTCCCTCGGAAGAAAGAACACCGTTGGCAACCTCAATGGCTTTAACATCTTCGGCATAGGTCGCGGGCATACAGAGGATCATTCTTGTATCTTCACCCTTCTGCTGGGCGCTTTTATATGCATCGAGAAGACCTTCGGTCGAAAAATAGATACGTCCGATGGATGCACCCGGCGCGCCGGCAATGCCTCCATCAATCCGCTCCATGTTTTTAACCGATTTTATATCGATTATGGGATGAAGAATTTCGTTCAGCTGATCCGGCTTGAAGGCCGTGACGACCTCTTCCCTGGTAATGATCTTCCTGCCGTAAAGATCAAGCAGGGTTTTTACGTCGGCCTGGACCGATTTTATCATTATAGGTCTCTGATCGATCAACCAGACGTTTCCGTTCTCCACAGTAAAACGTATCGAACGGATTTCCTTGAAATGGTCCTCTACAATACGGGCTACTTTTTCAAGTTCCGCGAAGGTCGACTTGCCTATCTTTCCAATGTCCTTACCTTCGGCTTCAAAAATATTAAAGCGGTTCTGCTCGAACCATCCTTCCAGTTTTTTTTCACCGGTTACGATATTACGGGTAAAAAATTCACCGCTGGCACTGTCTTTTCCATAATTACCATATACCATCGGCTGTACAATAAGCGCAGCATCTTCTTCATCCAGCTCGTCGATGGCCAGCATCCGGCTGATTCTTTTCAGCACAATCTCAAGCTGTGTATAGGCATCGCTGAAAAAACCATCCGGCAAATATCCACGGTACGTTTCAAAAAGAGCGCGGAACTTGTCGGCTTTATCATAGGCTTCCATCTGCGACTGCAGCTTCTTTATAAGCGCCTCTATCTTTTTGCTTTCTTCCGGCTTGTTCTCAAGCTGGGCTATTTTCTCCTCAATCTGCAGGTAACCTTTAATAAGAAAAAGAACTTCGTGATAACCGAAATTTTCACCGACGAAGCTGTTGAATCCGGGAATCGTATCGTCGGTAAGACCAAAATTATGAAGAGTCGGATAACTGACGATGGCCAGATTGGGACTTATTACTACTTTTACAAGTAGCGGATTTTCCTTGTTTCCAAAGACTTTCCCGGTTATCTTCTCACATTTTCCGAGATAGTTTTTGAGATACCGTTTCATATCATCCTGTTTGTCCAGATGAGCGGTAACCGAAGCGTCTATAATAAAACCCGGAAGAATGGGAAGATCCAGGGCGGCAAACTCCATTGCCTGCCTTCCCCGCAGTCCAAAACCTTCCCATGTTGCGGTGTTCTTTACGTAATTATTTCTACTGAAAAAATGCATGTTTTTGGTCATTGTGTTCCCTCGCTTTCACTAGAAGAGGTTAAGAATCTGGCTGATCGGAAACTTGAGAAATTCTTCAAATTTCGGACTGGCCCCCTGTTTCAGATACCTCTGCAGCTTTGCCACATCTTTTATATCTTCACCCGCGACAGCAAACATAATAGCACTGCCGTGTTTAACCTTGCCCCATTTGAAAAGGCTGTGAATATCGTGGATTCTCTCACCTTCGTAGTATATGTAGACCTCAAGATTCGGATATTTCTGATTGTAGCTCTGGATAACCTTCTTCCACGCTTCAACATTTCCATTATGGAAAAGCTCGTTTGTAACGGGAACTGCGTAAAAAGGAGTCATCCTGCGTTTGGCGGAGGATGCGGCAGCCGGAGCAGCTTTTGGCGCTGTCTGTTCACGATTTCCGGTCGTCCCGGAATCTGTTTCCGCAGCTTTAGATGCGGCTTTCTTTCGGCCCCTGGACGCGGAACTCTTCGGAGAACTGACTTTTTCCTTCTTTGGCCTTGGTTTTGCGGCAAAAGAACCCTTCCTGAAGTTATCCGGGCTCTTTACGCTTTTTCCGGAAAAAAGGCGGATTATCAGATCCAGTGCTTTTGAAATAATTTTATCATCGCCCTTTTTTTCGAAACTGCCGGCGTAGATGGTAAGAAGCTCATTTCTGGAAATGCTGTTGATGTTGTTGAAATGCTCGATATTCTTGGGATTGAACACCATGGGACCAAGATCCGGATGGAAATATAGAAGAACAATATCCACCGCTTTCCAGCTTTTTACCTCATCGGCTATTGCACTGAAATCGGTAAGAGTCACCGGAACAGTAAGGCTGGCGTAACTGTATTCGTACTTATCGATAAGAAGCGCACTTACAATGGGTGTTATCTGCTGGTGGTCAATCTCCTTGTCATTGAGAAGGTCATTCAGAAGATCCGCCAGATTAATATGGGATTCAAAATCGTCAATAATTGAGGAGACCGTACGAAAATGACCTAATGACCGATTGAAACCTTTCTTCGAAGAGAGTGCCTCGAACTCATACATGCTCATGTTCATTTTTTGTATCTCCATAAAAGCAACGCCCCCCGTTAAGGGGGGCGTTGTATCGAAGTTTCATTTAAATATTCTTAAGTCCGTCGCTGCTTTTCTTTGGCCGGCCCCGTCCTTTTTTCTTTTTGGAACCACTGTCAACCAGACCCTTTGAAGCTGAAGAAGTCTTCTTTGCTCCTTTCTTAGGCTTTTCGCTGACTACGGTGGAAGCCTCTTCAGCACCCGCATCGGAACTGTCGTTGAGCATGTCCAGGTAGGCCTGGGCCTTGCTCGCTACACCGCCTTCCGC
>NPIE01025098.1_pt1 | contig 10268 bp, 10 predicted proteins | sample 8637661 | NCBI WGS metagenome assembly NPIE01 (sample SAMN07420842, study PRJNA396082) | bioreactor metagenome | isolation source: sample BA12 brine-fed electro-methanogenic bioreactor BA | place: Japan: Kochi | collected 2016-12-09 | reverse complement strand
CTATTCTTGACAAAGACGGTCAATTATTGTTGCATGCAATTTGATATTTTTAATTCTATTCTTTTTGTTTTTATTCTTGAGGCCAAACTCTTGACCGGTTTTGAATATTTACACCGAGCAAAGAATTGCGATGACTCAAAAGCGGGAAAAAATCATCGTGGCCATCCTAATTTTTTAACCCGACCCGTCTTACAGTCTCAGCCAATAATAAGACGTCGCAAAAATATGTATACCCATCGCAGATCAAAATTCGGCGCCAGGGTGTCCGTCAAAGGACGCCGTGAACCCAGCACCTAAATTATGCAAGATAGTTACCATAGCCAAAAGGCTATGGAATTTAGGTGCTGGGTGAATACATCCCTGTAGGCTCTATGCCAGCTCCATGCTGGCATAGCCTTTGCCGCACACCCTGGCGCCTCCTCAGGCACTGCCGAAATTTGAAGTGCGAAAGGTATAACGCTTGTACTCAGGCTCTAATGCACCTCAAAAGCTTGCCAGTCCATGGCGGAATGAGGGGTTTCCGTTAATTTAATGGCAGCACCGTCTTTAGACGAAAAAAGGGAAAAGATTGCTGGCAATTTCCTGCCGGTCACTAAATCACAAATCGAATGTGAATGTTTCACATCGTAATTTCTCAGGGATGGTTACACTGAACTCGAATTTTAAAACCACCAGGAGAAACCCCATGAAAACGTTATCTACCTCACTTTTTGCATTGGCTTTGACTGCCGCCGTTTCGTCTTCCGCATTCGCCGAAGGTTCCAAAATCGAAAAATCCACATTGATCAATGCGTCCAAAAATACCTTGACCAATACCCAAGCCATCGGTCGCAATTCTTCGGCCAATACCGGCTCGATCAGCGTCGAAGGCTCCAAGGTCGAAAAATCGACTGTGATTAACGCTTCGAAAAATACTCTATCCAATACCCAAGCAATCGGCAGAGACAGCTCGGCCAATACCGGTTCTGTCGATATCAAGTAACGAATTCAAGCTTCGGATGTGAATAGATCACATTTATTCCGTGATTGCTTCACGCCGATAAACCCGAGGCTCAGTTACACTGACCTCGAACTTTAAAACCACCCGGAGAAACCACATGAAAACATTATCGACTTCACTGCTTGCATTGGCTTTGACTGCCGCCGCTTCGTCTTCCGCATTCGCCGAAGGTTCCAAAATCGAAAAATCCACATTGATCAATGCGTCCAAAAATACCTTGACCAATACCCAAGCCATCGGTCGCAATTCTTCGGCCAATACCGGCTCGATCAGCGTCGAAGGCTCCAAGGTCGAAAAATCGACTGTGATTAACGCTTCGAAAAATACTCTATCCAATACCCAAGCAATCGGCAGAGACAGCTCGGCCAATACCGGTTCTGTCGATATCAAGTAAACCTTAACCCTTACGGGAAACCGGTCCGATTACTCGATCCGTCCGGTTTCCCTCATGACGAGGAAGACGGCTATGTCATTTATTCGATTGTGTACTTTTTTACTCTTTATCGGCTTGCCCGTAACGCCGCTTCTTGCCAACGATTTAGACGACGGTATCGGCATCGATGAACCCATCAACGATAACATACAGCTCAATCCCAATATCGATTTTATAAAACGCAATGCCTTGGCAAAGGCGCGACGCAACACCGATCAAAATTCCGGTTGCGGCGGTACAGGTAATCAAACCTTCGGTCCGGGCGCCAATTTGCAAAATGCCACCATTGTCAACCTTTCGGATAACAGACGCGCCAATTCGGTTTGCATCGAGCGAAGACGATAAGCGTCCGAATGCCAAATTTTTAGAAACGAGGTCGTGTTATGAACAACTATAAACTCACTAGCGGTTTTCGAATCATTGGCTTGCCGCTCTTGCTCGTCGGCTGCGGTTTAAATCCGCAGAGTGCCGATATCGGGCTCAATGAAACACTACCTGAAGCCAAGATCACGATTTATCAACGCGCAATCAATAAATTGGGCTTGATGACCGAAATTTACAGCAACGAGCCGGTCAAAATCATGTCCAAGGAAGTGTTCGACAATACCGGGACTTCGGTAGCAACGAGCGGTGAAATTCCGCGCGACATCACTGAAATGGTCAAGAGTACCTTGAACGGAATCGGCGGGAACGTGCTTTACATTCCTTACGAACCCGAATTCATGCTCAATACCGCGCAAACCGGCTATAGCGGCTATGAGGATAAAATTCTGCCTCAGGTCATTTTATCGGGCGGTATCACCGAGTTCGATCGAGGCTTGGTCACGCAAGGCGATTCTTTCGATGTCGATATCGAAGTCAAAGAATACGGGCTTAATTTTTCCGATCAAAATAAATCTTCGTTGGCCAGCGTCACGTTGGATTTCAACATGATCGATTTCAAGACTTTTACCGGCTTACCGAGAATTCAGGCGATCAACGGTATCAAACTGCACAAGGCAACCAAAGAAGACAGTATCGGCTTTACGATCAAAAGCGTCACTTTCGGTGCCAAAGGCGAAATCAAAAAAGTTCAGGGTAGGCACGCCGCCGTCCGCTTATTGGTGCAACTCAATATCATCCAATTGGTCGGTCGCTATCAAAAATTGCCTTATTGGCGCTTGATTCCCGGTGTCGAAGCCGACGAAGTCGTGATCGATCAAGTCCTGGCCGATTATTATTCAATGACTCGTCCGGAGCAAGTGGCCAAAGTACAGGAATTACTCTACTTACACGGCTACAAAGTACAACCTAGCGGACAACTGGACAGTCCGACGCAAAGCTCTTTACAAAATTTTGTTCAAAAGCACGGTTTACCAGGAACCGATTTGAATCAAGAGCTTTATCTTGCCTTGTATGAAAACGTACCGTTGAACCATGCAACCCGGCAACTGCGCAAAAATCTGATAGGACAGGGTACCTTCCATTATGCCGCTCATGAACCGATGACTTATAACCCGCCGGCCCCGGCGCCCGCACCGGCCCCGCAAACTTTTGTCGATGCATCGCCAGCTCCCGGCACGATATCGCTTAGAACCAACAAATCCGAATACCGTATCGGCGAACCGATGCAAATTGATTTTACGGTCAGCGAACCGATGTACGTCCGTATCGTTCTAATCAATTCGGAAGGCAAAATCGACACGGTTTTCCCGAATATCTATCAACCCGATAATTATTGCTTACCGGGCAAATCCTACAGCATACCCGCACCCGGCGCCGATTTCACAATCGATGTCTCGGGCCCGGCCGGCACTGATAAACTGAGGGCTATAGCTGCTAAAAATCCGATTCCGGCCGATGCATTGTATTTCACCAACGACGGTCAATTCGACGAATCCAGAATGGCGGCCAATTCGGTTAAAGCCGCACTCGACTATGTCATTCGATAAGGTAAGCATTATGAAAAAATTAACATTAATCTTACTCGCCGGCCTAATTTTACAAGCCTGCGAAAATGCTCCGGTCAGACGCGAGGAAATGATTTCCGAACATCCGGAGTGGGACAAGGAAATGGTCGAAGTCATCAAAGCCGGCTATCTGGTCAAAGGCATGGATCAGGATCAAGTCAAAGCGGCTTGGGGAAGGCCTTGCTGGAGCTGTACAGGCACCACTTCCGGAGATTGGGGTGAAGCCTGGGAATATTCCACGCAAGTGGTATTTTTCGGCAAAAACGGCAAAGTTACCCGTTGGGAACAAAAATAAGCCGGCAATTCTTTCTGAGCCGGTTTGATGAATAACACGAAACAATTCGTATTAAAAATTAAAGAGGTTAGTACCATGAAACTACATCACTCTATCACCGCCGCCAGTGGTGCCCTTTTACTGGCTTTATACACCCTTAATACTCAAGCCGAGCAAGTACGCATGTACGATGCTCCCCCTAGTGCCGAGGAAATGGGCAAAGTTCTGTTCGGAGGTCAAACCAACAGCACTCCGGGAACCATGAAAATGCGTTCTATCAATTTCCAACCCAAAAGGAATGAACGGGCCGATGATTTAGCCATCGCCGAACGAGTCGAGGCGGAAAAAACCAGTATCGGTTTGCCGATTAAATTCGCCTATAACTCGGATGAAATTTTGCCCGAATCGCTACCATTCTTGGAAGAAGTCGGCAAAATGATGTCGATGTCTGATTTTTCCGACAAGCGCTTGATCATCGAAGGCCATACCGATGCGGTCGGGTCGGCCTCTTATAATCTGGATTTATCCAGACGCAGAGCTCAAGCCGTAAGAAATTATCTAGCGCGTAACTACGGCGTTTCCTCGAACCGGCTGACCACCAAAGGGCTCGGAAAATCCAAACCCCTGCCGGGCCGCGACCCGTTCGATGCGGTCAACCGCAGAGTTCAATTTTATAGCGCGAATTAACAACGCGGCTTTTTTATACGATTCGTCATCAGGAGACGCGCCATGACAACGCAAGGAATACGAACACCCGATTTCCGGCCCGGACCACGGGCCGGCCGCCGACCACTCACTATCGGTCTGACCTTGAGTCTGTCCGTTTTATCACTATGGACGTCAGACGCTTTAGCAGGCCAAGCGACGACCGGCAAAATTATCATCGACGGTGTCGTTTACGGCGGCAGCGATGCGCGTATCGAACAAGGCTCCGGAGTTTTAGGCAAAGAACGCCGCGATGTCAAGCCGTTCCGATCTATCCATGTTGCCGCCGGGATCGACCTTAACTATCGTAACGGCCCGGCGCAAAGTATCGAGATCATCGGCGACCGAAATTTGATTCCGATTATCGAAACATCGGTTAGCGGTAGCGTTTTGACGATCGCCAGCCGAAAAAGCTATCAACAACATTTACCGCTGACGATCGAAATAACGAGCCCGCGTCTGGATTCGCTTGCTCTCCATGGAGCCGGCGACATTCGCCTAACCGCTCTCAGACAAGAGTCGTTTGCTCTGACGCTCAACGGAAGCCGCAATGTGACCGCCGACGGACAGATCGACCGTTTCAGCGTGACCGTCAATGGCGCCGGCGATATCAATGCACAAGGATTGGTCAGCAAGTTGGCAGATATCCGGTTATCGGGTTCCGGGGATATTTCAGTTACTGCACGGGAAACATTGAAAGCCTATCTGATCGGTAGCGGCGACATCACATACTACGGGCATCCGGCACACATCGAAAAACGCATAATCGGCAGCGGCGATCTGCAACCGGGAGATTAAATGAAATTCACATGGCGCTGCGCTTGGGTCATTATGGCCGGCTCCCTCCTGATACTCGCTAACGGTTCTGCGCAAACCAATCAATTGGCGGGGATCACATTCAACGAATCGGAATCGCCGACAATCAAACCGAAAGCGATGACTAAGCCGGAACTTAAGACTAAAAAAGATCAATGGCACGAGTTGCACGGTAGTTTGAATAACCGGTATGTTTTTTTGATAGTGAAAAAAACCGGAACAAGAGACGTCACCGGCTATTTATTCGACGGCAAAGGCAACAAAAAATACGTTTACGGCGAATGGTTCAATCGAAATTTACAGGTGTACGATCAATCCAACAAGCTGTTGAATATTATTCTGTATCCTTAACCGGATTGATCTGATTGGATAGCTTCTCAGACTCGAGTGTGGAGCTGCGATCAGCTTAATGCGTATGGGCTTGTACCTCTTGCTGAAGGTTTCGATTATCCCCAAAGCAACCTGGAACGTTTGGGGCGGGTTAAAAGCCCACCCCGAACTTTATTTTTGAAGTTACCAAATCTGATTAAAACGGAACTTGTACCCTGACTCCGCCCGAAAAGTTATGGTTGTTGACGAAGGAATGAGCTTGTACCGTATCGTAATTGACGAATGCCGAAATACCGTGCATGAACTGAGCGGAAACTCCCGCGCTCATTACAATGTAGTCTCGGTCCGGTCTATCGGTGCGGATATTGAACCGTGTTTGCGTCGAGTCTTGGATAAAAAATGCTTGAATATTTCGTTGATCGTTTTTGAATTCGTGAATATATTCGGCTCTGGCCATCGGCACGATAATCGCCCATGGTAGACTAATCGCATAATTGAGCTGCAAACCGGCCGCTGTTTGCATGGAATCGAAATCCTGTTCGTCGACATGCAAAGCCCAGCCTGCACCACCACGTTCATTCAGTGCATCGACTTGGCTACTCGTGTAGTCAACGCGAACTTGCGGAGTAATCGTGAGACCGCTGACATTGAAGTTATAACCGGTGTTCATCGAAACGTTGAATTCGCGACCAGAGTTATCGCCTAGAGCATTGGTATTAATAGTCTCAGCGGGAACCGAATATTGAATGCGCCTTCTGGTCGCGTAATCGATGTGGCTACCGCTGAATATGCCGTCGATGAAAAAACCGTCTTCGGTATAAAACGAGGCGTATACCGCACCGGTATAGTTATCGGCCTCCATTTCGCCCAAGCTATTGGTATAACGCGACGTCGCATTGTTATAAGCAAACGCCATACCCATCAGGAAGTTATCGGTAAACCGGTAGTCCATACCAACGGTGCCGCCATGTGTGTCAATATTGTAGCCGGCCTCGTTCGCCGTAGTACGACGATCGCCAAAACCGATATTGCCGTTGACGAACACTCCGAGCCGCTCATAGCTATCGCCGCCGGCTGCTCCTTTGTTCTGATAATCTCCCCAATTGGCCAATTGGTTGGACGACGCAGGATTGCCGTCACTGTCGAGCATCAGGCCGCTAATGTTCAAACCACCGCCTTGCCTCCCACTTCGTATCGCACTGATGCGGTTACTGAGAAGTCCGAGCTGGGTGCTGTTCATTTCCAGCGACATCGATTTTTGTGCTGCAGTTTGCTCAGACGTTACTCGTGTCATGATTCCGCTGGGAAAACCCACTTGTGCAACATTATTACACCGAACCTGCAATTCGCTTCCGAGACGACCATCATTCGGAGGGCAAATTGCAATAATAGTGTTCCTGACAAAATCCCGGTTATCTTCGGTCGCATATGTATCGTGACTCGCCATTCCAGCTAATAAAGGCACCGTACATAACGCCAACCCTTTAGAGTCTCGTATTAGATTTTTACTTTTTTTCATTACTCCCCCTACGATTTAATTGTTAAAAAAGCCCGAATTATTATATTTTTAGTGTTATTTAACAGAGGCTTATCTATTATATTTAAGGTTATTTTTTTATTATTTAGTGGAAATTTAATGCTTATGCCATGCATCAAGGCTCGTTTCGATTAAGCAATACACCTACTTTTAATCATTGATTACTAAAAAATCAAAAACTATTTCGGCACAAAGAAAAACTCCCCTGACTCATGCCCCGCATGATTAACCGGCGCGTATTGCGGAACTTGCTCGATACCGTACTTCGCTGCTATCGCTACGATATTGGCCGATACGTTCCTGTACAATTCCTGGCCTTCGAGCAAAGAATTGTTGCGATCCAATGCCTTGATGAAGGAGGCTGCAAATACCGAATGCTCGCCTCCGCCGCCATCCATCACCGGTTTCAATCCGCCCGAGGTCATTACGGTCCGGGACCGGGCTTTGAGCATCGCTTTCAGCCATTCGGATTTCTTTTCGGGACTCATGCCGGCATCCAGACGCGCCAGTGAAGAACGGGTCATCGCACCGGAGTAACAAGAATCGGCAACGACCATGACGTGTTTTGCGGACATCGCATTTAAAATATCGGTGATCGATATGGTCGAGATCCAATTCGCGTTATTGTCGGCTTCGGCATCGACCGGCAACCAATGACCGCGCATGTTGACTTGATCCAACTCGCCATGGCCGGCATAGTAGATCAGTAAATTATCCTTTTCGGTCAGCTTGGCCCGCATTTCATTCATCGCCGATAAAATTTGATAGCGGTTTGCGTCGATCAATACTTTGGTCTTGAAACCGTATTTTTCGCGAAGAACCCGGTCGACCGCTCGCGCATCGTTAACCGGCGTATCGAGAGACGGAATTTTCTGATAACGATTGTTTCCGATGATTAGGGCATGATAATGGCCGAAATCCAAATTTTTCCATGGGCTGACAGTCTGCAAGCGGGTAATGTCTTCTTTACCGCGTTGACTATCGCTTATTGGGCCTTCCAAGGTCATTTTGAATTCGAGGCTTTCGCGTGCGCCATTGTTATCGACCGCTACGATCCTAACCGGCGTTTCCTGAGCGGTGATGGCGATGCTTCTGTTAAAAAGGCCCCGTTCGTCGATACGGCTTTTTACATCGTTGATCAACACCGACAACATACCCGCCGGCGAACTGGCCTTGCCGATGATTTCCCGTTCTTTGACGGCAGAACGCAATGTTACGGTCGGCACTCCGCGCACCCGGACGAATGGCGGATCGATAATTTCGATGACGGGTTTTTGCGCTGCTGCCACGGTCACCGAAGACTTTTGTAATTGCTGGATTTCTTGTTCGTATCTTTTCTTGTCGGCTTCGAGTTTGGCAATCTGATCGGCCATGAGCCGTTCACGGTTTTCTTTTTCTTGTAAGTCCTTTTGAATTTTCTGCAGGGCATCCTTGTGTTTGCGCTCGATTACATCCAATTTTTGCGTATCGCCCACCGTCGGAGTAACCGACACGGGACTCTTGGCCGACAATAATTCTTGCTCGGTTTTTGCTAATTGCGCCTCGGCATTGACTAATTTAAGCTGGATTTCGCCGGTTTCGGTCTGTTGTTTTTTGAGTTGGCTATAGATTTGATTGGCCCGGTTTTCGGTTTCCTGCAATTTACTGTTGAGTTGGTCGACTTCTTGACGATACTGCTTCTCAAGATTGCCCACCTGAGCCGTATAAGACGATAATTCCCGTTCCGCATCTTGCAATTTTCGCTTTAAATCGGCGATGGCCGCATTGTCGCCCCGACCGATAGCCGCATCTAATTTCGACTGGGTATTGTTGCGCTCGTCTAAGTAGCGTTGCAGTTTTTGTTGGCTTTCCTGTAATTGGCGCTGCGTTTTCGCGAGTTCGCCCGATAAGCGTCTTGCCTCATTGCGGCTGTTGTTGAGCTCGGCTTTGAGCCATTTGATTTCTTCCAGCAAGCCTTCATCCGGCGAGGTCTGTAGAGTTGCCGCATAGGGTATATCTTTCTCGTCGAGCCCTGAGGCTTTCTGATACCATTGCATCGCTGCGGCGGAATCCTGCTCGACACCAAGCCCTTTTTCATAGAGATAACCGAGACTTAATTGTGCTCGCTTGTTGCCCTGCTCGGCCGCCCTTTTAAACCATAACGCCGCGCTTTGATAATCCGGCTGCGTTCCAAGCCCTTTTTGAAAAATTTCCCCGACATAGGCCTGAGCTTCGGCATCTCCCTCTTGAGCGGCAGGGAGCCATAAGTTCAAAGCGGTCGCATAATTCGAACGATCGAATGCGACATAATCGCCGCCCCGAATTTCGCAGTCCAGCGCGGTGGTCTTAATCGGAATCTTGGCCGTTAAAAAGGTCATCATCCGGCCCATCCTTCTAATTTGACCGGGCAGGAGACAATCCACTATATAAAGTTTATCGGCATCGCGCATCTGTTCCACTTTCGCAAAATCCGCCGCGCGCTCCTTAACCCCGGCGGAATCTGCCGTACAAGCGGCCAACACTACGATTGTCATTGAAGCTAATAAGGGAAACGGTTTCATAGTTTAAGCCGAATCAAAATTATCAATATAAAGCGAACATAAAATTCAGAGCTTCTCAGGGTTCTTTAGATTATCTTTAGCCATACCTAATAGTCATGGCTATTAAGTTCGGTTTGGATTCCTACAAAGAACTATGAAAACCGGGCTCCAGCCACAAACCGATGTTATGAAAACGCACATTACCGACAAATAATCATTATAAATATTGGTATTTTACGAGAGTTTTCACAAAAAATAATATTAGTACTAATTTTTAAATCATGCTAGAAACAAAATAGCCGATCAGTTCAGTCAAACCTCATATAAAATCAGTCCACTCAACGGTATTAGTACGCTTGACTTAAAACGGCAAAGCGGTAAGTTTCAAAATTTGGGGCAATTTTTTAAGGAAAATTCGGCAATCGATGCCGAAACCTTATAGTTGAGAGAAGGGAAAAAGAAAGGCATAAGCGCCAAATTATCGCTTATTTTGTAATGTATTTACGGCTTTATTCGTCATCTCGGCTGAATTGACCATATTCTAGTCCATGGATATGAAGCTACGGCCATCCCTGGCACTGGACTACGCCAATATGAAACGGGAATGACGCGTTTTTTCCTAAAGTTGTCGAAATGGGAAAACAGAGAATTGAGACCTTCCTTAGTCACAATGTCAAAAGCAACAAGCGCGCCAAGATTTTTCGC
>NPIE01020040.1_pt2 | contig 10269 bp, 6 predicted proteins | sample 8637661 | NCBI WGS metagenome assembly NPIE01 (sample SAMN07420842, study PRJNA396082) | bioreactor metagenome | isolation source: sample BA12 brine-fed electro-methanogenic bioreactor BA | place: Japan: Kochi | collected 2016-12-09 | reverse complement strand
TTCTCTACCACGGAATCGGTGCTGGCCGCCCCCATCTCCCGGCGGAGGATCGCATTCACCTCGTCAGTCTTCGGCAGCACCGTCCGCAGGACATATGCGATCCGCCCGAATTTCGTGCGTTGCCCCCAGCTTAAATCTGCTTCGACCTTCTCTTGCCGGTACGCCCGCTGGTGGGTCTGGGTAAAGTACACGTATACGTCTTCCATCGCCGAGATGCCCGACAGGAAGAACCAGAATGCCAACGCGCAAATCAACGCCGTCAAGGTGCTGCGCGTCAGGATCGCCGCCAGCACGCACACACAGTAGATGTAGCTGAACAGCAGTACCAGCAAGGGAATCGCCCACAGGTAGGCCCACAACCACACGCCGGTCTGCCAGCGGAGCACGAGCAGCGTGAGCACCACGAAATACGCCGACTGCACCAGCACAAACGCCAGGCTGCCCACGTACTTGCTCATGAAGATTTTGAAGCGCGAGATCGGCTTGCTCAGCAGCACCTCGATCGTGCCGGGCTCGAGCATACTGGGAAACATGCCCGCGGTGCCCAGCAGGCAGATGATCACCCCCACCCAGCCGATGTAGAGCCCGACGAGCAGGTCGGAAACCAACGTCGCCATGAACTGCCGCGCCGCGGGCGAACCGGCGTAGACCACGTCATCCTCGATGGTGAGGGCGCCGAGGAAGAACGACCAGCCGTTTTCGTCGAAGCCGATGCATGCCATCGCCGCGGCCACCACCGTGGAGATGATCAGCAGCACCCAGAAGAGCTTCTTGTCCCGGGCCTCGCGGAAGGTGTCGACGATGATTGTCCAGGTCTGCATCAGGCGTCGCGCTCCGGTAGCGGGCGGGCGGCGCCCACCGCGTGGTTGGCCCCCAGCGTGTCCACGAATACCTCTTCCAGCGTAAACCGCCGCCGCTCGACCGATTCGATGAGGATGTCGTTGGCCCGCAGCAGGTCGATGAAGGCGTTGACCTGTTCGGCGTCGTGACCCTTGATCACGATGAACCCGTCCTTGATCCGGCCCCGCAGCGCGCGGATCCGGTCGCGCAGCGGCGCAACGTCGCCGATCGGCTTGATGCGGTACTCCTGCGACTGCTCGGTGAGCTCCTTGAGTTTTCCTTGCCGAGCCACCAGCCCCCCCACCAGGATGCTCACCCGGTCGCACACCGCCTCCAATTCGCTGAGCAGGTGGGAGTTGATGAAGATCGTCTTGCCGGCGCGTTTGAGCTCGAGCAGCAGCTCGCGGATGTCCCGCCGCCCCATGGGGTCGACGCCGTCCGTCGGCTCGTCCAGCACAACCAGTTCGGGGTCGTTCATCAGGGCCTGGGCGAGGCCCAGCCGCTGCATCATGCCCTTGGAATACTTGCTGATCCGCGTATCGGCCCAGGCGCTCATTCCGGTGCGTTCGAGCAGTTCGCCGGCGCGCTGTCGCCGCGTGGCCCGCGGCACCTTGGCCAGTGCCGCGTAGGAATCCAGGACCTGCGCCCCGGTCAGGTAGCTGGGGAAACGATGGCTCTCCGGGAGATAACCGATCACCGCCAGTTTGCGACGATTGCCCAGGGGCCGGCCAAGAACCGTGCCGACGACCTTGTCGGGCCGGACGGCCGTCATCATGATTTTCACCAGGGTGGTCTTGCCCGCCCCGTTGGGCCCGAGCAGGCCGAAGATCTCGCCGCGCCCCACCTGGACGTTCACCCCGCGGAGGGCCTCGATCTTGCCCCGATAGGTCTTGCGCACGCCGATCAGGTCCACGGCCCAATTGGTCATCTCGGTCACGTCGACCATGGGGTGTCCTCCATCGCCAGAACCCGCGCCAGCACGGACTCCACCGTATCATCCTCCGCGACGTCGAGCCAGCGGGTGGTGCGGAACCGTTTGAACCAGGTGCGCTGGGCCTTGCTGAACTGCCGGGTGTTGATTTTGATGTTCTCGATCGCATCTGCAAGAGAAACTTCGCCCTCCAGATGGGCGATGATCTCGGCGTAACCGAGCGCCTGGCGGGCGGTCGTCGACAGCGGCCGATCCTCCGCGAGCAACCGCTCCACCTCCCCCACCAGGCCCATCTCGACCATCTGGTGGACCCGCCGGTTGGTCCGCCGGCTCTGATCCTCCCGCGAGCGTCGCAGGCCGATGAAGGTGCAGTCGTACACCGTGCGCTGCCGGTCCCACTGCGTCTGCAACTCGGTGATTGGGGTGCCGGTAAGTTCGTAAACCTCCAGGGCCCGCACGATCCGGCGTAGATCGTTGGGATGAATCCGCTCGGCCGCCGCCGGGTCCACCCGCTGCAACTCGGCATGCAGCGCCGGTGCCCCTTCCGCGTCGGCCTGCGCCGCCAACCGGGCCCGCACGGCCTCATCGGCCGAGGGCCCTTCAAAGAGCCCTTCACTGAGCGCCTTGATGTAGAGCGCCGTCCCGCCCACGCACAGCACCGGTTTTCCTCGTCCGGCGATGTCCGCGATGGCCTGCTCGCTGGCCCGCACGAACTCCGCCACCGAATAGTCCTCGCTCGGCTCGACCACGTCGATCAGATGATGGGGAACCGCCGCCCGGGCCGCGGCCGACGGCTTGGCCGTCCCGATGTCCATGCGCCGAAAGACCTTCATCGAGTCGACGCTGATGATCTCGGCGCCGATTTCTCCCGCGAGCGTCCGTCCCAACGAGCCCTTGCCGCTGCCGGTGCAACCCAGAATGAACGTGATCGTTTGGGGCATAGGGAGTCAGCTATCAGGTTTCAGCTATCAGCTATCAGTTTTCAGCTATTAGCTGTTGGCTGTTAGCTGTCAGATGGCAGTTATCAGCGTTGGTTTACCTTGGTCTACGCTGGTGTCTTCATCCGTCTATCTGGCGTATAGGATGTCGTAGCCTACCATGAAGATCGCTGCGTCGACCAGGGCGTGGGAGAGCCACGCGCCGGTGAGGGTACGCTGGCGGCGCAACTGCCAGCACCAGACGGCGCCGCCGACGCCAACGGCCGTCCCGAAGGCGATGGTTCCCACAATCGAAAAGTACGTGCTCAAGACCACGTAATGATGGGCGGCGAATGCCAGGCTGCCCAGCAGGTACGCGATCCAGATCGGCCAGAGCCGCGCCAGCGAGCTGAAAACGTACCAACGCCAGTAGAATTCCTCAATCAGGGAATGCAGTCCGGCAAGGAAGACGCAGAACGCCACGTACCCCGCACGCCCCTCGACGCCGAGATCGGCGAGTTGGGTGCGAATGTCGTCCGCGAAGCCGGCCGCGTAGGCGTGCAGGGTCGGCACGCGATAGGCCGCCAGAATGGCCCCGCCGATCAACAACCCCGTCAGCAGGCCCAGCGGCAGCGCCCGCAGGTGTCGCCCCCAGTCAATCGGCCCCCGCGACCACGGCCGGCGCTCGATGGCCAGTACCGCCACCACCGGCCACACCACCGTGAACGCCTTGGTGATCGCGTACAGCACACGAGCGGCCGGGTGGTCCCCGAGCCAGACGAAGTAGACCAGCGAGCCGATGAGGGGGATCACCATCGCCGGCAGCACGCATGCCAGGACCCGGCGTCGCTCACGCGACGTCATCAGTGGCTTGGTGGCATGATCGGCGGTCGTCATCACCGGGGCAGTATGACAGATACCCCGGCCGTGCCAAGCGTCGCCGCACCTGTCTTCGCCGCCGACTGACCGGCGTGCCGTTCGATCGTACCGCTTTCTGGACGACAAAGGAGCGGGGCAGGCAGCCCGCACCCCAACGTACGTGCATACCCGCCCCAGGCTCCTCCGATGTCGGCCGCGCTGTGCGCGGTGTGCTATGCTGCGGCGCTTAGCGGGCGAGGGCGCCCACGTCGGCAGCGGTGCCGTGCGGACGTCCGTCCGCGTCCGCCGGCACAAGCGGCGGATTGATGCGGTTCACCAGCGGCGAGCCGCTCGTCGGACGACCAAAGTCGGCGCTTGCGGTGTCGCTGACCACCTGCGGCGAACCGGTGGTCCGCGCCGGATCGCAGGTCGGCACGATTCGATGCGGATCGGCGCTGTCTTCGGGCAGCACGTAGTGATTGTCGCAGATTTCGACGTCCGCTTTGTTCACCCAGGCCTTGTCCGCCGACCGCACCGTGCTGCGAAAACTCTGGAACAGACAGCCGCGGATCGAAGCGTTGGCGACCATGTACTCGCCCGCCGGGGAGGTGGTCGATTCGTACTTGCCGATGCTGAACTTGTTGATCGTATCCGTGCCGATGAAGCTGCAATTCCACAGCAGCAGGTGGTCGTACTTACCGGCAAAGCTCGTCCCGCGCCCGTCGCCCACGTTGTTGCGGATGGGAGCGCGCATCTCGAACAGGCAGTTGACGAAGGCGTTGTTCATGGAGGTCGCGCCGCTGCGCACGAAGATGCCCTGGTAGTGCAGGTCGGTGGCGACCACGTTGTACCAGATCCAGTTGTGGATGAAGGCCCGTTCGGTCTCCAGCGCCGGCGGTCCCTGGATCACGTCGGCGTGCTCGGGATCCGCGCCGGAGCCCGGGTCGCAACCGTCCACGCGAATGTTGATGCCAAACGGCACGCCCTGGAACACGTCCTCCCGGGTGTTCGTGATGGTCAGGTTGCGCATCAGCTTGTGGTTTTGGCCGTTGCCGCACGCCCGCCGCATGTTGTCGATCGTGCACTCGGTGTAGTAGTGCGGCCCGCGCCAACCGGAACCCACCGGGAAGGGGAAATCTCCACTGCCGCCGGGCAGGTGACAGTCCTTCAGCCACACGCTGCGGTTCCATCGATCCGCATCGCTCGAGTTGCCGCCGTTGATGATCGCCGGCGCCGCCAAAGTCAAATCGGCCACCTTCAGCCAGTAGGAGGTCAGATCGCCCGAAGCGCGACTGTCGATGAACGTGTTGCTCCAGTTGCCGCCCGCCGCCGGGTCCGAGGTGATCGTGATCCACTCCTGCGCGGTCGGCGCCGTCTCATCCCCATAGATCCCGCCGCAATCGGCCGCGTGGTGGCCTGGGCGCAGGCGCACGATACCCCCGTCCGCGAAGCCGCCCTGGTGCGCCGCCAGAGCCTGCATCGCCGCGCTGATGGAGCGATAGGGCCGCCCCGAATCGTTGACCTTGCCGGTTGTATCATTGCCGCTCGTCGCCACCCAGGCCGTGTTGTCCAGCATCGTGCCATGGGGATTGACGAACAGCCTCAGACTCTCGAGGCCGTCGCCCGGCGTGGTATTCTTGTCGCGCACGCCACCGTCGTTGCCGTACACCACGGCCTCCACCGTAATGGCCCCGTCACCGGTGAAGTCGTCGGCCGCGATCGGTGTCCAGTATTCCCACACGTCGGTCTGCGGGTTGTAGGACATCTCGGTCACGTCCACCGGCGACGCGCCGCTGTAACCCTGCCCGCTGATGTGAAAACGCACCCGCTCGATCCCGTGCTTGCTGAACGCCACCACGCCGGCGTTGAACACCTCTCCCGCGTTGATCCGCTGCCTCGGCACGACGTCCCAGCGGGCGATCGGCGTCAACATTGTGTCGAATTCGAGGCAATCGGCCGTGCCGTTCTGGTTCTCGTCGACATCGGACCGCCCACAGCCACAGGTCCCCGGGGCGACCTTGTCGGGATCGGCCGGGCAGGCGTCTGCGCAGTCCGAGACGCCGTCGCCGTCGGTGTCCTGGTCGGCGCAATCGCCCAAGGTGACGACGAGGTCGTCCCAGTATTTGTCGCCCGGCCCCCATACCCAGACGCCGTAGGTGCCCTGCGTCAGGCGATCGGGCGAGTCGTCGTAGCAGTCAATCTGCCATGCTCCCGGCTCGGCCGCGCCGTCGGGCCAGACTTTGGCCCGAATGGTCGTGCGGGACGCCTCCGTCTGGACATCGATCCGGAAACGGAACCAAGCGCCCACCACGCGCACCACGCCCGAATCGTCCTCACCGCCATCGATGAGCATGTCGCCCAACGGGTGGGGCCGAATGTGGAAGGTCGTCCACGCCGAGTCAGCGCTCAGCCGGTAGTAGGCGTCGCTGTTGGGGTAATCGGAGTAGAACGTCAAGCCGACCGCGCCGGCCGGATCATCGACGCGCATGCGCCCGGTCAGCTCGTAGCCCGACCACGAGGCACTGTCGCCGCCGATGTAGTGCGAGTGGACATTGTTCAGTCCAGCCACCGTACCCAGTACCGGCACTTCGTCCACGCACCACCGCTGAAAGATGGTGTCATCGGCGGCCATGCTGTTGTTCGGCGCGGTATCGAGCCAGTCGACCGGCTCGAGGTTGCCCGCATGCAGTACGCATCCGCCGGCCGGTTCTTGAATGGCCGCGTAGTCGTCCAGGTCGACATCTCCGTCCGCGTCGGCGTCGAACGCATCGCAGGGGCCGGATGTTTGAATTCCCGGTCCGCTGAAGCAATTGGAAAGGGCCTGGTAGTCATCCGCGTCAACGAGTCCGTCGCCGTTCCAGTCGCCCGGCGGGTTACCGCAGGCGGGCAGAACGGCTACGACAAGCAGCAGCATGCAACTGACACCCGCTGCCGAGCGCAGCAGCGCCGCGTTATGCCGGGTAGAGCCCCGGGACAAGGTTGAACAACGGAACCGGCGCGGCTGGACGCCGCGCCCCGACAGCGTGGAGGCGGTCTTCGTCATTCGTTCTCAACTGTAAAAAAGGGGTTCGGGATTGCCGGGGATCAGGGTTGAATGCAAAGAAGCAAGGGCCGGCCTGCGTAAATCATCCGGAGGGAGTTCGTAACACCCATTGTGAACACTTGCCGTCGAGCGGGCCGCACGCCCTACCTCTCAACGTCCGCTAACAATAGGCATCACGGCATGGTGAATCCAATGGGTCAGACTATCCAAACGGAGGATCGGATGGCGTGTTTTCCCTATCCGCAGGTGACGCGGCGCCCCGTCAAGGCGCCAGCGCCCCGACCGCCGCGGTGGCGCCGAACGGCCGACCTGTCGCGTCCGCGGGGATCAGCAACGGCCAGACTCGGCCCGCAAGCGGCGAACCAGCGCCGCTGGGCCGACCGAAATTCGCCGACGCCGTGTTGGTGACGATCCCCGGCGCGCCGCTGCTGGCCGTTCCCGATCCGGTGTCGGGCCCATAGATGGTGGGAATACCATCGGGCGTGATGTAGTGATTGTCGAGGAAATCGACGTCGCTGCGCCCTACCCAGAACTCGCCGACCGCCGAGGAATAGCGATCGAAGAGGCAGGCGCGTACCGAGAGATTGTCCATCTGCCAACTGTTGTAGGGGACGGCCTGAGCCTCCTGCCGCCCCAGCACCGCCTTGTGCGAGGTGTCCGTGCCGATGAAGGTGCAGTGCCACAGCAACAGGTGGTCGTACTTGCCCCCCATCGCGGTACCCGAACCTCCGTCGCGCACGGGGGCGCGCATTTCGAAAAAGCAATTCACGAAGGCGTTGTCGTAGGCGGTCGCCCCGGTGCGCGAAAACAGCGCCTGGTAGTGCAGGTCCGTGGCCACGACGTTGTAGAACAGCCAGTTGTGCATGTTGGCGGCGCTGTTGTACGTCGCCCCCGGCGACTGGATCACGTCCGCGTGCTCCGGGTTCGACCCCCCGCCCGGATCGACCCCGTCCACGAAGATGTTGATGCCGCAGGGTACCGCCTGAAAGATGTCCTCCCGCGTGTCGGTGATGGTCAGGTTGCGCATCAGCCGATGGTTCTGCCCGTTCCCCGTCGCCCGCCGCTGGTCCCAGATGGTGCACTCGGTGTAGTAGTGCGGTCCACGCCACCCCGAACCGACCGGGAACGGGAAATCCGTCGCATCGCCCGGAATACGGCAGTTCTGGAGCCACACGCTGCGCTTGGTGCGGTCGACATCGCTGCTGTTACCCCCGTTGATGATCGCCGACGCATCCAGCGTCAGCCCCGAGGCTTTCAGGTAGTACGAGGTCCAGTCGCCCTTGTCGCGTCCATTGATGACCGTGTTGTACACTGTGCCGCCTGCGGCCGGGTCGTTGGTGATGGTGATCCATTCGCCAACCGTCGGCGCGGTTTCGTCGCCGTACACATCTCCACCATCGGCCTGGTGATAGCCCGGCCGAACCCGCACCGTGCCCCCGTCCGCCACGCCCCCCTGAAGGGCGGCAATCGCCTGCATGGCCGCACTGACGCGCTCGAATGGGCGCGTCGGATCGTTCACCACGCCCGTCGCATTGTCGCCATTCACCGCCACCCAGGCGACGTTTGCCGGCAGCGTGCCGTTGGGATTCACGTATAACGTGAGCGCTTCCAGACCGCTCCCCAGAGCCGTCTCGCTGTTCCGGACGCCACCATCGTTGCCGATCACGGTCGCTTCCACCGTGATCGGTCCATCGCTTGCGAAGGCGTCCGCCGAAATCGGAACCCAGTACTCCCAAACGCCCACCCGGTCATTGTGCGTCATCTCGGTAACGTCGATCGGCGACGGGCCGCTGTAACCCTGGCCGCTGATCGCAAAGCGCACCCGCTCAACGCCGGGCTTGGAGAACGCAACCACGCCGCAGTTGAACGTCTCCCCCGCGTTGATGCGCTGCCGCGGCACCACGTCCCAGCGGGCGATGGGGGTTACCGTGCCCACGTTCACCGCGACGTTGATGATGGTGGTCTGACCGGCCGCGGGGGCCTGGAGCGTAATCGTGCCGTAGTGGGCGCCCGCCGACAGGCCGGTGCGGTCCACGGTGGCGGTAATCACGTCGTGCTCGCCGGCGCTCGCACCCGACGCCGGAGACACGGCGAGCCACGCCGCGTCCGACTGCACCGTGTACGCCAACACGCCCTCCGCGCAGTTCCATACCTCGAAAGCGGCGCTGTTGGTGGCGGCGCCGAACGACAACGCCCAGTCCGACACGCACAAGCCAAACTGCTCCAGGCAATCGGCGACGCCGTTGCCGTCGTCGTCAGCGTCGGGCACGCCGCATCCGCAAATCCCCGGCGTCACCTTCTCGGGATCCGCCGGACAACCGTCAGCGCAATCGGGCATTCCATCCTCGTCGGCATCACCGCCGCAGTCGAGCGCCGTCACGTGCAGGTCGTCGAAGTACTTCTCGCCCGGTCCCCAGCCCCAGACGCCGTAGGTTCCGCGGGTAAGGCGATCGGGCGTGTCGTCGTAGCAGTCGATTTGCCAGTTCGCCGGCTCGACCGCGCCGTCGCGCCAGACCTTCGCCCGGATGACCGTGCGGATGTCTTCGCTGGTCACCTCGATCCGATAGCGAAACCACGCCCCCACGATCCGCTCCACGCCACTGTCGTCCACGCCGCCGTCGACCATCATGTCGCCGAGGGGATGGGGATGAATGTGGAAGGTGGTCCAGGCGGAATCGGCACTGAGTCGATAATAGGCGTCGCGATTGGGATAATCTGAGTAGAATGTGACGCCAATGGCGCCGCCCGGATCGTTGACCATCATCCGCCCGGTGTAGGCGTAGTTTGTCCGGGCGCCGGCCAGGCCCCCGAGATCATGCGCGTGGATGTTGTTGAGGCCCTGTCGCGTGCCGAAGACCTGCTCCCGGGCCACGCACCAGCGCCGAAACAGGTCCGGATCCTCGGCCATGCTGTTGTCCGGCCCGGAATCGTACCAGCCGGCGGGCTCGATATTGTCGATCAGCAGGTTACAGTCGCTCAGCGGGCCCTGCAGCGCCGCGAAATCACCGAGGTCGACGTCTGCATCGCGATCGGTGTCAAATACCTGGCACGCCGCCGGCGGCGTTTCCCGCGGCCCCACCAGGCAGGCGCGCAGCGCGGCGTGATCGACGAGATCCACTTTGCCGTCCGCATTGAAATCGCCCGGCGCCAGCGCGGCTCCGAGCGCGAATTGCAGCCGACCGTAATCCACCAGATCGGCGTCGCCGTCGGCGTCCCAGTCGAACCGGTCGCATGGCGGCGCCGCGGTCTGGTCGGGGCCCGTGAGGCACGCGGAATACGCAGCCACATCGGCCTCATTGATAAAACCATCACCGTTCCAGTCGCCGGGACGCTGCAAGACGTCCGTCTGCCCGGGCGCAACGGCCATGGCGACCACGAGCACCAGCGCCCAGCGCCGCGCCGACCTGCGCATGCGCAGAGAGAACGTGCGGGCCAGGCCCGATAATTCTGCAATGGCAGCGCAACGCGAGCAGTCGCCGCGCACCGATAGCGTTGGGGCAAATCGGTTCATTCGGCTCGCTTGTTAATCGTGCTAGGTTACAACTGTTGAACGACGTAGGTCTTCCTGGTTGACGATTCCGCCTCCTGTACGTCCGCACCCGACCGCGCCAAGACGCCGCAAGTGTGAACGTCCGGTAATCATACCCCGCCCGAGGGGTCGAATCCAATAGATCACCCTG
>NPIE01036923.1_pt1 | contig 10272 bp, 11 predicted proteins | sample 8637661 | NCBI WGS metagenome assembly NPIE01 (sample SAMN07420842, study PRJNA396082) | bioreactor metagenome | isolation source: sample BA12 brine-fed electro-methanogenic bioreactor BA | place: Japan: Kochi | collected 2016-12-09 | reverse complement strand
AGTGTTTGCAAATGGGGCGGTTACGGCTGCTATGGCGTATGCGTTTAATCACTGCGCAAGCGGAGGTTGTAGCCGGGCAGATGGCGATCTCGAAGACAGAACTTTCAGGAGTGAGCGAGCTGGCCTCCGGTACATTCAGCGAAATGTTGAGCAACCCGAAGGCCTTGAGGATGGTGGATTCATTTTCCAAGAGGGAAGACGGTTCCGTTTTTCGAGGATGATTGGTGGCCCTCAAGGTATTGACCTGGGTCCACCACCCGAAGGCGCGGTCGCGGCGTGGCATCGACATCCTGATTTAGGCCCGGGTTCAGAGTTTTTTAGTTGGTCCCCGGTTGTTAGAGCCGACGGAAAGATTGGGCCGTACTATGATTACCGTCAAGGCGATGTGGCGTATGCGTATCACAATAGAACCCGCTTTTATCTGATCGCACCTGGAGACTCGATACGGGTAATAAACCCACTTGACATCACACCTGTTCATAACCCAAGAGCTCAGGGTTGGGGAGATATGTTCAGGCTTAAATGGCGGGTGCAAGAATGAGTATTAGGTGCCCCATGGTTTATAGAATGCTCGTTCGATCCATTTTTGTTCTGGTTGGCGTGGCGTTCATTCTTGGCGCCTCATGCGCATCAGAACGTCTGACGCTTGATCTTGATGAATTCGCTCAAGTCGATCGCGGTGACTTTCTGCAGACAATAGATCCTCTTATTGGGAGCCTTGTTTTCGTTAGGGGCAGGATAATGGTCAACCAGATTTCTTATCCTGAAGCATCCGACTTCCCTGGTGGTGCGCATGGGGAGATTTATCCATGCACCGCAAATCCATTTGATGTCCCGCTTCACGAGTACCCCACTCGTGAACGAATTGAGGCTGGGTTAGTGCCGGTTCCCTGGTTTTTCAATGCGAAATTTGTTGGCTACGACAATGACTTGGTCAGATCAATTGACATGGAAAGTGGCTATGAATCACGATATCCAATGGAATATTTCGAGCTTTCGAATGTTCATGATAAATGTGTAACATTCCTCGGGGAAATATCTGGAGAGCGGGATATCGCTTCAGTTTTCGTAGCGGGAACACTCTACATCCACAATGTTTATGACACGGAACCCAGTCTAGGGAGGGAGTGACCAAACGGTCGCGTTTTTGCTGAGCATGGATACCCGGCCCTGCCGGGCCTTGTTCGGTCTTCTTCCAAACCCGCCGGTCTCACACCTTGGCGCTGTCCTGCCCAGGCTGGTCAACGGTCAACGGCCTTCAGCCACGTTAAGCCCCCAGAAACTCATCTGGCGAAACCCCGGCCTGCTTGAGAATCGCCCGAAGCGTTCCTTCGGGCATGTCGCCGGGGTGGTTGGGGATGGTGGTATAGCAGTCGGTGTTCGGGTTGTACCAGATCTCGTGTGAGCCGGCCGCCTGGCGGTCGAAGGCAAACCCGAGTTTCTTCAGCTTCTTGATAATCTGCCGGTACTTGAATCCGGCCAGTCGGCCCACGCTCTTTCCTTAGCCGCCGATGACCAGCGGATAGTCGAAGTTGTCCCCGGCCGGGGGCAGGCTTGGTGGCCCGCTGCGTTCGGCTCGGGCCTCGAGCAGCTTCTTGCCGACATCACGGGCAATCTCCAGCGTCTCTTGGATGGTGCGCCCCTGGGCGACCAGCCCCGGCAAATCCTCGCAGGTGGCCAGGTAGACGCCTTCGGGCAGCTTCTCGATGTGCAGGTTGATCATCAGTTCCATGGTGGGCTCCATTCTACGCACTCAGCCGGCCGCCCGAAACGGTCCGCCGACAATCTCCCGAAGCTTGTTGTGCCGCACGGCCATGTCCAGAAACCGGCAAATGACTTCCTGATCTTCCTCGGCCAGTTCGTCGACCTGCTTGCACAGTTCCTTGAGCTTGCGGTTTCTGATCTCGAAGGTATCCGGTCGGGCACCGGTCTGGCCGCGCAGCAATCGGTCAAGGCTGACCTCCAGTACATCGGCTAGCTTGAGGATGTAGTCGAACTGCGGCTTGCCCTGGCCGCGCTCCCAGCGTCCGAGCAGACGCGGCTGCACGTCCAGTAACTCGGCCAGTTCGGCCTGTGTCAACTGGCGCTCCTTGCGCAGCGCCACGAGGTTCTTTCCAAAATCCGCCATGGACCAGGGCATCACGGTGTGGGTCTGTCTGCGAATCATAGGCGGGCAATTTCTAGCTGGGCTTGCAAAGGATAATAATAGCCTGTATAAAAGCGGTCAACTCTGGCCTTGACGCGTTTTTGGAGGAACTCTGGATATGGCCCGCATCCCTGAAGAACAAGTCACCCGCCTGAAAACCGAAGTCTCGATTGTGCGCCTGGTCGAGGCGGCCGGCATCGAGTTGAAAAAGCACGGCGGCTCGGATCGGGTTGGCCGCTGCCCGTTCCACGACGACCGCACCCCGTCGTTGGTGGTCTCTCCGGATAAGAACCTCTGGCACTGTCTCGGAGCCTGCGGGATCGGTGGCTCGGTGATCGACTGGGTGATGCGCTTCCACAAGGTCAGCTTCCGCCATGCCTGCGAGCTGTTGTTGAAAGACCATCCGGCCCTGCGGTTGGGGGATGGGACGCCGCCGGCGGCATCGGAAGTGCGCCAGGCGGCGTCCCCTTTTACGCTGGAAGCCGGCGACCAGGCCTTGCTGGAACAGCTCACCGACTTCTATCACCAGACCTTGCTGGAATCACCCGAGGCACTGGCCTACCTGGAAAAACGCGGCATCGGGGATCCGGAACTGATCCGCCGCTTCCGGTTGGGCTACGCCAACCGGACGCTGGGGTATCGCTTGCCGCCGAAGGCGTTCAAGGCCGGGGCCGAGATCCGCGGGACCTTGCAGAAGCTGGGCGTGCTGCGGAAGTCCGGCCATGAGCATCTGACCGGCTCGCTGGTGGTCCCGATCCTCGATGATGCCGGCCAGGTAGTTCAGCTCTACGGCCGCAAGCTACGCGACAACCTGAGAAAGGGAACCGTCTATCACCTGTATCTGCCCGGTCCGCACCGGGGCGTGTTCAACCGGACCGCCCTCGATGGCCAGCCGGAAATCATCCTGTGCGAGTCGCTGATCGACGCGCTGACGTTCATCGCTGCCGGGTTCGAGAATGTGACGACCAGCTACGGGATCAACGGCTTTACCGATGAGATCCTGGCCGCCCTCAAAAGCTCCGGCGCGCAGCGCCTGCTGATCGCCTATGACGCCGATCAGGCCGGCAACCAGGCGGCCGAGAAACTGGCCGAGAAGTTAACGGCTGAAGGCTTCGACTGCTTCCGCCTGAACTTCCCCAAAGGCATGGATGCGAACGAATACGCCCTGAAAGTGCAGCCGCCGCTGAAGTCACTCGGTCTGGTCATCAGAAAAGCCGAGTGGTTGGGCAAGGGTGAGCCTCCGGACCTGAACATGGCCGAGCCGGCCAGTGAGCCGGAGCCCGTCGACACATCTTCTTCCTTAGCCGCTGATCCGGTCGAGCCGCCCCCGGAGTCCAAGTCGGACCCTGACCCCGATCCGGAGCCGGCATCTGAGCCGGACTCCTTGCCGGCTGCCGAAGCCCTGGCCGAGTTGCCGGCATCGGCCGTGCCGGAACCGCCAGCGGCCGACGTGGAAGCCGAAGTGACCGAACGGGACGTGGTGCTGAACTTCGGCGACCGGCGCTGGCGTATCCGGGGCTTGCAGAAAAACACCAGCTTCGATGTGCTCAAGGTCAACGTGTTGGTGAGCCGTGGTGAAGCGCTGCATGTGGACAGCTTCGACCTGTACTCAGCCAAGCACCGGCAAGCCTTCGCCCGTCTGGCCGCCGCCGAGCTCGAGCTGGAAGACTCGGTGCTCCAGCGCGAACTCGGCAAGGTGCTGCTCAAGTGCGAGGAGTTGCAGGAACGCCAGATCGAAGACGCCATGAAACCCAAACTCCCGGCCGAGGTGGAAATGCCCGAGGCCGAGCGCGAAGCGGCGTTGTCGTTGCTGCGCGACCCGAAGCTGGTCGACCGCATTCTGGAAGCGTTCTCGCTGTCCGGCCTGGTCGGCGAGCCGGTCAATGCGCTGGTGGGATATCTGGCTGCTGTCAGTCGCAAACTATCCCAGCCGCTGGCCATCATCATCCAGTCGACCAGTGCCGCCGGCAAATCGGCGCTGATGGATGCCGTGCTGGACCTGGTGCCCGAGGAAGACCGCATCCACTACTCGGCCATGACCGGCCAGAGCTTGTTCTACCTGGGCGAGCACGACTTGGAACACAAAATCCTGGGGATCGCCGAGGAAGAAGGCGTGCGCCAGGCCAGCTATGCGCTCAAGCTGCTTCAATCGCAGGGCGAGTTGACCATTGCCTCGACTGGCAAAGACCCGCAGACCGGCAAACTGGTGACCGAGGAATACCGGGTCGAAGGCCCGGTGATGCTGCTGTTGACCACCACGGCCATCGACATCGACGAAGAACTGCTGAACCGCTGCCTGGTGTTGACCGTGGACGAGTCCCGAGACCAGACCCGGCGCATCCAGGCCCGGCAGCGCCAGGCGCGGACCTTGCAGGGCTTGCTGGCCGGTGAACAGTCGAAGACCATCCGCACCTTGCATCGAAACGCCCAGCGCCTTCTCAAACCTCTGGCCGTGGTCAATCCCTATGCCGAGCGGCTGACGTTCCTGGACGAACGCACTCGAACCCGGCGCGATCATCAGAAATACCTGACCCTGATCGACGCCATTGCCTTGCTGCATCAACACCAGCGACCGATCAAGACGGCCGAGCAGGCCGGCCAGCGCATCGAGTACGTGGAAGTGATCCCGTCCGATATTGCCCTGGCCAACCGCCTTGCCCATGAAGTGCTGGGCCGCTCGCTCGACGAGCTGCCGCCACAGACCCGCAATCTACTGAACCAGCTGCTGGAGATGGTGAGCGAGGCGTGCAAACGTGAAGGGCTGGAACGGCGCGAGTACCACTTTACCCGCCGCCAGGTCCGCGAATACACCTGCTGGGGCGATACCCAGCTCAAAGTCCACCTCGCCCGCTTGGTCGAGCTGGAATACCTGTTGATCCACCGCAAGGGTCAGACGTTCTGCTATGAGCTGGCCTATGCCGGCGAAGGCAGCGATGGCCAGCGCTTCCTGGTGGGACTGCTGGACCCGGAACACTTGTACGATGGCCAGCGGTCGGGGTCTGAAAGTCAGCGGTCGGCCCCCGGTCGGGGTGTGGTCGGGGCGCAGTCGGCCCCTGGTCGGATCCCGGAAAATGCTCCCAAGGCCTGCAATGGCAGCGCTTCCAGCGAATCGGCCCCGCAATCTGCTGAAAACGCCTATACCGGGACCGAAAAAGTGCCCGCATCCAACCGTAACCCAACCCCCGCGCCCGCCCGCTCTCTTTCTTCTTTAGTTGCTGAACTTCCTTCAGTTGCTGGAAAACCCCGCGCCGCGCGCACGGCCGGCAGCGACTCTGGCCAGCCGGCAAGCGCCCGGAGGGCGTAATGCCCTACGTTGAACGCAACCCAGCCCCGCCGAGCGACCCGCGCTCGCTCAAAGCTTACGTCCACGCCTACATCGAGCACCTGAAAGCGCGGAACTACGCGACCCAGAGTGTGCAGTACAAGCGCGCCTCGCTGATCTGGTTCCTGGACTGGTGCAAGGAACGCGGCATCGAGCGCATCCACGAAATCACTCGCCCGGTGTTGCAGCGGTATCAACGCCATCTCTATCACGCGCTCGGCCGCAACGGAAAACCTCTCTCCATCCAGAGCCAATGCAATCGCCTGACCGCGATCCGGACCTGGTTCCGTTTTCTGATGCGCGAAAACCTGATCCTGTACAACCCGGCCAGCGAGATGGAGTACCCCAAACGCGAGAAGCGACTTCCCAAACACACCCTGACCGCCGAGGAAGCCGAGCAGGTGATGAGTCAGCCGGACGTGAATAGCCCTGTGGGCTTGCGCGACCGCGCCATCCTCGAGGTGTTCTACTCGACCGGCATCCGCCGGGCCGAGCTGATCGGCCTGGACCTGGCCGATGTCAATCAGTCGGCCGGTATCCTGGCCATTCGCCAGGGCAAGGGAAGAAAAGACCGCTTCGTGCCGATCGGCGAGCGCGCCTTGCTGTGGCTGGAAAAATACACCGAAGAAGCCCGGACCGCCCGCGACGCCGGCATCGGCCCGGTGTTCACCGACGAGGCCGGTGGCCGCCTGGACCCGCACCAGGTCAGCCGCGCGGTCAAGAAATACATCACGCAATCGGGTGTCAACAAAGACGGCCGCTGCCACCTGTTCCGCCACACCGTGGCCACCCTGATGCTGGAAAACGGCGCCGATATCCGCTTCATCCAGCAAATGCTCGGCCATGCGCACCTGTCGACGACTGAAATCTACACCCATGTCGCCATCCACAAACTGAAATCCATCCACGAGGCGACGCACCCGGCCAGACTGCCGGACGATGTGGCCGAGCGTGTGAAGCAGGCCCGAGGGCAGGGCAGCGAGCAAGACCTGGATCCGACTGCGGAAGACGTGCTTGATCTGCTGGACCAGGAGGCCGAGGAAGAATGCGAAGACGACCAGGACTGACTCGGTGCCGGACCTTGACCTGGTTGCCGGACCCGGACTCCAGCCCGCGCGGGCGTAGCCAAAGGCGAAGCCCCGTGCCCGCGCCGCTAAGCTGCGCTGTAGCGGACGCCGGTAGGCTCGCGGCATCTTCTTCCTTAGTTGCCCGACCCGAGCTTCGTTCGGCTCCGGACCGGCCGTCACGCGGCTTGCACTGTGCGCCCCACGCAGCGGCTCCAGCCCGAGGGTCTTCCGCCGGCGTGGTTCGCACGCAAGCCGCGTGCCGGCCTCGCTCCTTGCCAACCCGAGCCTTGGTCGACTTCGTTCACCGTCCGTGGCAGAGGTCTTGTGCAACACATGCTGACGCAAGTGTTGCGGTGCTTGTTGATCTGGTCTTGGCCATCAAGGCGCCGCTTCGCTCTGCCTTCATGGCCAAGCCCAACCCCCCATCCCCCTTAAAAGGGGGCTTTGAAGCGGCCAGCCGAACATAATGCGGGGGGATTATGCGCACTGTCCAAGGGGCACTCTCCCTTCGGTCGGCACCCCTTGGCCAGAGTCCGGCTTGCGCCCGCATAATCCGCATTATGTTCGGCTGGCCGCGTCGCTTTGCTCCATAAGGTGGCGGCACTGCGTGCCGCGCTTGATGTTCTTCCCCACCCAAGCCGGTCCGCGCCGGCGGGCTGCAGCCGGCCTTCGGCCGTCTTCCGCTGCCGCCTTGAGCGGCCCGGCTTCCCACCCTGAAAAGCCAAAGGCAAAACCCGCTCCGTGCCTTCTGAAAGAGGGTTGTGCTTGCTTGCCCGGTCAGGGTAGCAGCGTGCTCGGTCCGTCAAGGCCAAGCCGCTTCGCGGTGCTGCGCAGCCTTGACGGCCCTGCGCGCGCCGCTGGTTGGAAAGGGCAATCAACCCCAACAGGAGAACATCCCATGAACGAGTCCTTGCCCTGGCCCATCGAGCGCATCATCCAGGTCGCCCACGAACTCAAGCGCACCGGCACCACAGCCGCCAGCACCGGCCAGCACATCGCCGCCGCCTTCGTCCTCAATCGCATGGATCTACTGCCGGAAGCGTATCTGGACGCAGCCGAAGCCTGGGAACGCCTCGACACCTGGCAGCAATACGTGCACCGTATCAAGCGAGATCACATGCACCTAATCGAGGGGCCATAGCGCCCCTCTCTTCTTAGCCGCTATCGCGGCTCACAAGCGGCGGCTAAGAATAAAATCCCCATCTGGCCAATCGTGCCCGATCAGCTAGAATGCCCCTCATGGCCACGGCACTCGCATCTGAAAAACCGCCTCTAGGGCAAAAAATGCCCTGGGCCGCTTCGCGTCTGGAAAACCGGCCGCTAAGTCGAAGAATGCACAGGGAAAAATGCCGTCCGTTGCTACGACTCGCGTCGGGTGCGCCAGTGTTCGCAAATGGGGCGGTTACGGCGGCTATGGCGTATGCGTTCAATCAAATGCAGAATCCGCAGCCAATATCGCGCGGGAATAATGCTGTTTTGACCGATGACGAGATAGCGAATATCGTATTCAATGAATCAGTCTCGTTGTCAGGTGCGGATATCGACCAAGTTAGGGCCAATATTGCTCACATCATCATTAACGGAGATGAAGAGCTCGGCACAAGACGACAAAGCATCGCAGGCACGGCAAGCAAAACCATCAACAGGCAGTTGAGCAATCTGGAACTGTCAGTGCTCGGAGATATCCGATCGATTGTAGCTGATGTTCGTCTTGATAGACTAAATGGAATTGATCCGACAAATGGAACAAAGTTTTTCAATTTTAGAGATCTAAATCAATTCACCCAGACTGGGTTCCAAGGACTTTCGACAAATCCAAATAGATTTGGCCAGACACCTATAACGAACGGGGTCTTGGGACCATTGAACAACAGTTTTCCCACGTCAACACTGGGCCGTACAGATATCTATTTTGTTCCTTTTTCACCATGAAAAAATTCATATTGTCAGTGTTCGCTGTATCTGTTTGTGTTTGGCCATTTTATGGTTCAGCTTCCAAGTGGTCAAATGACAATCATCCATGGAACTTTATTAGCGCCTGTAAGGTTGGCGCTTCCGACCGGCACTTCGAAAGTGGCTCAATACTTGCGCTGGTTTATGAAATGAATAAAGCTCCTTCTGGAGCAATCCTTTATCATGTTACCAAGCTTAACGAAGGGGAGATCCCACCAACTCGAGAAATTTTTCGGACGCTCTCTTCAGAGTTAGGAAAAGAGCGTTTTGTTGCTGGTGCCATTGCTTCGTTAGTTCATGAATCACAAGGTATCGAAGGGCCACAGCTTGAAGCTCAGGGCGGGGTTGCTTCAATGTTAATCGCACAAGATGTTATTGAACATCTTCAGGGTCAAGAGTTCTATCTTGTGGACGACTGGACAGAGAGTCTTTTAGGTAGAGAGAGCGAGTTGCAACTCCGACCGTGTGGCATAAATTATTGTACCCATGGAGAGTATGAGCGCCGCGAAGTTCAAGACTGCCAAGATGCGAAATAGTAATCCGCGTATTTCATGAGAGGGCTTTGGGGTCGCGTCTTGCTTTTTTGTGTTCAGAGCTCACGGGCTGCCACCCACCGCGTTCGGTGGAACGCCGTTTACTGGACAGTTGCAGGAGGCGGATTTCACACGGAATATCTGGTGTCGGGGGTGTGACCGATGATCAAGTTCATTAGGTCATGCCACTTTCGGTTTGCGGCGTTGTGCCTATCTGCTCTGCTTGTATTTCAGCTTGGGTATGCCGGGATGCGTGATGTCGATACAATCAAGACCCGTCTGGGTCCTTATACATTGAACATTCCGGAAGCCAATTCCCTGGAAGGTCAAGCGCCGTTCTGGATTGCCATGATTCCGGGCTTGGATAGCGGGGCAAAATCCACCAATATCCTTTTTTCCTTGGACGAAGTCACGACCTCGATTCCCGGTCTCGATCCGGAGACTGAATTGCTGGGTACACTTCACTATGTCACGGAAGAGGAATACAACGCCTATCGCCATCATTCGTTCGGGGTCGATTTGTGGTACGGCCGCGGTGCGCACAAGCACAAGACGTTCGAGCCCTGGGAAGGGACCGGACTTTATCGGGCGTACTATGCCCAGCATCACAAAAAGGTGTTTTGGGAGGTGGTTCGGATGCTGCCCGACCCCGAGCGCCCGCCGCCGGATAATATCCAGGAGTTCTTTGTCGCGAACTGCAGCGGGGATTTCGATGCCGGCAAGAGTTCGTGTAGGACCTTTGTTTTGTTTGACCGGCTGCTTGTCGAGTTCAGCGTTCAGGAGCCCCATTTGCTCAGAATCGAGGAGATCAGGCAGTTCATCCAGGAAAAGGTATCGTCCTGGATCGTTTCAGAGAAGCAAATCTAGGACAGCCGCCGACCTGCTCAATCAGGACAGCGCCCGGCACTGCCGGGCGCTCTCGTCCCCAACAAAGTAACTTGGACACCCATCCATCAGAATGAAAGTAACTTGGACACCCATCCATCAGAAGATTTTACAGCCGGAGCTGCCAGTAACTTGGAGCCAGTAACTTGTAGCAGTAACTTGGACACCCACAGCCAGTAACTTGCAGTAACTTGGACACCCAGAGTCAGCAGTGCAGAGTAACTTGGACACCCATTCATCAGAGATTTTGCAGCCGGAGCTGCTATCGCAGGCAGTCAAGCGGCGACTACCGAAGCGATTCAGTGATTTCGCGCAGATGGGCTCGAATCTGCCCGACTTCAGCGGATTCCAGACACGCCAAGCACG
>NPIE01020570.1_pt2 | contig 10274 bp, 5 predicted proteins | sample 8637661 | NCBI WGS metagenome assembly NPIE01 (sample SAMN07420842, study PRJNA396082) | bioreactor metagenome | isolation source: sample BA12 brine-fed electro-methanogenic bioreactor BA | place: Japan: Kochi | collected 2016-12-09 | reverse complement strand
GCAGCAGCGGGTCGCGATCGCCCGTGCGATCGCCAAGCAACCGGCAGTGCTGCTGTGCGACGAGCCGACCGGTGCGCTCGACTCGGTCACCGGGATCAAGGTGCTGCAGGCGCTCGAGCACGTCAACCGCGAGCTCGGCACGACCACGGTGATCATCACCCACAACGCCGCGATCGCGGCGATGGCCGACCGGGTCATCCGCCTGAGCGATGGCCGGATCACCGAAACCCGGAGCAATCCGGCGCGCACGCCGGCCGCCGAGCTGAGCTGGTAAGGACGATGCGCGCGCTGAACCTCAAGTTGCTCCGGGACCTGCTCAAGCTGCGCGGCCAGGCAGTCGCGATTGCGCTGGTGATCGCCGGCGGTGTCGCAACCTGGGTGATCTCGCTGTCGACCATCGACTCGCTGCAGTCTTCGCAGCGCGTGTTCTATCAGGACTACCGCTTCGCCGAGGTCTTCGCCGCGCTGAAGCGTGCGCCGAACGCCCTACTGCAGCAGATCGAGCAGATCGATGGCGTGGCTGCGGTCGAAGCTGCAATCCGGGCTCCGGCGCGCCTGCGACTGCAGGATTTCGACGAGCCCATCGAGGCACTGATCACATCGATTCCCGACCAGGGCCAGCCCGTGCTGAATCGCCTGTTCGTCGCTGCCGGGCGCCTGCCCGAGGATGACGGTGCGCTTGAAGTGCTGGTTTCCGAGGCCTTCGCCGAGGCGCACGGACTGGTGCCCGGCGATCGTCTCGAGGCCATCATCCACGGCCGTCTCAGCCGCCTGACCATCAGCGGCAGCGGCGTGAGCCCGGAGTTCGTCTACCAGATCCGGCCCGGTGCGCTGTTCCCGGACCATCAGCGTTATGCCGTGCTGTGGATGCGCCGGCATGCGCTGGCGCAGGCCGCCGACATGGACGGCGCGTTCAATACGCTGGCGCTGGCGCTGAGGCACGACGGCTCATCGATGCGCGTGATCGACCGGGTCGACGCGCTGCTGGAGCACTGGGGCGGCACCGGCGCAATCGGGCGCGATGACCAGACCTCGCACAGTTACCTGCGCGAAGAAATGGACCAGCTCGGCGCGATGGCCCGGATCGTGCCGGTGATCTTCCTCGGCGTGGCCGCGTTCCTGCTCAGCATCGTGGTCCAGCGACTGGTGGCGATGCAGCGCGACCAGATCGCGATTCTCAAGGCCTTCGGCTACCGCAACCGGACGATCGCGCTGCACTACTGCCTGCTGGTGCTGGCCATGGTCACACTCGGCATCATTCCCGGGGTTGCGGCCGGCGCCTGGCTGGGTCGAGGACTGGCTGGAATCTACCGCGAATTCTTCCGTTTTCCGGAACTGGTCTACGAGCTGGCGCCGGCGGTCGTGGCCAGCGCCGCGCTGGTGACGGTCGCGGCCGCCCTGCTCGGTACCTTTCGGGCGCTGCTCGGCGCGTTCCGGCTGGCACCGGCCGAGGCAATGCGCCCCGACCCGCCGCACGGCTTCCGGCGCGGTCTGGTCGAAGGTCTTCCGCTGCTGGCGCGCATCGATCAACCGACCCGGATGATCCTGCGCAACCTCGAGCGGCGCCCGGTCAAGGCCCTGCTGGCGGTGCTCGGCATCGCGCTGGCGGTGGCAATCCTTGTGACCGGCCGGTTCCAGGCCGATACCATCGACTACATGCTCGATGTGCAGTTTGGCCACGCGGCACGCGAAGACCTGACGGTCGGGTTCACCGAGCCCACCGGCCGCGCCGCGCTGCACGAGCTGGCTGCGCTGCCGGGTGTGGTCCGTGCCGAGCCCTACCGCGCGGTCGCGGTCGAGCTGGTCCATGGCCATCGCCGACATCGCAGCGCGATCCGCGCCTACGCCGCCGATGCCGTGCTGCACCGCAGCCTGGGCCGCGATCTGGCCCCGATCGAGCTGCCGCCCGACGGCCTGCTGCTGACCGACTGGCTGGCCACACAGCTGGCCGTCAAACCAGGCGACATCGTGACCGTGCGCGTGCTCGAGCACGCCCGACCGGTGCTGCAGTTGCCGCTTGCAGCCACGGTCCGCGAGTTCGTCGGCGCATCGGGCTACATGCGGCTCGAGGCCTTGAACCGTGCGCTCGGCGAGGCCGACAGCCTATCCGGCAGCTACCTGCAGATCGAACCCGAGCGCCGTGATGAACTGCTGGCAAGGCTGGATCAACGGCCGCGCGTCGCCGCAAGCAACCTGCGCCAGGCCACCATCGAGAGCTTCGAGCGCACCATGGGCGAGAACATCCTGGTGTTTGCGATGATCAACACCATGCTTGCAGCCGTGGTCGCCTTCGGCGTGACCTACAACACCGCCCGGCTGGCGCTGGGCGAGCGCGCCCGCGAACTGGCCTCGCTGCGCGTGCTGGGCTACCGCCGGATCGAGATCGCCTGGGTGCTGCTCGGCGAACTGGCGCTGTTGACGCTGGCGGCGATCCCGCTCGGCCTGTGGCTTGGCCATGGCTTCGCGCGCTTGATCGGCTGGGCCATGGCTTCCGAATTCTATCGATTGCCGACCGTGATCCATGCCGACAGCTATGCCTTCGCCGCTGCGGTCGTGCTGCTGGCGATGGTCGTCTCGGCGATTTCGATCGCGCGACGCCTGTATCGCCTCGATCTGGTCGCAGTGCTCAAGACAAGGGAGTAAGGCATGCCTCACCGCACCACGATCCTGATCGCGCTGACCGTTGCCCTGGTGCTGGCCCTGCTGGCCTGGAGCTTCCGGCCGCGGCCGCTGCTGGTCGACCCTGTTCTGGCCGAGCCCGCGCTGGTGACGGTTTCGGTTCGCGAGCAAGCCTACACCCGGGTTCAGGACCGCTTCGAGATCTCGGCGCCGCTGGCCGGATACGCGCCGCGCGTCGAACTCGATGTGGGCGATCCGGTCGAGGCCGGGCAGGTCCTGCTCGAACTGCAGCCGCTGCCCTCCGCACTGCTCGACCCCAGGGCTCGCGAAGTCGCCCGGGTCGAAGTGGCGCGGGCCGAGGCCGTGCTGGCCAGCGCCGAGGCGACGCTGCAGGCACGTCGCGCCGACGCGGAGCTTGCCGAACGCGAGTTGCAGCGGCTCGAGCCACTGTTCGAGCGCGGCACGATCTCGGCCAGTCAGCTCGATCGTGCCGCAGCCGATCAGCATCGTGCACAGGCCGAACTCCGCGCCGCCGAATCCGGACTCGAAGTGGCGCGGCAGTCGTTACGCTACGCACGCGCCGCGCTGGGTGCCGGCGATGCGGCCGATTCGATACCTGAAGCCGTCACGATCCGGGCGCCGGTTGCGGGCCGGGTGCTGACGGTCGAGCACAGCAGCGCCGGCGTGGTTGTGCCGGGACAGAAGTTGCTGTGCATCGCCGATCCGCGATCGCTCGAGGTGGTTGCCGAGGTCCTCACCGCTGATGCAGTCCGGATCCAGCCCGGAACCATGGTCGACCTGGAGCGCTGGGGCGGCGAATTGCCGCTGAGCGGCCGGGTCCGGCGCGTCGAGCCGGCCGGATTCACCAAGGTCTCGGCACTCGGCGTGGAGGAACAGCGCACCCGCGTGATCATCGATCCTGCCGGCGACGCGCCCGGCTGGGCCGCGTTGGGCGACGGCTTTCGGGTCGAGGCGCGCTTCATCCTGTGGCGCGAACAGGTCGCGGTAAGCGTACCCAACAGCGCCTTGTTCCGACACGCCGACGGCACTGCGGTGTTCGTGATCGAAGACGGACGGGCACGGATCGCGCCGGTGCGAACCGGGCCGCGTGGCGAACTGCGGACTCCGATCCTCGCCGGGCTCGAGGCCGGTCAGCTCGTGATCGATCATCCGGCAAAGGACATCGAGGCCGGCGCGCGCGTGCGGGCCTTTGGCGACGCGCGCTACTGAACCCTCGAGCGCATCGCAGACCTGACAAGCGCGCGCGAAATCCCGCACAATCGGCGACTGGTTCGTCACAGACAGGAAAGTCATGGGTCTGAAGGAACGCTTGTTCGGGCCGGTCTGGGAAAGCAAGGACGCCGAAGCACGCCGCCGGGCAGTGTCGACCGAGCGCGACCCGCGTCTGCTGGCCGCCCTGCCCGCGCTCGCCCACGAGGATCCGGATCCGCGCGTGCGCCTGGCCGCACTGCAGCGGCTGGGCCTTGAATCAAGCTGGCTGCGCGCGCGCCTCCACGACGCTGACGGCTCGATCCGACAGGCTGCCGATCAGTTTCTGCTCCGGCGGGTCTGCGAATCCTTAGCCGATGAACTGCTGCAGCAGCGTCTGGAATGGCTGGGCCGACTTGAAGCCGGCGAGTCGTTCCGTCGGCTGGCGGCCGAAGCACAGGACCCCGCACTGCGCCGGGCCGCGCTGCAACGCATCTCGGGCCAGGGCTTTCTGGGCGACTGCCTGGTGACCGAGCCCGACCCTGAGATCGCCAGCGAAATTCTGGACCGGATCAACCAGACCTCGACGCTCAAGCGGATCGCACGCGAGCTGCGCGGCCGCAACAAACAGCGCCACCACGCGTTGATGCAGCGCATGGCGCAATTGGAGGGCGCGAGCGGCAGCCATGTTGCCCGCGATGAGATGGCATTACAACTGATCCAGCGCGCCGAGCAACTGGCCCGCGGCGAGAGCAAGGGCGACCGTGCCGAGACGCTGCAGCGTCTGATCGAGGCATGGGCCGAACTGCCCGAGCCGGACGAAGCCCAGCGCCGGCGCTTCGACGGTGCGCTTGCCATCGCGCGCAGCGCGGCACGTCGCGCGCTGGAGCCGACACCGGAGCATTCCAGCGCCGCAGCAGCGGAGCCTGTCGCCGAGGCGGCCCGGCCAGAGCTGAACAATCTGGTAGAGCGTGCGCAGCAACTTGCAAGCCGCCCGGCCAGCGACAAGACCGGCGCTGAAGTCAACCGCCTGATGTCGGAATTCGACAAGGCATGGAACATGCAGCGCAAGCCGACAGAGGCCGATCAGTCGGCGCGAAGCCATTTCATGGCGCTGGCCGGCGAGCTTCAGGCCCGCCATCAGGCGCTGCAAACGGCTGCCTCGAAGCCGGCGCCGGCGCCGGCGCCGGCGGCTGCCGATTCGAACGGGCCGGAAACACCGGTCGTCGATCACGGCGAACTCGATCGCGCGCTGGCGGCGGTGGATCAGGCGCTTGAGGCCGGTGAACTTGCCGCCTCGCACCAGGCGCTGGGCCACGCGCGCTCGCTGCATGATCGCCTGCCGAAGCGGCAGCGCCGCCGCGAAACCGATGGCCAGTTGACCCGAATGGCAGCCCGTCTCAAGGAGATGCGCGACTGGCAGCACTGGTCGAACAACAAGCTGCGCGAACGCCTGATCGAGCGGGTCGCCGAAATCGACGCCGCCACACTCCATCCGGATGCGGTCACCGAGCGCCTGAAGGAACTTCGCGAACGCTGGAACGAACTCGAAACCCAGGAAATGCTGCCCGGCGACAAGCGCAGGCACGCCGCGCCCGGTGGGCAATGGCGCCGATTCCAGAAGGCCTGTCAGGACGCCTTCGAGCAGGCCCGGCCGATGCTGGAAAAGCGCTCCGAGCTGCGCAAGGAATCGCTCGGGGAGTTGCGCGATTTTCTCGATGATGCGGAAAAGACCTGCGCGCGCGACGACGTCGATCGCGATACCTTGATCCGCTATCAGCGCGCCTGTCGCGAAGCGCTACGGAATCTTGCGGCGATTCCGCCGCAGAAGCGCGGCCAGATGGCCGCCAAGCTGCGCAGTCGCATGGATGCGATCTCGGCCCTGATCGACAAGGAATTCGACGCGGCGGAGAACGACAAGCGCCGTCTGGTTGCCGAGGCGCGCAAGCTGGCTCACGAAAAGGACCGCGCGGTCGCAATCGACCGGGCCAAGGCCTTGCAGGCGGAGTGGAAGCGCATCGGCAGCGGCCGGCGCAAGACCGACCAGCAGCTGTGGCAGGAATTCCGCGAGCCGATCGACCCACTGTTCGAGGGTCTGAAGCAGGAGCGTGAACAGGAACGCAAGGTCGAGCATGAACACGCCGAAGCGCTGACCGCACTGTGCGAACGCGCCGAACAATTGAGCCAGGGCGATCTCGAGGCCTTGGAGCATGCCGCCGGTCCGATCGCCGGTCTGGAGCGCGAGCTCGGCCAGTATTCGCGCGTCCCACCGGGTCTGCGCAAGCGCTTCGATCAGGCAGTGCAGGGCTGGCGCCAGCGCCTGGCGCAGGCTCGGCGCGACAGGGTCCGCGCCGAGAGCGCGCAAATCGTCAAACTGGCTCAAACGCTGCAACAAGCCTGGATCGACCGGGTCGACGGCAAACCGGTTACAAGCGATCCGGACCGCGGCAGCATCGAAGACGTCTCGGCCCGATTACTGACCGAGCGTCTGGCGCGGATTGCAGATGCCGGTGCCGAACTCGACGCACTGCAAGCCGAGGTTGCCGAATCGACCGCTCGGGCACGCCAGGTCGTGATCGAAATGGAGTGCCTTGCGGGCCTGGAGACACCGGCCGAGGACAAGCAGCAGCGCATGGATTACCAGATCCAGCGCCTGTCGCATCGCCTCGGCGAGGGCGCGCCGCGCACCGACCTGAACACCGAGTTCGACGCCTTGCAGAAACGCTGGATCGAAAGTTTCCCGCACGATCCGGCCGCGCATGCCGCGCTGAAGAAACGATTCGAGGCCGCCGAGCGCATCCTTGGCCAGATGGCAGACCGTTGATGAACGCTTCCCTGCTCCGCGGCCTGGTGCTGCTGCTGCTCCTTGCCCCGGCACTTTGCATTGCCGAAACGGCCGAAGCCGAAGCCGCGCATGCCGGCTGGGTCTCGATCCTGCCGCCGCTGGTCGCGATCGCGCTGGCGCTGATCCTGCGCCAGGTCATCCCGGCATTGTTCGCCGGCATCTGGATCGGGGCCTGGGCGGCGCTGGAATTCAGCCTGTCGGGCACGTTGGTCGCGCTGGTCCGGACCGCCGATGTCTACATTCTCGAAGCGCTGGCCGAACCCGACCATGCCTCGGTGATCCTGTTCACCGTGCTGGTCGGCGGCATGGTCGGCGTGATCTCGAAGAACGGCGGCATGCTCGGCATCGTCGAACGCATCGTGGTCTATGCCAACACCGCCCGGCGCGCCGCAATCTCGACCGTGGCGATGGGGCTGGCGATCTTCTTCGATGACTATGCCAACACGCTGGTGGTCGGCAATACCATGCGTCCGATCACCGACCGGATGAAGATCTCGCGCGAGAAGCTGGCCTACCTGGTCGACTCCACTGCCGCGCCGGTGGCCTGCATCGGTCTGGTCACGACCTGGGTCGGCTACGAGGTGGGACTGATCCGCGACGCGATGAGCAGCATCGACGGGCTCGACCTGAACCCCTACATGGTGTTCCTGAACTCGATTGCCTACAGTTTCTACCCGCTGCTGGCGCTGGTGCTGGTCATCGCCGTGGTCTTCAGCGGGCGCGATTTCGGCCCGATGCGCAAGGCCGAGCGACGCGCCATGGAGACCGGCCAGGTGGCGCCCCCGACCTCGGCCTCGGCGCTGGCCGCCGACGACATGGACGACGTCAAACCGGCTGACGGTATTCCGCTGCGCGCGATCAACGCCGTGCTGCCGATCCTGACGCTGGTCGGCGGCGTGGTTTTCGGCATGTTCATCACCGGCTCGGGCGATTCGGTGCGCGAGATCATCGGCAGTGCCGATCCGTACAAGTCGCTGATCTGGGGCTCGTTGCTGGGCTCGGTGGTCGCGATCGCGCTGTCGGCCGGCCAGGGCATCCTGTCGATCGGTGCCGCCTTCGACGCCTGGTTCTCGGGCATGCGGGCGATGATCTACGCCATCGTGATCCTGGTGCTGGCCTGGGCGCTGTCGGGTGTGACCGATGTGCTCGGCACGGCCAACTTCCTGGTCGCCCTGGTCGGCGATCATCTGCACCCCGGCCTGCTGCCGGCGCTGGTGTTCGTGGTCGCCGCGGCGACCGCGTTCTCGACCGGGTCGAGCTGGGGCACGATGGGCATCCTGCTGCCGCTGATGGTGCCGCTGGCCTGGGCGCTGATGGCGGCCCAGGGCATGAACGGTGCCGAGCACCTGCCGATCCTCTACGCCACGGTGGCAGCGGTGATGGGCGGCGCGGTCTGGGGCGATCACTGCTCGCCGATTTCCGATACCACGATCCTGTCGTCGATGGCCAGCCAGTGCGACCACATCGAGCATGTTCGCACCCAGTTGCCCTACGCGGGACTCGCAGGTGCGGCTGCCCTGCTGCTCGGCGCCCTGCCGGCCGGCTTCGGCGTGCCGTGGTGGCTGTGTCTGATTGCCGGTGCCGCCGCAACCATCGGCATGCTGTTCTGGCTCGGGCGCGAGGCGCGACGACCGGTCTGATTCACCAGGAAGAGCAGCCTGATTGCGCATGTAACTCGGCGATGGAATGCAGTTCTCTTTTTGAGCGTGGTTTTTGCTTTGAACCGCAAATGAACGCGAATGAACGCAAATAAAGCCAGGAAATTCGATCCGATCGGTTTTGAAGGCCGAATCGTGCGGACTCTGGACCGAGCAGACCGCTCGATTGACCCATCGGACATTTGCGTTCATTTGCGGTTAGGGAAGGTTTTTCCGGCCGTCCGACGGCTGTTCCCGACGCCCCGCTGAGTCCGCCAGGTAATCAGGTGAACAAAAAACGCCGGCCCGGAGCCGGCGTTGTCTGTTTCCCGATGGGGCGGATCCGCTCAGATCATCGACCAGAGCGCGCTGAACTCGTGCACGCCCATGTCCGAGGTCTCGCGCGGCTTGTGCATGGCCTCGACAATGGCATCGGCCTGGCGCGCGCCGAAATGGCCGCGCACGGCCGCCTCGAACTTCTCTTCCAGCAGCGGAATGCCTTCCTCGCGACGGCGGCGGTGGCCGACCGGGTAGTCGATCGTGATCTTGTCGGTGCTGGAACCGTCCTTGAAGAACACCTGCACCGAGTTGCCGATCGCGCGCTTGTCGGCATCGAAATATTCCTCGGTGAAGCGCGGGTTCTCCTTGACCGTCATCTTGTCGCGCAGCGCGTCGATGCGCGGATCGGCAGCGGAGCGATCGGTGTAGGAATCGGCCGTCAGCTCGCCGAAGATCAGCGGGTAGGCGACCATGTACTGGATGCAGTGATCACGGTCGGCGTAGTTGTCCAGCGGACCGGTCTTGTCGATGATCCGGCAGCCGGCTTCCTGGGTCTCGATCTCGATTCGCTCGACCTCGTCGAGACGGTCCTTGACCTCGGCATGCAGCTTCATCGCGCACTCGACCGCGGTCTGCGCATGGAACTCGGCCGGGAACGAGATCTTGAACAGGATGTTCTCCATCACGTAGGAGCCCAGCTCGCGCTCCAGCACCAGTTCCTGGCCCTTGAACAGCACGTCCTGGAAGCCCCAGGTCTTTGCCGTCAGCGCCGACGGATAGCCGATCTCGCCCTTCAGCGTCAGCAGCGCCAACTGCACCGCACGGCGACAGGCATCGCCGGCGGCCCAGCTCTTGCGCGGGCCGGTGTTGGGTGCATGGCGGTAGGTGCGCAGCGCGCCGCCGTCGATCCAGGCCTGGCTGACCGCGTTGATCACGTCGTCCCGGCTGCCGCCGAGCATGTGGGTCACGACCGCGGTCGATGCGACCCGGACCAGCAGCACATGGTCCAGCCCGACCCGATTGAAGGAGTTCTTCAGCGCCAGCACGCCCTGGATTTCGTGCGCCTTGACCATGGCTTCGAGAATCTGCTGCACCGTTGGCGGCACCAGGCCTTCGGCCAGGTCGGAACGGGCGATGTAGTCGGCTACGGCAAGAATCGCACCGAGGTTGTCCGACGGATGGCCCCATTCGGCCGCCAGCCAGGTGTCGTTGAAATCGAGGTAGCGCACCAGCACGCCGATATTGAACGCACCCTGCACCGGGTCCAGCTCGAAATGCGTCCCCGGCACCCGCGCCCCGCCCGGCAGATCCGCCCCCGGTACCACCGGTCCGAGCAGCTTGACGCATTCGGGGAACTTCAGCGCCAGCAGCGCGCAGGCCAGCGAGTCCTTGAGGCAGTAATGCGCCGTCTCCAGCGCCAGATCGGAATGAATCCCGGTCTCGCAGACATAGTCGGCAATCTGCTGGATCAAGGCGTCGGGCTCGGGGCGCCTGGCGGCGCGGATATCGATTTCGGACATGGGGGCTCCGGGGAGGATGGTTGGGTTCAGCCCGCCATTTTATCAGCGCGGAGCCCGCATCGGCCGCAATCGCCCGGGCGCAAGGATAGCAGCCTGCCGCACCCTTCCCCCGCCCGTCTGGATTGCTGGTATCCTTTCCACGCCCGGCTTATTCATGACCCAACC
>NPIE01001491.1_pt1 | contig 10274 bp, 10 predicted proteins | sample 8637661 | NCBI WGS metagenome assembly NPIE01 (sample SAMN07420842, study PRJNA396082) | bioreactor metagenome | isolation source: sample BA12 brine-fed electro-methanogenic bioreactor BA | place: Japan: Kochi | collected 2016-12-09 | reverse complement strand
CACCACCCCGTCCGCGTCAACGTAGCGGAAGATATCGCTGTAGGCCGTACCGGGATTCGCCAAATAACAGAAAATCAGGACAAAAGCCGTCAATAGAATTGATTCTTTAAACATTTCAATCCTCTCGCCTCTTTCAGTGCAGATCAAAAATAGCCTGAAATTCAACTGGTTTAGCGATGTCAAAAGGCTTGACAATGCTGCTTTGGCATTCCCATAATGCCTGAGTGCTTAAATCAGACAAACGTATTGAAATGATCATTTTATGAGACACCTTTTGCGGCATTCGGCTCTTTAAATGACACTGCCCTGCCATGCAGGATTCGAGCCGTCAAATTGCCGCTCCCCCCGAGCGGGAGGGAGGCCCCTGAATGAAAGTCACATCTGATTTCCTCGTCATCGGCAGCGGCATTGCCGGTCTGAGTTTCGCTCTCAAAGTCGCCGAGCGTGGCACCGTATCCCTGGTCACCAAACGGGAGATGGCCGATTCGGCCACGAATCTGGCCCAGGGCGGGATCGCATCGGTTTTCTCCCCGGATGACAGTTTCGAAAAACATATCGAGGACACCATGGAGGCCGGTGCCCACCTGTCTCACCCCGAAGTGGTCAAGATGGTGGTGGAGCGTGGCCCTGAAGCCATCAAGGACCTGATCGACTGGGGCGTTGAATTTACCCGCAAAAAGGATAAAAGCTTTGATCTTCACCGCGAAGGCGGCCACAGCGAGCGGCGCATTTTTCATGTCCAGGATATCACCGGCCGTGAAATTGAGAGCACACTGATCGAGGCCGCCCGCAGCCACCCCAACATCCGGATTTACGAAAACCATATTGCAGTGGATCTAATCACCGAAGCTAAAGCCACCCACCGGCGGGTTTGTCCCAATTCTTGCCTGGGCGCTTATGTCCTCGACATTCAAGAGAAGGAAGTTTCGACTTTTGGGGCGCGTTATACCATTCTGGCCACAGGCGGCTGCGGCAAGGTCTACCTCTATACCTGCAACCCGGATGTGGCCACCGGCGACGGCGTGGCCATGGCCTACCGTGCAGGCGCGGCCATCTCCAACATGGAATTCATGCAGTTTCATCCCACCACGCTGTTCCACCCGCACGCCAAATCATTCCTGATCTCTGAAGCAGTGCGCGGCGAAGGCGCAATACTCAAGCGTCAGGACGGCACCGCCTTCATGGAGAACTATCACAAACTCAAAGACCTGGCCCCGCGCGATATCGTAGCCCGTGCCATCGACAACGAAATGAAGGTGCATGGCGACGACTGCGTTTTCCTCGACATCACCCACAAAGGGGCTGATTTCATCCAGGAGCACTTCCCCAACATCTATGAAACCTGCCTTTCCTACGGCATCGACATGACCCGGGAGCCGATTCCAGTCGTGCCCGCCGCGCACTACCTGTGCGGAGGGATTAAAGTCGATATGAACGGCGAGACGGACATTAAGAACCTGTTCGCCATCGGAGAAACGGCCTGCACCGGACTGCACGGCGCCAATCGTCTGGCCAGCAACAGCCTGCTTGAAGGGGTGGTCTACGCGAAGCTCGCCGCGCAAACCTGCATCAAGCGCCTTTCAGAGCCCGCCTCGCCCTTTCCCCTCATCGCTCCCTGGGATACGGGCAGTGCACGCGACAGCGACGAAGAGGTGGTGGTTGCACACAACTGGCATGAAATCCGTCTTTCCATGTGGAATTATGTCGGGATCGTGCGCTCAACCAAACGTTTGGCGCGTGCTCACCGTCGCATTCAAATGATCCAGGAGGAAATCGCCGACTACTACTGGGACTTCTTCATCACGTCGGACCTGATCGAGTTACGCAATATCGCCACGGTCGCGGAACTGATCGTCCGCTGTGCCCTCGAGCGTCACGAAAGCCGCGGACTGCACTACACCATCGACTACCCCGAAACCGACGACAGCCACTGGAAACGCGACACGCTGATTCGCAAGAACATCTGACGGAGGCGCTTTTGGACATCAATGAGATACGAAAACAAATAGATGCCCTGGACGACGAACTGCTGCGCATCTTCAATCAGCGCGCTCAGCTGGCCCTCGACATCGGTCACTGCAAGAAAAAAGTCGGTCTCGCGGTCTATGACCCGCAACGGGAAAAAAAGATTTTCGAGAGGATGAAAGGCGCCAATCCCGGCCCGTTGGATGACGGAGCCATTGTGCGCCTTTTTGAACGCGTCATTGATGAATCACGTCGTCTGGAACGGATCAAGACCAAAGGAGAGTAGTGCGATGCTGATTGTAATGAAGAAGACGGCGTCAGAAGACGATCTGCAGCATGTGAAGCAGTATCTTGTGGAACGCGACTTCGACTTCCACCAGTCCACGGGAGCGGACCGCACCATCATTGGCGTCATCGGCGACACTCACACCATCGACAAAGACGATCTGCGCGCCCTGCCCGGAGTGCTTGAAGTGTTTAAAATCCCCGATGAAGAATAGAGAGGGCGAACAGGGGTAAGCGGGTAAGCGTTTTCTCAGATTCGGGCCCGTTCGACTTTGTAGACGCCTTTGATTTTGTGAATGGCGTTGATGATCTTGTTAAGGTGGTCGAGGTTTTCAATCTCGATCTCAAAAGCATTAACCGCCCTTTTCTCCGCGGTGGCATGCATGTTGGCCGCAATAATATTGGCTTCGCCCTGGGTAATGGCGCCGGTAATCGCAGCCAGAATCCCCTTCTGATCATGGCAATAGACGTTGATTTTGACCGGCCGGGTGGTCTTTTTCTTCATATCCCATTCGACATCCACCCGCCGCTCGGGGTCTGCTTCAAGGACGTGCGGACAGTTTGAGGTATGCACTGTCAGCCCGCGCCCACGGGTGATGAATCCGATCACCTTATCGCCGGGTAGAGGATTGCAGCATTTGGCGAACCGCACCATGATGTCCTCGATCCCCTGGATTTTAATGGCGCTTGAGGGTTTCTTGCGGATCTTGTTGAGAACCTGCCCGATGCGGCTTGGACGCGCCTCCTGCTCTGCGCGCAGCTTCTCCTCCGGCACGATGCGCGCGGCCGCCTGACCGGGGCTGAGCTTGCCGTAACCCACCGAGGCCAGCAGTTCATCCACCTGGTGAAATCCCAACTCCTCCAGCGCCCGGTTCATCTCCCCTGAGGAAAGGGCACGGTTAAAGCTCATGCCGTGCTTGCGCAGCTCTTTTTCCAGAAGATCCCGCCCGATTTCGATACTTTTCTCGCGCTGCTCGGCCTTGACCCATTGCCGTATCTTGTTGCGGGCCTTGGAGGTCCGCACGAACTTGAGCCAATCCTTGCTGGGAGTATGATTAGGCGCGGTGATGACCTCGACCACATCGCCGTTGTGCAATTGCGTTTTCAGCGGCACCAGGCGGCCGTTGACCCGTGCGCCAACGCAGGTGTGGCCGACATCGCTGTGTACGGTGTAGGCAAAATCGACCGGCGTTGCTCCCTTGGGTAGCTCTTTGACTTCCCCGCCCGGGGTAAAGACAAAAACCTCTTCCGGGAAAAGGTCGATCTTGACCGCATCCATAAACTCGCGGGAATCCGTAAGCTCACGCTGCCATTCCATCAACTGGCGCAGCCAGCCGAACCCGCGAGTCTCCTGCTCATCCCCCGGGGTCGTTTTCCCTTCCTTGTACTTCCAGTGTGCAGCGATCCCCTCCTCGGCCACATTATGCATGTCCCAGGTGCGGATCTGAACCTCCATGCGATCGCCGAAAGGGCCGATGACGGTGGTATGCAGCGACTGGTACATGTTGGCCTTGGGCATGGCGATGTAGTCTTTGAAGCGTCCGGGAACAGGCTTCCAGGTGGAATGGATGATACCCAGTACCTCGTAGCACTCGCGCACGGAATCGACGATCACCCGGAAAGCGACCAGGTCATGAACCTGCTCAAAGTCGATCCCCTGCCGCTCCATCTTGAGATAGACGGAATAAAGATGCTTGAGGCGACCGGAAACCTCACCCTTGATTCCCTGCTCTTCAAGTTTGGCGGAGATCAGTTTTTTGACCTCTCCGATATAGCTCTCCCGCTCTTTCTGCTTGCGGCTGATCTTTTCGGAAAGTTCTTGGTAGGCCTTAGGTTCAAGGTAGCGAAAACTGAGGTTTTCCAACTCACCCTTGAGCCAGCTTATACCGAGTCGGTTGGCAAGCGGCGCGTAGATATCGAGAGTTTCCCGGGCGATGCGTCTCTGCTGTTCGACCGGCTTGTGAGACAAGGTCCGCATATTGTGGACTCGGTCTGACAGCTTGACCAGAATCACGCGGATGTCGCGTGCCATGGCGATGAGCATCTTGCGGAAATTCTCCGCCTGGCGTTCCTCGTGGGAGCGCAGGAAGAACTTGCCGATCTTGGTGACGCCGTCGACCAGCGAAGCAATCTCTTCGCCGAAGACCCCCTGGATTTCCTCGCGGGTAGTCAGGGTGTCCTCAAGTGCGTCATGCAGAAGCCCGGTGACGACGGTAGGAACATCCATGCGCAGCTGCGCCAGGATATAAGCTACCTCCATGGGATGCGTCAGGTAGGGTTCTCCCGACAGGCGGCTCTGCCCCTGGTGAACCTTGGCACTGAACACATAGGCTTTGCGCACCAGGTCCAGGTCGGCACCAGGCAGATAGGAGCGGATTTTTTCAAGAATATCGTCGAGACGGACCATGAGGATGTATTCGGGAAAGATGATGCAGACATGAAAAAGGCAGACGACACAAGTTCGCCTGCCGAAATCAGCTTTAAACGAATCAGTTCTCCCGCAGGCAATAAACCCCTTGGACGGCAGCCAACCAGCCTGCCGGGCGGGTCAAACAATTCCGGAAAAGCTTATCATTTACGCTTGGGAAGCTCGTATTCAACCTTGCCTGCCGCAATTTCACGCAATGCGACAACAATTTTCTTATTGTTCTGTTTATTTTCGATAAGGGGGCTTGCGCCTTTATAAAGCTGCTTTGCGCGCTTGGCCGCAACCATGGCGAGCAGAAAACGGTTTGGAACCTGAACGAGACAATCTTCAACAGTAACCCTTGCCATGAAAAACTCCTTGAACGACTTGAAATATGATCAGATATCGAGATCGAAAACTTCGGTCAGACCGGGCAGAACCCGTGCGGTACGACAATCCTCTGCAACAACAATAGACTTGAGTGCATCCAGAGCCACATCAAAATCATCGTTGACAACCACAAAATCGTAGTTGACCGACTCGCGGATTTCATCCCGGGCATTCTTCATGCGCCGTTCGATCACCTCCGCATCGTCTGTCTGACGATTCTCCAGTCTTTTGCGCAGCTCTTTCAGGTCAGGAGGGAGAATGAAAATAAAAACGCCCTCTCCGTAGGCTTTCCTGAGCTGAGCAGCCCCCTGAATATCGATGTCGAGCAATACGTCACAACCCTGCTCGCGCCAGTGCTCCAGAGTCTCGATGGCGGTGCCGTAGCGGTTGCCGTGAACCTCGGCCCATTCGGCAAAAGCGCCCTGTTCAACCATCTCTTTGAAGGATTCCGGGGTGATGAAAAAATAATCCACCCCGTCTTCTTCACCGGCCCGCTGGGCCCGAGTCGTGAAGGAAACAGAGTGCCGCAGGTGCGGGAAAAAGTCAACAAGCCGGTTGCACAGCGATGTTTTTCCCGCGCCGGAGGGGGCAGAGACAATGAAAAGACCTCCCTTCGGGCGACTCTTTGTCTGACTACTCGACATTCTGTACCTGCTCCTTGATCTTCTCCAGCTCCGCCTTGAGTTGAACAACCTGACGGGTCAACTGTGAATCATTGGACTTCGATCCCATGGTGTTGGCTTCGCGATTGAGTTCCTGCACCAGAAAATCAAGTTGCCGGCCGACAGGCTCCTGTTGTTGCAACAGGTCGTGAAACTGCTGAAGATGGCTCCTGAAACGTGAGATCTCTTCGCTGATATCACAGCGGTCGGCAAACAGTGCCACTTCCTGGGCCACACGCTGTTCATCGAAATCCACTTCGGAAGCAAGCCGCTCGAGTCGCTGCTTGAGCTTGACCTGCCATTCCTGAACAACCTCGGGCGCACGCGCGACGATCGTTTCAAGAACATCGCCGATCAGATCAAGACGTGCGGCAATATCTTCCTGGGTTGCGCGCCCCTCCGCCACCCGCATCGACTCAACAGCGTCGACCGCACTTTCAAGAGCCTGATCGAGACATTTCCTGATTTCTTCTGCAGCAACGGCGCAATCTTCCAGAACGATCACATCCTTCTGCGCAGCAAGCAGAGACAACGACAAATCGTCTTTCAAGTCATAAGCCGTGGTCATGCGGCGAAACATCTCCACATAGGCTTCGGCCAGGGCAGGATTGAAAGCAGGCGCGGCGGCTAGCTTTTCCTGCGAATCCTGGCTGATGAACAGATCGATTTTGCCGCGGCGCAGACGCTGGGAGACCCGTTTTTTGATCTCATGGTCATAGCCCATGAGAAAACGCGGAGCCTTGATGCTGACATCACCGAAGCGATGGTTGACGGTTTTGATCTCCACCGTCAGGGAAAGGTTTTCGCTTTCCCCCTGTCCTTTGCCGTAGCCTGTCATACTTTTGATCATGCGTTGTCATCCTTTGGCGGGAACCAGTTCCCAACCCGGGTTAAAGGGACCAGTAGATCAGCCCTTCATTTTCGATATCATGGCGCGAATACATGGCCTTGACATCGATGACCACCCCGCATCCCTTGCCGTTACAGGTCATCTCCCGCAGGCGCGCCGGAGTTATATCCTTGAACTTGTCATGTGACACCGCCAGAATCACGCCGTCCACGGGCAGGGAATCTTCAAGGCGGCTGAGTTCCAGTCCATATTCGTGCAGGGTCTCCTCCGGAGTCGCCCAGGGGTCATGTACCAGCACCTCGACTCCATACTCCCTGAGTTCAGCAACAATATCAACAACTTTTGTGTTACGGATATCCGGCACATTTTCCTTGAATGTCAGGCCCAGAACAAGCACACGCGCTCCCTTGACGGCCTTGTCAGCCTGAATCAGTTTCTTAACCGTCATTTCAGCAACAAACTTACCCATGCCATCATTGATTCTTCGACCGGCCAGGATCACCTGGGGATGATAACCAATCGCTTCGGCTTTATGGGTCAGGTAATAGGGATCAACGCCGATGCAGTGCCCGCCGACAAGGCCTGGAAAGAACTTGAGGAAATTCCACTTGGTGCCGGCCGCGGCCAGCACATCCAGGGTGGGGATCGACATCTTGTTGAAGATCATCGCCAGTTCGTTCATCAGGGCGATATTGAGGTCGCGCTGGGTGTTCTCGATGACCTTGGCCGCTTCGGCGACCTTGATGCTCGAAGCCCGGTGCACGCCAGCGGTGACGACCATCTCATAAACAGCGGCGACGGTATTCAGGGTTTCCTCATCCTGGCCGGAGACAACCTTGACGATCTTGTCAACGGTATGAACCTTGTCGCCGGGGTTGATGCGCTCGGGGGAATAGCCCACCTTGAAATCGACGCCGCAGGTCAAACCGGATTCGCGCTCGAGGATCGGAACGCAGACCTCTTCAGTCACACCGGGATAGACGGTGGATTCATACACCACGATGCTTCCGGGCTTGAGGTTGCGGCCAATGGCTGTCGAAGAGGACACCAGCGGCGAGAGATCCGGTTTGCGGAATTCATCGATGGGCGTCGGCACGGTGACAATGATAAAGCGCGCTTCCTGCAATCGTGCAGGGTCTTGCGTATAATCTATACTGGTTCGCGCAAGATCGTCTCCGCTGAGTTCACCTGTGGCATCGTAGCCATTGCGTAATTGCTCGATTTTTTTGCTGCTTATGTCAAAACCGATTACCTTGGTCTTATGGCCGAAAGCGGCCGCCAGCGGCAACCCGACATAGCCCAGGCCGACCATCGCAATGGCCGCATCTCCGGCTGCAATCTCCTGACAGGTCACCATTTTCACACCACCCTCCTTACCGATATATTTTTAAGATTGGATTTATCAACTGGATTTATTGACACTTCGTGAATGTGGAGTTACATGCAAAATTCAACCCCTTCCCCTACCCTGACCCTCCCCCGCTGGGAGGGGATTATTTATGGGCGTTTCAAGATAAAATCAACGGCTGCCGCCAGGTCGGCGAAACGGGTGACTTTGCCTGCAACCTCCTCCGACGCCTGTGAACCATATCCTGTCAATACCAACAATGGGGTGCAGCCTGCAGCAACGCCAGCCTCAATATCCGAGGCTTTGTCCCCCACCATATACGATTGCGCCAGATCGATCCCATGCTCTTCTGCCGCCTGCAACAAAAGACCGGGCTTGCCTTTGCGGCAGTCGCATTCCTGCCGATATTCCCCCTGCCCTTCGGTCGGATGGTGCGGACAGAAATAAAATCCATCAATGTGGGCACCGAAATAAACCAGTTCCGACTGCAGGTGTTCATGCAGGGCCTCAACCGCTCTCGGCTCGAAGTATCCCCGTGCAATCCCGGCTTGATTGGAGACGACCAGCACAACAAACCCCGCATCATTCAGGTGGGAGATAGCTTCGGGAGCGCCGGGGATGAATTCAAAATCCTCGACCCGGTGCAGGTAGTCTTTCTCCACGTTGATGGTGCCGTCGCGGTCAAGAAAAACCGCTCTTCGGAGCGGATTTTCTGTGAGGGGTGAGCCCTTCATCGGATCACTCATCCTGATAGGCGCGTAAAACCTTATCTATAATGTTGGTCGTGGACTTTCCGGCAACAAACTCAATAATTTCCACGCGGCCGCCGTAGCTTTCGACAATCTCCTTGCCGACGACTCCCTCGGGGGAGTAATCGCCGCCTTTGACCAGAATATCCGGCTTGACCGCACGGATCAGCTCCAGAGGAGTATCCTCGTCAAACAGGCAGACATAATCGATGCAATCGAGGGCAGCCAGGATATGGGCCCGCTCGTTTTCGCCGATCAGGGGGCGCTTTGGGCCTTTGAGACGCTGAACCGACTGGTCGGAGTTGAGGCCGAGCACCAGCAGGTCGCCAAGCCTGCGCGCTTTCTGCAGGTACTGAACGTGGCCCGCATGCAGCAGGTCGAAGCAGCCGTTGGTAAAGACAATGCGGCGTCCCTTTTCACGCTCACGTTCAAGGGCGACGCTGAGCACGTCCCGCGTCTTGATTTTCAGATCGCTGTCGCGGTGACTGCGGCCGACTGTTTCGAAAATTTCCTCGGCAGACACAGTCGAGGTGCCCACCTTGCCCACCACAATGCCCGCGGCGACATTGGACAGGCGCGCGGCCTCTTCCAGTGAAAACCCGCACGCCAGGCCGGCCCCAAGAACCGACAGCACCGTATCGCCCGCACCGGTGACATCAAAAACTTCCTTCGCCTCTGTGGGCAGGTGAATTTCGTCCCCATCACGGATGAAAAGGGACATCCCCTCTTCACTGCGGGTCAACACCAGGGCGTCCAGGTCAAGGGATTGGCGCAGCGTTCGACCGGCTTCGACCAGGTCGGTCTCGCTACGGATCTCAATCCCCGATGCGACTTGCGCCTCTTTGCGGTTCGGAGTCAACAGGGTTGCGCCACGGTATTTTTGGTAGTCGTTGCCTTTAGGGTCGACCAGAACCGGAACGCCTTTTTCCCGTCCAATTTCAATAATCCCGCGCAGCACCTCTTCACTCAGGACCCCCTTGAGATAATCCGACAGAAGGATAACCTGAAACTGGTCAATTCGATCGCGGACAAAATCCACCAGCACCCTGCCCTGGTCATCGTTCACAGGAGTGCGGCTTTCGCGGTCAATGCGCAGCATCTGCTGATTGCTGGCCAGGATGCGTGTTTTGCGGCTCGTGGTGCGTCCTGGCACGGCGACAATGCCTGCATCGTCGATATTTTTCTCGGACAGCATTTGTCGCAGAACCTGGCCATCGGCATCGTCGCCGACAACACTCGCCACGGAAACCCGGCACCCAAGAACCACGAGATTGTTGATGACGTTGCCAGCCCCGCCCAGGCGTAGATCCTCGCGCTGCACCTCCACGACCTGCACCGGCGCTTCAGGAGAGATCCGGTCGGTTCGGCCCCAGACGTATTCATCCAGCATCAGATCCCCCACCACCAGGATGCGGGTGCCGGGGAGATGCGTCATAAATTTTTCAACCAGAGTGCGATTCATGATTTCTTGTGAAGGCGATCAAGCACCGCCGCAGCGAAAAGAGGAATATTGATCTCGTGATGCCCGGTAATCGAGTAGCCGCGGCCATGCTCCGAGGTCGGGCGTTTGACGACGTTGGTCAACGGCCGGTAGTGCTGGATCATATCGAAATTGGCC
>NPIE01006825.1_pt1 | contig 10278 bp, 10 predicted proteins | sample 8637661 | NCBI WGS metagenome assembly NPIE01 (sample SAMN07420842, study PRJNA396082) | bioreactor metagenome | isolation source: sample BA12 brine-fed electro-methanogenic bioreactor BA | place: Japan: Kochi | collected 2016-12-09 | reverse complement strand
TTTCTCACCATCTTGCCAATACAAATCATTTTGGATAGTAAACTCATAAGCTCTATCCTCTTCTACAAACTCCCACTCACTAGCCACACCAGGAAGAGGTTGACCCTCCTTGTCTATATATATAAGTTTGTCAAAAACTAATTCTTGAACCGTCTTATCCACATAATTTACCGACATAAATAAGGGATTAAATGTTGAAATTGCACCTACTGAACCCTCTACAAAAGTATCGTCAACTTTAGAGTCATCTATAATCCTCGCCACTACTTCAGATTGAAGGAAACTAGCTATTAAGAAACCTACACCAAGAAAAAGGATTATGTAACTGAAAGGAATGCTATTTTTAAAACCTTTCCACAAAAATTTTGGATAATTCCACCAATAGTCCCTAATATCAACCCTCTTCCTTTCCTCCTTGAGTTTTTGTCCACTACCTTCCTGTATATCCAATAGTGCCTCTTTCATAGAGATTTTGTCATTACTCTTTTTCTTAACCTTCGTTTTCTTCTTTTCCTCTTTCATTTAAAAAACTAACTTATGAATATTTATATACAAGTTATTCCTATAAAAAAGCTATTCTGCATACTTAAGTATTGCTAGAGAGAGAACAACTAAAACAGCTATTAGAAATATTGTGAAGTAGTAAAGGAATTTCTCCAAGCCTCTCTTTGTTCTAAAAACCTCGCCTCCTCCTCCAAACATCTTACCTAATCCCTCAGCTCTATTTTGAAGTAAAATACTCGCTACAAGCATTCCACAAACAACAATCTGTGATATCAAAAGTGCTTTTATTGAATTGTCCATACCGTATTATACATCAAATTAAATTATTTTCAGACAAAAAGAAATTTACTCGGAAGAGTCCAGAGCTTTGTATATGGAACATAGGAGGGAAGAGAAGAGAGAGAAGAAGATAATTGAAATTATTGGTGTCACTTCAAATTTAGAGACCTGCAATCCTCCAAAATCTAGCCCTTTAAACATATATGCTTCTATATAGAAGCCAACCATAAAGAGTTTTAAGAGATAAATAATTCCTACCAGAAGTAGGGTAGTCATAAGAAAGAAAGTTAGAAAATTACATTTAATGGTCAGAAAATTAAGAACAGGACATGAAATCATCACTGTAAAACTGAGAATCAATATCGTCAGAATTAAGTAAGAAGCACTCGTGGGTAATATGAAAGAATCTGAGAAAACGCTAAAAACAAAAAACAGAATTAATGAATAAACAAACAAAGATCTTATTACTTCTTTCATGCTATTAATATATCATAAAGTAACACCTATCTGTAAAGAGATATCCTATTAAAAAACATGTTTGTATATCCTCAGTGTATCTTTAGAACTTCATATGATATACTTTTAAATATATCTGCCCATATGAAAAATTTTTCTAAAACAAAAATAGTAGCAACAATAGGACCTTCCTCATGGGATAAAGATATCCTAGAAGAGATGTATGATAATGGCATGGAAGTTGCAAGAATTAATGCTTCCTTCGCAGACAAAGAAGAGATTGAAAGAGTAACAAGGACATTAAGAGAAATATCTCCAAGGATTGCAATAATGCTTGACACACAGGGGACTAAAGTAAGGGTGGTTGGGGTTGACAAAGAAATTCATCTCGAAGGAAAGGTCTCTCTTTCCTCTGCTAATCAATCAGTTCCCAACAGCATAAAGATTTCTTATCCTGACCTACATAATACAGTAACAAGAAACACTAAAATCCTTCTAGATGATGGAACTATCAAATTAAATGTTGAAGATATTAAAGGCTCTGAGATTATCTGTAATGTGCTTCAACCTGGAATATTAAAACCTAATAAGACAGTAAATATCCCAGAGATAGATCTGAACTTCCCCATTTTTACAGAGAAGGATGAAATAGATATTATGACAGCCATAGAGAACAAATTAGACTTTATCTGTATTTCTTTTGTAAGAAATGCCCAAGACATTCTATATGCCAGAGAGCTATTAAAAGATAGTAATCTTAAGATAATTGCAAAGATTGAGAACAGAGCTGGTTTAGAGAACTTTGATGAGATTCTCGCAAAAGCTGATGGGATTATGATTGCAAGGGGGGATTTGGGTGTTGAGACCCCCTTAGAAAATATCCCCATATTACAAAAGCAGATGATTTTTAAATGTCGTTCTGTTGGCAAACCAGTCATTGTTGCAACCCAAATGCTTGAGTCAATGAGAGAGAATATTAATCCTACAAGAGCAGAGGTCTCGGATGTTGCTAACTCCGTAATGGATGGAACAGACAGCTTAATGCTATCTGCAGAGACATCTACCGGGAAACATCCTGTTCAAGCGGTTAAAACAATGACCCAGATTGCCAAGAATACAGAGAATGTTATGCAGTTAACAACCATATATGGAAGAACATCTTGTAGTAGAGAAGTGGATGAGATTTGTAGAAGTGTTGCCACATTATCCGAAAGTATCCCTCTAAAAGGAATTGTCGTTATTTCAGATCAGGAGGGAACAATTGGGAGTATAACAAGACACAGACCCAATGTGCCTATATGGTCAATTAGTTCGTCTATCTCAAGAATTAGACAAGACCTGCTATACAGAGGAGTGAAAACCTACCATATTAGAGACCTTCCAGATGACAGAGATGAGAGTACTACACTCGCTATACAAACGATTTATACCCACGGAGAGTTGGATTTAAGTGACAAAATTGCTATTATTAGTGGCAGTTCAATAAGAAACAAGGATAGTGATATAATCCTTGAGGTTGTCACTATAAAGGACATATTGGACCAGTAATGGTGACGTAGCCAAGCTGGTTAAGGCCGTGGTCTGCAAAACCACTATCACGGGTTCGAGTCCCGTCGTCACCTAACCCAAATTTCAAAGAAATTATTCTCTTGCACAATTGAAAAATATCACTGTTTAGATTAAAATAGCACAACCTTAGCCGGGATGGCGGAATAGGCAGACGCGCGGGACTTAAAATCCCGTTCTAGAAATAGAGTGAGGGTTCGATTCCCTCTCCCGGCACCACCCTGAAAATATTAATCTGCATCTTGAAACTTATCTGGATCCTGATTCCCACACTTAGGACAAACCTTTAGCCTAACAGCTCCTTCGTAAACATAACCACATACTAAACACTTCCATCTAAGCCAACGAGTATCTAAATCCTCTGGTGCAGCCTGATTTAAGTCATAACCAAGCTTTTGTGTAGCAATTGAATTCTCATCTGGAGGTCCTAGGTTGTCGGGATTATTAGAATCCCCTGTATTACTTTGTACCTGGTTAGGATCTCTCTCATTATTTTTTGAGATATTGTCCATCCTCTAATTTTTTTAAAATTAAATTAAAAGTTTCCTCCTCATTCATAGTTGAAGAATCAATAACAATATCGTTATACAATTCTGGTTTGGAGTAATCCACTCCATATAGTTTAAAATATCTTTCTTTGTCCAACTTCCATCTTCTCTTTAGATTCTTTCTCACCCTAACATACATCCGGAATCTTTCAAAAAATCCTTTTCCTTCAATATCCCGCTTCCCTAGAGACCTTAAAGTCCTGACATGCAAAGAGGCTGTTAACCAAATTTTTACTGTGCATGGGATATCTTTAATATGTGAAATTCCTGCAAATGCCTTTGAGTCAAATAACAAATCCTTTTCATTTGATTCCTGAATAAGACGCCTGTCCACCTCACGATCAAGATCGAAAAGACTCTCTTTATTCTCATTAGTATAGAAATCCTCGAAATCTTCATAGCCTCTTTTCCTTGCAGAATCTCTAAAAAATTTCCCCGCATACACCAATCTGAGATTAAAATGTTTTGCAAGCATTCTAGAAATTACTGAACATCCAGAACCACCAGGACCACCAACTACAAAAAGATACCCCTTAGAACTCTCTCTTTCTTTTCTCTCCATATGTTAATATAGTATATTAATAATCATATTATGTCGAGAAAAAATAAAGCAAATCAAAAAAGGACATCTTCACTTATAAAACACAAACCAGATAAAGCTATCCTTTATTTTGCCATCCTTATGGCAATATTCGGAGCAATAATGATTTTTGACGCAAGTGTTTACAAGGCAACAGCAGAGTGGGGAGATCAATTTTATTTTCTAAAACAACAGATTATCTGGATAATAATTGGCTTGGTCCCTGCATTATTAATTTACTTCTGGGACTACAGGAAATTTCTTAAACTTTCCTTTCCTTTGCTCATAGTAACAATAGGATTACTTCTTGCTGTATTAATCTTTGGGAAAGAAGTAAATGGAGCTACCAGATGGCTAGCCGTTGGTCCCATAGACATACAACCTGCAGAGTTTGCCAAAGTCGTTCTCATAATGTATCTCTCCTCCTGGCTTGCTAAAAAAGATTACAATTATAAGGACTTAAAGCAGGCATTTGCCAGCGGTTTTGGGAATGAGTTGCTAAGTTTCGTTGCAATACTAGGAATTGTAGCCTTTTTAATAGTCCTAGAACCAGACCTAGGAACAACAATCATCATATGTGCCACATCATACATCATGTTCTTAATAGCAGGAAATAGTAAGGCACATACGATTGGCTCTCTTTCAATCCTTGGTCTGCTATTTCTGCTAGGTATTGCTGCAGCAATCTTAGAACCTTACAGGTTACAGAGAGTTCAAACATATCTCTCACTCCTCTTTACAGGAGAAGTCGCAGATCCTAGAGGAACAGGTTACCAGATGCAACAGATACTCATAGGTATAGGCTCAGGAGGTATACTTGGAAAAGGATTTGGCCAATCAAGACAGAGATTTGGATACCTAGTTGAAAACACAGCTTTTACAGATTCCCTATTCGCAATCATTCTAGAAGAATTAGGACTACTTGGAGGGACAGTAATTGTCCTTTCTTGGGTATTCTTCCTTTGGAGAGGTCTTAAAATAGCGATAAATGCTCCAGATAAACAAGGGCAATTACTTGCTGCTGGAATAACAATATGGCTTGTTCTACAGGCACTAATGAATATGGCTGCAAATGTCGGACTCATACCTCTAACAGGGATTCCTAATCCTTTCCTAACATACGGAGGCTCTAGCACTATCGTTACACTAGTTGGAATTGCTATACTACTTAATGTAAGCAAATACACAACAAATGCGAAATAAAGAAACAGAAAAAAAGATGCCATTAGAAAAAAAGATTGTAGTAACTGGAGGGGGATCTGGTGGACATATTTCCACAGCTTCGGCAATAATCTCTGCAATAAAGAAAAATTACGAACTTAACAATGAAAATTTCCTTTACATAGGAGGAGACTTAGGAATGACAAATGAAAAGCCAGGAAACTCACTTGAGCAGAGAACTTTTGCTAATGAGACATTCAATAAGAAATATATACGAGCTGGAAAACTGCAAAGGAAATTCTCTATTCGAGGAATCTTCCTTTTATTAAGGACTTTTCTAGGTTTTTTAGATTCATACAAAATTTTAAAAGACTTCAAACCAGACATTGTTCTCTCTACTGGGGGATTTGTTTCCGTTCCTGTCTGTCTAACTGCGAAGATGCTAAAAAGTAAGATCTACCTTCATGAACAAACCGCAGCAGTTGGATTATCTAACAAGATTGTATCTAAATACTGTGAGAAAATATTTGTAACGTTTCCATCCTCAATGAAATATTTCCCCCAAGAGAAGACAATACATACAGGAAATTTAGTAAGACAAGAGATATTCCACAAGAGTGGGAAAGGAAAAGTAGTTGAAGGTTTGAAAAAAATGTTAGTCCAGCAAGAAGATCTCCCTATTGTATATATCTCTGGAGGAAGTCTTGGCTCACACATAATAAACAGAACCGTCAAAGATGCTCTTCTTTCTTTACTACAAGATTTTCAAATAATTCTTCAGACTGGAGATAACAAAGAGTTTAGGGATTACGAACTTTTAGCAGAGGAGAAAAGAAAGCTTAGTCCACATCTTCAAGATCGCTTCCTTCCTGTTAAATACATTGGTAACAAAGAGATTGGTTTTGTATTAAATAATATAGATCTCTTTGTAGGAAGATCTGGAGCAAATACGGTTTACGAGATGGGTGTCTTACAGATTCCTTCTATATTTATCCCAATTCCTTGGGTAACACACAATGAGCAGGAAGAAAACGCTAGGATTTTAGAAAAACTTGGACTTGCAGAGATATTAAACCAGGGAGAATTGACTCCAGAAAATTTAGTTTTGAAGATGAGGAGATTTTACGAAAAAGAAAAAAACTATGATTCTTCCAAAATAGAAAATATCTTCCTGAAGAATGCTCAGGAAAAAATACTGGAGGCGATTGGGATATAAAAACAATTAAAATTATTTTAATTTTATATGGCAGACTTAAAAGTTAGAGGTGGAAATAAATTAAGTGGAACGCTCACTCCAGCAGGAAACAAGAATTCTGCACTTCCAGCTATTTGCGCAACTTTGCTTACAGATGAGGATGTCATACTTAGAAACTTCCCAGACCTAACAGACGTAAACAAGTTGGTAGAAATGCTAAGTTCAATGGGTTCTAAAATTGAATGGGATAAAGAGAAAAAGGTTATTAAAATAAATAACTCTTCTGTTGATAAAAACTTTGGAAAAGAAAATTTCCCTCTTGGTATGCGAGGTGCAATCTTGCTATTAGGACCACTACTTGCAAGAGCAGGTCATATTGAAGTAACTCAAGAAATAGGGGGATGTTCACTTGGGATTAGAGAATTGGATCCTCATCTGGAAGTACTTAAAAATCTTGGAGCAGAAATTACTACTAACAACACCTTGAAAATAGATGCACATAAAGGCTTAAGGGGAGGTTTTCTCTGGCAAGATTATATGAGTGTAACAACAACAGAAAACTTTGTAATGGCCGCAGTTTATGCAGAAGGTGAGTCTACAATGGTTAATGCAGCCTCTGAACCACATGTCCAAGATCTGTGCAATTTGTTAATTGAAATGGGGGCAGAGATTGAGGGTATAGGGACTTCAAGAGTAACTGTTAAAGGTGGTAAAAAATTACATGGGGCAGATTTCACTATTAGTTCAGACCATCATGAGATTACAACACTTCTAGCCCTAGGTGCAATGACAGGAGGAGAGATTAAAGTCGAGAATTCCGAACCGGAGCATTTTCCTTTAATTCAGAAGGCTTTCAAAAAGTTTAATGTAGATATTGAGTATGAGGGAGATACCGCAGTTGTTAGAGAAAACCAAAATCTTGAGATATTACAACCATATACCAAAAACTTGCTACAAAAGTTAGAAGCAGCACCATGGCCATATTTCCCAGCAGATTTATTACCACTTATGATAGCACTTGCTGTTAAATCTGAAGGTTCCATAATGCTCTGGAACAAACTCTATGAAGGAGGTTTCTTTTGGATCCCAGAACTTATTAAGTTTGGTGCACACATTGTAATGTGTGATCCACACAGAATTATTGTTTATGGTAACAAACCACTAAAAGAAACAACTGTTGATGCTCCAAATATTATAAGAGCAACAGTAGCACTATTAATGGTAGCACTCACAATAGAAGGGGAGACGATAATTAGAAATGCTGACAGTATAAAAAGAGCACACCCCAATTTTATTGAGAACTTAAACACCCTTGGTGCAGATTTAGAGTGGGTAGAGTAGTAAGGAAATTCAAAACTATACACTACCTAGTTTCTTTAAGAAGTCTGGCACTAAGTACAAACCTAGACTATTACTTGCCTTTAGAAGAATTACCACCTTTCTATTCTTTAATGTTTCCAGTCTTAAATTAAGCATTGCAGCGACTTCATCTGCTGATTCTAATCTTTCACCAATACCAAAATGTTCAAACATCTCCCCAACATAATAGATTTCATCGAAATTATAATTTTGAACTTTCTCTCCCAATTCTTTATGCTTTTCGACGGATACTTCTCCCAGTTCCCTCATATCTCCTAAAATCGCAATCTTGTAGAAATCTGCACTACCATAAAGACGGTCAAAAGTCTTCAGAGACATATCCATAGATGTTGGATTAGCATTATATGCATCATTAACAATTATCGTGTTATTTTTGTATTCCAAAGTCTCAAATCTCCCTTCACTATTTTCAAATAGTTCTACACCTTTAATACAAGTATCTATCGGAACTCCAAGCCTATTTGCTGCAATTATTGCAGCCATAGCATTGTATACATAACCCTCTCCAAAGACTTTGAGCTTTACATTCATTTCGTTGTCATAATATTTGAAGGAAAAATGGGTTCCAAAACTATCCACCTGAGGATCTACAATTTGGTAATCTACATTTTCTCTTGTTCCAAAGGTTATAAGTTCAGAATCTTTATTGTAATCTTTCTCTATCCTTGCCAACCTCTCATCATCTACATTGAGTACCAATGGCTTCCCGGTTCTTTCCATATAATCCGCGAGGTTTTTCTTCTCTTCATAAATATTCTCTATTGTTCCAACCTTCTCAGCATGAACATGTCCAATATTTAACAGGATTCCTAGGTCAGGATCTATGGCGTTTACGTGCCATGCAATCTCTCCGCTTCTATCCATACCACATTCCAATACAACCACCTCATGATCATCATATTGGCTTAATATAACAGCATTTCCCCATACGGTATTAGATTTCTGCCCGTATAAAACTTTCTTTTGTTGCTTAAGAATTGTTACTAGCATTTGCTTTGTTGTAGTTTTCCCTGTGCTACCAGTAATAGCAACTACAGGAGCTGTTATGTGAGATATAGAGAAATTAAGAACCTTCATTAAACCTTCTTCTATACTATCTACCAATATAATTGGCTCGTTAACATTCATATTATCAGCATCATATTTATCCTTCTCACAAAGTGCCACCGATGCACCCTTTTCAAATGCTTCCAATATAAATTCATGGCCATCAAAATTCTCCCCCACAATAGGAATAAATAGCTCTCCCTTTTTTATAGTTCTTGAATCGTGACTGAAACCGGTGAAATAAACATCTTCCCTATAATTACGGATGTTGAATTCAGGGAATCTCTTTTGAATCTCCTTTAACTCTACCTTCATAACGTAATTTGTTAACTTATCTATTGTTAATCCACATTAATCCTTTCTTAATATAGTAGTTATTTGAAATTTTTGCAATAAGTTTTCCTATCGGCTCTAGTAGTGGGAGGAGGCCCAAATTACTGTTTTCGTTGTTTAACAACAAAATATAATATCCTAGAGAATTATATTTAGGCCTGTAGTTGTATTTACTTGACCTAGATACTTCCCAATGCTAAATTAGTGGCATGAAGTGGTAAAAAGTGGTGAAAGGTGATATAGTAAAAACATGTTAATAGGAGAATACAAAAGTACACTAGGAAAAAAGAAAAGAGTATCACTTCCAAAAAAATTTAGAGAAATATTAGGTGATAACCTGATACTAACAAGAGGCTACGAACAAGCACTAATAATAGTTAACGAAGGATTGTGGAAAAAAGTAGCAAAGGAAGTAATGAATGGCTCTTTTATAAATAAAGATATCAGAGATACAAGTAGATTTCTTGTTGGAGGTGCAAAAGAGATAGAACTTGATAAACAGGGAAGATTCGTAATCCCTCAGTCATTGCTAGAACATGCAGAGTTAGAGAACGAAGTTGTATTCATTGGACTTGTAAACTGGGTAGAGGTATGGGACAAGAAAAAGTGGGAAGAGAGATTGAAATATCTAAAGGAGCATGGAGAAGAGATAGCACAAGAGATAGGTAAGATGAAAAGCGAAGAGAATGGATAAAATACACACTCCAGTATTGCTAAAAGAGAGTATAGACTCCCTAAATATCCAACCTGATGGTTTCTACATAGATTGTACACTAGGCGATGGTGGACACAGTGTAGAAATACTGAAGAAACTCTCTCCAGAAGGACTCTTACTGAGCATTGATCATGACCAACACGCTATCGACTTTGTCAAAGAGTACTACCAAGAGGAAGTAGAACAAGAAAACTGGATTATCAAAAAAGGGAATTTCAAGAATATCAAAGAACTTACCAAAGAAATCAACAGAAAACCCCTAGGTATACTAATGGACCTAGGATTATCTTCTAGACAACTAGAAGAATCTCACCAGAGAGGATTCAGTTACAATGAACCAGACGAACCCCTCGACATGAGAATGGATGAAACTCTAGGTGTTACTGCTTTAGATTTGCTTAAAGCACTTCCAGAGAAGAAGCTTGCGTATCTGTTTTGGAGATATGGTGAAGAAAGATATTCCAAACCAATAGCAAGAGAAATAAAAGAAAACATTTCTGATATCAAAACTGTG
>NPIE01025298.1_pt1 | contig 10279 bp, 5 predicted proteins | sample 8637661 | NCBI WGS metagenome assembly NPIE01 (sample SAMN07420842, study PRJNA396082) | bioreactor metagenome | isolation source: sample BA12 brine-fed electro-methanogenic bioreactor BA | place: Japan: Kochi | collected 2016-12-09 | reverse complement strand
CCGCGCCGATGCGACGGCCGCCGCGGACGCGGTCCGCGAACAGGCCGACGAACGCATCATCGAAATCAGCCGGCTCTCCGGCGGGCTCGCCCACGAAATCCGCAATCCCCTTTCCACCCTGATGATGAATCTGCGCCTGCTCGAGGAGGACCTCGGCGACGCCCTCGCCGAGGACACCGACGCCCTCCGCCGCGCCCGCCTCAAGATCGGCGTCGTCCGCGCCGAATCCGAACGACTCCAGCGTATGCTCGACGAATTCCTCCTGGTCGTCGGTCCCGTGCGCCTGCGCACCACCCGCGTGGATCTCAACGACGTCGTCGACCGCCTCGTCGATTTCTACGCCCCCGAAGCACGCCGGCAGGGCATCACCCTCCGCGCGCAAACGCCGGATCAGCCGCTCTGGTGCCGGGCCGATCCCGACGTCTTGCAGCAGGCCGTACTCAACCTCCTCATCAACGCCCAGCAGGCCATCACCGGCGCCGGCGAGATCATCCTGACGGCCGACCGCGAGGACGACCGGCTGCGCCTCGACGTCGCCGACACCGGTTCCGGCATGACGCCCGAGGTAGCCGACCGAGCCTTGCAGGCTTTTTATTCCACCAAGCCCAACGGCAGCGGACTCGGCCTGTCGACCACTGCCCGCATCGTGTCGGCCCACGGCGGCGAATTGACCCTCGACTCCACCCCCGGCGTAGGAAGCTGTTTCACCATCCGCCTGCCCGCCGGCGTTCCGCCCACTCCTGCGTGACGTATGCTGGAAACCGGATACACTGGATGGCGTCATGGCTGATACCGCATTCGTGCTGATCGTCGAGGATGATCCGGCCCACGGCGAGGCCGTTGCGGAAGGCCTGCGCCGCGCCGGGCACGCCTGTCGCCTCGTCTCCAGCGGAACGGAGGCGATCGAGAGCGTCCGCACGCGCCCGCCGGACGTCGTGCTCACCGACTACAAGCTCGGCGGCCCGCAGGACGGCATGGACGTGCTGCGCGAGACGCGCAAGCTCTCGCCGAACACCGAAGTGATCCTCATGACCGCCTACGGCAGCGAGCAGCTCGCCCGCGACGCTCTCGGCCCGGACAACCCCACCCCCGCGTACGACTACCTCATCAAGCCGGTCGACATCGACCTGGTGCGCGACAAGGTGAATCGTGCCGCGGCCAAGGCTCACGCGGCCCGTGACGCCCAGACCATACGCACCCGCCGCGCCGAGGCCTTCAACTTCGAAGGCATCATCGGCTCGAGCCCGGTGCTGGCCAAGGAGATCCGCCGGATCCAGAAGCTCGCCCGCAGTAAGAGCACTGTGCTCATCATTGGTGAAAGCGGTACCGGCAAGGAGCTGGTCGCCCAGGCCCTGCACTCCAACTCGCCGCGGGCGGCCAAGCCGTTCAAGGTCATCAACTGCGCCGCGCTGAGCGAATCCCTGCTGGAGAGCGAACTCTTCGGCCACGTGAAAGGGGCCTTCACCGGCGCGATTTCCGACAAAAAGGGCATTCTCGAGGCGGCCGACGGGGGCACCCTCTTCCTCGACGAAATCGGCGACATGCCCTTGAGCATGCAGGCCAAGCTCCTGCGCACCCTCGAAAACGGCGAACTCCAGCGCGTCGGCAGCACCGAGATGCGCTACGTGGACGTGCGCTTCGTGGCCGCTACCCACCGCGACCTCCGCGATCTCGTGGAAAAAGGCGAATTCCGCGAGGATCTGTTCTACCGCCTGCACGCCCAGGGCGCGGTGCGCCTGCCGCCCCTTCGCCAGCGCCGCGAGGACATTCCCATTCTCGCCCAGCACTTTCTGGAGCAGGCCAACGCCGAAAACGGCGCCAACGTCCAGGCCTTCTCCCCGGAGGCCATGCGCCGTCTGACCAACCACAATTGGCGCGGCAACGTTCGCGAGTTGCGCAGCGTCATCGAGCAGGCCGTCATCGAGTCGGAAAACGAGACCATCACGCCGGACGATTTGCCCGAGTCGCTCCGGACCACGACGGACATTGTGCCCCTGGGCGGGCCGAGCCTGGCTGGTCTCAGCATGGCCGACGTCGAACGCCTTCACATTCTTAACACGCTCAAGCTCACCGGCGGCAATCGGGAGAAAGCGGCAAAGGTTCTCCAGATTGGCGCCCGTACCCTGTATCGCAAGCTCAAGGACTACGGCGTGACGTAACCCGAGCGGGCGCCGCCCTTAACGGCGCGCACCGGAGAGCCCCACGTCTCTCTCGCGGGCCTGTTGCGTCGGCAGCCAATCTGCGGTCCGCAACGATCTGCCGACCCCTCGCCGCATGGGCAACGCCCATTTTCGGTGTTCTGGCGGTGCAATTCCTGCCGATCTCAGGAAGGAAGTACGTGCCGATGCCGCGCGTGCGCGCAGGGGCCGGCATGGGGGCTAACGCAAACGCACGAATCGATCGCGGAGGCGGACCCCCCGCATCCAGCAAGCATACGGGTGAATGGAGGCTGAAAGATCATGTTCGAATGTAAATCGCGCGTGGGCGCGCTGTTGATCGGTTTGATCCTGCTGGCTGCCAGCGACCTCGTCCGGGCCGACGAAACCCAGGCCTGCTGCGAATTCGACGGAAGCTGCAACGACCGCACGGAGTTCGAATGCGCCAACGGCGGCGGCACCCCCCAGGGGCCGGGCACCGCGTGCGCCGGCGACAGCAACAGCAACGGCGTCGATGACGCCTGCGACACCCAGGCGTGCTGCGGCGTCGGCGAGACCGGCTGCGAAGACCTCCTCCCGGCCGACTGCGGCGGTGAAGGCGGCGGCGTCCCCGCAGGCGTGGGTACCGCATGTCTCGGCGACAACAACGAAAATGGAACGGACGACGCCTGTGAGGCCGGCGGTGAGTTCGACGCCTACTGGCTCGGCGGCGCGGGCGCGTACGGCGCGCCCGCCTCTTGGGATATCAACGACGTGCCCTGCAACGCCGCCGACAGCTACAACGTCTTCATCGACATCCCCGGCGCCGACGTCACCCTCGCGGGCACGAGCTGCGCCGTGCAGTCGCTGACCCTTACGGCCGATGCGGCGTTCAACGTTACGGCCGCCTCCAGCTACACGATCATCGCCGGCGCCGCCCTGCACGGCAACCTCACCGTCAGCAGCTCCGGCTTCGACAGCTCCAACATCACCGACGTTGACAACGCGAGCATTGTCGCGCTCGGCGGCAGCGTGAGTATTCTCGGCGCGACCAGCTATGCCCGCACCGCCACGGCCGACGGCGACGGCGACCTGCTCGCCGCCGATGCCGGGTTGCTCGATCTCGCCGCGATTTCTGTCATCACCCAGTCTCAGGTCGGCGCGCCGCAGAACGCCGCGCTGCGGATCGAATCCACCAACGACGGTACGGTGGATCTCAGCCTGGTCGCGAGCATCACCGGTGGGGCAACGCAGGTCGTTGCCTCGGGCGTCGGCAGCGAAATCAACCTCGAATCGCTGACCAGCCTGGTGGATACCAACTCCGCCACGCAGTCCTACATCCAGGCCACCCAGGGCAGTGACATCAACATCCTCAATCTCGCGACCCTCGACGGCGTGGACCTGTTCCTCGACGGCAGCGGCACCATCGACACGGTGCAGATGACCAGCTACCTCAATGGCGTCGCGACCATCACCGGCGGGCCGGCCGAATTCTCTGGTATGCTCAACGTCACCGGCAGCACCTTTGATATTTCCACAAACGCCCTCAATCTCAGCAGTGCCGCAAACCTCACCCGGACATCGTTGGTTCTCTCGGGTACGTCCACAGCGAACCTCGCGGCCGCGAGCAATATCGACGACCTCGAAATCCTGCTCGACAGCGGCGCAACCGTGAGCTTGCCGATGGCCGCGACCTACGCCCACAATGCCCAGGGCAACAACGACCAGCGCACCCTGGAAGCCGGCGCGGGCGGTTCTCTTATTTTCCCCAACCTCACGACGATCACCCAGGCGCAAGTGGGCTCGCCCAGCGGCGCGGCTCTGCGCCTCCGCGCCACCGCCGGCGGGGCCATGGCGCTCGGCGCGCTCACCAGCATCACCGGAGGAGCTACGCAGGTCACCGCCAGCGGCGCGCTCAGCGTCATTGACCTCTCCAGTCTCGCCGTGTGGACCGACACCAACATGGGAACCGCGTCCCGGCTGGTCGCCAACAACGGCGGCTCGATCGACGTTTCCGCGCTGGCGTCCCTCACCGGCGTCCACGTGGACGCCGGGGCTGCAAGCCAGGTGCTCCTGCCCCAGGACGCTATCATCGCCGACGGATCCCTGACCTCGCGCGGCGGTGGACTGGGCGCGACGAGCCTCTCCCTGGTGGATAGCAACCTGACGTTCTTCGCCGCGCCGCCGGCGCCGCTCGCGCTTCAGTCGCGTGGCGTGTACTCCCTCGCGGGCGACGTGCCGGTGGACGTGGCGCTGCGCTTGATCGCCGACGGAGCGGACGCCGCCACCATGACGGCCGCGAGCGGTTTTGCCAACGCCGGCAGCATCGGACTCGAGCCCGCCGCCGCCGCACATGCAACATTGGCCCTGAGCAGCGGCGTGCTGACCAATGCCCCCGGCGGCGAACTCACCATGGCCGCCGGTCTCGGCGGGGGAGCCGCCCTGGTCGCGGAAGTGAACAACCAGGGCTTCTGGTCCATCGCAACCGCCTCCGCGCCTGCCAACGTCGGCCGCCCCAACGCCAACCATGTCAATACCGGAATGTTGACCTGGAACACGTCGGACAGCGCCCCCCTGACGCTCACGGGCTCGTCCTTCACCAACGCAGCCGCTGGCGTCATCACCGCCTCCGGACGGGTGGATCTCGGTGCCTTGGATTTCACCAACAGCGGCGTTCTGCACATCGACGGAACGACGTCCGTCCTGACCATCGCCGGCGATTTCGGCCAATCGGCCGGCGGCGCCTGGGAAGTCGAGCTCGGCGGTCCGTCGCCCGGGATCGATCACGACCAACTGCTCGTGACCGGCGAACTGTCGCTCGCGGGCGATCTGGTGGTGATCCTGACCGGGAGCTACGACCCACCGGCCGGAACAGTATTCACCATCGCCTCAGCCGGCAGCCGGCAGGGGGCGTTCGACAACCCGAGTCTCCCGGCGCTCAGCGGTGGGCGCTGCATGGACTTGTGGTATGTGGACGACGACGTGCGCGTGGTGGCCACGGTGGCGGGCATTGCCCAGCAGCCCGAGGATGTCGCCACCTGCGCGGGAGCGACGGCCTCGTTCAGCGTGACCCCGGCCAGCGTGGGCGACTACACCTACCAATGGCGCAAAGGCGGCGTCGACATCCCCGGCGCCACCGATGCGACCCTCGTAATTGACCCGGTCGCCATGGCCGACCAGGGCGACTACGATGTCGTGGTGACCAACGCGTGTGGGACGCAGATCAGCGCAACGGCCACCCTGACCGTCGCGCCACCGACCACCGGTGATCTGAATCTGGACTGCGTCGCCGATGTGCAGGATGTGCCGCCCTTCGTTGCCTGTCTCAGCGGCCCTGGTGGGGATGTGCCGGCCGGTTGCGATCGAGCCGATCTTGACAGCGACGGTGACGTGGATCTTCAGGATTACGGCAGTTTGCAGGTACTCACCACCAACTAGCTCATACAGTGAAACTGTATGCGATGCCAAGGTGTGCCTGGAACGCCGGCTATGCGGGGCCGATAACCGGCTAAAATCCTGTTAAGGTGGTGAGACTGCGCGGTTCAGTCTTGCAACCTCAGCGGATTTTGTTAATTTGCTGTACTCCGTGGGAGCGGTACACGCCAATTGGCTGACCGATGACCCATCGGTCGGTGGGGCTTTCACCACAGATTGACGGCGTGACAAGCACGTTCTCCTGGTGGGCGACTGTCCATCCGGAAGACGTTCGAGAAGCGGTCTGTACGACATTTCGAGCACCGCAGCAACGCTGTGCCGAAAGGCCGTGCGACGGTCGCAGGTTGGATGTACACCATCGCGAGGCGGCCCCCGTGGACGGGTCGTAGACGATAAACTTTTTGTTGAAGAGCAGTTACGATGGAACGGTTGAGCAATATTCGAAATATCGGCATCTCCGCCCACATCGACTCGGGCAAGACCACCCTGACCGAACGCATCCTCTTCTACGCGGGCAAGATTCACCGCATTCAGGAGGTCAGGGGTAAGGACGGCGGGGCCACTATGGACCACATGGAGCTTGAGAAGGAGCGGGGCATCACCATCACCTCGGCCGCCACCACCGTCAAATGGGCTGGCAAGGAGATCAATGTCATCGACACCCCCGGGCACGTCGACTTCACCATCGAGGTCGAACGCTCCCTGCGCGTCCTTGACGGCGCCGTCCTCGTCCTCTGCTCCGTGGGCGGGGTGCAGTCTCAGTCCATCACCGTCGATCGGCAGATGAAACGCTACAGCGTGCCGCGCATCGCTTTCGTCAACAAGATGGACCGCGGCGGCGCCGATCCCGCGCGTGTCGTCAGCGAGTTGGAGTCCAAGCTGGGCCTGGTGGCCGTCCCCTTGCAGATCCCCATGGGCGCCGGCGATACCTTCCAGGGCGTCATCGATCTCATTGACATGCAGGCGGTCTACTTCGAAGGCGTCCACGGTGAAATCATCACCCGCAAGGACATTCCCACCGAGTGGGCCGAAGAGGCCGACCGGGCCCGTCACGGCATGCTCGACGCCCTCAGTCTCTACGACGACGAGTTGATGGAAGTCATGCCCGATGAGCAGGATCCGGCAAAGGAACTCATCCACACCGCCCTGCGCCGCGCCACCCTCAACCGCGACATCGTCCCCGTCCTCATGGGCAGCGCCTATCGCAACAAGGGCGTGCAGTTGCTGCTCGACGCGGTCAACGCCTACCTGCCCAGCCCGCTGGATCGCGTGGCCTACGCCCGCGACAACCAGAACGACGGCGCCGAGGTCGCAGTCACTGCCGATCCCGATGGGCCCCTCGTCGCCATGGGTTTCAAAATCGTGGACGAGCAGTTCGGCCAGGTCACCTACACCCGCATCTACCAGGGCAAGATCGAGAAGGGCAAGCAATACAAGAACAGCCGCACCGGCAAATCCCAGCGTGTGGGCCGTATCCTCCGCATGCACGCCAATGATCGCGAGGATCTCGACGTCGCCCGCACCGGCGACATTGTCGCCCTCATGGGCGTTGACTGTGCCTCCGGCGACACCTTCTGCGACGCCTCGATCAGCTACTCCCTGGAGAGCATCCACGCGGCCGAGCCGGTCATTTCGCTGGCGATTCGCCCGCTGAAAAGCGCCGACCGCGACCGGATGTCCAAGGCCCTCAATCGTTTCACCAAGGAAGATCCGACCTTCCATACCCGCCACGACGACGAGACCGGCGACACGATCATCTCCGGAATGGGCGAGTTGCACCTCGAGGTCTACGTCGAGCGGATGAAGCGCGAGTACAAGTGCAACATCGAGGTCGATCGTCCCAAGGTCAGTTACCGCGAGGCGCCGACCCAGGAAACGCCGTTCAATTACAAGCACAAGAAGCAGACCGGCGGCAGCGGCCAGTACGCCCACGTGGTCGGCAAAATGATCCCCCTGCCCGATGACGCCGAAGAGGACTACGAATTCGAGAACAAGGTCACCGGCGGACGTATCCCCACCGAGTACATCGCCTCGTGCGACAAGGGCTTCCAGATGGCCCGGGCCAAGGGGCCGCTCGCCGGCTTCGAGGTCGTCAAGGTCAAGATGCTGCTCGAAGACGGCACCTACCACGCCGTCGACTCTTCAGACCTGGCCTTCCAGATCTGCGCCCGCGACGCCTTCCGTGAAACGCTCATGAAGGCCAAGCCGGTTCTGCTCGAGCCGATCATGAAGGTCGAAATCGAAACGCCGACCGCGTTCCAGGGCAACGTCACCGGCGACATCTCCTCCCGTCGCGGCTATGTCGTCGGCAGCGAAGTCAAGGCCCAGGCCGCGGTGATCACCGCCGAGGTGCCACTCAGCGGCATGTTCGGCTACTCCACGGAAGTCCGCTCCATGACCCAGGGGCAGGCGACCTTCAGCATGGAGTTTCTCTGCTATCGACCGGTTCCCTCCAACGTGCAAGAGGAAATCGTGACCACCCTCCGCAAGGAGAAGGCCAAGGAAGCCAAGTAACCGCGGAGCGCAGCGCCCCGCATCTCGACGGACTTACCCGGGCCGATCCGCGCATGCCGCGGGTCGGCCCGTTTGCCTCGTCCGGCGATCCCGATCGATCTGCCCCCGGCTCGCCCAGCCGTCTGCGCGCGCAAAGAGCGGCCGACCCGGCTTGCGCTGGCATCCCTCCCGCCGTCGGGCTACAGTGGTTCGGTCCGTCGGCCGGCTCGATGCCTGGCTCGGCCGATCCCACGAACCATCCGCAAGCCTGAGCCCAACACAGAGCAAAGGACCGCCTATGAAGCTCCTTGGCAACTTCCTGCGTTACTTCCTCAACATCAACAGCATCTGGGGGCTGATGATTCTCGTCGCCTTCGTGCTCACCGTCGCCCAGCACTACCTGCCCACGACGACCGTGATTCCCGGCGAGCTGCTCAGCGAGCGACCCGCGGAAGTGACCATTCGCGTCACCCGGCCCGACGAGTCCATCACGGAGTCGCACTTCATCCTTGCGGCGCAGGGCGGGCAACTCGCCATCGCGGCGGCTGACCGCACGCCTTCTGAAGACCATCCCTACCTGATCGCGTTGAAGCCGGAACAGGATGCGGCCGGCGCGGTCCACTACCTGCTGACCTGGGATCATGCGGAGGGCGGCACGTACCACGTGGCGGTCGGCGAGCGCCTCGTGCGCACGGGCATGCTCGTCACGCTCGGCACGTTGACCGAGGCGGCGTTCGAGTACGCCGAGATCGGGTTCGACATCGCGCTCGGTCTGATTGCCGCCATGGTGCTTTTCCTAGGCCTGATGAAGGTGGGGGAAAATGCCGGCATCATTCAACTCGTGGCCCGCGCCTTTCATCCGCTCATTCGCTTCCTCTTTCCCGGCGTGCCCCGCGACCACCCGGCGGCCGGCGCGATTCTGATGAACGTGACCTCCACGCTCCTGGGACTGGGCAACGCCGCCACCCCCTTCGGTTTGAAAGCCATGAAGGAGTTGCAGACGCTCAATCCCAACCCCCGGATCGCGACCGACGCAGAGGTCATGCTGCTGGGTTACAACACGGCCGGTCTGGCGCTGCTGCCCACCACGCTTATCGCCATTCGCAAGAGCGCCGGGTGCAGCGACCCCTTCGAGATCATCGGCACCTGCATGTTCGCCGGGGCGACCGCGGCCATCGTCGCCATCACCATGGTGAAGGTGCTGGGCAAGCTGCCGTTCTTCTCGGTGGAAGCGGCCGTCGCCGAACAGGCCCGCGAGCAGGCCACGAGCGGCGCAGCGCCGCAGGAGGAAGGGCGATGAGCATGATGATCGCACAGAACTACTTCAAGCTGGTGATCGACCAGATTTCTCTGCTCACCATTCCGCTGATCTTCTTTTTCATCATCGCCTATGGCATGGCCAAGCGCGTCAAGGTCTACGAGTCCTTCGTCGAGGGCGGCAAGGAGGGGTTTGACATCTTCATTCAGATCCTGCCCTACATCATCGCCATTCTGGTGGCCATCGGCATGTTTCGCGTGTCGGGCGCCTTGGGCTATCTGTCCGACCTGCTGGCCCCGCTGACACTCAAGATCGGCATGCCCCCCGAAACGCTGCCCGTGGCNNTGGCCTTGATGAAGCCGTTAAGCGGTTCAGGCTCGCTGGGCATGGTGGCCGAGGTGATCCAGCACGAGCCCGATTCGTTCACCGCAAAGGTGGCCTCCACCATGTTCGGCAGCACCGACACGACGTTCTACATCATCGCCCTCTACTTCGGCTCGGTGGGCATCAAGAAAATCCGCCACGCCATGGTCGCCGGCCTGATCGCCGACGCCGCGGGCATCCTGGCCGCCATCTGGATCTGCCGCGCGGTGTTCTGAGCGTCCCTGCATCCGCCGCTCGACTTCGCGGTACAAGGGAGCGACGGTGGATCAAGAGGGCCACGAACAATCAGGAGGACCGAATCATGAAGAACACACGTCTGGGGATGGTCTGCGCGCTGACGGCATTGCTGGCCGTCGTCGTTGTCGGCAACGCGGTGGACGCCGAAGCCCGCGCCGGCGCTTCGACCGGCCGGGAGATGGCCGCTGACGCACACGACGCCGTCGCCGTGCATATCGCCGTGCTGGAATGGCGACCGGCGCCGGATGACTACGCCGCCATCATCGCTGGGGAAAGCCCCGACCTCGCCGCCTTGGCGCAAAACAAGAACGCTCAAACCCGGGTGCTCCACGTCTTC
>NPIE01001855.1_pt3 | contig 10280 bp, 5 predicted proteins | sample 8637661 | NCBI WGS metagenome assembly NPIE01 (sample SAMN07420842, study PRJNA396082) | bioreactor metagenome | isolation source: sample BA12 brine-fed electro-methanogenic bioreactor BA | place: Japan: Kochi | collected 2016-12-09 | reverse complement strand
AGGGGGCCGGCTGGGATTATATTTACGACAAGTCCGGTTAAATTTTAGTGTCTTGTCTCCATTGCACTTACCAGCTTATGATTACCTGGCCGTTGCCGGAGCGGACGCCACGAGTATTAGTGATGATGGAACCATCAGTCCAGTTGCTTCCGCCGCCGCCGCCTCCATAGGTGGAGCCGCCAGTTCCGCCTGTGCCCAAAGAACCGCTCGCATAGCCACCCCATCCGCCGGAGAATTGGGATACGCCTTGAGCATATGTGTTTTCAGTGTTACATTGGAATCCGCCTTGTCCAGTAGTAGTTCCTCCAGCACCGCCATGGTTTTGGTATGATGAGCAGTTCATACCTCCTCCTCCGCCGCCAGCGGCTACAACTCTTCTATTAGCCAGCGCGGTTCCTCCAATTCGAACATCTGATGCACCGCCGCCGCCTCTTGCATATGTAGCGTTCGATGCGTTCCCTCCGCCGTTGTATCCGCCCGTGGTGGATGTTGGCTGATTACCTACATAGATATATATCGTTTGTCCGGCTGAAACAGCGAGGGTTGCTTCCATACGTCCTCCTAAACCACCTTGTCCATAGGAAGTATGAGTTCCACCCTGAGCGCCGTAAGCGACAATCGTAACACTCGTCACACCGGCGGGGACTACCCATGTCTGCAGACTGCCGGTGTAGTCAAATGTTGCCGAGCCTATGGGAGAGGTTCCGCCGCCTTCTAACTTGAGGGCAAATATCCTTGCATTCTGTATATATGCAGTGTAACTTGATCCAACATTCCGATACTGCAACTTCAAAGCAGTAGTTGAGCTAAGAGTAAGTTTTCTTGACCACGAAACGGTCGTCCAACAATGTTATACTGGTAAGACATATTTGTAACAGGCACGCCCGCCTCCATCGCTTCGTTGAACGGCGTCAGCCTGTAAGTGTATTTCCTCTTTTCGAGATGATCGTCGTCGAAGGTCGTCAGCTCCTCGGGGTCGTCGATAGGCAAGCCGTCGGTAACAGAAACATAATCCGCCCCGCGCGATGACGCGGACAGAACATCCTCCCACACGTCCAGAGCGCCCTCCGACGCGGCCAGTTTATCCGCCGGCAAACCCAGTTCCACCGATACATCACCTATATTCGCCTAAAGCAGAACAACTCGTTCCGTCCTTTCGCCATCAGTATCCTTCGTGTAATTGTTGTTAATTAACATTGGACTACTATTTTCTGTTTTCGCACTCCGTAGAACCAAATCCGCGGTCGGAAATCGTAACGCCGACAGCAAAACGATTTTGGAGCGCAGATATACTATACATGATTGCGGAGTTATGATAAAAAAGCGCGGCGATGACATTTTCGACCGCGACTTTACGATTTTTGGCTTCGGATTTAATGTCGATGACCTCGTCTTTGCGATTTTTGCGTGAGGCGATGATATTTCGGACCTCGAATTCAGGTTTATCGACCTCGAAGATAACATATCCGACTTCGGAAATGACACTTTCGACCGCTTCAATACTTGACAAGAGCACTTCAATACGACGAAAGAGCGCTTCAATACGACTTTCGACCGCGATTTTATTTGACAAGAGCGCTTCAATATGAAGAGATAGCGCTTCAATGACATTCTCGACTGATTCAATGACTCTTCGGAGCGGTTCAATACCCCTTCGGAGTGCTTCAATACGATTCCCGAGCGGTTCAATGACCTTTCCGAGTGATTCAATACGACCGCCGAGCGCTTCAATGGCCCTTCGGAGTGATTCAATACGACCGCCGAGCGATACGCTGGCTCTTTCGACTGCGGAATTACGGTTACCAACCGCGGCGATGTCGTCGCACGGGGGGGACAAGCCCCACCCCTACGAATCGCCCCTTAACAGGGGGGCAGGGGGGTTATTGCACGATAATAATCCCCCTAAATCCCCCTTTGACAAGGGGAACTTTTCAAACGGGAGGGCACGGAGACACCTCCCCTACAATTTCCTCCCCCCTTGTGAAAGGGGGGTCGGGGAGGGATTAATGATATTTTGGTCGTGTTCGGTCATATTTTAGAGGGCGGGGATTATTCCCCGCCCTTAATTACTTTACCAAGAAATAATCACCTGGCCGTTGCCGGAGCGGACGCCTTGAGTGTTTGTAAGAATTGTTCCACTAGACCAGTTACTTCCTCCTCCGCCGCCGCCGTAACCTCCACCACCGCCGCCATAGTAGCCTCCGCCACCACCGCCGCCATGGTATACGGCTCCACGGCCGCCTAACCCCAATGCCCCATTTTCGCTAGGCGGGGATTGACTTAGACAAGGACCAGCAGTGCCACCGGAGAACTGAGTTCCACCTGTTCCAACATAGTTCAGTTGCGTATTGCATTGCCAGCCGGTTTCTCCTGTACTTCCTCCGCCAGCCCCACCCCATTCTTGCGTTGTTCCGCAATTATTTCCTGCACCGCCGCCGCCACCGGCAACTACCCTTCTATTGGACAAAGCGGTCCCCCCAATCCTAATATCAGAAGCGCCGCCACCAATACCAGCATTTGTCCCCTTCGCTCCCCCACCATTGTAACCGTCTTGTCCGCCAACATAAACATATACTGTTTGTCCACTTGTGACAGCGATCGTCGCCTGCATACGGCCACCTAAACCACCGGTACTATTGTAAGCTCCCCCCTGCGCGCCATAGGCATCAACCGTTATACTCGTCACTCCAGTAGGCACCGTCCATGATTGGACACTCCCAGTGTAATTGAACGTTTCTGAGCCTGTCGGTGGTGTGGTTCCCCCGCCGTCTAACTTAAGGGCAAATATCCTTGCATTCCGGATAGATGCAGTGTAACTAGTTGAACCAACATTTCGATACTGCAACTTCAACGCAGTTGTGGAGCTAAGTGTAAGTTTCTTTGTCCACGAAACGGCATTCCAGTTACTATAGGCGTATCCTATATTTGTAACTGGCCCACCAATAACCGTCGAACCACTGAGTAATTGGCATTCAGTTCGATATGAACTAAGGGGACCATAGTAAGTATTTTGAACCTCTGCGCTTGCAGTTATCTGATATGTCCCAGCAGGCAAACTTAGAGTAGTCTTGTCCTGAAATGAAAAACTTGTAGTCGAAGACTGTCCATCACTCTCAGCATACTCAGACACAATACTACCTCCGCCGCCGGAAGGTGTTTCCCAAGTGGGTGCACCGGTGCCGCCTGATGTTAGGACCTGTCCTGCTGTTCCCGCGCCCGTAAAGGAATAAGCTGAGCCGGTTCCGTAGGCAACAGCTCCAGCAGTGGGAGTGGCAGATGCATTCGTCCCGCCGCGAGCTATGGGAAGGGTGCCGGATGTAATGTCAGTGGCGGCGTGGTTGTGAGAAGTTGCCGCCGCGCCTATATCAGAAAGAACTTGCGCAGGGGTTCTTTGTTCGAGGGTGGTTGCTCCGCTAGCACGTATGTAGTTGTTAGTCGTATAACTGCCTATTCCCGTTCCGCCTCGGGCAACGGAAAGCTGTCCCGTCCATCCGAGGGTGTGGTTATCGCTAGATGAGGTGATGGTTACATTCGCGTCGTCGGTGAAAGTTTGGGTTTCGCCGGTTTGACCGTTGAGGGAACTTATGCCGCCGCCGGGAGTAGAACCACCCGGGGATGTAATGACAACATAACCGTGGCCAGTATTAGCTCCATCGGAGCTTGCGAGAAGGGTAGCAGATGGGGAAATGTATGAGCCACCGCCGCCTGCGACTCTTCCGCCGTCTCCGCCGGAGTATCCTCCTCCACCGCCGCCGCCATTGGATCCGCATCCACTGCCTCCGCCGCCAAAGCCGCCGACGATAGTGGGAGATGATGAACCAGCTCCTCCGAGACCACCGCTGATGTATGATGATCCACCATAGCCATAGGAGCCGTCATTTGCACCGTTTGTATTGAAACCGCCGCCGGCACTTCCCCAACTGGATGAGGACACAATTCCGCCTTGCCCGAGATTTGTGGTTTTGAGTGCACATGTCGATGTCATTGATGCGCCTGAACCAATAACTGCATATTGCGATGTAACACCATCGCACCCATCCTGGCTAACGTCCGTTCTGGTTCCTCCTCCGCCGCCGGCGACAAGCAGAGGGGTGTTGTCGCTATAAGTTACGAAAGAACCACCACCGCCGCTACCGCTGACTCCGCTTGTTCCAACTCCCAGTTGACCAACAAGAACTTTTAGAACCTGGCCGGCAGTTAAGCTGAATTCGCCGCTCATATAAGCACCGAGCCCACCAGAATATGAGGCATCTGCAGAATAGCCTTGTGCGCCGTAGGCTTCGATAGTGTAAGTTCCGGTTACAGGAACTGTCCAGTATTGAATTCCGCTGGTTACTGTAACTTCCCCGTCGAGGGAAGTTCCGGAGTATGTTGCATTAGCTTGAACCTGCGAGGGACCGGTTCTTCCGGTTTGGCCGCAGTTCGTGAAGGTGTAGGTTTCGCTGGGGCCTGTTGAGCCGCCGGAGGGTGTGTCCCATTCGTAGCTTGATCCATTCCATTTGAGGTAGGTATCGGTGCCGGAGGGAGCTACGGTGTTAAGAGCACTTGTTCCGTTTCCTACCAGAAGATTGTTTGCCGTAACAGAGCTTAAACCAGTTCCGCCTCGGGCAACTGGCAAGGTGCCGGATGTAATGTCAGTGGCTGCGTGGTTGTGGCTCGATGCCGCCGCGCCGATATTTGCGGCAGTGAGGTTACGAGTCGAAGTTCCTGTTACAATTCCATTTGAAACAACAACATCACTGAATACCGTTGCCCCTGACAAAGCGGAAGAAGCACGGTTATAGCTACCATGCGTATGGCTCGATGCCGCCGCGCCGATATCGGAAAGAACTTGCGCAGGGGTTCTTTGTTCGAGAGTGGTTGCTCCGCTAGCTCGGATGTAATTATTTGTCGTATAACTGCCAATTCCGGTTCCGCCGCGGGCAACTGCGAGCTGTCCTGTCCATCCGAGGGTGTGGTTATCGCCTGCGGATGTTATCGTAATGTTGGCGTCGTCGGTGAAAGTCTGAGTTTCGCCGGTTTGACCGTTGAGAGAACTTATGCCGCCGCCGGGAGAGGAGCCACTTCCACCCCATAAATAAACAAGCTGGTTGACGAGGAAGTTTTTGAGAGTGGCTTCTGCAAAAACAAAGGGAACTTCGCCCATAAAAATGGCATTACCGCCAGAATTGACTACAACTGCGGCTTGGCCAGCTTGAACAGTCGAAGTGAACCCAGAAACTGCTGTCCCGGTAGAAACGGTTAAACGCATTCCCTCAGAACCACAGTAATCACCACCATGTGTAAGAGTTGTGGGAATTGAGTTTGGTGTCGTATATAGAGCATGAGAACTATTCCAAGCATAGATTGGAATACTTGAAGAGAATGTTGATGTTGAGCTAACTCCTAAAGCCGAATATAAGGCAGTAGCTCCTGTTCCAGAACGTGTAGCCCAATCTGAGAAAATTAATTTCCCTCCGCCAGAAATATAGTTCGCCATATTCTGCATATGTGCATCTCCAGGCGTATTGTTATAATTATTATAGATCGCTATATCCCAATCGGTTCCATCTAAGAGTTTCGTGTTGAAATCGGTAGCGTCTGTGGCTGTTGTATATGTCCAGCCCAAATCAATTAGAGCTGATTCATATGGATTGGTCCATGGGGGGGAGCCACAGGGTTCATCTAGAACTAATACATTCGTAGGAGGAACCGATGACCCGCCAGTTGAGCTGATTGTCCAACTGCCGTTCGCCTCTTCAGTAACCGTGATATTCGAACCGGCATTTATCAAATCGGTGCCGTCATTAGCCCGGTAAGTATTCGCGCGGATTGTGCCATCGACATCAAGTTCGCTATTTGGACTGTCCGTTCCGATGCCAACGTTGCCGTCGCCCGTAATTCTCATTCTTTCATCACTTAAACTTGTTACGAACTTGATGGGTGCTGAAGCTTGAGTCTTCAAAGCAATACCACCGGATGAGGAGCCGTCTGATTGAAGAGATAGTTCTGCATCAGTATTGCTGTAGCTAAGAATTCCCCACTTACTGCCCGTTGCCTGACCTATGCGAATGAAACCATAGGCTCCGGATGCAGAAGATGAATTGGTAAGCGTGAGATACTCTACATTGGATGCATTTCCGGTTATGTGCAGTCGCCTTCCTAACGCCTCATCGTAGGTGAAATTATTGTTACCGGTAATTGTATTTGTGCCATCCCAGAAGGCAATTTGTTGTGCGGTTCCGGTGCCGGTAACGTTGTCGGAAGGCAAGGTGGGGGGTGTTTCCCAAGTGGCATCACCATCAGCGTCGGAGGTGAGGACCTTTCCAGCGCCGGGAGTTCCGGCACCTGCGAAACGAACAGTGCCGGTTGTGTGAAGCTGGGTGACTGGGTTTATTGTCCCTATTCCTACATTACCGGAGTTTTTCACGATAAATCTGTCGCCGTTTCCAGCGTCGGTGGAACTTACCATAAAGAGGTCGTCGGCTCCGCCGTCGCCGCTAATTTCAAGCTGGGCGTTTGGGTTGTCGTCTCGAATGCCGACGAAGCCAGAACTACCACTTGCGTTGAGAATAATATTCGAAGTCGATCCTGCGCTTAGAACAAGATTTCCAGCGGAGGAAGCCCTTTCATTTCCGCTAAGCTGTATGAAAGCGCCTCGACCGACGCCATATGCGCCGCCGCCTGTAACGGTTAAATATCCGTCATCGCTACCATCGGAGGTGGCTACTGAAATAGTATTGTTGGGGCTTAGGGATAACATTGATTGGGGCGATGAGGTTCCGATGCCGACGTTTCCGGTAGCATCGACGTAAACACCTTCATTGTCGCCGTCGTTGGATACCCAGAAATCTGTCATCTGGAGGTTTTCCTCGGCGATGTGATTTCCGAGGTCGTCTCCGAGGGGGGATGATCCGCCGCCGGGGGAATTGATTACTACATAGCCGTGACCGGTGTTTGTGCCAGTTGCATTATCCTGGTCCGTTCCGGCGTTGTATGAGCCCCCTCCCCCAGCACGATGAATAGCGCCAGTTCCAGAAGCACACGCGGCACCGCCGCCGGAGTATCCACCGCCAGCACCGCCGCCCCAAAAACCGGGTGCAGCAGTATTATCTACAGCTCCACCTCCGCCGCCGAAGCCGCCGTCCACGACAGGGTAGGATGAAGAGGGATCTCCACCGTAACCTCCATTAACAAATCCAAATCCATAAGAAGAACCTGAACCGTTGGAGTAAAATCCTCCCCCACCTCCACCGTGGCCGGTTCCACCGGTAGAATTACCTCCATTGCCGCCGGTTCCTCCTGTTGCAGATGAATAACTTGGAGCATAGCCATCTTGACCGGACGAAAGGGCAGTGCCGTCTTGGTTAGTTCCACTCGCATCGGCTCCGCCGCCGCCGCCAGCAATAATTAAGGGCGTGTCATCATTTCTTGTGACATAGCTTCCGCCGCCTCCAGAAGTTAGACGCCCGTTTATCATCCCCTGTTGTCCGACAAGCACTTTTAATACTTCACCAGGTGTAACAGTGAAGGTTCCGCTCATCTTTGCTCCTAATCCGCCATTCGAACCACCACCTTGCGCGCCGTATGCGTCTATAGTTATTTCAGTAACTCCTGCTGGAACTGTCCAGTATTGAATTCCGTTGGTTACTGTAACTTCCCCGTCGAGGGAAGTTCCGGAGTATGCGGCATTGGCTTGAACCTGTGAGGGACCGGTTCTTCCTGTTTGGCCGCAATTCGTGAAGGTGTAGGTATTGCCGGGGGTAGAACCGCCGCCATCCAGAGCGATTGTCCAACTTCCGTCTGCTTCTTCTGTGATAGCGATGTTAGCGCCTGCATTGACGAGATCGGTTCCGTCGTTTGCACGGTAGGCGTTTGCGCGGATAGTTCCGTTGACATCCAGTTCACTGCTTGGGCTTGTAGTTGCTATGCCTATGTTTCCGGCGTCAACACCTGTTCCGTCGATAAACATCCTGTTAGTTCCGCCGGTTCGAATATACATATCGCCGCCGCTACCTGATATATTTCCGTCTCGGACATCCATAACAAGTCCGCTGGCCGCTCCGCCCCAAATGTTTAGAGATCCGAAATTCGACCTGACTATCAAGCCCGTTCCGTCGCCTCCCGCGGGAGTGTGGACATCGAGTCTTGAGCTTGGAGTTGTTGTTCCGATACCGACATTAGTGTTCGTGAAGGCAGTATTTACTGATGAAGCTCCTTTCAGGATGCTCAGCCTGTCGGTAAGCACACCGGAGCCGTTGTCTGTGCGCACCTTGAACCCCAGGCTTCCGGTGGAAGTCCCGAGGACATCGAGGTTCAATCCCATATTAGATTGGGTTTCGATAGTCGCGGTGCCGGCTCCATTGCCGAAAGTAATTTTTGGATTTGCTGTGTGGGGATCTGAAAGGAGGAGCTGAAGTTCGGTTCCGTCGGTTCCAAAATGGGCGACACGGCTTCCTTCGACATCGAAACGGGCATTTCCTGTAACGTGGAGTGGATGGGCAGGTGCGGTATTTCCGATAGCGAGCCTGCTGTTGGCATCGTCCCAGAAGAGATTATCTGAACCACCGAATACACCGGAGTTATTGAACTGCACATTTCCGTCGTTGCCTGCAGGATCAGTAACAGCTGTTGAAGCGGCGTCATCGACGTATTTTTTGTTGGCGACCTGATAGTTATCTACAGGCTCGGCGGAAGGGGTAACGGGAAAACTTGAGAAGGTTTTGATTCCCGCCAATGTTTGATCTCCGTCGGAAATATGCCCGTAGGTTACGCCCGGGGCGGCGCCCTGAATCGAATTTAAATCGTCGTGGTTGTGGTTATGTCCGGTCAAAGCGAAGTCGGCGGCTTCCAAACCGTCCAGAAGATCGGCGTCGAGACTGGAACCGGCTCCCTGAGGACTAACATCGATTGTGATATTTCCCGTAGCGGATGAAAGAGTTATGTTATCGCCCTCTGCGAGCGAATTGACGCCCCCGACGTCTCCGGGGTCAACCCAGGTGAAACCGCCGGTTAGGTCGTCATATGACAACAGGTGGCCATCCTCAAAAGCGGTGGCACCGACGGTCATTTTGAGTTTGGATTCGGTAACGCTACCGTCTGCCACGTTGAAGGCATGAAATGAAGATGCGAGGATTTCTCGAGGGAGGAGCGTAACTCCATCAACACGAACTTGAATCCAGGTATCTCCGGCATCCATATCTGATATTCCGTAAGTTGCGGACCATCCCGAACTAAAATCGAGCTCGACAGCAAAGATTCCATGTTGGGGATCTACGCTTGCAAATGTCTGTCCCCAAAGGCTATCCCCTGCGGTGGCATTGTTCCACAGGGAAAACCCCATACTTACGGGGCTTTCCTGGGGAAGGCCGGAAGCATCGACCAATTTGCCCTGATAATTGACTATCTTTGGAACGTCGGCAAAAGTGATTGCAACCATAGCAATAAGAACCATGGGAATCAGTTTGCGGAATGTCGGCGAGAGATTAAGCATTACTCCTCCAATATTTACCAGATGAAATATAGTTCAAATCTTTTCAATACAGTGTTTCAGGGGGGCATCACAAAACAAGGGCCCCTTTATTATTCAGGTCAATAATACATTAAGAAAAAAGTCTAATCAAGTTATTTTTTAATTAATGGAATATGCGATAACTACTGAGGGGTTCGCAAAGGAATACTGGATGTATATCTGTGCTATTGTCTTTACGCAATCCCTGAATGAAGGAATGTATGTTGTGTTCTTACTGGTCAATTCAAAAGAGAATAGGGCAATGGGGATGGCAAGTGATAATTCCAATCGAGGGGGAAATTTCATTGCGATAAAGTTTTGGTGAAGACATCTCATTCGTTATTTGGCAGATAGTTGTTTGTGTTTTTGGTATCAACTGAGTTTGAGTGTTTTGACTTGGGAAGTTGAGATTTGTAGGGTTTGTTGATTCATTTGACAATTTTGCACTGGGGTGCGTATCCTGGTTGGCCAGAAAGGTTATCTTTGTTAATCATAGTGTATTGTTCTTTTGCGGCTTTTCTTTTCAAGGCTATTTATTTCAATTTCAAAAAAGCTTTCAAAGATAAAAAGTCTTGCATTTCTTAAAATCACACTTTATTTTGAAATGGGTAAAGATTGTGAACTGTTTAGGAGTATTGATATGAAGACTAATCTCGAACTTATTCTCATCACATTGGCGGCGGTTGCTTTCTGTGCTTTAGCGCAGGTGCCCCAGAGTATGAGTTATCAGGGCAAGCTCACGGATACCGATGGAATTGCGGTTACGGGGACTCATGAAGTCCAGTTCAAA
>NPIE01037574.1_pt1 | contig 10284 bp, 13 predicted proteins | sample 8637661 | NCBI WGS metagenome assembly NPIE01 (sample SAMN07420842, study PRJNA396082) | bioreactor metagenome | isolation source: sample BA12 brine-fed electro-methanogenic bioreactor BA | place: Japan: Kochi | collected 2016-12-09 | reverse complement strand
TGCCGCAGAAGAAGAACCCCGACGCGCTGGAGCTGGCGCGCGGCAAGACGGGCAGGATGGTGGGCCATCTGGTGGGCTTGCTGACCACGCTCAAGGGGCTGCCCAGCGCCTATGACAAGGACCTCCAGGAGGACAAGGAGCCGCTCTTCGACGCGATCGAGACGCTGGAGATCGAGCTGCCGGTGCTGGCGGGCGCCATCGCCACGCTGAGCGTGCGCCCCGAGCGGATGGCGGCGGCGCTGGGCGACGAGCTGCTGGCGACCGAGCTTGCCGACTACCTCGTGCGGCAAGGCGTGCCCTTCCGCGAGAGCCACCATCTCGTGGGGCAGGTAGTGCGTGAAGCGCTCGAGCACGGCGTCGGCCTCCGCGCGCTGCCGTTGGATGTCTTCCAGGGGATCTCAGCCCACTTTGGGGTCGATGTCCTGGAGGTGCTGGATTTCCGCGCCGCTGTGGAGGCCCGCGACGTGACCGGCGGCACCGCGACCTCGTCGGTGAGAACCCAGATCGAGCGGGCGCGGGCGCTGCTGGGCGACGGGGGCTAGGGCAAGGCGGGGTTTCTTAACGCAGAGACGCGGAGGTGCAGAGGCGCAGAGGTCTTCTTCTTCGCTCCGACTCTGCGCCTCTGCGTTGATCTGCCTGTTCAGTCGCGCTAGGCCGGTACCTGCTCCCGAACGCGAAGGATCTCTTGACGACCGATGGAGCGGATGTCTTCTTGCATGCGTGTCAGCACGGCGATCGTCTCGTCCTCACCGGTGACGCCACCTCGAACGCCGGCCCCTCGCTGTAGCGATGTATAACAGCGCCGGTATCGTCTCGCTTCAGGTCATAGCCGTCGATATCGTGCGTCAGCACGACCGTGTCCGGTTCTTGTATCATCTCGTCTCTGATTTCGCCCTACCGCGAGGCACGTCAAGAGCCCGGAAATGGCTGAGTCATCCTAACATCGAGAGTGTGTCACGCACGCGCAGCAGGAACTCACCGGGCGGCAGCACAGTTACATCGGGGTGCCCCGGATGATAGTGGCGGGTGTTAAAGCTTACTAACCATGGGCACCCGGTCTTCAGTGCCGCCACCAAGATGGGCAGATCGCCTGCGTCGGCAAGTCCGTTGTACGGGCTGAGGTCGCTATCACTTGGGTTGTCCACCACCGTCAAGCTGCGCGACACGATCATCCGAAAGGCCGGCAACGCCTGGGGCAGCTTAGCCTCCAAGTTGCGCTCGGCCTCAATGATCACCTGACGGCACGTATAAGCGTCCACCAGTGTAATCTCCGCCATGCGCAATACGATGAGGCTGGCGCCGTAGTCCGAAGGCCCGGCGCTGCCCGAGAAAAGCACATCCGCATCGATGAAAACGCGCGGTTTACGCGGACGTGGTGTCTCTGCTGTGCTCGACATGGTACCGTTCTCGCTCTTCACGCAGAGTCTGGAGGAGTTCCTCAGTGCTCAACCCGGCCTCCACGCGAGCTCGCTCAATCTCGCGTGCCAGCTCGGGCACCATCGGCACCATCGGCGTTAGGACGAAGATTCCCTCAAGATCGATGACCCGATAGGTGTCTCCCTCCTCAATACCGTACTTCTCGCGCAGATCTGCCGGCAACGTGATGGTGCCACGCTTTCGTATCTGTACGGTTGTGTCCATCGTTGACTCCTGTCTGAAATACTGATGTGTCAGATTATCAGTATTGTACCACACCGCTGACCTCCTTGGTGAAGCCGTACTGCTGCCTTCTTCCGTTGGCTGCACCCTAGGACGTGGTACAGTTCGTGGCAAGTAAACACGTCCCAGGAGGTAACGACTTACCACATATGACTGGTCTCAGCCTCGCTGGACAAACTGTGGCAGGTCCAGACCCACAGAGACTAAGCGCTGTCATCCCCCCTCTACGACCACTTGACGCCCTGCGGGGCTTCCCTATAATGAAACATGCAGCCAGCAATGTTGCCTTGTGATCGCGAAACGCACGGATGCCTTGATCGCCGCCTCGTCGCACCCACTCCGATCGAGCAAGGGCCGCATGGACAAGAAAGCGCTGACCGAACAGGAGATCCGTACCCGCTACATCACGCCCGCCATCCGGCGGGCCGGTTGGACTGCGCACCAGATCCGCGAGGAGGTCGCGATCACCGACGGGCAGATCCACCCCGACGGGAAGGCGCCCCGCGGCAAGCGCAAGTTCGCTAGCGATGGGCCCTGCCATCACGTATAGAGGTGGTCGGGACTTAGGATGTCAGCTGCCGCTCCAAACCAAGCTGCGTTCGAAGGAGCTCAATATGCCGAAACCAGCCCACGCCTGGATGGTCCGTGCAGGCAACGACAACGAACTTGCGGACATTGTTGAAGCCAAGGAGTTGGTCGCCATTGGTTGGCCCGAAATGGGCGACCTCAGCGATCTGAAGACTCGCGACGCGATCAAGGCGCGCTATACTGAGGTCTATCCCGACCACGCGAGCGGTCGCGTGCCTGTCAACGCGGGTCAGCTCTACCGTTTCGCCCGCGAGATCGCGGAGCAGGACTACGTGTTGACCTATCTCAAGGCCAGCCGAGAGTTCTTGATCGGACGGATCTCCGGCCCCTATCGCTATCTAGCGGATCCGCTTCTGGCGTACTATCCCCATGTGCGCTCAGTCGTCTGGCAGTGTCATGCCTCGCGCGACGAGTTCGGCCCTGCGGCTCGCAATAGCATGGGCAGCACCCTAACGGTCTTCAACCTTGACGACTATCTCGATCAGATCGTTGCTCGTGTTGCCGGGGAGGTGACAGTGGCTGATGAGGAGGAAGAGGAATCACCTCCCTTCTACGATGATGTCAAGGCTAAGGCCGACGAGCTGATTGCCGACCTGATCAGCCGCCTCGACCCTTACGACTTCCAGGATCTCGTTGCTGCCGTGCTGCGTAGTATGGGCTTCCGTGCGATCAGCAGCCCACCCGGCCCCGATCGCGGCGTGGATGTTATCGCTTATCGCGACTCGCTTGGCTTCGAGCGTCCGCGGATCAAGGCGCAAGTCAAGCATCGCACCTCGCCTGCCGGAGGACCCGATATGCGCGCCTTCGTCGCCACGTTGCGTGAGGGTGACAGCGGTCTCTATGTCTCCACCGGTGGCTTCACCGGTGATGCTCAACTCGAGGCGGAGCGCGCCCGAGAGCCTGTAACGCTCTTCGACCGCGACGGCTTCATCCGCTTGCTGCTGGAGAACTACGAGGCGCTGGATCCGGAGTTCAAGGCGAAGGTGCCGCTGCGGCGGGTGTGGGTGCCGGCGGCGTAGTATCTATTGGGCCACAACACCACATTCTGGAGGCCACAGTGCCAATCTACGAAAAACCGGTACGTCTCCTGTTCTACGATATGGTCAATGATCTTAGTATCGAACAAGATACTGTGCTGACTCGTGATGCCGGCTACAAATGGTTCCATGATCATTACCCCGAGATCAAAGACGGCACGATCGCAGCACACTTTATCAAGATGTCGGTCAATGCACCTAGCCGCCCTCACTACAATGCCGGTCCGGAAGACGATCTGCTGTTCCAGATCGATGCACAGCAGTTCAGACGGTACGATCCCGGAAAGGATCCTTCCCCGATCTATCGGCTGTCCCAGGGCAGGGGAGGGGGTGGCGACCGTGATGGCGACGAGGGCGATGACCAGACTTCGGATGCCTTCGCCTATGAGCGGGATCTCCAGAGCTATCTGGCTCAGAATCTGCATCTGATCGCCCCAGGGCTACGACTCTACGACGAAGAGGGCATCACAGGCCTGGAATTCCCAGCCGGAAATCGACGCATTGACATCCTGGCTCTTGACCAAGACAGGAACTTCGTGGTGATCGAGCTGAAGGTGTCTCGTGGTCACGAACGAGTGGTCGGACAGCTTTTGAGGTATGTTGCATGGATCAGACAGAATCAGGCTGAGGAAGGTCAGCAAGTGCGCGGGATAATCATCGCTCGCGAGATATCCGACGACCTGCGGCTTGCTTGCTCGGAGGTGCCGCACGTTGCCTTGTATGAATACCAGCTTTCAGTTTCGGTAGCGAAGGTCTGACCCCAAAAACGATGGAGCGAACGGGTCGTCCAGTAGTATCGTACGGGGTTCGGAGCAGATTCGGGTCACGTCCAGGATTGTAGGGTAGGCTGAAAAAGATACGCACGATATCTGGTGGGGGCAAGGCTCATGCTCGGAGGACACTAGCAATGAATGAGCGATACCATTGGGATCGCTTGAACCACCTGCAATTGGGACGCTACGCCGAGTACTTCGCCAAGATGGAGTTCACTCTATACGGCTTCGATGTCTATACCGCTGAGGTCGACGACCGAGGCATTGACTTCGTCATCCGTAGGGACACCGATCGGTACTACGATGTGCAGGTGAAATCCGTCCGGAATCTCAACTACATTTTCTTCCACAAGGCCACGTTTGTCCTTCGAGACAGTCTCCTTGCTGCGGTCGTGCTATTCATAGAGTGGGAGGAGCCCCGGTTGTACCTGATTCCTTCGACGGCGTGGCATCGACCGGATGCTCTCTTGGTGAGCCATGACTATGAGGGCAAGCAGAGTAAGCCGGAGNNCTCAGAGGAACCGCCCTCTTATGGAGCGGTTCGTCTTCGACATAGTCGTCCACAGCCTGTAAGCTGCTATCTCGTGGATAATGGGCAAGCGCGTCATCGGGATGATCGGAGTTCCTAGAGGCCTAATACTGGAGTTGGGCAGCACCTCACGAGATTCGGGCTAAGCTGACCAAGGAGAATACCGGTGACTGATGAGCAGCTTCTGGAACGCATCAGCGTGGATCCGCGCGTGATAGTTGGGAAGCCCGTTATCGCGGGAACGCGCTTAACCGTTGCGTATATTCTGGGTCTGCTCGCGCGCGGGGCTGCGCCGGAGGAGATCCTGGCGGAATACGAGAACCTCACCCTGGAGGACATCCAAGCGTGCTTCCTGTTTGCCTCCAAGTCACTTGAGACCATAGCATTTCTGCCTCTGATCACGGAGCCCACGTAGTGCGCTTCCTTTGGGTAAGTGCTCTGATGCAGCAGGTAACAACGCGGAGGCGCTGAGAGGCAGAGACGGAGAGAGGAATAAGCGCTCTGCGTCTCTGCCCCTCCGCGCCTCTGCGCTGGACCTCCCTTGCATTGCCTTAGCCATGGTTGACGGTACAATGCAGCCGCATTGACCCATCGGTCGGTACTCAACCCGGAGTGTGAATCCCTATGCCTTCAGACTCAGATCCATCGCGAGATCCCAACCGGGCGCGGACGCCGGGCACGCCGGGCAGGTCTGCCCGCCGGCCCTCGCCTTTCGAGACCCGCCCCCTGCGCAGCTTGTCGCAGGAGGAGCAGCGCCGCGCAGCCGAGCCTACACGGGTGCTGCGGCCCTACCGCGAGACAGCGGTCGACGATGAGTCGCCCACGCAACCCCTGCAGCCGGTGCGCACGCCACCACCTCCGCCGCCCTCCGGGACGCCGCCGCGTCCTCCGCAGGGTGGCCCGCCGCCCAAGCGTCGCAGCGGGCCCAAGTGGGCGAATATCCTGTTGGGCGTGACGCTTGCCGGGGTGGGCCTCTTTATGCTGGCCCTCGTGGCTGCCGCAGTGGGCTATATCTACCTGGCGGCGCAACTGCCCTCGCCGGACGAGCTGCGTGAGCGCGAGCCCAACTTCGCCAGCAGTCAGATCTTCGACCGCAACGGGATGCTGCTCCACGAGATCAGCGATCCCACGGCGGGGCGGCGCACCTACGTCTCCATCGACCAAATCTCGCCCTACCTGAAGCTGGCGACGGTGGCGACAGAGGATCGCAACTTCTATCAGCACGGCGGCTTCGATCCTATCGCTATCACCCGCGCGATCTACTACGCTCTTCAGGAGCAGGAGATCGTCTCCGGTGCCAGCACGATCACGCAGCAGGTGGCCCGCAACATCCTGTTGGGGCCCGAAGCGAGTGCGGAGCGCACCGCCTCCCGCAAGATCAAGGAGATCATCCTCGCTGCGGAGCTCACGCGCCGCTATAGTAAGGACGATATCCTCGAGATCTATCTCAACAAACTTAACTACGGCAATCAGGCCTATGGCGTGGATGCCGCTGCGCGTACCTATTTCGGGACCAACGCGTCGCAGCTGACGCTCGCTCAGGCCTCGTTTCTGGCAGGCCTCCCCCAGCTGCCCGCTATCTATGACCCCTATCGGGGAGGGCGCGAGGCGGCGCTGACGCGTCACAAGACCGTGTTGTCGTTGATGGTCGGTGATGACTTCATCACGGCGGATCAGGCCATCGCCGCGGCTTCAGAGATGGAGGCGTTTGACTTCGTTCCCACTTACTCCGATCGCATCCCGGCGCCGCACTTCGTCGTCTACGTGACGCAGTGGGTTGAGCAGCATCTGGGTCCAGACGTGCTCTACAAGGGGCGCGGGCTGCGGATCTACACGACGCTGGAGCCGCGGCTGCAGCGCATCGCCGAGGAAGAGGTCGCCGCAGGCGTTGAGGCGCTGGCGGGCCGGAGCGTGACGAACGGCTCTTTGGTGGCGCTCGAGCCCTCCAGCGGCCATATCCTGGCGATGGTGGGCAGCCGCGACTTCTACGCGACGGAGATCGGCGGACAGGTCAACGTCGCCCTGCGGTGCCGGCAGCCCGGATCGGCGATCAAGCCATTGACCTATCTGGCTTCGATGGAGCAGGGATGGACGCCGGGAACGGTCCTGTGGGACCTTCCGGTCTCCTATACCGATGCAGCAGGCAACGTGTACGAGCCGAGGAACTACGACGGTCGCTTCCGCGGCCCGGTCTCGATGCGCCTATCGTTGGCCAACTCGCTCAACATCCCGGCGGTGAAGGCGCTGGAGTTCGTGACGGTGGATGGGTTGCTGGCGCTGGCGGAGCGGATGGGCGCCGACTCGTTGGTCTCGCCTCAGACGAACTGCCCCGACTATCCCTATGAGACGCGCCCCACCTATGGCCTGGCGCTGACGTTGGGCGGCGGTGAGATGAAGCAGCTCGAGCTCACCAGTGCCTATGCGGCCTTGGCCAATGGGGGCTTGAGTATGGAGCCGACCCCTATTCTCTGGGTGGAGGAGCAGGGGGGCGCCGTGCTGATCGACAACCGGCAACGGCAGGGCGTGCAGGTCGTGAAGCCTGAGTTTGCCTACCTGATCACGCACATGCTCTCCGATACCCAGGCGCGCTGTCTGGTCTTTGCGTGCCCCAGCGTGCTTGAACTTGCGGGGCGCCCGGTGGCGGCGAAGACGGGCACGACGAATGACAATCGCGACGCCTGGACCGTGGGCTATACCCCCGACATTGCGGCGGGTGTTTGGGTGGGCAACAACGACAACACGCCGACGGCGGGCGTGGTAGGTTCATCCGGCGCCGCTCCGATTTGGCAGGCCTTTATGCGACGGGCGCACGAGGAGATGCCCGTCCACACCTTCCCACGACCGGCGGGCATTGTCGAGCGTGAGATCTGTACGTTGACGGGTGCGGAACCCTCACCGGCCTGCTCTGAGAAGCGCGTGGAGATCTTCTCGATGGACGCGCTGCCCCCCAAGGCGGAGGAGGGATGGCTCCAGGAGGTGGAGATCGACGCCAACAGCGGGTTACTGGCGAATGCACACTGCCGCTCGAACGTGGTGACGCGGGCCGTGGTGGTGGAGAGCCGCGTACGGGATCCGCAGGGCCTGGAATGGGTGCGTGCGTGGGCGGCGGACTATGGCCTGATGATGGCGCCCGAAGCTGAGTGTACGAGTGCCGACCAGGCGCCCGTTGTGGAGATCACGGCGCCGCAGCCGGGCGCGGAGGTCTATGAATGGGTTGAGATCTGGGGCACCGTTGATCTGCCGGACTTTGATCGCTATGAGCTGACCTACGGCATGGGCAATCAGCCTCAGGGATGGGACTGGATCAGCGGTCCGCATCTGTCACCCGTACGCGGCGGATCCCTGGGCGTGTGGCAGATCCCGCAGACGCTCACGCCCGGGACCTACACCATCCGTGTGTCGGCCTACAACCAGCTTGGCGCTCGGTTCGAGGCGCGCCAGTCGGTTCAGGTCCTCGGCCCGACGCCGACGCCGACGCCCGAGGCTACACCGACGCTCGAGCCGACATCTACGGAGACCCCGACGGAGACGCCCACGCCGACGTTGGAACCGACGATCACCCCGGAGCCCACTCTGACACCGACGGTGGAGGCGGTGATGCCTACGCCCACGCCCACCGTGACGGCGACGCCGGTGGAGGCAACGCCTACTCCCACCATGACGCCGACGCCCGAGGAGTAGGTGGCGGCTTATGCAAGGTTTTTGCGCTCATGCGAAGTTTGACATGGCTGATTTTCATGTTATCATACGGTCGCGTCTGTACCTGTCACATGTCCGGCCCATATTACACTAAGGGGGATCACTATCAGCAAGCAGCAGTATCGTGCCAATAGCCAGATTCGTGCTCGGGAAGTTCGCGTCATCGATGCAGAGGGGAACAACCTTGGCGTCCTGCCCACATTGCAGGCGTTGAGACTGGCTGAGGAGGCGGGCCTGGACCTCGTGGAGGTTGCGCCCAACTCCGACCCGCCTGTGACGCGAGTGATGGACTTCGGCAAGTTCCTCTACGCCCAGGCGAAGAAGGATCGCGAGGCGCGCAAGTCCCAGAAGCAGGTCGAGGTCAAGGAAATTCGCCTACGCCCGAAGACGAATGATCATCATGCGATGTTCAAGGTCAAGAACGCGCGTGGCTGGCTTGAGGACGGCAACAAGGTCAAGGTGCGCGTGCGCTTCCGTGGCCGTGAGATCACCTATCCCGAGGTTGCGTTGGAGCAGCTTCAGGAGATTGCTGCTGAGCTCAACGATATTGCGATGGTTGAACAGGCCCCGACGATGGATGGGCGGACGATGTTGATGGTGTTGGCGCCGAGAAAGAACTAGCAGGAGGAATATAAAGTGCCGAAGATCAGGACCCACAAGTCGACTTCCAAGCGCTTTCGCGTCTCGAAAGGCGGCAAGGGGAAGTTGATGCGCACCAAGCAGGGAAAGAGCCACTTCCGCCGCAAGAAGACGCGGCGGCTGCGGGCGATGTTCGATACAGTGCACGTCGTGGACGATCAGGGGATCGAGAGACGCGTGCGCAGGCTGGCCCCCTACATGGGCAAGCATTCTTAGTCATCTGAGGTGAATTGTGAGAGTCAAAGGTGGAACCGTAACACGCCGTCGCCATAAGAAGCTGCTTCGTCAGACCAAGGGCTTCTTCGGGACGCGCCGTAAGTTGTTCCGGCGAGCCAATGAAGCGTATATGAAGTCTATGGCGTATGCCTATCGCGACCGCCGTAATAAGAAGCGCGATCTACGCCGTCTATGGATTATCCGCATCAATGCAGCCGCCCGCAACAACGGCACGACCTATAGCCGCTTGATCCACAGCCTGAGGGAAGCTGAGGTCGCGCTGGATCGTAAGATGCTTGCTGACCTGGCGGTCAACGAGCCAACTGCGTTCTCCGCGGTTGTGGAGGCTGCGCAGGCCTAGCGCCTGTTTTCTCGCGAGGCGAAGGGCGACGCTACAAGCGTCGCCCTTTTTCGTTGGCCCCGGTGTGGGGTGTGCTCGCCGGCTAGGCGCGGCGAGGGCTGATCAGCTTGAAGAGGCTGATGACCGCGCCCAGCACCAACGCGAAGACGGCGGCAGCGCGCACGTCGAAGATGATGGTCACGTCGTCGCCCTCGATCTCATTGGCGGCGACGAAGAGCGCCATCGTATCCTGCAGCTTGACGTTGTCCGCGGCGATGATCCCGGCGCCCCCATCGGTGATGCTGATGTTCTCACCCTGGGCAATCCCGATACCACCTTCCGAGACGTCGATGAAGCGGGCCTCCGCGCGACCGATGCCGCCCTGTTCAACATAGACCTTGTCGGCCTGGACCATCTGCGCACCGGCTTGAGAGAGGTTCACGGTCTCGGCGGTGACCTCTGCCTCTACCTTATCCCCCTCAGCACATGCATCGCACTCGGCCTCGACCTGGCTCTCCTCTTCCCGTGGATCCAATTCCGCATTCATTGTCGACCTCCCTCAGCTGATTTGTGTCATTGGCATAGGCGTTTTCATCATCATCGTAGCGGACTCTAGTCTAGCATAAATCCATGAACCGGAAAGCCGCAATCCATTATGCAAACTGCGATGGGAGTTACGTCACGCGAGTCACGGTCATTCGTCACTAGGTTTCGTAGGGTTTGGCGCTATGATTGTAGTCGATGAGGTTCTGATGGTAGCTTCAATCCATCGCACCTCTCCTCCTTTCCTTGGCTGGTGGTCCC
>NPIE01015509.1_pt1 | contig 10285 bp, 5 predicted proteins | sample 8637661 | NCBI WGS metagenome assembly NPIE01 (sample SAMN07420842, study PRJNA396082) | bioreactor metagenome | isolation source: sample BA12 brine-fed electro-methanogenic bioreactor BA | place: Japan: Kochi | collected 2016-12-09 | reverse complement strand
GCCCGATCTGCGGCATGGACCTGATTCCCGCCGAGAGCGGCGGCCAACTCGGCCCCCGCGAGCTGCGCCTCTCCGACGCCGCCCGCCAGCTCGCCCGGATTCAGGTCCAGCCCGCCGAGCGCCGCGTTGTCGAGCGAGACGTCCGCATGGTCGGCCTCGTCGCCTACGACGAAACCCGCCTCGCAACCATCGCCGCCCGCGTCGCCGGCCGCCTCGACCGGCTCTTCGTCGACTACACGGGCATCGCCGTGCAGGAGGGCGACCACATGGTCTGGATGTACAGCCCCGACATCCTGGCTGCCCAGGAGGAACTCGTCCAGGCAGGGAAGGCCGTCCGCAAGATGACCGCTTCCGGCGCCAACCCGCTCATCCGCGACAGTGCTGAGGCAACGCTCGCCGCGACGCGCGACAAGCTCCGCCTCTGGGGCCTCACCGAGGCACAGGTCGCGGAGATCGAGCAGCGCGGCACCGCATCCGATCACATCCAGATCAACGCCCCCATCGGCGGCATCGTCGTCCACAAAAACGCCCTCGAGGGCGACTACGTGAACGCCGGCACACCGATCTACCGCATCGCCGACCTCAGTCAGGTGTGGGTGAAGCTCGATGCCTACGAGATGGATCTTGCCTGGCTCCGCTACGGGCAGGAGGTCCGCTTCCAGACCGAGGCCTATCCCGGCGAGACCTTCACCGGCAGGATCGCCTTCATCGACCCCGTCCTCACGGAGAAGACCCGCACGGTCAAGGTGCGCGTAAACGTCCCCAACGAGCACGGCAGGCTGAAGCCCGGCATGTTCGTGCGGGCCGTGGTTCGCGCCCGCCTCGCCGCCGGCGGCAAGGTGATCGACGAGGCGCTCGCCGGCAAATGGATCGGCCCCATGCATCCCGAGATCGTGCAGGACCACCCCGGCGACTGCCCCGTCTGCGGCATGCCCCTGCGGAAAGCCGAGGAACTGGGTTATGTGAGCGTGAACGACATGGCCGCCGACATCCCCCTGGTCATTCCCGACTCCGCCCCCCTCATCACCGGGACACGCGCCGTGGTCTATGTCCAGAAGACCGCCGACGATCCGGACCTGTTCGAGGGGCGGGTGATCGAGCTCGGCCCCCGCGCCGGCGACGTCTACATCGTCAAGTCCGGCCTGAACGAGGGCGACCTCGTGGTCACCCAGGGCAACTTCAAGATCGACAGCGCCCTCCAGATCCAGGCCAAACCCAGCATGATGAACCCCCTGGCCGACGATGCCGGCGGCCCGGCAGACGCCGCCGCGGAACGCCCCGCACCGGTGACCGCCGAGCCCCTGCCGGCTGCTTTCACCGATCAGTTCGGCGCCGTCCTGGATGCCTATCTGGCCATTCAGCAGGCGCTCGCCGGGGATGACCATGCCGCCGCAGTCACCGCCGCCCGGAACCTCCTGAGCCGCCTCGAAGAGGTCGACATGACGCTGCTCACCGGCAAGGCCCACATGGCCTGGATGAAGGCCGCCGGCGAGCTCCGACAGACCGCCGCCCTGGTCGCGGAAGGCGCCGACATCGAGGCCTCGCGCAAAGGATTCGCCCAGCTCTCGGAGAGCTTGTCCGAGACGGTGGTCCGGCTGGGAGCCGGGTTGGGGCGCCTGGTCGTCAAGATGCACTCCNNTGCCCCATGGCGTTTAACGACCGCGGCGCCGCCTGGCTTCAAGACAGCCGGGAGATTGCCAATCCCTACTTCGGCAGCGGCATGCTGCGCTGCGGCGACGTGGTCGATACCCTGGTCGATTCACCGGCATCCAGTCAGGCTCCCGAGGCCGGGGAGCACCAGCATGAGTAGGCACCCATCAATTCTTCTCGCCAAGGGCCAATTCCACGGTTTCCGGGCTGACGCTTGCCACCTTGAGCAAGGCACGTGCCGGGCCGCGCGGGCGTCGGCGGCCCTGCTCCCAGTTACGGACGGTTGCGACGCTCACCCGGATCAACCGGGCAAACTCCTCCTGGGACTTCCCAAGATCATGGCGAATAGCCGCGACGTTCACCTCGTCGACTGTGTAGCGACGACTCGGCGTCACCTCCTTGCGCCTGATCGCTCCCGCCTCTTTCACGCTGGCTGTCAATCTCTTAAAAAGCCTGTCATCCATGGTGTAGGTCCTTTCCCAATTCCTTGCGGATCATCTCTCCTAGAATCGCCTTCTGCGACGGCGTCAGGGTCTCCTGTCTTGCTTTCCTGTAAGCCAGAAGCAGATAGATTCGGTCATGGCGAACATCCCAGTAGTAAATCACCCGCAGGCCACCACTCTTGCCTGTGCCGGGCAGGCGCCATCGGATTTTGCGAGCGCCCGACGTGCCTCGAATCACCGCACCCGCATCCGGGCGCGCCGCAAGCACCAACTGGAATTCCCGGNNCCCGGTACGCACGGTCGTCAAGCAACTCACAAATGTCCGCAGTAAAGAAACTGGTCTCTATGAATTCCACAGCCTACCATACGTCAATGGCGTATGAAATGCAACCAGTTCTCCTGTATGCACCTTGCCCCGACCAGGCTCCCACACCATGATCGACAAGCTCATCCATTTCTGCCTGACCAACAAGCTTGTGGTCCTGCTCGTGGTCCTGTTTGCCGTCCTCTGGGGCGTCATGGTCGCGCCATTCGACTGGGACGTGAAGCGGCTCCCGCGCGACCCGGTCCCGGTCGACGCCATCCCCGACATCGGTGAGAACCAGCAGATTGTCTTCACCCGCTGGATGGGCCGCTCGCCGCAGGACATGGAAGACCAGGTGACCTACCCGCTCACCTCGGCCCTGCTGGGCATCCCCGGCGTCAAGACCGTACGCAGCTACTCCATGTTCGGCTTCTCCACCATCTATATCATCTTCAAGGAAGACGTGGAGTTCTATTGGTCGCGCTCCCGCGTGCTGGAGAAGCTCAACAGCCTGCCCGCCGACGCTCTGCCGGATGGGGTCCAGCCGGCCCTTGGCCCGGACGCCACCGCCCTCGGCCAGGTCTACTGGTATACCCTCGAAGGCCGCGACCGCGACGGCAACCCCACCGGCGGCTGGGACCTCAACGAGCTGCGCTCCATCCAGGACTGGTACGTGCGCTACGCGCTCCTCTCCGCGGACGGCGTCAGCGAAGTGGCCTCCGTCGGCGGCTTCGTGCAGGAGTACCAGATCGACGTCGATCCCGATGCCATGCGCGCCCACGGCGTCACCCTCGACGAGGTCTTCATGGCCGTGAAACTGTCCAACCTCGACGTCGGCGCCCGCACCATCGAGATCAACAAGGCGGAGTACGTGATCCGCGGCCTCGGCTTCATCCGCCACACCGGCGACATCGAGAACTCAGTGGTGAAGGTCAACGACAACGTCCCCATTTACGTGAAGAACGTCGCCCGGGTCAGCCTCGGTCCGGCCCTGCGGCGGGGCGTGCTGGACAAGGGCGGCGCCGAGGTCGTGGGCGGGGTCGTCGTGGTCCGCTACGGGGAAAACCCTCTGGCCGCCATCAAGAGCGTCAAGGAGCAGATCGCCAGGCTCTCCCCGGGCCTTCCCGAGAAAGCGGTTATCGACTACGAACAGGTCACGAAAGCGCAGGTGCGGGACTTCGCCGAGGCCCGCGGCTTCGAGGCCTACCGGGGCGCCGCCCTCAATCAGGATGCCTGGCAGGACTGGCTGAAGCAGGCCCCCGCCGGCGACCAGCCCGCCTGGGTGACGCTGAGCAAGGTCACGGTGGTGCCCTTCTACGACCGCACCGGCCTCATCTACGAGACCCTCGGCACCCTCAACACCGCCATCGCCCAGCAGATTCTGGTCACCATCATCGTCATCATCGTGATGGTCATGCATCTGCGCAGTTCGATGGTGATCGGCGCCACGCTGCCGCTCGCCGTTCTGATGTGCTTCATCGCCATGAAGGTCTTTGGCGTTGACGCCAACATCGTGGCGCTCTCCGGCATCGCCATCGCCATCGGCACCATCGTGGACATGGGGGTGATCGTCTGCGAAAACGTCCTGCGGCACCTGGCGGAGGCGCCGGCGAAGGAAGACCGGCTGGCGGTGGTCTACCGTGCCGCCAGCGAAGTAGGCAGCGCTGTGCTCACCGCCGTGCTCACCACGATCGTCAGCTTCCTGCCGGTCTTTACCATGATCGGCGCCGAGGGCAAGCTGTTCAAGCCGCTTGCGTTCACCAAGACCTTTGCCCTCTTTGCCTCGGTGATCGTGGCCCTGACCATTGTCCCCGCCCTGGCTCACTGGCTCTTCCCCATGCGGTTCAAGCGCGGCAGGCTGCGGCGGATTGCCCTCATTGCCCTCATTGTTGCCGGCGTGGCGGTGGCCATCTTCGGCGCCTGGTGGGCGGGCGTGATCCTCATCTGCATCGGCCTGTGGCACCTGACGCTTCCCCACCTGCCCGAGCGCATCGAGAAGATCCTCAGCCTCTCCGCCAACTACCTCGTCGCTTTCCTGGTGGGCCTGGTGCTCACCCGGTACTGGCTGCCGCTCGGTCCACAGGCGGGCTTCCTGCGAAACGCCATTGTGGTCCTCGTGCCCATCTTCGGCCTGCTCGCCTTCTTCACGCTCTTCGCCAGATCCTACGGCCCGATCCTGCGCTGGTGCCTGGACCACAAGTGGACCTTCATCGCCGTTCCTATCGTCACCGTCCTTGCCGGATTGTATGTCTGGCTGGGGCCCGGGGCGCTCTTTGGGCTCGGGCGCCTCAACCGGGCGCCGAGCGTCGAGGCGTTCGGGGGCATGCCTGTCGCCGAACAGCTCCAGCAGGCGGGCCTGATCGCCATCAACAAGACTCAGGACGGCGCCGTGCGGGATATCTACTGGTCCGCCCAGGCCATGGACATCGAGCCCGGCGATCTGGAACAGATGCTCGCCAGGGCCAACGTCCCCGATCCCCAAGACATCGTCGATAGCTGGCAATGGCGCCACCGCCTGAACGGCCTCGCCCGCAAGCCGTGGGAGCAGATGCGGGGCCGTCCCCTCACCGAGAAGCTGGCCTGGACCCTTGCCCGCGACTGGAACGGCCGCGGCAAGGAGTTCATGCCGCCCCTCGACGAAGGCTCCTTCCTCTACATGCCCACCACCATGCCCCACGCCTCCATTGGCGAAGCACAGGACGTCCTGCGGAAGCAGGACATGGCCTTCCTGGCCATCCCCGAGATCGATTCCGCCGTGGGCAAGCTCGGCCGCGCCGACACCCCGCTCGACCCCGCACCCATCTCCATGATCGAAACCGTCATCGAGTACAAGCCCAAGTACCAGACCGACCGGGATGGGCGGCTCGTGCTGGACGACCAGGGCCGCGTCAAGCGCCTCTGGCGGGAGGGCATCGAGACGCCGCAGGACATCTGGGACGAGATCGTCCGGGCCGCGGCCATCCCCGGCGTGACCGGGGCGCCCAAGCTGCAACCCATTCAGACGCGGCTGGTGATGCTGCAGACGGGCATGCGGGCCCCGATGGGCGTGAAGGTCAAGGGCCACGACCTGGCGATCATCGAAGAAGTCGGGCTGCGGATTGAGGAGCTCCTCAAGCAGGTCGAGGGCGTCGAGACGCAGGCGGTCTTCGCCGACCGCATCATCGGCAAACCCTACCTGGAGATCCACATCGACCGCAAGGCCATCGCCCGCTACGGGCTGCGGATCGACGACGTGCAAACCGTGATCGAGATCGCCATCGGCGGCCGGCCCATCACGATGACCGTCGAGGGCCGCGAGCGCTACCCCGTGCGGGTGCGCTACCCGCGTGAGCTGCGCAACACGCTGGAGACGCTGGGCGGCATCCTCGTGCCCGCGCCGGGCGGCGAGCAGATCCCGCTGCGGCAACTGGCCACGATCGAGTACACCCGCGGACCGCAGTCCATCAAGAGCGAGGACACCTTCCTCGTGGGCTACGTGCTGTTCGACAAAGAGCCCGGTTACGCCGAGGTGGACGTGGTGCGGGCCTGCCAGGCGCACCTGGCCGAGAAGCTCGACCCGGCCCTGCCGGCGGGGATTCACTACGAGTTCGCGGGCACCTACGAGCACCAGGTGCGGGCGCAGAAGACGCTGGCGATGGTGATCCCCGCGGCGTTGCTGGTCATCTTCCTCATCCTTTACCTGCAATTCGGGCAGGTCTCCACCACCCTGCTGGTCTTCGGCGGCGTGTTCGTGGCCTGGTCGGGCGGCTTTGTGATGTTGTGGCTGTACGGGCGTCCGTGGTTCTTGGATTTCTCCGTCCTGGGCGTGCCGCTGCGGGAGTTGTTCAGCATTCACCCGTACAACCTCAGCGTGGCCGTCTGGGTGGGGTTTCTGGCCCTGTTCGGCATCGCCACGGACGATGGGGTGCTGATGACGACGTATCTGAACCAGCGTTTCGAGGCCGAGCGGCCCGGCGACGTGGAGGCGATCCGCCGGGCGACGATCGCCGCGGCCGCCAAGCGGGTCCGCCCGGCCCTGATGACCAGCGCCACGACGATCCTGGCCCTCCTGCCTGTCCTGACCAGCACCGGCCGCGGCAGCGACATCATGGTGCCCATGGCCATCCCGTCCTTCGGCGGCATGAGCGTCGCCATCCTCACGATCCTCATGACGCCCGTCCTGTACTGCGCCATCCAGGAATGGCGTCACCGCCGGCAGCCAGCATCGTAGGCAGACTGTGCCCGGCTATTGCCCTCTGCTAAGAAAGCAAGTCTTTCAACTGGTCTATCGACAAGCTGAATTCTTTCGCCGTCGTGATCAATAAGGACACGAACTGGCCCACGTTCTTTACCTTAGACACGGTCCCCCTTAGTTTCTCCAAGAACTTCCTCTCGGGGCTCCCTTCCTTCGTCTTGTGCAGTGCATCGCTGAGCCAACTGGTGATTTCTATGGCTATCTCTACCTGAACCGACTGAGCTTGAGTCTGAGTGATCACAGTTGAAGGCATGGTGGCGAAAGGCAAGGGTTCATCCGAGAAGTACTCGGTGTGTAAACGTGCAATCAAGCCCGCCAGTACCATGCGATAGGTGGAGCACTCTACCATCCCCGACAACTTATGCTTACTGTAGTCCTTTCTTGCCAAGCGGCTGAGTTCGTCGAGCAACTGATCGTAATCAGAGTACACTCTGGAATCCCAAGAAGGGCCATCCGCCTTAGGAGCTTCTGCAAGATAGCCCTGTAGCTGAGCGTAGATCGGGCGAATTGCCCGCTTGATGTCTGCGAGCTTCGGCATCTCTTGTCCCCCGAACTACTTCCGTCGGCGTAAGATGGTACCCGCCGTACCCAACCCAAAGCTGGCCAGAAGGATAGCAGACGGCAGAGGAACAACGTTTGGCGGGTACGCTGCCATCATGCTGCCATCGATCGTTACCCAAGCTTCTTCATCGGTCCGCACGTACAACGACAACTGGTAGTGATGGTCAGGCTGTAGAAGGTAGGTCGTTTCCATGAGTACCGGGTATGGCGGCCAAGGTGGCCAATCTTGCCAAGGCAAGTCCAACCATTCTGGCACAAGTCGTTCATCAAGCTGGCAACCCGCCGTTACGTCGAACAAGGAGGCGGTGGCCCAGCCCCAATGAGGATCTAGGGCATACTTCACGTTTGCCGACAATGATAGGCTAATGGGCGCATCTGCTGTAAATTCATATGAAGAGAATGCCTCAGCCCCTGCTCCGTATGGTCCCATCTGTGCTATGGCGTACAGTCCAAATTCGACGAAACTTCCGGAGCCAGAAAAGCTTGTCCCACTCGCCGCGTAGTTCACTCCGTTGAAGGCGACACCACTGCCAGGTGTATCTCCACTATAGGCATAGGAATCCTCAGGAAAGCCCTCCCACGCCATCGCCAAACCACTGACAGAATGGCTTTGTGACAGAATGGTGATGCCAGCTCCGGCACCACACTGGAAAGCAAGGACAACCGTGAGTGAAATCAATACCTCCTTCATGTTCTTTCCCTCCACAAAACCAGACACAAGTCCTAAATATGCATTATCAGCAGGATACTCTTCATGGTTTTGATTTGTCAAGTCCATTTTTCTGAAGAATCAGAAGCCCGGCAGCCGGCGTCATAGAAACACCGCGAGCCGGCGGCGCGATGAGCGAACCACCGGCTCGGGGCATTCCCGCGTGGGGGGCCGGCCTTAGAGCGACCAGCCCTGGCGATATGGCGGGTCCACGAACGCGTTGGCCTCGTCGCAGTTGGTGAACCGCATCTTCTCCGCGTCCCACTCCAGCCGCGTATTGAGCATCCGCTGGGCGATGATCCCCAGTTGCGCCAGCTCGGTGAGCGGGCCGCCATAGTCGAAGTTGGACCCGGCCTGTCGGCCGTTCTTGATCGCATCGAGCCAGTCCCGGTGATGCTCCAGGCCCCGCGGCAGCGTCTTTTCCGGCTGCTTGTAGGCCCGCATGGCCGGTTCGGGGATCATCCGCACGCCGCCGGCGCCGTGCGAGCCATACATGATTGCCCCCTGGGTGCCGTACACGACCGCGCCCGTCTCCGAATGCCGTCGGCCCTCCTCAAGCATCTTGGGCCGCGGAATCCGATGCTGGCCGGAATACCACTGCAGCGTTACCGGGCCGCGGTCGCCCTTGGCCGGGAACTCGAATCGGATCGTCGAGCCGCAGGGGAAGGTGATCGCGTCCCGCTTGGGGTCCCAGCCGTCGGCCCTGGCCTGCACGCTGGTCGGCGCGCCCAGGTCCAGCGCCCAGAACACCGGGTCCACAACGTGGCAGATCCAGTCGCCGATGGTGCCCGACCCGAACGGGCTCCAGCCCCGCCAGCTCCCCGGCAGAAAGACCGAATGATACTCGCGCTGCGGGGTGGGCCCGAGCCACAGGTCCCAATCCAGGCCCTGCGGCACGCTCTCCTGCTTCTTGAGGGCGTCGTACTGATTCATCTTGCAATGCTCGGCCGTGCAGCCGGCGTGAATCATCGTCACCTCGCCGATCGCGCCATCCCAGATCCACTCGCAGAACGTGCGGATCGTGTCGAACGAGTGGCCCTGGTTGCCCAGTTGCGTGACGACCTTGTGCTCGCGGGCCGCCTTCGTGAGTCGACGAATCTCCCCGATGGAATGGGCCAGCGGCTTCTCGCAGTAGACGTGCTTGCCCCGCTTGATGGCCGCCATCACGGCGACCGCGTGGGTATGATCGGGCGTCGAGACACAAACCGCGTCGATCTGGTCCTCCATCTCGTCGAACATCTTGCGGAAGTCGCGAAACTGTCGCGCCGCGGGGTACTGCTTGAAGGCGTCACCGGCCCGCCGCAGGTCCACGTCGCACAGGGCGACGTAATTCTCACTGCGGCAGCCGCCCAACTGCGCGCCGCCACGACCGCCAACGCCGATATGCGCGACGTTCAACTTGTCGCTCGGCGCCGCCTGCGCGCCCCCACCCAACACGTGGCGGGGCACCACGGTAAAGGCGGCAACGCCCCCGCCCATCGCCCCCAGGAATGACCGTCGCGTCAGCTTGGATGCCTTGTGACTCATAACGTACCTCCGGATTGCAGGTTTTCGATCATCGGGAGCGTGGCCGTCACGCGCTCGCCCACTGAGACGTTCACCCCCCATTGTACATTGCCGCGGGCCCGAGGGCAACGTCGCTCATCCGGCCACGCTTCTGTCGCCCAGAACCCTCCCGGGCGGCCGTGGGCGTGTTCTCATCCGGAGGGAGCAGGCCTGATCGAGGAAAATTCTCGCTTGCCTCTTGCCGACGGATGGGCGGATGGTATGCTCGGATCGCCGTTCGGATCGGTCCATCACCACTGTGTGGAAAGGAGGTTCCCTTATGGAAACGCCCCACGAGTCGGAAACCGGGTGCTGCCCGCGGTTCGACCCCGAGCCCTGGGATGAGAAGGAGCACACCTGGCAAGACCGACTGTTCATCCGGGACCACGTGCCCTGCGTGTTCTACATGCCCCTGGGCTTTGGCCGGGTCATGGTGCGGAACATGGAGAAGATCGACCGTGCGCAGGCGCAGCCCCCGGCGCCGCTGCTGCTGTCGGATTGCGTCTCGCCCTGGCGTTCGGACATCTACATCGAGGTCGCCAGGGACGTGCCCGATGCCACGATGACCCGCCTGTCCGGAACGTTCCTGACCAAGGTCTTCGAGGGTCCGTACAAGAAGACCCGCCAGTGGGTCGGCCAGATGAAACAGTTCCTGGAGTCGCGGGGCAAGCCGTTGCAGAAGCTGTATTTTTACTACACGACCTGCCCGAAGTGCGCCAAGGCCTACGGCAAGAACTACGTCGTCCTCGTCGCCCAGGTGGGCTGAGCCGCCCCGGCACGCCCACCTGGCCGCCCGACGTAGCCCCGCAAGGGCATCAGTGCCATAGCCGGCGGCGTGA
>NPIE01001110.1_pt1 | contig 10288 bp, 6 predicted proteins | sample 8637661 | NCBI WGS metagenome assembly NPIE01 (sample SAMN07420842, study PRJNA396082) | bioreactor metagenome | isolation source: sample BA12 brine-fed electro-methanogenic bioreactor BA | place: Japan: Kochi | collected 2016-12-09 | reverse complement strand
CAAGCAGCCTGCTGAAAATTTCGATATCGTCTTTCTGTGACTCTTCGAGACGCACCCTGATGGGATAGTTGTCCTCTCCTTCCCAGTAATCCTGGTCGGTGAGATAACCATAGAAATACGTTCTCATCGCCGCTCCGACCGAAGCCGTCCTGACACCCATAAGCGCCGCCTTTTCCCGGTCGAGTTCAACGTGTATTTCAGGCCTCGGTTCCTTCTGGCTTACGGCTACATCCACCGTCCCCTGGACGGAATCAATTTGTTCAGCGATCAAATTCGCCACCGACCGGACCTCGTCCAGATTTTCACCGTATACCTCGACACTCAATGGCTTGGAGCCTAAAAACATCGCCTTTATGGGGGAACTGACCAGAACTGTCATTTTTTCTATTCTCGGGATGTTTCTCATCCACCGGCGGATCCCATCGGCAATCTCGAAGGCCGAACGATCCCGTTCGTTTTTGTCCACAAGCCTCAAACCAACGGTTCCTATGTTTGGCCCTGCTTCCTGCCCAACTGCTACGGTGAAACCCTCTTCTTCACGGCCGTCGAAGCCGAAGACATATTTCGCTTCCAAAACGTTTTGTTCGCAATAGGCGATGATTTCGCGCACGACCCTGTCGGTTTCCTCGATGCGCGTACCTTCCGGCAGGTGGAAGGTGATTACGATGTCCCCGGTATCGGGTTCCGGGGTCAGCTCCGTTCCTACAAACCTAAAACTCATAAAGGTCATGGCCATCAAAAGCAGCGCCAGAGCTATGACTTTCTTCCGGTTGGATAAACTCCAAAGAAGAATATCCTTGTATGTGTTTTCGAGGGCGGAGAAAAACCTTTCGGTCCATTTATGAACGAAAAATTTTCCCGGCTCCGCATGGAAAAACTGACCGCCCATCATGGGGATGAACGTGAGGCTCACAAAAAGGGATGACGACACGGCAAGCACCATGACCACCGTCAGGGACTCGAAAAAAACACCCACAAGGCCGCTTATGAAGGCAAGGGGGAGAAGCACCACAACTGTGGTCAAGGTGGATGCGAACATGGCTGGTCCTACTTCGCCTGCTCCGAGTATGGCCGCCGTTTTTTTTCGTTCGCCTTTTTCAATGTGGAAAATAATCTGGTCTGTGGCGACAATCGCATTGTCAACCACCATGCCGCTTGCCATTGCGAGGGCGGAGAGGGTAAAGATGTTTATTGTATATTCCAGCCCTCCCATGGCGATGAAAGTCAGTATCAGTGAAAAGGGAATAGCCCCGCAAACCACTAAGGAAGCCGGGAGGCGCTTCAGAAATATCCAGGTGACGAGAAAAACGAGCACAATACCTATAACAAGCGACATCGCCAGGTTTTTTATGGCACTGGTTATGAAGTCCGCCGTATTCATTACGATGTTATAGGTAACGTCTTCGGGGAACCTTTCTTCTTTCAGTTTTTTCATCCGCTCGATTATGCCGTTGGCCACGTTGACGCTGTTCGCGTCGGTGTTTTTCATTACTATAAGCACCAAAGCCTCGCGCTCTCCTTGCCAGGCATGCATAATTGGATCCTGGAAGGTGTCCGACACATCAGCTACTTCATCCATGGTTATGGGCCTGCCTTCATGGCTCCCTACAACTATGTTCCTGATTTCTTCCACCGATGAAAAACGGCCGGGGACACGGACAAAGTACTCCGTTTCGCCCCGGTCGAGCGAACCTGAGGGGATGTTTATATTCTCGCTTTCGAGAACGGCGGCCAAAGTCTCCGTCGACAGGTGGTATGCCTCCAGTAGATCTGCGTCAAGACTTACCCTTATCTCTCGGGATTTGCCTCCGAAAATCAGCACCTGACCTACCCCGGGAACCTGGGAAAGCTCCTGTGCAACTACGTTATCGGCAAAATGATAGAGACCGTCGAAAGTTTTTTCCGCCGTCATGGACATCTCGATTACAGGAACCGTGCCTGAAGTTATCCTGAGAATTATCGGTTCCTCCGCGTCATCGGGGAGGTCGTATTTGGCCATGGAAACGGCGTCACGCACGTCGCCTGTTCTCACATCGAGATCCGTCCCCCATTCGAAACGGACCGATACGGCGGAAATGCCGTCCAGCGATTTGGAAATAATGTCATCCACGCCTTCTATCATGGCAAGATCGTCTTCCATGATCTTGGTAACCCGCTGCTCCACGTCGGTGGCGGAGGAGCCGGGCCATCCGGTGAGGACAGTTATTACAGGGGGTTCGATCTCGGGGAGCAAGTCGATATTGAGAGTTGCGAGCACTATGCTACCGATGATAATGACGCCGATAAAGAGCATAAGCGTCGCCGCAGGCCGCCTTACGGATATTTCCGGGAGCTTCACCTCTCGTTCACCCTGACTTTCACACCATCACCGATGCGCCGTGAAAGAGAGGCAATGACGTTATCGTCTCTCTCGAGGCCGGACGTTATCTCGACCCACTCTCCCTGCTCCAGGCCTGTTTCGATATTCCTGAGCCTCGCGCGGTCGTCATCCAGGACATAGCAGACGTAATTTCCCGTACCGGAAAGACGTATTATGGCATCCCTGGGCAATGCCGGAGCGGTTTTTTCCCCCAGCAGGATTTCCACGCGGGTAAACATTCCCGGTTTGAGTATTCCTTCAGACGGGAGCATGACTTCGACGGTTCCCCTGCGCGTAGCCGGATCCACCGTGGGTGATACGTTGGTAACTTCTGCTTCAAACCGCTTTCCGGGAAGGGCATCGACGGTGACAATGGCTTTTTGGCCCTTTCGCACGGAAACGAAGGCGCGCTCCGGCAGGCCTCCGGAGACCTTTACATTGTCCTGGAGGGAGATGATGAAGGCAACCATGGAGCTGTTGCTCACGTCGCCCGGGTCGATGTTGCGCCTTGCTATCACACCCGATACGGGCGCTTCCACCCGATGGTAACCCTTGAAAATGCGTACCTGCTCCAGGGCTGTCTTTGCACTGACATAGGCCCTTTCAGCATATTCAAGCTGCTGCCTGCTGATGACTTCCTCTTCGTAGAGGGCACTGTATCTTTCGTAATCGGCTTTTGCCGTCTCGTAAGTGCTTATCGCTTCGGCCAATTGCTGGTTGACGAGTTTTTCATCCACAACGGCCAAAGGGGCTCCTTCTTCAACGTGGTCTCCCTCTTCCACAAAGACCCTGAGCACGATCCTTCCGTCCACGCGAATTACTACGGCGGCCTTGGATTGAGACTCTATATCGGCGGTAAACCTTACGTTCTCCCTAAAGACCACATCCTGCAGCCGAATGAGTTCCACGACGGGCAGATCCTCTTCCGGCTCAATGGTCTGAAGAAGGTGCTGCTGGTAGGCCCTGTATCCGGCAAAACCTCCGAAAAGAGCAAATATAGCGATTATTACGAGCCATTTCTTCAAAGGGACTTCACTCCCTTTTGAATGCGGCTTGCAGGATCGGAATCGGGCGATCCTGCAAGGTTCGACATCCAAGGAGTATCATTTACACATGCATCGTCTTACCTATTGCTGTCGCTGTCAACAAGTATCTTTTTAAAGTCCCGAGATGAATCATGGCACCGTCTTTTAAATACGTTCCTCCGCGTTTTGAACGAATGCGCGCAACCCCGCATGCTTGATTTCCGGGCGCTGTTTCATCTTCTTGATTTCTTCCAGTAGATGCCATGCCTTGCCTTCCATTTCTTCCACTACCAGAATGGCCCAATTCGTGCCCGGCCAGACCTCATCCCCCCAGTGGGTTCGACAACCACGATGACTGCCCAGCACATGCCTCCAGACGGTGTATCCCTCTACGTCGAGCGTCTCCAGAAGCTCCATCACTTCCGGCGATATGCTTTCGTTGCAGAATATCCAGACAAACTTCATGAACTTGCCTCCTTCGCCTCTTCGAACCGCGGGTGACGGCGAATTCTCTCCTCCACCAGGCTATATACGACCGGAATCAGGATCAATGTTACCAGCGTGGCAAAGGAAAGACCACCGATAACGGAAAAGGCAAGGGGACGCCATATTTCCGCGCCCTCCCCCCGGCTCAGCGCCATGGGCAACATACCGAGTACGGTCGTCAACGTCGTCATGAGGATGGGACGCAAGCGCCGTTCTCCACCCTCCATAAGGGCATCCCGCATCGTAAGCCCCCTCGCACGAAGAAGATTCACGTAGCTGACCAGAACTATAGCATTGTTCACAACGATTCCGACAAGCATTACCATACCCAAAAGGCCCTGCAGGGACATGTAAATCCCGGTCAGAAGGAACATTATCACCACGCCTGTAAGGGCGAAAGGGATGCTGAACATGATTACGAAGGGGTCCAGCAATGCCTCGAACTGCCCCGCCATGACCATGTAGACAAGGATGATCCCCAAAAGGATCAAAAGGCCCATTTGCAGGAACGTCTCGGCCATGTCCTCCACATCGCCTGTCACGGCGGTTCTCATCCCTGCCTCCAGCTCGATTTCTTCGAGCGCTTTTTCCACGTCCGCGGCTACTTCTCCGAGTGATCTACCCTCAGTGTCAAGTTCCACGGTAATGTATCGCTGCCTGTTTTTCCGGTCGATCTGTGGCGGCCCCAACTCTTCCTTCAGGGTGGCAAAGCTTGTTAGCCTGATCATCTCTCCAGTAGACGAAGGCACAAGCAGCTTGTCCAGGGTGTCCCAGGAGTGGCGCTGCTGGGGTTCCATCCTGACCCATATGCCGTAATTGTTTTCGCCTTCCCAGTAATCCTCGTCGAACTCGACACCGTAATAATATGATCTCAATGTTTCCGCTACCGTCGAAGTAGAAACCCCGAGCAACGCCGCTTTTTCACGGTCAACTTCCACCCAGACTTCAGGCCTGGGCGCTTTTTGCGTGACTTCGATATCCACGGCTCCCGGAATCGTCTGCACTTTTTCCTTTATTTTGTCGCCGTACTCCAGTAATTCTATGACGTTGTTACCATAGAGCTCAATGACTATGGGTTTGCTGCTTGGCCCCATCCTTATAGGGCTGCTCACGGCCGCACTCGCTGCTTCGAAATTCGGCCTTCCGCTCAGGTACTGTCTCAGTTGAGCAGCTACTTCGAAACCTGATACGCTGCGTTCGTTCTTTGGGTGAAGCTCGATCCCCAGAGTTCCTGTATTAGAAGCTTGCCCCCTTATAGCGCTCATCCCTGTTCCGCTGCTTCCGCCATAAGTAAAGACCGTTTCCATATCCTCAACGTTTTCCATGACGTAATGCATTATCTCCAGCGCAGTTTTCTCCGTCTCTTCGACCCGGGTGCCCTCGGGCAACCTGAAATTGACCGTCACGTTTCCGGAATCCGACCTGGGGATCAGCTCCGTCCCTATGCTCGAGAACCCCCAAATTGTGAAGACGAACAAAAGCAACGCAAGCGCCACGATTTTCTTTCTGTTACCCAGGGCCCAGCCTACGGCTATGCCGTATTTATGCTCTAGCCATGCTAAAAAGCGCTTTGTATATTTATGCAAGGCAAGATGCGACTCTTCCCGGTGGAAGAATTTACTGCCAATCATCGGGATAAAGGTCAACGAAACGAAAAGCGAAGCCGCCACCGCAAGCGACATAACCACCGAGAGCGAGGAGAACAGGATCCCCAGCATACCTGTGATAAAGGCCAGGGGCAAAAGGACCGACAATGTGGTCAGCGTCGACGCCATCAGCGCCCCACCTATTTCGCTTGCCCCTAATACCGAAGCTATCTGGCTCTTTTCTCCCGCTTCGATGTGGAAAATCACCTGGTCGGCGGTGACTATGGCATTGTCGACCACCATGCCTGCGGCGACGGTAAGGGCCGACAGTGTCATCAGGTTGATCGAGTAATCCAGAAACCTCATGGCGATAAAGGTTACCACCAGCGAAAAGGGTATGGCCCCGCAAATGGCAAAAGTAGCGGGCATCCTTCGGAGAAAGGCATAGGTGACAATAAACACCAGCACTACACCAACAAGAAGAGTCTGCGCAAGTTGCATTATCGAACGCAGGATAAATTCCGACTGGTCGTAACCGATTAAAAAATCTACATCCGTCGGAAAAATAGTTCCACTGAGCTCCTCAAGCCTCTTTATTACCCCGTCGCAAACCTGCACCGTGTTGGCATCAACGTTCTTCGAAATGGTCATTACGACTGACTTCCGGCCGTTTGTATATCCAAAGGTCGCCTCGTCCTTGTAGCCGTCTTCGATTCTGGCTACATCTTTAAGGTATATAGGTCTTCCTTCGTGGGTTCCAACGATGACCGACCCCATCTCTTCGGGGCTTTCGAAACGCCCCGGGACCCGAAGCTGGTACTCTATCATGCCCTCCTTGAAGCTTCCGGCAGGCAGGTTGAAATGTTCCCTCTGCATCGCCGAGGCTATTTGCGTGGCAGAAAGGTTGTAGGCGTTGAGTTTGTCAAGATCGACCAGAATCTTTATTTCACGCTGGTCCCCGCCGAAAACGTTCACATCCCCGACACCTGGCACCTGTTGGACCTGGTAGCGTATTTCGTTGTCGATGAAATGATACAAGCCGGGGTAAGTCGGTCCCGCGGTGAAGACCGCAAGCATCACCGGCATCATGCTCGAAGTTATCCTGAAAAGTATAGGGTCGTCGGCATCTTCCGGAAGGTTTCTGCGTACAACGTTGATCTGGTCCCTGGCGTCGCCCATCCTGTCATCCAGGTTTTCCTCCCACTCGAACCGGAGAACAACCGCCGATGCCCCGTCGGAAGAGGTAGAAGTCATTTCATCGATACCCTGGATGGTGGCCATCCGGTCTTCCACCTCTTCGGTAACTTCCTGTTCCACGTCGCTCGCCGTCGCACCCGGCCAGGTGGTGAGCACCAGGATTACGGGCGCTTCGAATTCAGGCAACAAATCAACCTTGGTGCCGAAAAAGGTAACAGTCCCCAAAAGCAAAACGGCTACAAACATCATGAGCGTGGTTATAGGTTTTTTTACGGAAAATTCGGGAAGGACCACTACTGGACCACCTCCACGGGAACGCCGTCAAGGATGGCTCTGACCAGTGGGCTTATTATCTGTTCCCCTTCTTCCAGGCCTTCCGTAATTTCTACCATGTTGCCGGAGGTAGTGCCGATCTTTACGAATCGTTGTCTTGCCTTGCCATCGGCAACGACGAAACAATACCATTCTGCTGTGCCTGGCAGCTGTTTAATGGCTTCCCTTTCAATTCCAAGTCCCGGATGTTCTCCTAGAGCAAGGTCCACCCGGGCGAACATGCCCGGTTTGAGCATTCCTCCTGATTCCAGCAACACTTCAACTACGGCTGTCCTTGTCTTTTCGTCTAGAACCGGGCTTATCCTGCTCACCGAGGCATCTATACTGTAATCGCCCAGCGCATCCACCTTTACGGTTGCCTTCTGCCCAAGACGAATTTTCGGGTATACGCTTTCAGTCACCGTACCTTTTATCTTTACCCTTTCCTGTTTCGATATGATGAAAAGTTCTCCACCGGCGGCGATGGTATCGCCGGGGTCAAAAAAACGCTCCGCTACAACGCCCTCGACAGGCGAAACCACATTATGATACTCCCGCACGGTCTGGAGCTGTCTGAGCCTTGCTTCAGCCTGCCTGAGCTGTTCCCTGGCCAGGTCCAGCCCGGCTTTTTCAACTTCGTACTGGTTTTCGACCTGGTCCATCTCCTGGCGGCTGATGACTTCTTCCTCGAAAAGCCCCTTGTAACGGGCGTAGTTTCTTTCGGCAGTCTGCAGCCTGCTTTTCGCCTGCGCAACCGCCGCTTTTGCCTGGGCCACTGCGGCACGGGCTTCCTCTATCTGTCGCTGGTTCAGGCTGGGGTCGAGCTCTGCCAGCAACTGACCCTTTTTAACCTGGTCACCCACATCGACGTAAACTTCTAAAGCCGTGACGCTCGAACCGACCTTCGATATGACCTTCGCTTCTTCCTCCGGTTCGACGCTACCTACGAAGCCAGCTACGTCCTCGAAGGTCATGGGTACCGGTCGTACCAGGGAAACTTTTATTGCCGCCCCGCTTTCAACAGAGGGGGCTTTTTGTTCGTTATTCGCCTCCGGACGCCCTGTGTACCACATGTACCCTCCGACCAGGGCAACAAGAACCAATGCATAAATGATTTGTCTGCGTTTTATTTTCATTGAACCTACTCCCATCTTTATCGGGTTTCCTGGAAGTCTTCTTCCATGGTCCCCGTAGCGTAAATGAGATCACTGTATGCAGAGTACGCGTCGTAAACGGCGTTGACGTATCCCGTTCTCGCTTCGGTCAACGCCGTCCTGGCATCCAGTACGTCGATATTTGTACCGACCTGGGCCGCGTACCGCCTCAAAGCCATGCGATAGTCTTCTTCGGCCATCTGAACTTGATCTTCTGCAACCCTTACCCGCTGCAGGGCAGACTCTACATTCTGCCATGCCGTACTGACCTCGAGGCGAATCTGGTTTCTCAGGTCATCTATGCGCGCCAACAGTTCCCTGCTCAGTGCCCTGGCTTCCTCGACCTTGTTTTTTACCTCTCCACGATCATAAAGAGTCCATGTAGCGACTATAGATACCGACCAGTCGTCTTCGTTTGGGAAAAAGTCCTCTTCATAGTAGGCGGCTTCCCCTCTTAAAGATATATTGGGCCTCGCCTCGCCTGCGGCTGCCTTGGCCATTTCCGTGGCTGCTTTACGCGAGTCTTCAAGGGACACCAGTTCCGGCCTGTTTTGGAGCGCCACTTCATATGGGTCTTCTTTTGGTTCGGGGATTTCGGGCTCCTCACCCGGCGCAACCTCCGGGACCCGTTCCGGGGACAGGGCGATCCCGACCGCCTTTTCCAGGGCGCTCAAGGCGACCCTAGTGCCGTTTTGGGCCTGGATCAGCTCCAGTTCTGCCGACGAAACATCGACCTGGGTTCTCAGAACTTCGTTCCTCGCGACCACCCCGTGGGTGTAAAGTGAATTGACCTGCTTGAGATGTTCCCTGGCAAGATCCAGCGTGACTTCTGCGACGGCAAGTCTCGCCCTTGCCCTTTGTAGATCGTAATAGGCCTTCCTCACATCGTTTCTGACGGTCTGTCTTGTTCTGAGTGCATCGGCTTCCGCTGCCTGACGTTGCAACGTAGAGGCCCGCAGCGATGATTCGAGGCTTCCTCCGCTGTGCAGGACCTGGCTCAACGATATCGCCGCCTTGTAGGTGTCGCGATACGGCGTCGAAATCATGGGGTTGTTGGCACCGTAATGGTTGTAGGTCAAATCAGAACCGATCCTAGGTGCCAGTTTCGACGCACTCTGAAGTTCCGCCGCCCTTGCCTGGTTTACCTGCTCCTGCGCGGCTGAAAGGAGCGGATTGTTTGCCTCGGCAAGCTTTATCAGGGCATCGAGATCGTAAACGGTCCCTGTTTCAGCCCAGGCTCTTCTACCCAGGCCTATCACGCAAAGGGAAAGGGCTAATAAAAAGAGTAAAAACAAGAATCGTCCACGCCTGTCAGGCATAGCTATCGCCTCCACCAATGAAACGGGTTATAAAAAATCGCCAGTACCTTTTGGCCTGGGCAAGGTCGATGGTCACACCAAGGTTAAAGAGCAAGCCCTCGAAAAAGAAATCGACGATCTGTATCATTTCCTCAAGGCGGATTTCCTTGTCTTTTTGGGAAAATCCGGGGAAGGATTTTGAGACGACCGGTAGCAATTCCCTGTAGGTGGCGACAAGGTTTCGCCTTACGAAGCGGGAAAGCTGCAGCCCCTCGTCCTCTCCGCGGTGAGCTTCTAGAAAAAGATGAACCCATATGAGGCGCAATTCCTCGTCTTCCCACAGTACATCCAGGTATTCTTCCCCTTTGCTCCGGAAATAATTGAGTGGATCCTCTATTTCCGCTTCGGGACCTGGAATGAAACGCTTGAGTATTTCCTCAAGTTCTTTTTCCAGAACGGCTTTAAAAAGGGCCGCTTTATTCTCAAAATGCCAATATAGAGCACCCTTGCTCAGGCCTGTCTCTTTTACTATGGAATCCATGCTCGTTCCGTAAAATCCGGACCTGGCGAATCTTTTCCTGGCCTCGGACATTATCCGTGATCTTGTTTCGCATATATCAGGCATTTCACACCTCCAGACCAGTCGGTTGGTCCGGCTGAGATTAGCACCGACCGTTTGGTATGTCAATGGCTAAAATTACGTAAAAACTGTTTTGCCGGAAGGGGGCACCGGTCCCCTTTAAACGCTCCTGTGGCCCGTCTAAAGGGGTTTTGCGGGGCATTCCAGGTTCTCTTGAGGGTTTTCCGAGGATCTAACAAATAATAATAAACATTTGTAATTTTTTTATCGAGACGCAGGCCGTTTTATCAA
>NPIE01029365.1_pt1 | contig 10292 bp, 3 predicted proteins | sample 8637661 | NCBI WGS metagenome assembly NPIE01 (sample SAMN07420842, study PRJNA396082) | bioreactor metagenome | isolation source: sample BA12 brine-fed electro-methanogenic bioreactor BA | place: Japan: Kochi | collected 2016-12-09 | reverse complement strand
GGGTCCGGGCCTTCGGGACCCAGCTCCTGTGCGAACAGGTGATCGGCCGGGCCCTGCGCCGGCAGTCCTATGATCTCAACGACAACAACCGGTTTGACCCAGAATACGCCGATGTCCTGGGCATCCCCTTTGATTTCACGGCCCGGCCCGTGATCGTCAAGCCCTCCCCGCCCCGGCCCACGGTCCAGGTCAAAGCCGTGCTGCCGGAGCGGAAATTCCTTGAGATCCGGTTTCCCCGGGTGGCCGGGTACCGGGTCCAGCTGCCGGAAGACCGCCTGACGGCCGTGTTCACCGACGATTCCGTATTTGAACTCACCCCGGCCGTCTCAGGCCCGTCCCAGGTCGAAAACTCGGGCATCATCGGGGAATCCGTGGTCCTGACCCTGGATCACCTGGACCAGATCCGGCAGGCCACCCTGCTCTTCCACCTGACCCGCCACCTGCTGACCACCCACTGGCGGGACCCCGGCCAGGCCCCCCGGCTCCACCTGTTCGGCCAGCTCAAAAAGATCACCAGGCAATGGCTGGACACCTGCCTGGTCTGCAAAGGCGATACGTATCCCGGACTGCTGATGTACCAGGTACTGGCCGATATCGCGTGCAAACGGATCACGGATGCCATCACCCGGGCCGAAAAAGGCCGTCGGCCCATCAAGGCGATCCTGGACCCCTACAACCCCACGGGCACCACCGTGCATGTGAACTTCACCACCTCCAAAACGGACCGGTACGAGACGGACAGCCGGCGCTGCCAGCTCAACTGGGTGATCCTGGACAGCGACTGGGAAGCCGAGTTCTGCCGGGTGGCCGAGGCCCATCCCCGGGTCCTGGCCTATGTGAAAAACCACAACCTGGGATTTGACGTGCCCTACCGGTATGGCTCAGAAACCCGGAATTACCGGCCCGATTTCATCGTGCACGTGGATGACGGCAACGGCAACAGCGACCCCCTCCACCTGGTGGTGGAGATCAAGGGATACCGGGGCGAAGATGCCAAGGAGAAAAAAGCCGTCATGGACACCTACTGGGTGCCGGGTGTCAATCATTTGAAAACTTATGGCCGCTGGGCCTTTGCCGAATTCACGGACGTGTTTCAGATGCAGGCCGATTTTGAGGAAACAGTTGCAGAAAACTTCAACCGGATGCTGGAAACCGTGCTGCCGGCCCACGCGTAATTCAAGGAACCGACATGGCAAAAAAGAACCCCGCACACACCATCGAAACCCTGACCCATCCCGATGCCACCCGGAAAAACATCCCCACAGCCGAATACCAGTCCGTGATGGACAAAGCCCTCCAGGACCCCGTCCAGGTGACCTATCCCCGGCAGGGCACGGGCCTTGACAAGGAACGGCAGGACCGGAACCCGGACCTGGACCCCCAGCTGATCTGGCAGGGCAAGGACCGGTCGGAAGGCCCGGACCTGGTGGTGCCGGCACCGCCCCTGTATATCCAGGAAAAGGTCCACCCCAAGGTGCTGATCGATGACCTGAAACACCAGACCCGGGCCAGAAAATCCGACACCATGGCGGAACAGCTGGACCTGTTCGCGGATTTCAACGGCCTGCCGGACGAGGGTGCCCGAACAGAATTCTACCGGCACGAAGGCAGATGGCAGAACCGCATGATCTTAGGAGACAGCCTCCAGGTCATGGCGTCTCTTTCGGAGCGCGAAGGCCTGCGGGGCCAGGTCCAGTGCCTCTATTTCGATCCCCCTTACGGCATCCGGTTCAACTCCAATTTCCAGTGGTCCACCACCAGCCGGGACGTCAAAGACGGCAACGCCGGCCACATCACCCGGGAACCCGAACAGGTCAAGGCGTTCCGGGACACCTGGCGGAACGGCATTCATTCTTTTCTTACGTATTTAAGAGATCGTCTGATAGTTGCTCGTGACTTGCTTTCATCTACTGGATCAATTTTTATTCAAATAAGCGATGAAAATGTACATAGAGTAAGACTTTTGATGGATGAAATATTTGGGGAAACCAATTTTATTTCTTCAATATCCTTTTCAACATCAACCGGCAGAACCACAAACTTTTTATCCAATGTCAATGATTATGTATTATGGTATGCCCGAGACATAAAAATGACAAAATACAGGCAGTTATTTGTCGATAAAATCACAGACGATAAAGAGTTTGAATTGGGAGACTTAACATCTCAAGGGGCCTCAAGCAAACCCCAGCCTTTCCAGTTTGAAGGACATATTTTCAACCCTTCTGCAAACAGACATTGGAGCAATGAACACACAATAGGAATGCCGAGATTGGCAAAAGCAGGGCGAATAAAAAGAGTAAGTAAAACTCAGATAAGAGCTGTAAAATATTCAAACGAGAGGGCTGTTTCACCTTTAAACAACAAATGGCTTGATACCCAATTTGGAGCATTTGCAAAAGAAAAAGTTTATGTGGTTCAAACTGGAACCAAAGTAGTTCAAAGATGCATCCTCATGACCACCGACCCCGGTGACCTGGTCATCGATCCCACCTGCGGGTCGGGCACCACGGCCTATGTGGCGGAGCAGTGGGGCCGGCGGTGGATCACCATGGATACCTCCCGGGTGGCCCTGGCCCTGGCCCGGGCCCGGATCATGGGGGCCCGGTATCCCTACTACCTTCTGGCGGACAGCCGGGACGGGCAGCTCAAGGAGGCGGAGATCACCCGCCGTGCGCCTTCCGGCCATCCCACGGGGGAAAATATCCGGCACGGGTTCGTGTATGAGCGGGTGCCCCATATCACCCTGAAAGCCATTGCCAACAATACGGAAATCGACGTGATCTGGGACACGTTCCAGAAAACGCTGGACCCTTTGCGAAAGGCTCTGAACCAGGCCCTGAAAACAAAATGGGAAGAATGGGAAATCCCCCGGGAACCCGATGTTGCCTGGCCGGATGATGTCAAAAAGATCCATGGCGACTGGTGGAACCAGCGCATCCAACGGCAGAAGGAGATCGATGCGTCCATTGCCGCCGGCGCCGATCATGAATTTCTGTTTGACCGGCCCTACGAAGACCGGAAAAAAGTCCGGGTGGCCGGCCCGTTCACCGTGGAGAGCCTGTCCCCGCACCGGGTTCTGGGGGTGGATGAACACGATGAGCTGATCGATCCCTTGGAATCGGGCGTGGCCGAGGCAGAGGATGGGTTTGACGCGGAGCAGGCGTTTGTCACAATGATCCTGGAGAACCTGAAAACGGCCGGGGTCCAGCAGGCCCGCAAGGAAGACCGGATCATGTTCCAGTCCCTCACCCCCTGGCCCGGGGACCTGATCTGCGCGGAGGGGCGGTACCTGGAAGGCAGCGACGGAGACGGCCCGGAAAAACGGGCCGCCATCTTCATCGGCCCGGAGTTCGGCACCGTGTCCCGGCCGGACCTGGTCCAGGCGGCCCGGGAGGCCGGGGAGGCGGATTTTGACGTGCTCATCCCCTGCGCGTTCAATTTTGACGCCCATTCATCGGAATTTGACAAACTGGGCCGGATCCAGGTGCTCAAGGCCCGGATCAACGCGGACCTGCACATGGCCGATGATTTGAAAAACACGGGCAAAGGCAATTTGTTCGTGATCTTCGGCGAGCCGGACATCGATATCCTGGAGGCGGACAAGGGACAGATCCGGGTCAAGGTCAACGGGGTGGACGTGTTTCACCCCGGCACGGGCGAGGTCCGGTCCGACGGCCCCGAGGGCATTGCCTGCTGGTTTATCGACACGGATTACAATGAAGAGGCGTTTTTTGTCCGGCACGCCTATTTCCTGGGGGCCGGCGATCCCTACAAAGCCCTGAAAACCACGCTCAAGGCCGACATCGACGCCGATGCCTGGGCCACCCTGAACAGCGACACCTCCAGGCCCTTTGACCGGCCCGGGTCCGGCCGCATCGCCGTGAAGGTCATCAACCACCTGGGCGATGAGGTGATGAAGGTGTTCCGGGTGTGAGGGCGGCGGGAATACCAATCATGACGGTAACCACCACACAGATCCCCGTGTCATCCATCATCCTGGATGAAACGATCTATCCCAGAAAAAGCATCGACCCCGGTCGGGTGGCCATTTTTTGCGAAAACATCCGGGACGGCTTTGACTTTGACCCCATCGAAGTCGAGCCCTGCCCGGACCGGCCCGGTTTCTACCGACTGCTGGACGGGGCCCACCGGTGGAGCGCATTCAAGGCAACGGGTGTGGAAACGGTCTTCGTCATTATCCGGGACCTGGCCGGTGAGGATCCCCTGCTCTATGCGGCAGCCAAAGCCATCGGCCCGAAACAGCTGACGGAAGAAGAAGCCAGGGACACGGCCCGCCGGGCATATGCCAACAATTCCCGGCTCAGTTCCGCGGATATCGGAAAGGCCGTGGGCCGGGCCAGACGGACCGTGGACGGCTACATCGCCGATCTCCGCGCCGCCACCCAGGTGGACACGGACATCAAGATATTCCGCATGCACCGCCTTGGCATGCCCCAGGACCGGATAGCAAAACAAATGGGGATAAATCAGGCATCCATCCACAACCATTTATTAAAAATGGCAACATTGCCAAATCTAATAAATGCCGATTTGGTTCGTGGCTTCACCGTGGCCCAGGTGGCGGAAAAACACGGCTGGCCGGAGCCCCTGGTCTGGTCCCTGGCCCTGGAGGGTAACCCGGATCATGACCGGTTCAAGGCCCTTGGCTGGGGATTTAGAACCTGGGACCAGTGGGAATTCAATGACTGTGACCACCGGTTCGGGGATGACTGGCCCGGCCGGATCCCGGCCCAGCTGATCGCCCATATCCTGCGCTATTTTTCACAGCCCGGGGACCTGGTTTTGGACCCCATGGCCGGGGGCGGCGTGACCCCGGACACCTGCCTTGCCATGGGCCGCCGGTGCTGGGCCTTTGACATGAAGGACCGACCCGATTCCCGCCCGGAAATCGAACCCTTCACCTGGGAGATCTCTTCGGATGAGGGCCTGTCCTGGCCTGTGACGGCAAAGGGAAAACCCGATCTGGTCATTTTTGATCCCCCCTATTTTGACAAAAAAGCAGGAGACTATGATGAAAACAGCATTTCCGGACTGTCCAGAAACGATTACCTGGATTTTCTGGAGGCGTTTTTTGAATTGCTGAAACACCATGTCAAAAAAAAGACCCGGCTGGCGTTCATCAATGCGGACTGGCGGGATTTCCAGAACACCCCGGCCATCGAGGAAACCCACAAGGGCGGCATCCTCATCGATGACTACCTGGCGATCCTGAACAAAACAGGATGGTACCACACCCATATCATCCAGGCCCCTCTGTCCTCCCAGCGCTTCAGCGCCGGCGTCGTTTCAGCCATGCAGAAACGACACATCCTGGGGGTGACCAGCCGGTATGTGATCATCCTGGGCCGGAAGCATTGATATGCCGGCACTTCATTGATACGGCGTTTTATGATATGGAAACCGGGGGGAGGGGTTCTTGTCTGGACTTGCAGGAAAAATCATGCAATAAAACAGTGATTGAATTGTTACAGATACCCTGGGTATTATTGAAATTTGCGAGAATCAAGGAGTGTTGCAATAGACTTGATTTATTGAAAAGCAGCATGTTACTGCAAGGTGCGCATAGGTGAACTCAAAAACCATATTCTAATCCAAAGATACCTGGAACAAAAAAAAATGAATCTTTTGGACATGTTATTGGGCTTTATATGACAATGAAACCTTCCTATGAAGAATTGGAAAAACGGGTTCAGGAACTGCAAGAAAGCGAAATTTATTATCGTACTCTTTTCGAAAACGTTAATGATGCAGTCTTGGTACATGAAATCGGCTTTGACGGAAAGCCCGGCAAATTCATCGACGCAAACCGGGTCGCCCTAAAACGCCTTGGATACACTCATGATGAATTACTGACGCTGACCCCCAAGGACATTACGACTGAGAAAGGGTACAAAGACCTCTCCGAAACCAGAGCAAACATTACTTCCAACTGTGCCGCTATCTTTGAGACCACCCATCTTGCCCGAAACGGTCGCCCGATTCCTGTAGAAAGCCACGTTAGCACCGTGGAAATAGCGGGCCGGCAAGTTGCCGTCTCGGTTGTCCGGGACTTGAGCGAACGCAAAATAGCTGAAAAGGTGCTGAAGGAAAGGGTAAAGGAGTTGACTTTCCTGCACTCCATTTCACGAATCGTTCAAGAGGAGGACAGTTGTGGGCATATTTGTCAAAAGATTGTCTGTGCTATGCCAAAAGCATGGTACTATCCTGAAATTACCTGTGCCCGCATCATATGTGAAGGGCAGTCCTATCAAACTGACAATTTCAGGAAAACCGAATGGTGCTTGTCCGCTGATATCAAGGTCAAGAACAAGTCTGTAGGTTCTGTGGAGGTGTTCTATCTGGAAGATCGCCCAGCCAGGGACGAAGGACCGTTTATCCAGGAAGAAAGGAACCTGATCAACATATGTGCTGAAAGACTGGGGCGTGTCATCGAACGAATACAGGTTGAGAAGCAACTCCAAAAATCTGAGGAACAATTTCGGGATCTTTATGATAATGCGCCGGTAGGGTATTTTGAATACGATCTTCGGGGAAATATCACTCGGGTAAACAATACCTACTTAGGGATGCTGGGTTATATCGCTGAGGAGGTAATCGGGAATCCTTGCTGGGAATTCATTGTCGATGAAGTTGCCCGCGAGCAAATCATGGCTAAGCTTGACGGAGTCAGACCTCCGGCCATTGGCTTGGAACGTACTTACCGACGTAAAGATGGAACCACCTTTCCCGTATTGTTTCAAGATCGGCTATTGCTGGATGAAGCGGGTCATATCAAGGGTATCCGAACGACCATTCAGGATATCACCGCTCGAAAGGATGCGGAAGAATCCTTGAAAGAGAGAGAGGAAAGCCTGCAGGCAATCCTTGATAACAGCCCGACTCTGATCAGTGAATATGATCTTGAGGGACGTTACATACGTGTGAATCAAGCCGTTACAAAATTGTTAAAACGGAATGCTTCCGATTTGGTCGGCAAAACATTCAATGAGATCCTTCCGGCGGACACGGTAGAACTGTTTATGAAACGGATTGAAATCGTTTCGAAGACATGCGAGCCAATCACCGTAGAGGACCATCTTAGCGCCCCGGAAGGGGACCAATATTTTATCACAACGATATTTCCGTTGTTCGATGCATCAGGACGGATTCAAAGAATTGGAGGCATTGCCAATAACATCACCGAACGTAAACAGTTCGAAACTGCTTTGCTCAAAAGTGAAGAGCGTTACCGAAATATGGCTGAGGCCAACGCCGGTATTGTCTGGGAGATGGATGCGAATCTCACAGTGACACACTATTCAGGGCGGGTGTATGATATTTTGGGGTATGCTCCCGAAGAGATCATCGGGCGGAACCCCTTATTTCTGATCGATCCCGAAGACCGGGAAAGAATACGTGTCATCATGACCCGAATGGTGCAAACCCAGGAACCGGTCAAGGATATAGAGTGCTGGTGCCGCCACAGCGATGGACGGCGGGTGCGTATCCTGACCAACGGCATTGCTTTTTTTGCTTTAGATGGAAGCCTTCTCGGATTTCGCGGAACACAGATCGACATTACAGAGATTTTCTGGGCCCGGCGGTGTCAGGAAATTGTTCTTCAACTCCATTCGATGTTCAACGACAGCGATGATGCAATATCAGACTTTCTCTGTAAGGCGTGTTCAGAAGTGACTGACAGTTCGATGGCTTTTTTCGGCATACTGGAACCGGATGAATCGGCGATGATGGCCCATGTCTGGTCGCCGGAGGCAATGGAAGATTGCAGGATTTCAGACAAGCCTCTGCATTTTCCGATTGAAACAGCAGGATTATGGGCGCAACCGATCCGGATGCGAAAACCAGTTATCGTCAATGAATACCAGAGTGCGGTTGAAAAACAGGGCCTGCCGGAAGGTCATGTGCCGATAACCCGGTATCTGGGTATACCGATTCTCCATGGTGACAGTGTCGTCGCAGTGGCTGGGGCGGCAAACAAGTCATCTGGTTACGAAGAAAGGCACATCAATCGGCTACAGGTGATCATCTCCTCCATTGCGGATATCCTCCTGCTGCGCCGCAAAAAAGAGGCGTTACGGAATAGCGAGGAAAAGCACCGCACGCTAATTGAGGGCCTGCCTGACACTGTGATGCGCTTCGACCGGGATGGGCGGCATCTGTTCGTCTCCAACAATGTCCGTAAAACTGTGGGCATCGAACCAGATCGTTTCATCGGCAAAACCCATGCCGAACTGGGCTTTCCCGATGAGCAGTGCCAGTTCTGGGAGGACTCTATCCGGCGGGTGTTCGACAACGGTGCGCTATTCGAGACCGAATTCACGTTCGAAGGTAAGGCCGGCCCCGTCATCTTCGACTGGCGGCTAATTCCTGAACGGGATGCGCAGGGCGTGGTATCTTCCGTGCTCTCGATCAGCCGTGACATCACCGCCCACCGTAAGGCTGAACAGGATTACCAGACCTTGTTCCATGAGATGCTGGACGGTTTTTCCCTTCACGAGATCATACTCGATGTGGCCGGAACGCCGGTGGATTATCGTTTCCTGGCTACCAATCCAGCATTCGAACGCATGACCGGCCTGAAGGCCGAGGAGATTGCCGGCCGCACTGTCCTGGAAGTCTTGCCTGGTACCGAGCCGCACTGGATCGAAACATTCGGAAGGGTGGCGCTAACCGGCGAACCGGCGCACTTTGAGAACTACAGCACCGAGATTGGAAAGCATTTCGAGGTCACTGCTTTTCGTCCGGGCTCAGGACAGTTTGCCTGCATTTTTCAGGATATAACCGAGCGCAAAAAGACCGAATCAGAACGGGAAAAATTCCAGGCGCAACTCACACAGATCCAGAAAATGGAATCCATCGGATCCCTGGCTGGAGGCATAGCCCATGACTTCAACAATATTTTATTTCCCATTGTAGGTCTGTCTGAAATGATGCTGGATGATTTTCCTCCCGGCAGCATCGAACATCAGAATCTTCAAGAAATTTATCAGGCCGGCAAAAGAGGCAGAAAACTGGTCCAGCAGATCCTGTCTTTCAGCCGGCAGTCGGAAAATCAACCGATACCGGTTCATATCCAAAGAATACTCAAAGAGGTGCTGAAACTCTGCCGCGCCACCATTCCGGCAGATATCCCGATGACACAGGATATAAAGACTGACTGCGGTCCGGTCATGGCAGATCCCACCCAGATTCACCAGATCATCATGAACCTCATCACTAATGCATACCATGCGGTAGAGTCTGCTGGAGGCACCATTTCGATTCAGCTGACTGAAATGGATGTGACTTCAACGGATGATCCCTCTGATGATCTGGTACCGGGCCGTTATGCCGTACTGACAGTTTCCGATACCGGTATTGGGATTGATGGCGCTGTTATTGACAAGATATTTGACCCGTATTTCACCACCAAGGAAAAAGGAAGGGGGACCGGCCTGGGTCTTGCCACGGTTTACGGTATCGTAAAAGCTCATAAAGGAGATATCAGGGTGTACAGCGACGTCGGCAAAGGTGCTACTTTTCACGTCTATCTCCCGCTGATGGAAAAGTCACAGGAGTTTAAACCTGAAAAAGAAATAATGATGCCGCTTCCCACAGGAACGGAACATATCCTGCTGGTGGATGATGAAAAGGCCATTGTTCACCTTGAAAAGCAGATGCTGGAACGACTGGGATACCAAACCAGTGTTTTCACCAGCAGCAGGGATGCCCTGACTGCGTTCAAAACAGAGCCGACACTGTTTGACTTTGTCATAACAGACATGAACATGCCGAATATGAACGGGATGAAGCTTGCCACGGAACTGATTGCCATTCGGCCTGATATTCCCATCATTCTGTGCACCGGATTCAGTGAAAGAATCAACAACAAAAAAGCTGAAGCTCAGGGGATCAGAGGATTGCTTATGAAACCTGTGGGAATGAAGGATCTCGCCAAAAAAATCCAGGAAGTATTAGACACAATCAAAAAAGAAAGCTGAGTAATGAGATTCGAAATTTGCTGAATAAGACAAGTTTATTGCAGGAACTTTGGCTTTTCCATTGACTGTTTAACCTCATATTTCTCTATGGATCAACACGGAAAAATGGCAATAGAAAAAGAACAATGGTTTGAAGAGTTGAGGGATCTGGCAGAAAAAATCACTGCCAAAAAAAATGATGGTACCGATCAAATAGACACATCCGATCTGACTTCATTGCTACATGAATTCAAGGTGTATCAGGCCGAATTAGAGATTCAGAACGAGGAGCTGCGACGAACCCAGACA
>NPIE01014692.1_pt1 | contig 10293 bp, 8 predicted proteins | sample 8637661 | NCBI WGS metagenome assembly NPIE01 (sample SAMN07420842, study PRJNA396082) | bioreactor metagenome | isolation source: sample BA12 brine-fed electro-methanogenic bioreactor BA | place: Japan: Kochi | collected 2016-12-09 | reverse complement strand
GGACGGATGGTGAATAAGGCGGGCTGAGTGAATCGATCTGTGCATGGCGGTGCCGGTCGTGCGATTGCAAGGCTCTGCGAATGGTAGCATCGGCGAGCGATGAAGCTCCTCCTTGCCCGCCTGCTGTTGCGCCTGTTGTCCTGGATGCCACTGGGGCTGGTGCGTGGTCTGGCCAGCGCGCTGGGCTGGCTGGTGGGGCGGCTGCCGGGCAAGCGCCGCGACATCCTGGCGGCCAATCTGGCGCGGGCATTTCCGGCGCTGTCGCCGTTCGAGCGAAACCGCCTGATGCGGCGCAATCTTTCGTCGATGGCCGCCACCATGCTTGAGTCGGCCTTGCTGTGGCATCGTTCGCGTGACTGGGTCGAGCGTCACATCGTTGCGGTCGAGGGACGTGAACACGTCGACCATGCGCTCGCCCGCGGGCGCGGTCTGTTGTTTGTTGGTGGGCATCTCGGCCAGTGGGAGCTGTCGATTCTGTACGGCAGTCTGGCGCTGCCGATCGCCTTTCTCTACAAACCGCCGCGCTCGGCTCGGGCCGATGAACTGCTGAGCGCGCATCGTAGCCGCTTTGGTGCCGAGATGATTCCGACCGGTGGGGCGGCGATGCGCCGCGCCCTGCGCCAGCTGCGCGCCGGGCAGGTGCTGGGGATGTTGTTTGACCAGTTGCCGCGCGGCGGGGACTTCGTCGAGGCCGATTTCTTCAGCCGGCCGGTCGCGACCATGACCTTGCCGTATCGATTGGTCCGGGCTACCGGCTGCGCGGTGGTGATGGGCCATTGCCTGCGTGTCGCAGACGGCTGGAAGGTGGTATTTGATACCGTACCGGGTGTCGACGATCCGGATCCGGTCCGAGCTGCCGCGGCCCTGAATCGCGCACTGGAGCAGGCGGTTCGGCGGGCACCCGAGCAGTACCTGTGGCAGTACCGGCGCTTCGAGGCGCTGCCTGCTCGATCGGCTTGAGGCGATTGCACCAGTCGCCGCGCTGCAGCTGTCGCTTCTATGGCTGCTCCTGCTGCCGCTGCAAGCGCCGCAGCCAGACCTGCATCACCTTCTCGGCCTGCTTGTCACCGCGCGCGGCTGCGGCTTCGATGCCGCGCTGCCAGGCTTGGGCCGCGCCACTGCGATCGTCCTGCTGCAGTCGCGCCTGACCCAGCCACTGCCAGGCGACGCTTTGCTCGGGGTCGTGTTCGAGCGCGCGCAGCAGGTGCTCGATGGCGCGTCCGACATCGCCTTGCGCCAAACGGGCCTGGCCGGCCGCCAGGCGCGCGGCGTAATCGTCACGGCCGCGCTCGATCAGCTTCTCGATCGATTCCGGGTTCATCAATGCTTCCAGTAGGCCGGCGTCAGCAGCACCAGCACGGTGAAGATCTCCAGCCGCCCGAGCAGCATCGCAAAACTCATCAGCCACTTGGTGGAATCACTCAGGCTGCCCCAGTTCGACGAGGCCTCGCCGAGTGCCGGGCCGAGATTATTCATCGCCGAAAGCACCACCGAGATCGCGGTAATCAGGTCGTTCTCGATGCTGGCGACCAGCAGCGTCAGCAGCACGATGCAGACGATGTAGAGCGAAAGAAAGCCCCAGATCGCGTTGGCGACTTCTTCGCGCAGGGTCTTGCCGCCGAATTTCAGGGGTAGCACCGAGCGCGGGTGAATCAGCCGGCGCAACTCGCGCATGCCCTGCTTCGAGATCAGGTAGACGCGCACGGTCTTGAAGCCGCCGGTGGTCGAGCCGGCGCAGCCGCCCAGAGCGGAGATCAGAATCATCAGCAGCGGCAGCGTGCCGGGCCAAAGACTGACGTCGGCGGTGCCGAATCCAGTCGTCGTGGTGTAGGACACGGCCTGGAAGATCGCGGTTCGCAATGCATCGCCGAAACTCATGTCATCAAGCTTGAGCCACAGCTGCAGCGTGACCAGACCGGAAATGATCAGCAGCAGGATCACGAACAGCCGGATTTCAGGATCATGCAGATAAACCTGGGTCGAGGCCCGTCGCAGCGCGAGGAAGTGCAGCGCGAAATTGAAGCTTGCGAGGATCATGAAGAAGATCAGGATCCACTCGATCAGCGGGCTTGCAAAATAAGCGATCGATGCGTCATGGGTCGAGAAGCCGGCCGTGGCAACGGTGGCGAAACTGTGGCCGAAGGCATCGAACAGACTCATGCCGGCCGCCCAGAGCGCCAGCGCGCACACCACGGTCATGGCCAGATAGATCATCCACAGCGCCTTGGCGGTTTCGGCAATGCGCGGCGTCAGTCGATTCTCCTTGACCGGGCCGGTGACCTCGGCGCGGTAGATCTCCATGCCGCCGATCTTGAGCATCGGCAGGATGGCAACTGCCAGCACGATGATGCCGAGGCCGCCCATCCACTGTAGCTGCTGGCGATACCATCGGATCGAGATCGGCATGTGGTCCAGCCCGGTGAACACGGTCGCACCGGTGGTGGTAATCCCCGAGACGGTCTCGAACACCGCGTTGGCCGCGCCGGCGTCGAGCACCAGCAGGAATGGCAGCGACCCGGCCAGCGAGACCGCGGCCCAGCTGGCGAACACCACCAGGAAACCATCGGCCACGCGCAGGTCACGGCGGTTGTTGCGCACCGGAAGATAGAGTGCGCTGCCGACTGCTGCGACTACGACCAGGCTGGCGAGAAAGGCCGGGGCAGCTCCGTCATGGTTGAACCAGGCGAACGCCAGCGGCGGCAGGAAGCTGATGCTCAGGAACATCAGCAGCACGCCGACCACGCGCTGGACCGGCGCATAGGCGCGCATCAGACGAACACGGCCTCGACCGCGAACAGGCGCTCGACTTCGGCGATCCGGCGCTTGTCGGCGACGAACAGGATTACGTGATCTTCGGCCTCGATGACGACGTTGTGGTGGGCGATGATCACCTCGTCGCCGCGCACCACCGCGCCGATGGTGGTTGATTCAGGCAGCTTGATCGCGCCGATCGGGCGGCCGATGATCTTCGAGCGACCGGGATCGCCGTGGGCGACGACCTCGATCGCCTCGGCCGCGCCCTGGCGCAGTGAATGCACCCGCACCATGTGGCCCTTGCGTATCAGCGTCAGCAGCGCACCGATCGTGATCTGCTGCGGGCTGACTGCAACGTCGATCCGATCGGATTCGACCAGGTCGACATAGGCGGCCCGGTTGATCAGCGTGATGACCTTGTGGGCGCCCATCCGCTTGGCCAGCATCGACGACAGGATATTGGCCTCGTCATCGTTGGTCAGAGCGCAGAACACATCCATCTCGTCGATGCCTTCCTCGCGCAGCAGATCCTCGTTGGCGCAGTCGCCGACCAGCACGATTGCGGTATCGACCCGTTCGGCCAGCTGCTCGGCGCGGGCCGGATCACGCTCGATGATCTTGACATGCAGATTGCGTTCGAGCCGCTGGGCCAGTCCGGAACCGATGTTGCCGCCGCCGGCCAGCATCACCCGGCGCACCGGCCCCGAGGCCGAGGCAAAGGTGCTCATCACTTCGTGAATCTCGTGGGTTGGTGCGAGAAAGAACACCAGATCATCAACCTCGATCACGGTGTTGCCCTCGGGGATGATTGCCTCATCCTGACGAAAGATCGCCGCAACGCGCGCATCGGCACCGGCGCTGAGCTGCTCGGGCAGCGACTTCAGCGCGCGCCCGACCAGACGACCCTCGCGCACCGCGCGCACGGCGACCAGCTGGGCCCGGCCGTCGGCGAAATCCAGCACCTGCAGCGCGCCGGGGTATTCGATCAGACGCTGGACGTGATCGGTCACCAGTTTCTCCGGGCTGATCAATACGTCGATCGGCGTGTGCTGGCGATCGAACAGCTCCGGGTGTGCCAGATAATCGGTGGCGCGCACTCGTGCCACCTTGGTCGGCGTGTTGAACAGCGAATAGGCGACCTGACAGGCGACCATGTTGGTCTCGTCGGAGTTGGTCAGCGCGATCAGCATTTCGGCATCCTCGATGCCGGCCCGGATCAGCGTCTCCGGATGCGCGGCATGTCCGAGCACGGTGCGGATGTCGAGTTTTTCCTGCAGGTCACGCAGCCGCTGAGGATCGGTGTCAACCACCGAAATATCGTTTTCCTCGCGCGACAGCGAGTGGGCCATGCCCGAGCCGACCTGGCCGGCCCCCAGGATGATGATGCGCATGCCTTCAGTCCCCTTCGTTGAGCTGTTTCGGGTCGATGCCGAGCTGGCGCAACTTGCGGTACAGGTGAGTTCGTTCCATCTCGATGGCTTCGGCCAGTTGGCCGACGCTGCCGTCGGCAGCCTTGAGTCGGGCGATCAGGTACTGGCGCTCGAAGGCTTCACGCGCCTCGCGCAACGGCAGTTGAAACAGTGCAGCCTGCGGTTCGGCGCCCGTTTCCGACTGCTCCGATGCCGCCAGCAGCTGATCGAGTTCGTCGACTTCCACCGGGCGATCCGAGCCTGCCAGCAGCAGCTCCCGGACGATGTTGCGGAGTTCATGCAGATTGCCCTGCCAGTGATGCTGGCGCAGCCGATTCTGCGCGGCGACCGGGATGCTGCGGTAGGGCAGGCGGTCGCTTTCGGGCAGTTCCTCGGCGAACTGGCGTGCAAGTTCCGGAATGTCCTCGTGCCGCTGGCGCAGCGACGGCACGTCGATTCGAGATTCGGCCAGTCGATGAAACAGGCCGTCGTCGAAATCGCCCCGGGCGCGCTTCCATTCCAGTCGGGGGCCGGCGACGGCGATCATCCGCAATGAGCCTTCGGCGTCCTCCAGGAGCTTGAGCAATGCCGCCTGGGCCGAGTGATCGAGCAATTCAATCCGGTCCAGGATGGCGGCACTCGGCCCGAGTTCGATCAGGCGCTGCAGATCCTCGCGACCTGCATCGAATTCACCCGGCTTGCAAGCAAGCTCGATCACCCGATCTGCCGCACTCGGACTGCGCGCCAGCAGCCAGCGTGCGGCGCGCGTGCGCCCGCTGCCGGGCTCGCCGTGAATCAGTACGTTGCAGGCGGTCGCCGCGATCGCCTCGATCCGGGCGCGCAACTGCTCGACTGCCGGACTGCGGCCGGTCGGCTCGCGCGCCGGGGGCGGACTGCGTTGCGGCTTCGGCGGCGCGGTCGACGGTCGGCCCCGGGCCAGGGTCTTGCGCACGGTGTCGAGCAGGCGTGCCATCGCGATCGGTTTCTCGATGAAGTCGGCCGCGCCGTGACGTGTTGCCTCCACCGCCGCTTCGACCGAACCGTGACCGGAGATCATCACCACCGGGCAGTCGAGATCGCCGGACTCGCGCCACTCGCGCAGCAGCGAGATGCCGTCCATGTCGGGCATCCAGACATCGAGCAGAATCAGGTCGGGCCGTTCCTGCTGCCGCATCCGGCGCGCGGCTGCCGCATCTGCGGCCAGCACCGTGCGATAGTCCTCATCGGCCAGGATTTCACCGATGAGTTCGCGGATGTCGGGTTCGTCGTCGACGATCAGGATCGTGGCGCCCATGTTGGCCCGGCTCCGTTGCATGTCATGGCGAGCTCAAGGCCCGAGAGTAACTGAATCGATAGTGTATCGCCGCTGTCCCCGCGCGTCGTCCGCTGCTTGAAGGCTGCTGTTCCAAGGCATGGGCGCGACGGGCTTCAGTTCGACGACTCGCGATTGGCATCAAAATGGGTATCGGTGTCGGTATCGGGCAGCGGCAGTTCGATTCGGACCCTGGCACCGCCAGCGTCGCTGTTACCTGCCTCGATTCGGCCTCCCATCAGATCGACCATGCGCTGCACGATCGCCAGGCCCAGGCCGGTGCCGCGTGGCTTGCTGCTGACATAGGGCTCGAACACCCGCGCCAGCATCGCGGGATCGAAGCCGGGTCCGTTGTCGTCGACGTCGAGCCGCAACCAGGCGCGATTGTCATCATGATCGTCACCGCGATTGTCATTGCGATCGTTATTGCGGTCGTCATCGCGATCGTCAGTTGGATCGTTACCCGATACGATCGTGGTCCGGATGCGCATCGCAGGCCGGCCCTCGGGATGTGCCTCGCGCGCGTTCTGCACCAGGTTGTTGAGAATCTGCTGGAACTGCCCGGGATCGCCCATCGGCATCCGATCGCCGTGATCGAGTCGCAGTTTGAAACTCACGCCGCTGTCGCCGGCCGACCAGAGCTCGACCACGCTGCCGATCAAGGCATCCAGATCCAGCGGTTCGCGCCGACTGCTGCCGGGACGCGCATAGTCGCCGAACGCATCGACCATGTTTCGCAGCGCATCGACCTGATGAATGATGGTGCCGGTGGCGCGCTGCAGCAGCCGCGACTGATCCGCATCGAGGACTCCATCGAGCTTGATCTGCAGCCGCTCGGCGGCCAAGCGGATCGGTGTCAGCGGATTCTTGATTTCATGCGCCAGCCGTCGCGCCAGTTCGGCCCAGGCCGCCTGACGCTGGGCCTGGTCGAGCAGGGTCACATCGTCGAACACCACGACATGGCCGGGCCGGGCGTGCTCCGGATCGGGCATGGTCGAGCCGCGGCAGACCAGCGCGACGGTGCGTTCGCTGCGCTCGAGCTTGATTTCCTCGCGCCAGATGCCGCCCGCATCGGTCATGCGGCGTGCGATCACATCGATCAGCGTGCTCAACTCAGGTGCCGCCTGCGCCAGATCGATCAGCTTGCGACCATGCCACTGCTCCAGCGGCAGGCCGAGAATTTCGGCGGCGCTCTTGTTGCTCGCGGTCACTCGCCGGTCGCCATCGAAAGCGATCACACCGGCGCTCAAGCGCGCCAGCAGGGTCTCGAGGTAGCGACGCTGCGATTCCAGTTCCTGACGGGTACGGAACAGCTCGTCGGTCATGCTGTTGAATGACTCGACCAGAAAACCGAGTTCATCCCGGCTCTCGACGTTCAGCGTCTCGGGGCGCTGGCCGGCACGCAGCGTCTCGGTCGCCAGCGCCAGGTCGCGAATCGGGCGCACCAGGCGGCGCGCTGCGTTGAAGCCGAGCAGAATCGCCAGCAGCGCGGTCACGCCCAGTACCAGCGACAGGATCAGCACCAGACTCTGCTGCAGGCGCTGGCGCAGAAAGGTAGCATTCTCGTAGCGGAAGTAGGCCGTCTCGATGTTGGTGGCCAGTTCGGCAAACTCGGCCGGTAGTGGGAAGATGCCCTGCAGCACGCGCTGCGACTGGCCACCGGGACCCGCATCGATCGGCATCAGGGCGCGGATGCGCAGGCCCGCCGTGCCGGATTCGGCGGCACTGTATTCTTGCCCGCCGAGCGCCTGGTTGAGTGCGAATGCCGACGGCAGATCGCCGATCAGCCGCTGCGGATCGATATGCACCAGCGCCTCGACCCGGCCGGATTGCCCAAGCACTGCCAGCTCCACCGGACCCGCACTGGAGATCCGGCGGTACAGGTAGTCGAGTCGGGCATCCTCGTCGTCGGCCGGCGGTAGCAGCGCGGCAATCCGGTTGAGCGCGTCACGCGCCTGACGGGTGCGGAGGTCGAGAAACAGCTGGCCGAGTTCGATCGAATCGGCCAGCGCCGGTTCCGCGCCGGCATCGAACCAGCCGTCGATGGTGTTGTCGAGAAACTCGATCGAAAACAGGAACACGATGATCACCGGCGCCAGCGCCAGCGCGATGAACACGCCGACCAGCCGGGCGCGCAGCCGGGCGCCCGGCACGCCGGTACGCAGCTCGGCCAGCAGCCGATGCAGCCGTTGACCGATTGCCACCAGCAGCACCAGCAGCGCGACCCCGGTCAGGCTGATCACGAACAGCGTGATCCGGCCGAGGCGGCTGGACTCCTGCTCGACGCCGGCGACCAGAAACAGGGCGGCCAGCAGCAGCGTGCCGACCGCGGCCAGCGGCAGCAGGCGACCAATGCGTGTCAGGACGCTTCGAATTGCCATGTGTGCCATGGGCTCCTGAGTCGCCACTGCGGCGACAGCAATGCCGGCAGATGCATCGGCGGCGGCAGCACGTCGCGATCGAATCGGACCCGGATCTGGACCTGCCAGCCATGCCCGTCGAGCATCTTGGACTTAAGCCCGGTATCGAAGCTGCGCACTGCGGCCAGTGCATCAAGCAACAGCCATAGCCGCGGATGGAGCTCGGTTTGATCGTTCGCGTCGATTTGCCACTCCTCGGTCAGCGGCAGGTAGCTGATCTCGATCGGGTAGCGGCGGGTTTCGGTCTCCAGTGCAATCGGGCCGAGACGGCGACTGATCCGGGTGGCGACCTCCAGCCGCAGGTGCACCCCGCGGGTCAGCGCCTCGCGCATTTCGCTCGACGGCTCGAATGCGATGCCGGAGCGAATGATCAATCGATCCTCCTGCCACAGCAGCTCCGGATGCATTTCCAGCCGCCCCCCGGTTTCGGGTTCAGTCCCGCAGCCGGCGCAGCACAGCGTAATAAAAACCATCGCGATCCAGACTGCCGGGCAGGATCTGCGACCCCGGTCGACAGGCGATCGATTCGGGCGGTGCGCGATCGACTGCAATTGCATCCGTGTGTCGACCAACAAAGTGCTCCACCTGCTCGCGGTTTTCAGCGTGCAGTATCGAACAGCTTGCATAGACAAGCAAACCTCCGGGTGCCAGCAGCGGCCACAATGCATCGAGGATGGCGCGCTGGGTCGCTACCGTGGACTCGATATCGCTGGCGCGCCGGAGCCAGCGGATTTCAGGATGGCGGCGCAGTACGCCGGTTGCCGAACAGGGGGCATCGATCAGGATCCGGTCATAGGCCCGCCCATCCCACCAGACGTTCGGGTCTGTGGCATCGCCGATACAGACCCGTCCGCGCAGTCCGAGTCGCTCGAAGCCCTGTTCGATCCGCTGCGCGCGCTCGGGGTCGAGTTCCAGCGCGGTCAGCTCGACCGCGGCACGTTCGAGCGCATGCGCCGCCTTGCCGCCCGGCGCGGCGCAGGCATCCAGCACGCGCAGGCCATCTTCGAGCGCCAGCAGTTCGACGCAGGCCTGGGCACCGGCATCCTGGACCGACACCAGGCCCTCGGCAAAGCCGGGCAGATCGGTGATCCGGGCCGCATGCTCCAGCCGCAGCGCGTTCGGAAATTCCGCCGGCACCGTCACCGGATATCCTGCGGCCTGCAATCGGACCGCCAGATCAGCGCGATCGGTCCGGCGTCGATTGACCCGCAGCCACAGCGGCGGCGGGGTGTTGCCGGTCTGGAGAATCTGTTGCCAGTGGTCGGGCCAGTCGTGCTGCAGCGCATCGATCATCCAGTCTGGATAGCCGAACTGGATCGATGCTGAGCGCGGAAGCTCCGATTCGATCCGCGGCCGATCGCGCTGCCAGCTGCGCAGGATGCCGTTGACCAGTCGCGCCAGATGGGGCTGCTTCAAGGCCCGGCTTGCATCGACGCTGGCGTGAATGATGGCCGGGGCCGGTTCGCGTCCTTCAAGCAGCTCTCCGAGTGCGGTCAGCAGCAGAAAATGCACCGAGCGCGCCTTGCGCGGCAGCGGCTGACGGAGCAGGCGAGTCAGTCGCCATTCCAGCGCTGGCAGATCGCACAGACTGCGATTGCACAGGCGCCGGACCAGGGCGCGGTCGCGGCCATCGGCCAGACGCTGTTCCAGTCCGGCCAGCGCATCGCCCAGGTTCCGACCCCGGTCGATGACCTCGAGCAGCGCGCGGGCAGTCTCGGCACGCGGCGCGGCACCGGCTGCCGGCCCCGGGTGTTTGCGAGCGGTCGCATTCACGAGGACGGTGTTCGCAGCCTCATCCGCGCCAGTCGGGATGGGCGTTGAGCCATTCGGCCGCGCGCACGCGCTTGCGTCCCGGCGCCTGCAGTTCGTCCAGACACAACACACCGTGGCCGCAGGCAATCCGGATCTGCTCCGGCGCCCCGGCGGCCGTGAGCAGTGTGCCCGGCACAGCGGCATGGCTGGTATCCGGCACGGTGTGGGCACGAAAGATCCGGATCGGCTGATTCCCGATCTCGCCGAAGGCCACCGGCCACGGATTGAAGGCCCGGATCTGGCGCGCGATCTGCTCGGCATCCAGGCGCCAGTCGATCCGGCCGTCCTGTTTGCTGATCAGCGGTGCGTGAGTAGCCAGGCGATTGTCCTGCGGCCGTGCCGCCGGCAAGCGGCCGTGTGCCAGCCGGTCCAGCGCGTCGGCGAGGATCTCGGCGGCCAGCAGCGCCAGTCGGTCGTGCAGCTCACCGGCAGTCTCGGTCGGCCCGATCGGCACCGCGCGCGCCAGCAGCATCGGGCCGGTATCGAGTCCGCGGTCCATCTGCATCAGGGTGACGCCGGTTTCATGGTCGCCAGCCAGCACGGCCTGCTGGATCGGGCTGGCGCCGCGCCAGCGTGGCAGCAGCGA
>NPIE01007366.1_pt1 | contig 10295 bp, 10 predicted proteins | sample 8637661 | NCBI WGS metagenome assembly NPIE01 (sample SAMN07420842, study PRJNA396082) | bioreactor metagenome | isolation source: sample BA12 brine-fed electro-methanogenic bioreactor BA | place: Japan: Kochi | collected 2016-12-09 | reverse complement strand
TTGATGATGTACTTGAACCACTGCAGGGTGTCGCCCATGTGCAGCAGGCTGTCGAAACGCATGTCGATTTCGCACTGACCGCCCGAGGCGACTTCGTGATGTGAGGCTTCGATGCGCATGCCGACGCTCTGCAGAACCTGGACCATTTCGTTGCGCAGGTCAATCATCGAGTCGGTGGGGGCGCAGGGGAAGTAGCCTTCCTTGTGGCGGGGCTTGTAGCCAAGGTTGGGGAATTCTTCACGGCCGGTGTTCCAGATCCCCTCGGCGGAATCGACCGAATAGAAGGACTCGTTGGCGGTGGACGCATAACGGACGTCGTCGAAGATGAAGAACTCGGGCTCAGGACCGAAATAGGCGGTATCGGCGAGGCCGGTCGATTTCAGGTAAGCTTCGGCTTTTCTGGCGACGAAGCGGGGATCACGGGTATAGCCTTCGCGGGTGATCGGATCGATGATGTTGCAGACCAGGCTCAGGGTCGGAATCTGCACGAAGGGGTCGACCTTGGCGGTTTCGGGATCAGGCATGAGCAACATGTCGCTGTTATGAATGGGCTGCCAGCCGCGAATCGAAGAGCCGTCGAAACCGATGCCTTCTTCAAAAGTCTCCTCACCGAATTCGCTGATGGGGGTGCTGAAATGCTGCCAAATCCCTACAAAGTCCAGGAATTTGTAGTCCACCATCTGGCAGTTATTTTCGGTGGCAAAAGCTACGACTTCTCTCGGTGTCATTCTGCATTCTCCTTTGAATAAGAAGGTGAAAATCTGGCCCGCCCTGCCTTCAGGAACGGACAACCTGCAACTTGATTCTTACAGTGCGTCGTCGCCCCGTTCACCGGTACGTATCCGCACGACTTCATCAACCGGAGTCACAAAGATTTTTCCGTCGCCGATACGCCCGGTGCGCGCTGCCTCGGCAATGGTGTCCACCACCTTGGCGACCATTTCGTCGCTGACGATGATTTCCATTTTGATTTTGGGAATGAAATCGACCACATATTCGGCGCCACGGTAAAGCTCGGTGTGTCCCTTCTGGCGGCCGAACCCTTTCACCTCGCTGACGGTGATCCCCTGGATCCCTATTTCGTTCAGGGCTTCCTTGACTTCATCCAGTTTAAAGGGCTTGATGATGGCCTCAACTTTTCTCATCTCGGGTACCTCCAAAGCGAAGTTTTTTTTCGATCAACGGCAATCCACAGAAAACGTCATTTTAATGCCGACAATCCAGGATTAATCCGGGCTGTATTTGCGTAGCGCACTCAACATTAGCAAATTGCTTGCCCAAAAAAAACAAAAAAGACGAAGATTTTAATTCATTTAAATTCAAACACTTAGACAACATGTCAAGGGTTCCCCAACCCGCGGGGACGTTGCCCGCAAGTTCGTTGCCCACAAAATAGGCAGTGCCGGAAGGCAGTGCCCACATTCTATGCAAAAAACAAAGATTCACCCAGCCTGGCAATCGAACCCGGGCCCATCCGACCTCCGGACTTCCACGTGGCTCCAGGTCGCCAAACGCCATGACACTTGGAACGGGGCGCCTGGCCGACAACCCGATCGTGCTCCTCAACGATGTCGAAAAGTTATGATTTCTAGGCCTGGTCGTTATTTCCGGTCAAAGAAGGGACTCTTGCCCGTAGCCGACAGGGGAATGCCGTAGGCAACGGCGATCCCTTCACCAAGCAGACCGAGTTCGATGGCCGCCTTACCGGCCGAATACATGATTCGGTTGTCGATACGCAGGTCAGCAGCCCTGCTGGCCGCGGAGCCGACGGCGATACCGAGGTCGCCGGTATTGAAGGCGCAGATTCCTCCGGCCTTCATCATGGCCGCGCAATCAGCAAAACCGCAGAAACCGCACTGAGGCAAGCCCATCGGCTGTTTGCGACTGCCCAGTAAAACGACCACTTCCACAGCCTCGATATTGTCGGCATCGCGGGCAAAAAAGGCCAGCTCGTCCCGGTCGGCAATTTCCCGCATCTTCAGGATGAGATGATTCTTTTCCTCGCCGGTGACAAGGGCCGAAACCAGCAGATCAAGCCCCTTTCCCTTGGGCGCTGTCCGGGCCGCTATACAGATTAATTCCGCGGCATGCAACAGGCCTTGGGTTTCGACTTCCCGGTTCATCAGCAACATACCCTTCCTCCTTGCTGTATTGGGGTTTCACCAACCGGCGAAAGAATTAACACAGTCGATCCCAACGGTCAAGCCAGGTCAAGAGCCCTTTATTCTCTGCCCTCCCATACAACCCAGTGACGGCGGAACACGCCGCCTGGACTGCGCCGGCCATTGATTAACCCCTTGTAAGATTGAATCGGAAAGTGCTATATGAATTTAATCACGACTATCCTCAGGAGTTTCTATGGCAAACATTCATCCGTCCGCAATCGTTCACCCCTCCGCAGTTCTGGCCGAAGACGTCGAGGTCGGCCCACAGGCTTTCATCGACCGCGATGTCATCATCGGGCCCGGAAGCCGCATCATGCATGGCGCCCACATCGGCCGCTGGACGACTCTCGGCGCCGGCAACCAGATTTATCCCTGCGCGGTCATCGGTCACGATCCCCAGGATCTCGGCTATCAAGGAGAAGAGTCACACACCCTCATCGGCGACGGCAATACCATGCGGGAAGGGGTTACCATCCATCGGGGCAACCGGCCCGGCACATCCACCATCATCGGCGACAACAACTACTTCATGGTCAACAGCCATGTCGCTCACAACTGCATCCTCGGCAACCACATCATTCTGGTCAACGGCGCCCTTCTGGCCGGACATGTCGAGATCGGCGACCGGGTCATCATTTCCGGCAACTGCCAGATCCACCAGTTCGTCCGAATCGGCGCCCTGGCGATGATGCGCGGCGGTTCCAACACCTCCAAGGACGTCCCGCCCTTCTGCCTCGCCGACGGCACCAACTGGATCCGGGCCATCAATCTCGTCGGGCTCAAACGAAACGGCTTCGACCAACAACGTATCAGGGCGGTCAAGGAGGCCTTCAAGCTCATCTTCCGCTCTGGCCTGGGGCTTTCCAAGGCCTTGGAATATCTTGAACAGGATGGAGATGCCACCGCGGACGTTCAAATGCTGCTGGATTTTATCCGCGCCAGCAAGAGGGGAATCGGCAGCGGGCGGGGCTCCGTGCATGACTGAAAAAGACTTTTCAACGAACTGCCGGCCGGGTCCGACCGGCCGTTGTCCTTCCTCAGGGATGAATTCCGGCTCACGAGCTGAAACCTTAGGAAACCGGCAGGAGAAAAGGAGCCGATCCGGGAAACGGGAGAATCGAAACAAACGGAAAGAAACGCTGCCGCAGCCCGGATATCAGCGAACGAGGAACGGCGGACGAATGTGGCAGGGCTGAACCCGCCGTTCACGGCCGCCCCAGAAGTCCGCGCCGGGATCCCTTACTTTGTCGCGCCCCAGAACCACCCAGCCTTCGGAGCGCCTGAAACAAAACAGCTGATCTGAAGCGATCAGGTTTTCCAGTCCCTGAGGGGAGACGTATTCCATTGATCCGTCCTGCAGCATTACCGTGATCAACATGCCGTATGACTCCTGCGTTTGGGTAGAGCTCATTCTAGCAAAAAAGCCGGGATCGGCGACAACCTGATAAAATTTCCCGGTCAGTCCAACAGGGCATCGATGGCGTTGAAGTCCAGATCGGTCTCGGCCAGGGAGCGGATCAGTTCGAGTTTCTCATGATCGGCCGCAGTGATCTTGGAGACGTCGGCGGTGATGGCCGAAAACGCCTCGGCATTGGTGATATCGGTACGGATGTAGGGGATGTTGCTGTCGTCAAGGATCTTCTGGGTAATCGGCGAAATGGGTGAAAGCCCCGGAATGACCAGGCCGGCGATCTTTTTCTGATATTCGTCCATATGATAGAGAGAGGCCAGCATCACCATCAACTCGTCGCGGGTGCTGTTGACCAGAAGTAGACTCGATTCTTCGAGCAGATCGGCTACCCGCTGAGCCGAGGCGGCACCGAGTTGAACATGGTGGACGATCCGCGAGGCCTTGCTCAGGTCCCCCTGAAGCGGCCGATCGAGAATTCGAGAGATGCGGCTGAGGGTCGGGTTGGCCAGAATCGGCTGAAAATTGAATCCGCCGAGCACCCGGAAGGGTTCGTCCGCAAAAGCCTGCCGCAGATAACCGAGGGTCATGCTGCGTTTTTCGGGGATCAGCTTGTTGGCCAGAATCGCTCGCACCTCGGCCTTTTCTTTTTCGAACAGGGCCAGGTTCATATTCACCGCATCGACCACGTTACCGACCCCGCCCCCCGTGACCATCAGTACCGGAGCGTCCAGCATCCGGGCGATACGGGCATTGGACAGCTTGAGTACCGAACCGACCCCGGTATGCCCCGCGCCCTCGATAACCAGAAAATCGCATTTTTTTTCAAGCTCGGCGCAGGCTTCCGCCACCCGGTTGCGGAGTACGTCGACGGAAATTTCACCGTCGAGAGCCTTCCTGGTCTGCCCCGGGTGCAGGACCACCGGCGACATATGCCGGAGGTCCCCCTCCTGGCCGAGAATCTGGGCCATCAAGGCGGCATCCTTGTCGGCCTCCATGCCATTGAGCAGTGCCGGCTTCGGCCCAAGGGGCTTGATGAAACCTACCCGATCATATTTCTTGCGGGCCAAGTGCAGCAACGAAACACTGGTGGTGGTTTTGCCGCTGTTCTGGCCGGTTGCGGCAATAAAAACCTTACGCGCCATGGAGTCACTCCAATCGCGGGCCCGTGACCTGCCCGGAGGAATTGTGATAAGGGAATCACCGATAAGCGTACCAGGAAGCGCGGAGGTTTTCCACCACCGCGACATTTTGCACGAAAGTGGGTCCGCAAAGGTTTAATTCGGGCCGGCTCCGTGCTACCTTAACGCTGGTACCCGGTTGACCCTTTCCAGGACAAACGACAATGCTCCGCGGATTGATCTGCAGTGCCGCCCTGATCTTCGCCATGCTGTTGGCGAGTTGCTCCGCGCCCTCACCACCGGACGGAGACCTCATCGCCGAGCTGCTGGAACCCGCCGACGAGGCCTCCCCTTCCCCGACCCTGGCCGGAATGGGCTACTCGATCCAGGTCGGCGCTTTTTCCAGCATCAACAATGCGGTCGGCCTCGAAAGTCTGCTGACCGATCGGGGGATTGACGCCTACCACTTTCGGCACGAATCGGGGCTTTACAAGGTGCGTTTCGGCAACCACGCCGAGTACGGCCCGGCCCGCGCACAGGCAGAATCCCTCCAGGCCCAGGGCCTGATCGGCGATTTCTTCATCGTGCTGCCCGAGGATTACGCGGCCGCCCGAATCAAGAAAAGCGGCTCCGGCGACCTGCGCGAAGAACTGGTCAGCACCGCCCGCCGCTTTATCGGGGTTCCTTACCGCTGGGGAGGAACCTCTGCCGAAAACGGATTCGACTGCAGCGGACTGACCCTGGTCTGTTATCGCCTGAACGGTCTCGATCTTCCCCGGGTTTCCTACAACCAGTACCAGGCCGGCCGCTGGGTGGCCAAATCGGCGCTGAAAAAGGGCGATCTGGTGTTCTTCGCCACCCGGGGCGGAAAAAAGGTTTCCCACGTCGGCATGTACATCGGCGATGGCCGCTTCATCCACGCCCCCCGCACCGGCAAATCCGTGCGCATCGAACGACTTTCCAACAGCTTTTTCACCCGAACCTACGTCGGCGCCCGCACCTACCTGTAGAGAGAAACCATCAGATCCGACGGATCAGGCCCTCCTGGGCCATCGAGGCAACCAGCCGCCCCTCGCGGGAGAATATACGCCCCCGGCTCAGCCCCCGCGCGTTGGACGCACTCGGGCTGTCCATCACGTACAGCAGCCATTCATCCATCCGGAAATCGCGGTGAAACCACATTGCATGGTCGAGACTTGCCGCCTGCACCTGGCCCTGAACAAAGGACAGCCCGTGGGGAAGCAGGGCCGTTCCCAACAATGTATAATCCGAGGCATAGGCGAGTACGGCCTGATGAAGCGGCGCCCCGTCCGGCAGTTCTCCGGCGGCGCGCAGCCAGACCGCCTTACGGGGAGGCCGGGGTTCCGGATGGAGGGGATCGATTGGATCGACCGGACGGAATTCGATGGGCCGTTCCCGGGTCAGGAACCGGCGGATTTTTTCCGGGGCTCCCTGCGCGGCCTGGCGACCCAGGTCAAGGAGATTGGCCAGCCCCTCGGGACCGGGCACCTCAGGCATTTCGGCCTGGTGTTCCAGCCCCTTCTCGGTCACCTGAAAAGAGGCCGACATGTTGAAGATCGCCCGACCGTGCTGGATGGCCACCACCCGACGGGTGGTAAAGCTGCGCCCGTCGCGAATCCGTTCGACATCGTAAACAATCGGCGCCCGCGGATCGCCGGCCAGCAGGAAGTAGGCATGGAGCGAATGGGCCAGGCGCCCCTCAACGGTCTGCCCGGCGGCCATCAGCGCCTGGCCGAGGACCTGGCCGCCGAAGACGCTTTTCTGGCAGACATCTCGGCTTTCGCCGCGAAACAGGTTCTCCTCGAGGCGCTCGAGGGTCAGGTGGTCGAGCAGATCCTTAACCAGTGCATTCATATCCGGCCGCCGTCAGTGGTTCTTAACCAGGTTGGAGATTGCCTTGAACTCAGCGGCAGTCGATGCCCCCACCAGCTGAAACAATGCGGTCTCGGCGGTGGTGACCGTAGCACCAGCCCGGGCGGAGAGCTCCAAGGCGTTCTGGTAGTCGAGCTTGCCCCGGGAGATGATCGCATCGCGCACCAGGTGCACCTGGTATCCTCGCTCCAGCAGTCCCAGCACCGTCTGGTAGACGCAGACGTGAGCCTCCATGCCGGTAACGATCACCTGAGGGCGTCCCAATTCTTTGATGGTATTCAAAAATTTAGGCTCGCCGCAGCAGCCGAAGCTCACCTTTTCAATAACCTTGTCCCGGCAGGCATCGGCCAGGTCCGGCACCGTGGGACCCAGTCCCTTGGGATACTGTTCGGTGACCACGACCGGCAGCTTGAGAAGGCGGGCACCCTCGACCAGAAACTGGATAGTTTTCAACGTCTGCCGGTAAACCTTCTCGGGCATGGAGGGTACCAGTCGCTGCTGGACATCGACCACAGCCAGCATGGCCTTTTCTTTTTCAAGCAAAAATCGGGAGATATTCTGGCTCATGACAGGTGCTCCTTTGGTGGATGGGGTTCTAGTTTAAAAAATGACCTATAGGATCTCGTTCTTGCGTAATTTTATCATCAGTCGGCTCCCGCCCGGCGAGTGAAAAAATGAGCGGATGTTTTTCGCTGTTGCCGGCCCGATCCCAGGCAGGGCGATCAACTCGGTCTCGTTGGCGGACATCAGATCATCCAGGGTTCGAAAATGCTCTCCGAGCCGGCCGGAGGTAACTTGCCCGACCCCGGGGATGCCGAGGGCCGCGACCAGCCGGGAAACGGGTGGATGGGTCGAAGCCTGAATGGCCGCGATGAGCTGTCGCGCCGATTTTTCGCCGAAGCCTGGAACACCGGCAATCTCTTCTTCTTCAAGGGCGAAGAATCCGGGCAGCTCATCGACCAGCTCCGCCTCCACCAGCATCCGGATGCGCCCCGGACCGAGGCCGGCAATATCCAGACCGTTCTTCGAAGTGAAATGGACCGCCCGGGCGATAAACCGCTCCCGGCAGTCGGGTGCATCGTCGAGGCAGGCATCGATCGCCGGAGCCGGCATTGCGGCAGGCGTCCAGGGCAAATCGGACTTGGCCCCGACAACTTCGACAACCTCGGGAATGACGTCCCCGGCCAAAGCGATCTCGACCTCACTCCCCGCCTCTATGCCCAGGCGGGCCAGTTCCCGAGAGTTATGCAGCGATACCCGGGTCACTCGGACACCGCCGAGTTCCACCGGTACAACCTCGGCAATCGGCGTTCGACGCCCGGTGCGTCCGACACTCCAGCGGATCTCGCGGACTTCGGTCCGGGCGGTGGCCGGCGGAAATTTCCAGGCCGCGGCCCAGGAGGGTGCCCTGCTCCCCTCCCCCATCCGCCGCCGCAGTGCCAGGTCGTCGAGCTTCACCACGATCCCGTCCATGGCGAAGGGTTGACTGTCGCGCTCCCTCAGGTATTCGAGGTAGACGGCTCGAATTGCGGCCAAATTTTCCACCACGCGGGTATGTTCGGGGGCCACGGGAAATCCCAGGTCAGCCAATCGGCCCAGCGCCTCCCGGTCAGTAGCGATCCCCACCTCCTCCCCCGGCCCCCCATTTACCAGGGCAAAGGGAAACAGGCGCAGGGCCGCGACAGCCTCCGGTTCAGGGGTCCGCGAACGCAGCGTGGCCACCGCCAGGTGCCGCGGAGTGGCATAATCATTGACCCAGCTGCCGCTGCCGGCCCGGGCCAGGACAGCCCGATCGGCGTATACTTCACCACGTACGATCACCCGCGCCGGAAAGTCGCCGGACAGCGTCCGGGGGACTCCATGGATTTGCCGAACCCGCTCGGTCACCTCTTCCCCGACATGGCCGTCGCCACGGGTCGCGGCCGAAACCAGCCTGCCCTGCTCATAAACCAGTTCCACTGGCAGGCCGTCAATCTTGGGTTGGACCAACAGAACGAACGGTCCTGACTCCGAGGCCGCTTTTTCGAGCAGCCCTGCCACTGCTTCTGGGCCCGTGGATGAATCAAGGCTGAGCATGGGGGATTCGTGGCGTACCGTCAGTGGTCGATCGGCCTCGGCTCCGCCGACCTTGCGGGTCGGCGAACCGGGGACTGCCAACGCGGGGAAACACTCTTCGAACCGTACCAAAGCGGCAAACAGCCGGTCATATTCGGCATCGCTGATAACCGGCTGCAGTTCCTGGTAGTAGAGGCGGTTGTGGTAGCGAATCTCTTCAGCCAGGCTTGCCATCCGCTGTGCGGCGGCCGCCCCGTCAAGCTTCGGGCAGTCGGCGGCGGACGTTTCACCCCAACCGAAAATCAGGGCAAGCAGGCCGAAAAGAGAAAGACAGAAGTTGCGGAACATGGATTCCTCACTGACGGCATATCAATCCGCCTTCGGGTTCTGGCAGCGACCGGCGCGAGCCGGATCCAGGGTCCTGGCACCTCTCCCCGCTCACGCCGACCCGGTAGCGATGTCCGCCCCGGCAGTCCGGACCTTGGCATGGTCGCGGGCGACGAGCATGTAGATCGATGGGATGACGAAAAGGGTGAACAGGGTGCCGATGGCCATGCCGCCGACCAGGACCAGCCCGATGGAGTTACGGGCGGCGGCGCCGGCGCCGGTGACCAGAACCAGAGGGAAGTGGCCGGCGATGGTCGCCGCGCTGGTCATCAGGACCGGCCGCAGCCGGGTCATGGCCGCCTCGCGCACGGCCTCCAGCTTGGAATGCCCGCCCTCCTGCAGCTTGTTGGCGAACTCGACNNGATGCCGTTTTTGGCCACCAGCCCGACCAGGGTCACCAGGCCGACCTGGGAGTAGATATTGAGGGTGGTGGTCCAGCCCTGGGTCCAGAAGGGAATATTCGGGTCGGGCATTTTCAGAAAGGTGAACACCAGGGCGCCGAACATCGCCAGCGGCACCGACCCGGCAAGGATCACGAAAGGATCGCGAAAGCTGTTGAACTGGGCGGCCAGGACCAGGAAGATCAGGATGATGGCCAGTGCGAAGGCGGGCAGGAACTTGTTGCCTTCGGTACGCAGCTGGCGTGATTCGCCCGTATAGTCGAGCACATAGCCGTCGGGGAGGATCTGCGCCGCTTCATTTTCCAGGTAGCCGAGGGCCTCATCGAGGGGCCGGACCGCTACTCCGCTTATTTTCACCGCATTGAGCTGCTGAAACCGGTTCAGCGAGCGGGGCACCGTACTGTTGCGAACCGTCGCGACGGTGCTCAGCGGGACCAGTTGGCCACCGGGCCCGGTGATGTAAACATTCTTCAGCTGTCCGGGATTGAGCCGGTTGACCCGTTGAATCTGCGGGATGACCTTGTAGCTGCGTCCGGAAATATCGAAGCGGTTGACGAAATCACCGCCGACCATCCCCCCGATATCGGCACCGACCTGTTCGAGATTGAGACCGAGGTCCGCGACCTTTTCGCGGTCGATGACGAACTCCGACTGGGGCTGGTCGATCTTCACGTCGATGAGCGGCGGAAAGGCGAACATCCCGCTCTGCAGGGCCTTGAACTGGATCTGCCGGGCGAAATCCAGAATCGTCTCCGGTTCGGCCGTCGAAGCGAGAACAAACTCCACCGGGAACTGTCCGCCCCCGGGAAGTGCCGGCGGGGTTACCGGAAACATCTGGATGCCCGGAATGCCATGCAGTTTTTGC
>NPIE01005216.1_pt1 | contig 10296 bp, 10 predicted proteins | sample 8637661 | NCBI WGS metagenome assembly NPIE01 (sample SAMN07420842, study PRJNA396082) | bioreactor metagenome | isolation source: sample BA12 brine-fed electro-methanogenic bioreactor BA | place: Japan: Kochi | collected 2016-12-09 | reverse complement strand
CCTCCGGCTGCTGCGCCGCGGCCTGACCGGCCGTGCTCCGAGGCCCGCAGACAGGCCATCCATGGCCTGACGAGAAGCGTTCGGGGGTGATTCCCCGTCCAGCCGGGCCTTTACGGTGCAGCTTCCGGCAGGACCGGCCAGCCGGAAGACGGTTTCCTGCTAAACAGGTTGTTGATTTTATTGATGCAAGTGAGACAAAAGCGCTTGTCGGCAGGTCCGGGTCAGTGGTAGGATGTGTGCATTGGCACATTAATAACAAAGGAGGCCTGTCGTGGAGAAGATACTGATCGTTGGTTGTAAAATACCATGGATGACGTTTGCATCGGTTGTTCCCGTTGTCTGGTGGCCTTCAACCGCCGCCAGGGGGTCTTTGAGATTTACGAGGGTGAGGAAGCGGAGATTGTCGGCATGGTCGGGTGCGGGGGATGTCCGGCCCCGGCCATCGTGACGCGGTTGATGCAGGTGAAGTTGTGGAACGACCCGATGAAAGAAAAGCCGACGGTCATCCACATCGCTCCCTGTATCGCCGAGCAGTGCCCGTACAAGGAAGAGATCATGAAGAAAATCAAGGCAAAGGCGGGAGTCCGGGTGATTGAGGGAACTCACCCGTACGTACCCGCAGACATCTTTGCCTGACGCCGTCCGGGTGCAGGTAGCCGGTTGCCGCACCGGCCACCTACCAGTTCGTTTCGAGCAGCGCGAAGTAGCTCTGTGGCCTGACGCAGGCCGGGCATTTGCCGGGAGCTTCCCGGCCACGGTGCAGATAACCGCAACCGAGGCATTTCCAGACCTGGTCTTCACTGCGGGCAAAAACCCGGCCATCGGAGATATTGTCGGCCAAGCCGCGAAACAGCTCTTCGTGGTGCCGTTCGGCAACGCTGATCGCATCGAACGTATCCGCCGCCCGTGCCAGCCCTTCGTCATGGGCGATTCGGGCAAACTCCCGGTACATTTCTTCATGAACGAAGCGCTCTAGTTCGGCGGCGGAGAGCAGATTGGCACGGGTATCTTCGATGACGCCGGCCGGAAATCGCCAGGTGATTTCCAACTCCCCGCCGTTGAAGAACTTGAAGAAACGCAATGCGTGCTCGTATTCCTGAGCGGCTGTTTCATCAAAAATGCGGGCGACCTGAATATAACCATCTTCTTCGGCCCGTCGGGCAAAGAAATTGTAACGGGTGCGCGCCTGAGCCTCTGCCGAGTAGGAAATCAGCAGGTTGCGGGAGGTCCGGCTTTCTCTGAAGGAACCCATCGAAGGCCGGCCTATTCCTCGATTTCGATGGCGTCGGCGCCGCATTCGCGAGCCGCCTGCCGAACGATATCCTCGAGATGCGCCGGAATCACATCGTACTTGACGACCGACAACAATTTGTCTTCATCATAGGCAAATACTTCAGGGCACAGTTTGTTGCAGTTGCGATCGCCCATGCACTGGCTGGTAATCGTTGCTTTCATGCCGATCTCCCTGTTGCGGCGGCCGATGCCGCCGATGATGGTGATACTGCTGATTGAAGTCAGGACTGTCTTGTGTTTTATCGAAGGAAGTTCGATCAGTCAATGAGAACTTTTCTCCGAGAGGTTTGCCATCACAGGGCTAGCGTCGTCTGTGTTGCTGTTTGAGACAATGACCTTGTCAACAGACAGAGTGCCTCCGCCGCCGGTAGAATATCGGCAGGTCGGTGATTCGGTAACCGTAATGTCAGCGCCGGGGTGAGATCTGGTAGCGTTTCATCCGGTTCCACACGTTCACCCGGGAGATGCCGAGTAGCCGGGCGGCCTGGGATTGGTTACCGTTGCACGTGTCGAGCGCTTCGAGCAGCTCCTGCCGTTCGATTTCCTGCAGATTGAAAGCGGTCCGCTTGGCGGGGGACGGCTGTATCCTCTGGCCGGTAATGGTTTCCGGAAGGTGATTGGGGTGGATGAGCGAATTGTGACAGGTAACAAAGGCATACTCCAGCGCACCGCGCAATTCCCGGACATCGCCGGGCCAGCTGTGATGCATCAGGATTTCCATGGTGTCTTCGCGAATGCCGTTGATTTCCTTGTCGGTTTTCAAACGCAGTTTGGTGACGAACGATTCGGCGAGCAGCGGGATGTCTTCGACCCGTTCCCGGAGCGGCGGCAGGAAGATCGGAATGACGTTGATCCGGAAGTAGAAGTCCTGACGGAATAAGCCCTTGCCGACCAGTGCCGGCAGATCCTGGTTGGTGGCGGAAATGATGCGCACGTCGCTGGCGATCGGCGTGCTTGAGCCGATCCGCTCGAAGGTTTTCTCTTCGAGGACGCGGAGCAGTTTGATCTGCGTCGGCAGCGGCAGGTCGCCGATCTCGTCGAGAAACAGATCACCCTGATCGGCTTTCTCGAAACGGCCGAGCCGATCTTTGTAGGCGCCGGTATAGGCCCCGCGGACGTGGCCAAACAACTCGCTTTCAAGCAGTGATTCAGTGAGGCTGGCGCAATTGACTTTGACAAACGGCTTGTCCCGGCGACCGCCGATCTCATGGATGGCGCGGCTGACCAGTTCCTTGCCGGTACCGCTTTCTCCGTAGATGATGACCGGCGCGTCGGAATGGGCGGCATTATCGATCATGTCGTAGACCCGGTGCATGGCTGCCGAAGAACCGACGATGCCGTGGAACTGGTTCTCGCTGGACAGCTGTTTGCGAAACGCCTCGAGTTGGTGCTCCTTTTCAATGATTTCGGTCAGATCGGTGATAGTTGCCACCGTGCCGATGGTATGGTTCGAGCCATCGCGCAACAGTGCGGTATTTTTCAGGGCGTGGATCAGGGAGCCGTTCTTGTGGTGGATTCGGCACTGGTGCTGGGTTGCTTCGTGCTGCGGTGCCAGGCAGATGTCGGTGGCTTCCTGCTCCTGCTCTTCCTGGCGGCAGGTGTCGCAGTCCAGGATACGGCAGGAATTACCGATCAGCTCCTCACGGCTATAGCCGGTGATTTCCTCGAAAGCCCGGTTGACTGAAACGATGGCCCCGCCGGTATTGATAATCATGATTTCGTCGCGAATGGTGTTGACCATCGTTTTCCAGAATCCTTCCAGCTCTCGCCCGATCAAGGCCGCAGCCGCATGAGGCAGCGACGGCGACTATCTGAGCCGATTATACAAGGAGAGTGAATTACCATGATTACGGCGGAACGAAAACCTTTGGAAGAGATTATCGATTACGTCAAACCCTTCAAGCGCATCTTGCTGCTCGGTTGTAACGAGTGTGTCACGGTTTGTGCTGCCGGGGGAAGAAAAGAGGTCGGTCTGCTGGCCTCTGGCCTGCAGATGGCCATGCTCAAGACCGGATCGAGCATCGAAATCCGCGAGCATACCCTGGAACGCCAGTGTGATCCGGAATATGTCGAGGAACTGGTGCCGATGATCGACGGCGCCGATGCCATACTGTCCATGGCCTGCGGCTGTGGAGTGCAGCAATTGGCCATGCGTTTCAGGGAAAAACCGGTTTTTCCGGCGGTCAACACGAAGTTCATGGGCGGCTCGCAGCGTCAGGGCGTCTGGGACGAGCGCTGTCAGGGCTGCGGCGACTGCCTGCTTGGCATCACCGGCGGCATTTGTCCGATTGCCCGTTGCGCCAAGCAGTTGATGAACGGGCCGTGCGGTGGGTCGTGCGACGGGAAGTGTGAAATCGGCGAAGATGTCGAATGCGCCTGGCATTTGATCTGGGAGCGCCTCAAGGCGCTCGGCCTGCAGGATCGTTATCTCGAGATCATGCCGGCCAAGGACTGGCGCCCGGCGGGTGGTGCCGGGCCACGCAAGATTATCAGGGAGGATTTGGCAGAATGAAAACCGACAGCTATTTGGAAAAAGTACTGGCCGCAGGCCACCTGGCCGTCACTTCGGAATGCGGTCCTCCTCGCGGTGCCACGGCCGCTTCGGTGCAGGACAAGGCAAAATATCTCGATGGCGTGGTCGATGCGGTTAACATCACCGACAACCAGACCGCCATGGTGCGCATGTCCAGTTTCGCCGGTTCGGTGCTGGTCCGGCAGCAGGGCATGCACCCGCTGTTGCAGATGGTCACTCGGGACCGCAACCGGTTGGCCATGCAGGCTGACATCCTCGGCGCCTATGCGCTCGGCATCAATACCATGCTCTGCCTGTCCGGTGATCATACATAGTTCGGTGATCACCCGATGGCGATGAACGTCCACGACATCGACTCCATCCAGCTTATCCAGATGGTTAAAACGATGCGGGATGAAGGGAAGTTTCAGGGCGGCGCCGAGATCAAGGGGGCTGCTCCGAAGATGTTCATCGGTGCGGCCGCCAACCCGTTTGCCGATCCATTTGAGTTGAGGGTGATGCGGTTGGCCAAGAAGGTTGCCGCCGGTGCCGATTTCATCCAGACCCAGTGCATTTTCAATATCGAGAAGTTCGAGCGGTGGATGGAGGGAGTGCGCAAGATGGGGTTGCACAAGAAGTGTTACATCCTGGCCGGGGTGACGCCGATGAAGTCGGTCGGGGCGGCGCGCTACATGAAGAACAGGGTGCCCGGCATGGATGTGCCGACGGAACTGGTCGAACGGATGGGTTCCGTCGAGAAGGAAAAGCAACCGGAAGAGGGAATTGCCATCTGCGTGGAAACAATCGAACGCCTGAAGCAGGTGGAAGGTGTTGCCGGTTTCCATATCATGGCCATCGACTGGGAAGAAAAAGTGGAAGAGATCGTTAAGAAAGCCGGGCTTTACCCGAGACCGCAAGTCCAGTAAAGCATCAAGGCCGATAATTATCAGAAGAGGAGCAGTCATGAGCGATAAGAAACTCATCCTGGTTGTCGATGACGACATCGATCTGGTCGAGGCCCTGGCCATGAAGCTGGAAAGCCTCAACTACGCGGTGGCCAAGGCCTATGACGGAGTTGAAGGATTTGACAAGATCAAGACCCGGCGGCCGGACCTGGTCATTCTTGACGTGATGATGCCGCGCAAAGACGGTTATCAGCTCTGCGACGAGTTGAAAAAATCCGATGACTACAAGGATATTCCGGTCATTTTGCTGACCGTGGTGACCGATGCCATCAGTTCTACCAACTATACCCATATGGGCGGCAAGACGACGCTGGCGGACGATTTTGTCTCCAAACCGATCGACTTGGACAAATTGATGGAAATCGTCGAAGACAACCTGCGCTAATCTCTCTCCGGCCCCCGGCACAACCGTGGGGCCGGATCTCTTTCCGGGACAGTCCGCAGATCGTTGGAGAACGGCCATCGAAACAACAGAGAAGTTTAGGATCGGCGGGTTGAAGTTCAGCGACGAGCAGGCGCTGGTCCGTCTGCCGGAACAATTGAGCACAGTTGCGGCGGCGCCGGTGGTGTTGTCGGCACTGCTGCAGCAGAAGATCAACTTGTCGTTTTTCTGCGCGGATCACCACGCCCCGTCGCACGTCGGATTCTGCCTGGCCCGTGAGGATTTGCCCCGGTGCCGGGCGGTGCTCGAAACCTTGCTTCCCGTCGGTGGACAGCAGCCCGATATCGCTGATTCGGTCGGCACCCTGATCATCTTTCCCCATCAAGGCAAACTGGCGGTGCTCGGCCGATTGCTCGGTGTTTTCGGTCGATGTCGGTTACCGTTGCTTTCTCTCTGTTCTTCGTTATCCGGATTGGCGGTCAACACCGATTTTTCGTTGTTGGAGTCGGCCGCCGCGGCAGTTCAGGAAGGATTTGTGCTGCCGGACAATCATGCGCCGTTTCGGCCGGTATCGGAGGAGTGTCCAAACGACGGTTCGTTGCCAATGTCGTTGACGAGCCCGGTGGAGACAGTGGCATCCTATTGGGAGCCGATGATCAGAATCTACGGGATAACCAGAGTCGCCGGGCTGAGCGCAACCAGCGTGGACTTCTCCGAAACGGAACTGGAACCTCTGGGCGAGGCACTGCAGGCTGTGGCGAGCGGTCAGGGGCGGTTCGACATGGTCATCATACAGCGCTTAGCCAACCGCCGTTTCCGCCTGGTGCTCTTTGACCGCGATGGGGTGTCGGGTTCGGTCCTGCCGCTGTCGGCGAGGACCGATCGCGGCAGCTGTGAACTGCTCACCCTGCACGGCCCACATTTTCAGGATCGCTATGGCGTTGCCCACGCGGCCGTTAGCTCGCTGCACAACCATGGGGTTCTTGTGCGGGCGGTCGGTTGTACCGGTTCCAGCATTTATCTGGTCGTCCCGGCGCAGACCGGTGATATGGCGGCCCGAGCGTTGACGGACATCTTTATCGTGCCGAAGGTATGAACAGACGAGGTGGCCGTTGTGCCGGCCGAACTGAAGGGGAGCTTGAAAGCAGAGCGGGACGCAGGTTTGTCCGTAAATGACCGAGCGGTGCAGCCATGACTATCCATCCTGAAGAAATGCGCTGGCGACTCCGGGTCATGACTCGCTGTCGTTTCCGACCCGCGTGCTGCGGCCCGACGGCACCATCGTCGCCGTCAACGATGTCTTTTTGCAGGTCAATCGGGACCTGGCCGAGAATATCGTCGGCAGGACCTGTATCGAGGCCAATCGTCGCCACTTCCCCAACCAGACCTTTCCCTGCATGAACAACCGGGAGTGCCCGCTGTGCCGTGCCGTGGACAGCAAGGCCGGTCAGTCGGTGCTGCTCCACACCGTTGACGAGCATGGTGAGGAGCGCTGGGAAGACCGGGTCTTTTCGCCGATTCTTGATGATGATGGCCGGGTCGGCTACGTGATCGAGAGCATCCGCGATGTGACCAGCGTCAAGCGCTTGGAAAAACTCTACAGCGATATGCGGGAGTTGATCGACAAGGTGGTGCAGAACTCGGTCAGCGGGATCATCGCCGCCAATCGTTCGGGCGATATCATCCTGGCCAATAAAGCGGCTGAGGAATTATTTGGTTATACCTCCGATGAGGTCGGCGAAGTCTCCATCGAAGATTTCTATCCCGCAGGGGTGGCCCGGGAGATCATGCGGAAACTGCGCGACGAGCGACTTGGGGGCCGGGGTAAGCTGCCCATTACCCGGGTCGATATCGTCAACAAGGCTGGTACGCGAATCCCGGTGGAAATGACAGCGGCCATTATCTACGAAAATGGTGAGGAGGTCGCTTCCGCAGGGATCTTCAACGATCTTCGAGAGAAACTGGCGGTGGAGAGGAAACTGCAAGAGGCCCAGGCCAAGATCGGTCAGACCGAGAAAATGGCATCCCTTGGCCGACTCGCCGCCGGTGTTGCCCACGAGATAAACAACCCGTTGCCCAGCATCCTTCTTTACGGTTCGATGATGCGGGAAAAGCTGGAGAAGGATCATCCGCTCAGTCAAAATATCGACTACATCCTCGAGGATGCCGATCGCTGCCGGGAGATCGTCAAGAACCTGCTCGCCTACAGCCGGCAATCGAGCGCCTCGAAAGAAGTCTTCGCTTTCAACAGCCTGGTCACCGACAGCCTGCGACTGATTCACGATCAGCGGTTGTTCATGAACGTCGAGGTAGTTAAGGTGCTGACCGACGACGAATTGCTTGTGCGGGCCGACAAGAACCAGATTTGTCAGGTGGTTATCAACCTGATTATGAACGCCGTCGACGCGATGGAAGAAAAAGGGGTGCTAACCCTGGCAACCGCCAAGGACGAGGGCACCGGAACGGCGATATTGACCGTCACCGATACCGGCGGCGGCATTCCGCAGGAGAACCTGTCCAAGATTTTCGACCCGTTTTTCACCACCAAAGATCTGGGCAAGGGAACCGGCCTCGGGCTGAGCATGGCCTACGGGGTCATGGAAGAGAACCAGGGGGTCATCTACGTCAAAGAGACCGGCCTCGACGGCACCAGTTTTGCCCTGGAACTGCCGTATGTCTCCGTATCCAGCAATGAGATTTGCGAATCGATCGGCTAATCTCCCCATCAAGAGGAGCAGTTCATGAAAGAAACAGTACCGGTAGTCGAAGAGCCCGGACGTTCGAAGATTCTCGTTGTGGACGATGAGCCCCGCATCCGTGACGCCTGCCGGATGGTACTCAGCGAAGAGGGATTTGAGGTCGCCCTGGCCGCCGACGGCAACGAGGGGGTGCAGATGATTCGCGAGGAGCACTTCGACGTGATCCTGGTCGATCTGATGATGCCGGTGCTTTCCGGCTTCGAGGTGCTGTCCTACGTGCGGGAATCCCATCCCGATACGGTGGTCATCGTCATTACCGGCTATGCGACGCTGGAGCATTCGATCAACGCGATGAAGCGCGGCGCCTTTGATTTTATCCCGAAACCGTTCACCCCCGATCCGCTCCGACTTCGTGTCGATGGTCTGCCATGAAGTACGCAGCCCGATGAATTCGATGATGATGCAGCTCAAGGTGGTTCTCGACGGTCTGGCCGGCGAGCTCAGTACCAAGCAGCGCGAGATCCTGGAGCGTGTTTTCGAGAAAATGAACGGTTTGACAACAATGGTCTCGGAGTTGCTCGACCTGTCGCGGCTCGAGTCCAGGTTGATTGCCAGTGAAAAATCAGCGGTGAACATGGCTGAGCTGTTTCGCGAGCAAGTCGCTTTCCACGAGGCCAACGGTGCCAGAAAAGAGATCACCCTGACGCTCGACGTCCCTGAGTCGCTGCCGCCGGTGCTGGCCAACCAGCGGAGTATGGAAGAGGTGGTCACCAACCTGATCACCAATGCCATCAAGTATTCTCCGGAAGGCAGTACGGTGAAGCTTGTCGCCCGAATCGAAAACGAGTACCTGCAGTTTTCGGTTCAGGACAACGGCTACGGCATTCCCGAAGAGGACCTGAAGCGGATTTTCGATCGTTTCTACCGGGTCAACGACGAGAACACCAGGGCCATCGTCGGCACCGGGCTCGGCCTGGCCATCGTCAAGAGCATTGTCGATGCCCATCAGGGCAGCATCAAGGTCACCAGTATGCCGGGTAACGGCAGTACGTTTACCGTTCTTCTACCGCTGGCCGATATCTGAGTCGACCGTCTTCTTCCTCTTTGACGCAGGGTGTGCCTTCGGGAGGCCGGCGGCAAGTTTTCCCTCTGACCCGGGGAAACTGCTTGCCGTTTGCTGCCGACCCAGCTAGCCCGTCAGTGTTTGGCAGAAGGGAAAATAACGTGGCGCTGCCGGGAAGAGCAGGCAAAGTTCGCAGAGTATGGTATAAGAACGCCTGCCGCAGCTGTGGCGATTGCGTCGTGCTGCGGGCCCGGGAAACTGGAATGACGGATGGCACCGGCCGATAGGCAAGCCGTGTGAGTGATTATCGATGAGGCGTATATGAAAGTTGGCATAATGGGCTTGCCGCAGACCGGCAAGAAGACATTGTTTCAGGTCCTGACCGGCAGCAGCCTTCCGGAACAGGCTGGGACAGCAAAGGCGATTCCGGGGACTGCCGAGATTCACGATGACCGGTTCGACCGGCTCGTCGAACTCTACGGTCCGAAAAAAGAGGCTCGGGCCAGGATCGATCTGGTGCTGCTGCCGAAGATGGAGCAGGAATCTATCGCCCGCGGTGATATTTTCCGCGATATCAGCGATGTCGATGCCCTCTGTCACGTGGTACGGGCCTTTGGCGACGAGTCCATCTATCACGCGTCCGGTTCGGTCGATCCCCTTCGTGACGTAGAGATGGTCAATGCGGAACTGCTGATGCACGACCAGATATTCGTCGAAAAGCGTATCGAACGACTGGAGACGAGTATCAAGAAAATCAAGGACGAGCGGCAGCTCAAGGAACTGGAGCTAATGCAGCGTATCCAGGGCCACCTTGAAGCGGAAAAATCGTTGCGCCTGCTGTCGTTCTCCGATGATGAGGATCTGTTGATCCGCAGTTACCCGCTGATTACCCGCAAGGAGCTGATTCTTGTTTTCAATGTCGATGAAGACGGCCTTGGCGATCACTCCCTGCTCGATCAGGTCGCTGAGCGGTGCTTGCAGGATAAAATGGAGGCGATGATCGTTTCGGCCAAAGTCGAGGCGGAGATTGTACTGCTCGACAGCGAGGAGGAGCGGCGCGAGTTTCTCGATGATCTCGGCATCTCTGAATCGGCGCTGGAAATGCTGACCAAACTCTGTCTGCAGGCGCTCGGCCGCATCTCCTTTTTCACCGTCGGGAAGGATGAAGTCAGGCAATGGCTGGTCCGGGTAGGAGCTTCGGCGCCGGTTGCCGCCGGGGTCATCCATTCCGATCTGCAGAAGGGATTCATTCGCGCCGAGGTGATGAAGTATGATGAGTTGATGGCCTGTGGCAGCGAGGCCGAGTTGAAAAAAGCGGGCAAGATGTACGTGCAGGGCAAGGATTACGTTGTTGTCGACGGCGATATTCTCAATATTCGTTT
>NPIE01004107.1_pt1 | contig 10297 bp, 11 predicted proteins | sample 8637661 | NCBI WGS metagenome assembly NPIE01 (sample SAMN07420842, study PRJNA396082) | bioreactor metagenome | isolation source: sample BA12 brine-fed electro-methanogenic bioreactor BA | place: Japan: Kochi | collected 2016-12-09 | reverse complement strand
CGCAGCGCAGCAGCCGGAGGCAGAGCCGGCCAGCCCGTACCGTGCATGGACCGGTGGTATTCATTGTTCAAGGGATTTGCGTGGGGGACAGGTTGAAACCTGTCCCCCTGTTAGGTAAGACTTGTCCCGCCGCCAGGTGAGACCTACCTGCTATTGGGAAGGTTATGAACCGCCGTGCATGCGGGAGATATCTCCGACCGCCAGGATCAGCGTACCGATGCCGGTGAGCAGGTTGAGCCGGTTGATCCGTACCGCCTCGTCCTCGGCCATGACCATTACGTCGTCGAAAAAGCGATCGACGGGTTCTTTGAGGGCCAGCATCTCTTCGAGAAAACCGCTGTAGTCGTGACGCGGCAAGCGTTGCTCGCCGGCGGCATGCAAGCGCTGATAGACGGTGTACAACTCCTGTTCCGCCGGTTCGGTCAGCAGCGAGCGGTCAACTTCCGTCTCCTGGTGATCTTTGATGATATTTCTAATCCGTTTGAACGAGCCGGCCAAAACCTCAAACGATTCCTGTCGCTTGATTGCAATCAATGCTTCAATTCGCTGCAAACAATCCTTAACATCGTCAAATGCGACCGAACTGGCCGCGTCTACGGCTCTGGCATCCAGTCCCCTGGCAGCACAGTCGTTGACGAAGCGGCCTTTGATAAAGGTCATGATCTGCTCTACCGTTGCCGCCCCGCCGGCCACCCTGTCGCCATAGAGCGCCAGTGCCTTGTAGAGCAGATCGGATAACGACAGTCCATAGCTATAGTGTTCAATGATATGGAGTACGGCCAGCGCCAGGCGACGCAAACCGAATGGGTCGGTGGTGCCGGTCGGGGTCTGCCCGATACCGAAACAGCCGGCAATGGTATCGATCCGATCGGCCAATCCGACCAGGGCGCCGGTCGCCGTAGTCGGCAAGGGTGAGCCGGCCCGCAGCGGCAGATAGTGTTCGGCAATGGCCACAGCAACGCTGTCGGCCTCTCCGTCATGGGCGGCGTAGGCGCTGCCCATCACCCCCTGCAATGACGGAAACTCTCCAACCATGTATGAGGTCAGATCGGCCTTGCAGAGCAGCGCGGCTCGGCATGCATCCTCGGCAACGGTCGGCTCGAGCATATCGGCAAGCAACCGGGTCAGCTTGACGACGCGATCGACCTTGTCGCGCATCGAGCCGAGCCGCGCCTGAAAGATGATGCCGGACAGCGCCTCGAGCCGTTCGGCCAACCTGATCTTTTTGTCCGACTCGAAGAAGAAGAAGGCGTCCTCCAGCCGTGCCCGCAAAACCCGCTCATGCCCGGTCCTGGTCACCTCGATCTGTCGTACCCGGGTGTTGTTTACCGCCACGAAGCCGGGTAGCAGCGAACCCTCGCGGTCAATCACCGGAAAATATTTCTGGTGTTCACGCATCGAGGTGATCAGCACCTCGGCAGGAATCTGTAGAAATTTCTCGGCAAAACGACCGCAGACCCCGAACGGGTATTCAACCAGATTGGTCACCGTATCGAGCAGCCCCTGGTCGACAGCCACCTCGGCGCCATCACCAAAGCCGGCACCGGCCACGGCAGCCTTGATTTCATCGAGTACCCGCTGGCGGCGCCGCTCGACATCGGCAATAACGAAACGTTCTTCCAGGGCACGTTCATAGTCGGCCGCCGTTGCGACAGTAAAAGCGTCAGGGGCGAGAAAGCGGTGACCACGACTCAGATTTGAACTGACGATCCCCTCGTGCTCGAACACGACCGTATCATCGCCGAATCTGGCGAGCAGCCACTGGATCGGGCGAGCGAAGCTGAGTTGGTTACTACCCCATTTCATGGACTTGGCAAAAGACAGCTCGGCCAGGATCTCCTTGAGCAGTTCCGGCAGCACCGTTTCCGTCGCGACGCCTGCAACCTGGCGAACCAGTTGCAGATACTCGCCTTTCGGGGTAGCTACCAGACTGAGATAATCGACCGTTACCCCTTTTGAGCGGGCAAAACCCTCGGCGGCCCGGGTCGGTTTTCCCTGGTCGTCAAACGCTGCCTGTTTCGACGGGCCGAGCAGCTCTTCCCGGCTGTCCTCCTGGCGCTCGGCAAGCTGCTCGACAACCAGGGCGAGCCGGCGTGGGGTGCCATAGGTGCGCAGACCGGCGAAGACGAGCTTGAGTTTTTCCGCCTTCGTGCGAAACAACGAGGCAAGCTGTTCCATGGCCGGAACAAGAAAACCGGCCGGCAGTTCCTCGGTACCAATCTCAAATAGTAAATCCTTCATGGTGGCCTTCTGCAAAATGTGATCGCATTATACCGCCGGATTCGGCGGTAAATCGGGGCCGCTCGTCAATGCAAATAACGAATACCCCTGTGACAGGTTTTCAACGGTAACTTCGTACCAACGTAACTCCTTGAGGGCAGCCAATCGCCGGTCGAGCCGGTCGAGCAGGGTTTCCATCAGCTGGCTCGGATCTTCACCACTCTTCCGGCGCTCAGTCATTTCCGCTTTAATGGTCGCCTCGATGATATCGATCAGGTCTTCCAGCCACATAAAGCGCTTGAAACGCACACTGACCAGCGCCGTACCCCAGAGCCCGCCGCGTTCGGCAGTTCCTTCATCGGCCGGTGGATAGGCAATGGGCACGGAAAGATCGATCCGCAGGTCGTCATCATCACCGAGAAAACAGCTCATGGTGCATTCATACCTGCTGATCCGCAACGAATCCTGATCATCACTGCGCCGCAAAAAAAATGGAAAAAACATCTCCATATGGGCAGCTTCCGCATCCAGCCGGCACTTCATTTCTTCAAGAATCTGCCGGAAATTCTTGATATCTATCTTACCGTGAAAGCAATTGAGGATTTCGATAAAACGGCTCATGTGCGTGCCCTTGAAGTGATGCGGCAGGTTCACGTACATGTTGATGGTGGCGATGGTCTTCTGCCTGCTCTGCGCCTTATCGAGGACCGTTATCGGGTAGGTGACGGTTTTGACACCGACTTTCTTGATATCGATACGTCGGTAATCCTGCTGACTCTGGATATCTTTCATGATCGACGCGGACCCGAGCGCGGCCGTCCGGCAACCGGGTCAGCCGACCAGCCGGCGAACGGCGGTCTTCAACTCGCTCATATCCGATGATTTGACCACGTATTCATCAGAGGCCCAGGCGCCCAAATCCTGTTTGTACTCGTTGTAGGCGCTGTTGATGATCACCGGAATGGCCGCGTTGAGCATCTTCATCTGCCGTAACACCTCGATGCCGTTGAGACCGGGCATCTGGATGTCAAGCACCACCAGGTCGGGCGGCGACTGTTTGAACTGCTCCAGGGCGCTCTCCCCGTTGAGCGCCTCGGCCACCTCGTACCCTTCTTCCTTGAATTCCTCCTGGTAGAGCAACTGGATCGACGCGTCATCGTCGACGATCAGTAGTTTTTTCATGATGACCTCCTTCAACTATCCAGAGATTCACGTAAGTACTGGGTTGCCTCTTCCGGTGGCATCGGATTGATGTAAAACCCCGAGCCCCACTCAAAACCGGCTATCGAGGTCAACTTCGGCACGATTTCAAAATGCCAGTGAAAATGCTCCAGCTCACCGGAGCGAAGCGGCTGGGTGTGCAGCACGAAATTGTACGGGACGTTCTGGATGCAACCGTCGAGCCGGCGCAGGCTTTCCGAGAGGATTCTGGCCAGCTTGAGCAGCTCCGTATCGTCTTCGTGGCAATAGCCGGAGGTGTGCCGTTTCGGCAGCACCCACATCTCAAACGGCGTCCTGGGTGCAAAGGGAGAGATGGTAATGAACGATTCATTCTGACAGACCACCCTGACGTCCTGCTCTATTTCCTGCCGGATGATATCGCAGAACAGACATCGATCCTTGTAGCGAAAATACGATTTCCCGCCATCAAGCTCATTGGTGATCATCCGCGGCAGGACCGGCAGCGCGATCAATTGGGAGTGTGAATGCTCAAGCGAGGCTCCGGCCGCCTTACCGTAGTTCTTGAAGATCATTACATAACGGAACCGTGAATCCTTCTGCAGATCGAGCAGACGATCGCGATAGACACGCAGTACCAGAGCAATATGCTCGACGGGCTGGCTCCACAACTGGTCGTTATGACCCGGCGATTCAATGATCACTTCGTGGGCGCCGATGCCGTTCATCCGGTCGTACAGCCCTTCCGCGGCCTTGCCGAGTTCACCCTCGATGATCAGCGCCGGATACTTGTTCGGGACCACCCGGACCTGCCAGTCCGACTGGTTGCTCCTGGATTGCCAGCCGCCGCGGTAGGCCAGCACCTCCGGTGGCGTAAAATCCTCGTTGCCGGGGCAGAGCGGGCAGAATCCGCCGAGCACCTGCGACTTTTCCACCAGAAAATCGGTCGGCCGTTTACGACGTTCCTTGGCAATGATAATCCATCGGCCGAGAACCGGATCTTTACGCAATTCCGGCATAGTGTCTTACTGACCCTGGGAGCGCTCCTTCTGCTCCTGAAGTGTTTTACAATCAATACACAGAGTGGTCACCGGCCGGGCCTCCAACCGTTTGACATTGATATCGCAACCGCATTCCTCGCAAATCCCGTACTCACCATCTTCGATACGGGCGAGCGCCTCGTCGATCTTGGTCAGCAGTCGACGCTCGCGATCCCTGATGCGCAGTTCGAAACTGCGATCGGATTCAATCGAGGCCCGGTCGTTGGGATCCGGCACGTTGGAGCTCTGATCGGTCATATCGGCCAGGGTCCGGTTCGCCTCTTCGAGGATTTCCTTGCGCTTGTCAGTGAGTTGCTTACGGAACTTCTCCAGTAACTCTTTCTCCATCCGATTCATCTCCTTCGTTTATCACACCCGGCTCTGCTCTGCCGGTTACCTTCGGTTATTCCCGCCTGAATGCGCCGCTCTTGCCGCCGGTCTTGCTGAGCAGTCGGATGGCCCCGATTTCCATGCTCTTATCGACTGCTTTACACATATCGTAGATGGTCAAGGCCGCCAACGATACCGCGGTCAGGGCCTCCATCTCGACGCCTGTTCTACCGCTGATCGTCACGCTCGCTTCAATGATAACCGCACAGCGCTCAGGGTCGAAAGAAAAATCAACGGTGACCGAATCGATCAGCAGCGGGTGGGTCAGCGGGATCAATTCGTCCACTTTCTTGGCCGCCATGATACCGGCCAGCCGCGCCACACCAAGGACATCTCCCTTGGCCATCGAGCCGCTACGCACCATCTCGAAGGCCTGCCGGCTCATAGTGATCTCACCTGCGGCGACCGCCGTCCGACTGGTCACCGATTTCGTGGAAATATCGACCATGATGGCGTTGCCGTCACTGTCGAAATGGGTCAGTTTCCCTTGGTCACTCACCTGTGATACTCCCGTTAATGATTCCTGCCCATCACTTCGTTCACCAGGCGTGAAAAGAACCCTTCGCCTTCATCTTTTTGCCCATGCTTCTCGCACAACTTATCGAATTCGCGAAGCACGTTCTTTTGCTCTTCACAGAGATTGGTGGGCGTCATCACCTGTAGCTCGACATACATATTACCACGGCCGTGGCCACGCAGGCTCTCAACACCCTGACCGCGCAGGGTGAAGACCGTACCGGACTGAGCGCCTTCGGGGATGGTAAGTTTTTTCTTACCGTAGATGGTTACCACCTCGGTCTTCGTGCCGAGGGCGGCATCGACCATGGCCACCGGCAGCCGGCAGTGGATATCATCTCCGTCCCTCCGGAAAAATTCGTGTGGCTCAACCTCGATGATCACGTAGAGATCGCCGGCCGGCCCGCCGCGTCGCCCGCCCTCGCCCTCGCCGCGCAACCGCATCCTGGCACCGGTATCAACACCGGCGGGGATTTTGATCGACACCTTCTTGGACTTTGCCACCAGACCGCTGCCGTGGCAATCCTCACAGGGATGCGTGATCAACGACCCTTCGCCGCGACACTGCGGGCAGGTGGAACTGACCTGGAAAAATCCCTGGGAGCGAATCACCTGGCCCCGTCCGTTGCACGACGGGCAGGTCTGCCGCTGATGCCCCGGCCGGCAGCCGGAACCATCGCAGGTCCAGCAGGTTTCACGCTTGGTGATATCGACTTCCCTGGTAGTACCGTGCACCGCGTCCATGAAGGAAATTCGGATGTCATAGCGCAGGTCGTTGCCGGGCACCGGGCCGTTGCGCCGCGCCTGGTTGCGTGCCGAGCCGAAACCGAACAGATCCCCGAAAATATCACTGAAGCTGGAAAAGACGTCCTCGAAGTTGCCGGGACCGCGATACCCGCTGTTCTGCAGTCCCTCGTGACCGTAGGCATCGTAGATCTGTCGCTTCTGCTCGTCGCTGAGCACCTCGTAGGCCTCGGCGCACTCCTTGAAAGCACTCTCCGCTTCCTGGTCTCCGGGGTTACGGTCCGGGTGATATTTCATCGCCAGCTTCCGGTATGCTTTCTTGATTTCGGAAGCGCCCGCCGTCGTGCTGACTCCAAGTATTTCGTAATAATCTCGTGGCATACCAAAAACAGGCTTACAGCTCAGCCTCTACTTCCTTATGGTGTTCCGGCAGTGCTTGCACGTTCAGGTCAGCCGACGGCAACTCATCGATATTTTCCGGAGTCACCAGACCGGCCGCGATCTCCCGCAGAGACATCACCACCTCTTTGTTCTTCCCTTCGACGAGGTACGGCTCTCCCTGACGATGCTGCTTGACCCGCTTGACTGCCAGGTGAATCAGACCGAACCGCTGACCGTCGCCAACTTGCTGCAGACAATCTTCTACTGTTATTCGTGCCATAAGTTCCTATTTTTCCTATTCTCAATGAAGGAGGCGCCACCGATTACAACGAGACCGGCGGTGCTGTTTTTTGTTCAAACGGATTTTTCAGCAACAGTGTTTCTTCTCGATCCGGGCCGACCGACACGATAACCGCTTCGACACCGGTAATATCCTCAATCCTCATGATATAATCTCGTGCCTCGACGGGCAGATCACCATAGGAACGAATCGCGTCAATTTCGCTCTGCCACCCCGGCATCTCCTCATAGACAGGTTCGACCTGGCAGGCCTGCCTGATATTGGCCGGCATAGCCTGCACGACCTGTTTGCCAAGCCGGTACGAAGTGGCGATTTTGAGAACCTGCTGGCCGCTGAGTACATCGAGCTTGGTCAGCGCCAGACCGGTCAGGCCGTTGAGGCGCACCGCATCACCGGCGACAACGCCGTCGAGCCAGCCGCAGCGGCGCTTCCTACCGGTGGTCGCTCCGAACTCCCCGCCTTTCTGCTGTAACTCCTCACCGACTCGGTCGTGCAGTTCGGTCGGAAACGGTCCTTCTCCGACACGGGTCGTGTAGGCCTTGAGGATGCCGATTACCGAATCGATGTGCGTCGGACCGAAGCCGGCACCGTTACAAGCATTGCCGGCTACCGTATTGGACGAGGTAACGAAGGGATAGGTGCCGTGATCGATATCGAGCTGGGTGCCCTGCGCGCCCTCAAAGAGAATGTTCCGCCCCTGTTTGCGCGCGGTATCGAGGGCAACGGAAACGTTGTCGAGATAGGGCGCCAGCTTCTCGCCAAACCCGAGCAAATCGGCCAGCACCGCATCAAATGATACCGGTTCGGCACCAAAGCGCTTGGTCAGCAGGAAGTTCTTTTCTTCGATATTGGCCTGCAATTTCTCCCGCAGCAACGTTTCATCGCGCAACTCACCGATCTTGATACCGGTCCTCGACGTCTTGTCGGCGTAACACGGCCCGATTCCGCGACCGGTGGTGCCGATCCGCTTGCTTTCCGAGCGCGCCGCCTCCTGGGCCTGGTCGAGCCGCTTGTGGTAATCGACGATCAGGTGGGCGTTCTCGCTGATCATCAACCGTTCCGGGGTCACCGGCAGTCCTTTGTCTTCCAGGCTTTTGATCTCGGCGAGCAGTATCTCCGGGTCGATGATCACCCCGTTGCCGATCATGCACATCTTGTCCTGATAGAGAATGCCGGACGGGATAATATGAAAGATATACTTCCGGCCGTTCACCACCAGGGTGTGGCCGGCATTGTTCCCTCCCTGAAACCGGACGATACAATCGGCATAGCGGGTCAACAGGTCAACAATTTTGCCTTTGCCTTCATCTCCCCACTGACTGCCGACCACGACAACACTGGACATCTGGTATCTCCTCGTCAAAAAAACATGCCGGTTCCCGCCGGACGACGGAAACCGCACGGATTGTCAGAAGTAAAACCTTGTAATTATAGTCAACCATGCAAACAAAGTCAATCTATCAAATTTATTCGCTTTTCCCATAAAAATCTGGGAGGTTAGGCAGAGCCCGTCACCCTTCCGACCGGTAGGCTCGGGCCAATTAGCAGTCGATTTCTGCCGGCCGTTCTGTTAGATTTCATCTAATGCCCGCAAAGACGCACGACTGGTCGTCGTCCCGGCGGGAAAGCAAAGGGGAGCTTGAGAAAGATCAATGGGTAGTGCCGACGGCACACCCGATACGGTAAACACGCATTATGTTCGGCATCGGCTTGCCAGAATTGATATTGATCATGGCGCTTGCGCTGATCGTCGTCGGCCCGGATAAACTCCCGGAGATGGCCCGCTCGATCGCCAAGGGCGTCATGGAGCTGAAAAAGACCGTCAACAACCTGAAGGAAGACCTGGCCAAAGACAATCCGCTCGACGAGGTCCGGCCGCAGCTCGAAGACGCGGCCAACTCGTTGAAGAAACAGCTCGGCGAGCCGGGCCCCGACGGCTGGACCGGGGTAGCCGGCGATTACGATATCGTCGATCCGCACGAACAGGCAATCAACGAACAGGCGAGTACCGAAGAGGTTGTCGTCTCCGATATCGGCGAGCAAGACGACGATATGGACGAACCGGCAAACGAGATAGTCGTTGAAGCGTCAGGAACGATGGACGACATACCGATTGAAGACGTTTCGAGCGAAGACAAAAACGACGTGCCGACTGAAAATGCCTCCGGCGAGCAGCCGGCGACCGGTGACGAAACGACCGCCGAAGATTCGACCGACAAGCAGTCGACTACCGATTCGCAGCGCGCCTGATCGATGTCCTCGCTCGAACGCAGCCTGGCCTTTTTCCGCCCCCATCACGACGAACTACGCAAGCGGCTGGTGCGCTGCTTCATCGCTGTTATTCTCTGCTCCGGCGTTGCCTATTTCTTTGCCGAAGAGATCGCCCAATTCTTTATCCGGCCACTGTTCGAGGCCAGTCCGATGGTCTACCAGATGGTCTACACCAACTTGCCGGAGGCGTTCATCGCCTATATCAAGCTGGCTGTCATGATCGGCCTGATCACCAGCTTCCCGTTTCTCCTGCACCAGAGCTGGTGCTTCATTGCCCCGGGGTTGCACGACAACGAAAAACGATTGGTCACCACCGTGGTCTTCTGGTCCACCCTGCTCTTCATCGGCGGTGCCGCTTTTGCCCTGTTCAGCGTGCTGCCGCGCCTGCTCGTCTATTTCATGAGCTATGCCCACCCCGGCCTGGAACCCCTGCCGAAACTGGGGCTCTACCTGACCTTTGTCGCCCGGCTGATAGTCGCCTTCGGCCTGGCCTTTCAGATCCCCTTTCTGATGGTCATGACCGGCAAGGCCGGTATCGTCAAACCCGGTTACTTCCGTAAAAAACGTCTCTATTTCTACGCCGCCATCGTCGTCGTCGCCTTCCTGCTCAGTGCCGGCGATCTCATGGCCACCGTGCTCCTCTGCTTCCCGCTGTTCGGCCTCTACGAAGCCGGCGTGCTACTCACCGCACTGTTCGGCAAGAAGCGGGCGGCTACCGATGATACTTCGACACCCGACGACACCAACCAGGAAAAACCGGACTGACCGCACCGGCCGGCGCACGCGAAGACCTCACCCTACCTTCCTTCGGCTTATACTTATAATCCTGTTATCACAACAGTATCAGGGGCTACATTCAGGGGATCACGTCCATGTCGGGCGTACACAAGTGCAGGCAAGGGACGCTCCTGACGTCGCGCCCCTGCTGCAGGTGTTCAGCATCACGTCTTGACAGGTTTAACAAGCTGCTTTAGACTAGTCGTAAACCAGTCTGATTTATAAAAATCGGCGGGACAGGTTTTAACCTGTCCCCCGCTAACTTTCACTAACCGGATCTTCCGATCACGGCGCTGATTTTCATCGTTCGTTGTGACGTCCCGTCATGGGGGTTATATGAAAATCAGTTCCCCGGGTCGGCCGGTTCTGCCGGAGGCTGCATCGCGAAGGCCCGGCCGGCCGGAGAATCTGGTCCGAAGGGTTGCGGTCAGGATGGCCGCAACCGGAGGTATGGTCGACCAGCCCGTTCTCTACGCCA
>NPIE01003642.1_pt1 | contig 10297 bp, 9 predicted proteins | sample 8637661 | NCBI WGS metagenome assembly NPIE01 (sample SAMN07420842, study PRJNA396082) | bioreactor metagenome | isolation source: sample BA12 brine-fed electro-methanogenic bioreactor BA | place: Japan: Kochi | collected 2016-12-09 | reverse complement strand
CGTTCATTTGCGGTTTCAATCAAAAAGGGCTTCGATGGAGGCTGCTTTGTCTGGCCGCGTCTAGCGCCTGATCAAGCACCGCATTTCCGGCGTACCTGAACCAACTCCGCAATCAGATATTCAATTAATTCATGAATAAACCCGAAATTATCGCATATTCAATCGAATGAGTCGAACTTATACTGGGCGCCTCAAATTGGAGAGGCATTTGCGATGATCCAGCACGTCCTGCATGTCACATCGAGCATTTTCGGCGACCACGGGCAATCGAGCCAGCTCGGCAGCCTGCTGGTCGAGACCCTGCGCGAGCACCGGCCCGGCATCGAGGTCACCCGCCGCCGGCTTGCCGCCGATACGATTCCGCACCTCGATGCCGAGACCTTTGCCGCATTCGGCACCGAAGCCGCACGGCGCAGCCCGCAGCAACAGCGGCAGGTCGAGCTGTCAGACGCCTTGATCGCGGAGCTTCAGTCGGCCGATCTGCTGGTACTGGGCCTGCCGATGTACAACTTCGCCGTGCCTTCCACGGTCAAGGCCTGGTTCGACCACCTCGGCCGCGCCGGCATCACCTTCCGCTATACCGCGAACGGTCCGGAGGGGCTGCTGCAGGGCAAGCGCGCGGTGGTCATCGCGAGCCGCGGCGGGCAGTACACGGCAGAAACCGATACTCAGACCCCGTATGTCAATCGTTTTCTGTCCTTCATCGGGATCGAGCAGGTCGAATGGATCCATGTCGAAGGACTGGCCATGGGCGAGGCTCAGGCCACACAGTCCCGGGCAGACGCCGAACGCACAATCGCATCGCTTGCAGCCAGACTGCTCGATGCCGGAGCATCGAAATGATCCCGCGCCGCCTGGTCCAGCGCATCCCGGCAATCGAGACCGCCGACGGCGCAGGGGTTCGACTGCGTCGCAGCATCGGGTCGCGGCACGGGCTGCGCTTCGACCCGTTTCTGATGCTCGACGAATTCTCCTCGGACAAGCCCGACGACTACATCGCCGGCTTCCCTTCGCACCCGCATCGCGGCTTCGAGACCGTCACCTACATGCTCGACGGCATCATGCGGCACGAGGATCATCTCGGCCACCGCAGCGATCTTGGCCCGGGCGACGTGCAATGGATGCGTGCCGGTCGCGGCATCATCCACTCGGAAATGCCGCAGCAACGCGAAGGGCGGATGCGCGGATTTCAGCTCTGGATCAATCTGCCGGCCGTAGAGAAAATGGCGCCCGCAGCCTATCGCGAGTTCGCCGCCGGACAGATTCCCGAGGTACACGATTCCGCCGGCAACCGCCTTCGGCTGATCGCCGGCAGCCTGAACTGGAGCGACACAAGTATTACCGGGCCGATCAACGGATCACGCGATCACATCACCGATCCATTCTTCATCGACCTCCAGCTGGCCTCGAACGCCGGCACCCATGTCACGCTGCCGCCGGCGCATCAGGGTCTGATCTACGTATTCGAAGGTGAGCTGGCTTCGGTCGGCAATGGCAACGAGCGCCTGGCCGCGCATCAGCTGGGGGTGCTGTCGGAGGGCCATGAACTGCAGATCCAGGCCGGGCCCGGCGGTGCGCGCATGCTGCTGCTGGCAGCCAGCGCGATTCATGAGCCGGTGGTCCAGTACGGCCCCTTCGTGATGAACACCCGGGCCGAAATCGAACAGGCCATCGCGGATTACCGCGACGGCCTGCTGGTTGCGAGCTGACGGGGTCTGATCAGGGCGCGACGATGGTGCTGCTGGCAGTCGCCAAATCATTGCCGGTGTTGATCGCCTGTTCACCGCTGGCCAGTGCCTGCAACGCCACACTGGCCTCGATGATTCCGCCAGGTGAGGCAGACGTGTCGACGGTATAACTGAGAGTCAGGGTATTGGCGGCCTGGCCGGCTTCGAGCGAGGCAATGGTCCATGTGGTGCCGAAGAAACTGCCGCCGATCGGGAACGGAGCACTCCGGGTCACACCCGTCGGCAACGGCAATTCGCTCAATTCCAGTTCGATCCCGCTGGCGTTCGACGGCCCCAGATTGGTGACCTGGAACTGGAAGGTCGGGGTACCCGCGGGCGCGCCCGGCTGCACCGTCGGCGCGGTGTTGACGACCTGCACGAGCAGATCGACCTGACGGCTCACCGTTGCACAGGCGGAATCGCTGTCATCGCCGGTGGCGATCAGATCTTCATTGGCCGACAGCGAACCGAGCGCGCCACAGATCGCATCCCCGCTGAGCGCGGAGGCATCGATGGTGTAGGTGCGCACGATTTCGACGCTCTGGCCGGGCTGCAGGCTCGCAATTTCCCACAGCGTGCCGGTGAGCTGCGTTCCGGCCGCGACCTGCTCGCTGTCCCGAACCACGCCGGGCGGCAGGTTGTCCGGATCGACGCTGGCCTGAACGCCCGTCGCCACGATCGCGGTGTTGTTGGTGACCCGATGCGCAATCGTCAGGTTGCCGCTGCCGGAACCCGACACCGGGGCTGCCGTGCTCAACTCGATCTCGGCCACCAGGTCGACGGTCGGCGGACCGATCACCGAAGTGCATTCCTCGATCTCGTCGTCAGCAGTGCTAATGCGCTGTTCGTTGATCGTGTTCAGCAGCAAGCCGGCACAGACCACATCGACACCCGGCGTGGTGCCCTGGGTGACCGTCAGATCGACACGAATTCTTCGATCCAGCGAGCCGCTGGAGATTGCGCCGATCGTCCAGATGCCGGTCTGCGCATCGTAGCTGCCGCTGAACGGAAGCACCTGGTCGAGAAGTACCCCGACCGGGAACTGCAGATCCAGTTCCATCGCCACGCCACTGGCGTCGGACGGGCCGACGTTCTCGAGGCTGAAGATGTAGGAATAGGAAACGTCGCCGTTGGTGACATCGACCGGGTCGATGTCTTCGGGATCTTCCAGCGCAGCGGTTACCAGATCGACGCGCCGCACCAGATCGATACAGGCCGCCGCGTCGGCAGCCGCCGGGTTGATCGGGTCGCCGCTGACCGAGTTCAACACCATCGAGCCGCAGAAATCCACGCCGTCGGGTGCCGAAGCCGCCGCCGAAAAAGGAAAGCTCAGCGTGGCCGAATCACCCGAAGCCAGCAGGCCGATGTCCCAGATGCCCGAGTTGCTGTCGAAAACGCCCCGGCTGGCCGAGGCAGAGGCCGTGGCAACGACGCCAGCAGGCAAGGCATCCAGCGCCACCAGCATGGCGAGATCCGGCGCATCGAGATCGCCGGCATTCTCGATCGAGAACTCGAGCTGGAACGCGCCGCTGCCTGCCACCACCGTGGCACTACTTGTAACTGCCGTACCCAGAAGATTCAGGGTCGGCGCTTCGAAATCGCCATTGAACACGGCCGTACCAGCCTGGCGGCAGCGCAGATGCACGCCGAGTGGGTCCGAACAGCCGCCCGCGCTGGAACAGATATCGAGCAAGGGACCTTCGGCGAGAAACATCTGGGTAATGCTGGCGCCCCCGGCAACGTCGAGCACGAACTCGCGTTCGATCGGCTCGCCGTTGTAGTCGACATTCGGATCGTTGCCGCCCGGCGGCGCGGGGATCCGGTCGATCTCGACCGTGAAGCTACCCGGCGGCGGCGGTGCCGGCTGACCAGCGGCATCGAAGTACTCGCAGGTCAGGTCGGCAAAGGAGGTCTCCATCACCAGTCGGCTGTTGGCTGTTTCGTAACGGATTGCCGGGTTGCCGTCCTTGTCGGCGAATCCCGCATCGACCACATAACCGGGCGCATCGAGATCACTGTCCAGACCGCTCAAGGGAAACAGCACATCAGTATCGATCGTCAGCCCCACCTGGGCGCTGACGACGACGGGTACCCACAAGCTCGAAACCAGTACGGCTCGGAACCACTTTGCAATCATCAACAACTCACCAATTGTCGTTCGAGGGAAGCATCTTTCGGTATCCACCAATGGTCTCGCAGGACCACCGGATGGATCGTTCCGAAAAACCGTGACCACGGGCACAGATCAGACTCGTAACAGTGCACTGAAGTAAATGTTTTGTTAAGCACTTTCAGCATGTTACGCCCGATTGCACCAAGCCATCTGCATTATCGCACATTGTTCCGGCTTTGCATAACGATCAGGCATCCGGAGCGCGGGGCGGCAGCGGCTCGGGTGCACGCCCCTGCTCCAGGCGCAATGCATTGCGATAGCATTGGGTCGCGCCCTCCAGTTCGCCAGCGCGGTCGAGCACCTGCCCGAGGGCGGCGTAGGCGCGCGGATCCGGACTGCTGCGCACTGCGGCCTCGAGATGGCTCCGTGCCTGCTCATCCTGCCGCGCCGCGAGATGCAATCGACCCAGGGCCAGGCACAAGGCCGGCGTTTCACCCCAGTCGCGCAGCCACTCCTCGCATTGGCGAATGCGCCCGGCCCGGTCTTCAGGGCCGGCGTCGGCGTACAGCGCCAGCAGTTCGCCATCCGGCGCAGCATTCAAGCTGCGGCGCAGCTCCGGCTCGGCCAGTTCCGGCCGGTCCAGCTCGACCGCGCGCCGGGCGAAGGCCCGAACCACTTCGACGCGTTGCTTCAGGGCCTTGCTCAAACTGTTGAAGATCGCAAGCAGCGCATTGCCATCGGCCGCAGCACCCAGCTCGCGAGCCGCGGCGAGGCTCTCCAGATCGGCAGCACGCTCGGCCGGGACGATACCGGCACGGCGGATTGCCGGCACCAGCAAACGGACCTCGTGCCAGCGTTCCGACTCCTGATAGCACTGCAACAAGAGCTTGATCACGCTGCGGTGGCGCGGCTTCTTCAGATGCAGCTCCTCGAGTAAGGGAATTGCCTCCTCCGGTCGGCCGTCGGACGCAAGCAGGCGCGATCGCACCAGCGCGGTGATGAAATGGCGTCGACCGGAGCGTCGATCGGCCAACGCAAGGTACTGGTCGCGCCGTTCGCCAGCCATCTGGCCCTGTGCGGCACGCGCGGCAGCCAGGTAACCGATTGGCGAATCCTTGGCACCGCGCATGCTGCGTGCCAGGGAGCGTTCGGCAACTTCCCAGTCACCCTCGGAAAGCGCCAGCAAACCGCGTTCGAGCGCCTTGTGCCGCTGCACTTCGCGAAGTTTGCGAACGCCGCGAGCCGGCATGCGCACCAGCCCCATCAACAGCGTCCCGGCAAGCCATGCCGCCACCACGGCCAGCACCAGGGTCAGCAACGACATCTGCAAACGCCAGCCCGCGATCTCGATCAATACGTAGCCGGGATCCTCGCCCAGCTTCGGTCCCAGCCAGGCCCCGACCGCCAGCGCTGCCAGGCCCAGCAGCAGTACGATTGCCAGCAGCAGCGGGCGCTTCACTGTCGGGCCTCGACCAATCGACGCAGCTCGAGTGCCGAGGCATCCAGCGACAGCTCGGGAATCTGCTGCGGGTTCGCAAGCGCGCCGAGGCGCTGGATCAAAGCGGCGACCTGCGCCTCGCTGGAATCGAACAGCCGCCGCACACGACGTTCGGCAACGGCCGCCAGGCGCGCTGCCACAGCATCATCGCGTCGCGCCACGGCCAGGGCCAGCGTTTCAAGGATCGCACAAATCGAGCGTCGGGCCGCATCGAGTTCGGCCGGGTCGAGATACTCGATATCGACACGCTCGACCCGCACCATGCGATCGAAAAGCTGATCGAGGCGATCTCGCCAGCCGCGATCCGCTGCCGTGCCCGAATCTAGCTCTGCATCCCTTTCCGAAATCTCGTCACCCGGCACCCGCCATTGCCCGACTTCGCTTGCCGCGCCCAGCAACGCGCTGACCAGAGCAGCGCGATCGCTGGTCGAAACCGCGTTCAGGGCATCGCGCTCGGCCCGCAGGCGCTGCAGCAACGAGGCAAAGGCGGGCGACTGCAACCGCTCGACACGGGTAATGGCCTCGCTCCAGGCGATACGCGCAGTCTGCACGTCGCCGAGCACTTCCAGGCGGTCGCGACCCGCGGCCAGCAGATCCTCGATTCGCAACAGTGCCAGCCGCTCGACCTCGACACGGTCATCACTCGAGGCGACCTCTTCGCTGCGGGCTGCAAGCTCAAAAGCCGCAAGCCGCTGCTCGAGTCGGGTCAGTTCGGGAGTGCCTGCCTGCTCGGCCTGACGCAGTCGCTCATCCATCGCGGCAAGATCCCGAGTCCGCTCGGCATCGAGCTGCTCGATCTGCTGCACCCGCAATTCCAGACCAGGATCGACGGATTGAGTTGAAATCGTCTGTTCGGTGGAACGCAGCCGCGCCTCCAGACGCTGGAATTCCGCCACACCAACACGCTCGGCAGCCAGATCCGAAAGCTGGCGCAAGGAATTTTCGGTAGCTTCGAGGCGCGATTCCAGGGCGCTCAGCGCCGAGGCGGGTGCAATTTCGTCATCATTCCACCTCAGCCACAGCGACCACAGCGCCAACGCCAGTGCGGCAATCGCCGTCAGCCATGCCAGCCAGGCGCTCCAATGACCGGCGCGCTGCTTTACCGGGCCCGGTTCCGTCGCCGGTTCGCTTCGGGCGGTCGCTTCGTGAGCGTCCGACTCGATCGCATCCACTGCATCTGTCGACTCAGTCTGCGGCTCGTCAACTTCACTTTCGGGCGGCTTGGGGTCGGATGTTTCGCTCATCTGAACAATGCCTTTCGAATGTTCGCGTCGCGCACAATGCTAACGGAATTCATCCGCCGCGGTACCCAGGGCTGCACAATTCCCGAACAGCTCCAGCGCACGTTTCAAGCCATCCAGCAGTTGACCGGTCGAAGCGCCCTTGGCACGAATCAGGTGGTCAAGGCCATGCGCGCGACAGGATTGTTCGACCCGGGCCGAGGAGACCACGAACACCGCCTCGCGCCAGGCATCAAGGCAGTCGGCCGGGATTGCCGCAGTCAGGCGTTCGACAATCTGCACGCTGCTGACCAGCACCACCAGCCGAGCCCCCGATGCGAGCAGGCGGAACAGACCCGGATCGGGCGCAATCGCACGACGGCGATACAAATGCATCCACTGGACCTGCGCGCCGCGTCGTTCCAGTTCGGCTGCAATTCGGGTGCGCCCCCCTGGCGCACCAAGAATAGCGACCTTGCGACCTTCGATCGCGGCCAGTTCCGGCAGCATCAGCACCGCTTCGCTGGTGCCGTCATCCGATGGCCAGCAAACCTTCAGACCAACGGCGCGCAGGGGTGCCGCGGAGCCTGCGCCCGGAGCGATCCATGTCAGATGGCGGAGTGTTCCCACCGGGCGGGTCGCGATCACATAACGCGCTGTGGCAGGACTGGTCACGATGGCGATATCGACATCATCCAGCGCTTCGAGGATCCGCTGCTGATCCGGACTTGCTTCAAGAACATGAACCGGCGAATGCAGGCTCTTCAGGCCCAGCGCCTCGGCGCCTTCGACCAGCACGGCATGATCCGGGGCCGGACGAGTTATCACGGCCCAGATCGGCACCCGGGAAGCAGGCTCAAGCTTCATGACGAGGCTCCGGCGCCGCCTGACGCAGACTGAATTTCGGCCCGGCTGGCTGCCCAAACAGACTGCTGGCCCAAACAAAAAGGGCCCGCCGATTCGGCGGGCCCTTGAATGGATTCCGGGTGTCTGATGCGACCAACCAACGTGCTGGGGGCTTGCGTGTTGGCGTTGGCAGTAGGGGGACGCACGTCAATCAGCCGCATCGTGGTCGACACCCGGAAAGTGAACTGGTCTTGATCAACCCTCACTACCTTGGACCTGAGTGTTACATATTTTCCATCCTGTTGTCCAGTATTTTTTTGCAAGCCACGAGAGAAATATCAATTCTGTGATAGGTTTAACGAATTGATCCACTCGACAGCTCCGCTTCGAAGCAGCTCGTCGGCACAGTCGAAACCGAGACGCTCGGCCAGGTCAGACGGTCCCTTGCGCTCGGCCCGGATCAGTCCGCCGTTGCCATCCCCAAGGCAGGCGCGTACATACAATTCGGCATCGGCGAGACGCTGCGCATGCACCGCAAGCGGCATCCGACAGTCTCCGCCCAGCGCACGCACCACGGCGCGTTCCGCCTCGGCCTGCACGGTGCTGGCGGCGCTGCCGACCCGTGCGAGCAGCGCGCCGACGCTTGCATCTGCAGCGCGCTGCTGGATTGCAATGATGCCCTGCCCCGGTGCCGGCAGCCAGTCCAGCGGATCCAGCGCCAGGGCCTGCGGCGGGGTAATTCCGAGACGCTCGAGGCCGGCGGCTGCCAGCAGGGTTGCGTCGACCCGGCCCTCAGCGACTGCCCGGAGACGAGTCTCGACGTTGCCGCGCAGGGGCACGATCTCCAGATCCCGTCGCAGCGCTCGCAACTGGCTGATTCGACGCAGACTGGAACTGCCGACCTGACTTCCCGGTGCCAGCTCCTCGATGCGCTGGCCGCCTCGGCTGATCCAGAGATCACGCGGGTCGGCACGCTCCAGGTACGCACCGAGCGCAAGGCCCTCGGGCTGCTCGGCCGGCATGTCCTTGAGCGAGTGCACCGCGATGTCGGCCTCACCGTCCAGCAGCGCCTTCTCGAGCTCCTTCAGAAACAGCCCCTTGCCGCCAATCTCGGCCAATGAGCGATCCAGCAGTTCGTCGCCGCGCGTGCTCATCGGCAGCAACTCGACTTCAAGGCCCGGACAGGCCCGGCGCAGCAGCTCGGCACAGTGTTCCGATTGCCACAACGCCAGGCGGCTCTTGCGGGTCGCGATCACGATTCTTTTCATTGCCTGGGTTCCCATTCGGATGAATTCGGACCGGACCACAGCGTGGCCCTCGGCGTCAGCCGTGCAGCAGTTCGCGCACCGCTGAACGGTTGCGGCGTGAAACCTCGGGCTCGATCTTGACCCCGTCGATGCGCACCCGCTCGACACCGTTGGCATCGGCGTACAGCTCACGCAGATGGTGACGGCTGACCAGGGCATTACGATGGATCCGCAGAAAATCCATCGAATGGCGCTGCTGCACGGTCTTGAGCGGCTCGGCCACAATCGCCATGCAGTGCAGCGCATGCACCAGCGTGCACTTGTCCTCCGCGGTGAAGGCACGTACTTCATCGAGCGGGATCCGCACCCGGCGCTCACCAATCTGGCCGGCGATCCAGCCAAATGCCTGCTCGCGACCGGCGCCGGCCCGTGCCAGCGCGCGCAACAGGCGCTCGCGGCGAACCGGTTTGACCAGATAGTCGACCGCCGCAAGACCGAAGGCATCGACCGCATAGTGTTCATGTGCGGTGACAAAAATCACGCCGGGTGCAGGCTCCAGCCGCGCCAGGTCCGCCGCCAGCTGGCGTCCGTCCCGACCCGGCATTTCCACGTCCAGCAAAACAAGGTCGGGCTGGATCTGCCGACAGCGCTCCACAACCCGTTCCGAACGCGACTCACAGGCCACCACCTCGACGCCGTCGAGTTCGGCGAGCATGGAATTGAGACGCTCGATCGCCGGCGGCTCGTCATCCACCAGCATGACGCGAAGACGAGATCGATCAGTCATGCGACGACCCACCAAGGCGATCCGCCAACCATCGATCAAAAGCCGCAACTTCTTCGGGGCAGACTGCATGCTGCATCGGCCACTCGCTCCATTCCACCGCGACCCCGGCGGCACTCAGGCGTTCCACCGCGTTGCGCCCCAGCGCAACAGGCACCACGGGATCGTGCTGTCCGTGCGCCATGAACACCGGCGTGTTGCGCCCGTCCAGGCTCAGCCAGCGCTCCAGCACATCACCCTGCAGCAGATAGCACGACAGGGCGAGCACTCCGCCCAGCGCCTGGCGACGCGCCAGGCCACAGCGCAAGGCAATTGCACCGCCCTGGGAAAAACCGGCCAGCACGATCGAACCCGGCGCGATGCCACGCTCGATCTCGCTCGAGATCAGCGCATCGATCGAGGCGATCGAGGCGGCAATTCCGGCATGGTCCTGATCGCGCGCGATTTCGAAGCCAAGAATGTCGTACCAGGCCCGCATCCGCATCCCGCCATTGATCGTGACCGGACGGACCGGCGCATGCGGAAACAGGAAGCGAACCGCTGTTGATCGGGCCGATTGAAGCTGCGGTACAATCGGCGCGAAATCGTGGCCGTCCGCGCCCAGACCATGCAGCCAGATGACAACATGATCCGGCTCGGGGCCGGTTTCCTTGACGACACAGTCGAGCAGTTCGCGTGTGGATTCACTCATGCCAGCAATTCTACTGACACCGGCGCAAGCATGGTCACGTTTCTCCTACCCACCGGGATCCGGCAAGCACCGATCCGATCGAATCACGCAGCGCAGCCGGCCGATGCCGGCACCGGTATACCGCTACCCCGAACCAGGAATTCGAGCGAGGTCCGATTCATGAGACTTTCA
>NPIE01036720.1_pt1 | contig 10298 bp, 4 predicted proteins | sample 8637661 | NCBI WGS metagenome assembly NPIE01 (sample SAMN07420842, study PRJNA396082) | bioreactor metagenome | isolation source: sample BA12 brine-fed electro-methanogenic bioreactor BA | place: Japan: Kochi | collected 2016-12-09 | reverse complement strand
GCCGGCATTGACCGCGGCTTCCTGTTCGTCATTGAGTGGCAAGAAGGGAGCGGAGAGGCGATTCTCCGTGGGAGCTCGATCAGATATAGGCTCTACGGGTTGTTCTCCCAGGAACAGAGCTCGAAGGCTGGTTCTGTCCAAGGCGGCATCAGACATGTGCCGTAGCCGTCGAAGTTCCCGTAACAGGCCGGCGCTGTATTTCACTCGTTTGTCGAGGTAGAGAACCGCACAATTGTAGATCCCGGTTTCAACGCGAGACAGGTCCAGGCCCGGCACCGTATGGCTTGGGTTCAGCTCGCCTCCCTTAACGCGATCGCCTAGGAAGGTTGACAAAGCCGCAATCAGTGAAGGTAGCGATTGGCGTGTTAGCAAACCTGCTGACACCTCGCCATCATCGTCAGCCATTAATCGAGCGAGCCGCAAGAATGGCTGAAGTTGCTCCGGTTGCAGGTTCCTGTGCATCCAATCTGAGTTGAGGTCTGCATCGTCGAAGTCTACACTAACGGTGACCTGCCTGGACTCCGGGGCATCGAGTGACGCAGGAATGCAGCAGATCGGTTGCAGAAATGCCTGGTGCTTGCCGTCACGTTTGAAGGCAACAACCTGTATTGGGTAGCCCAGGAACAGTCCCGTGTTATCATCAGCGGAGAGTGCTGCACTCAGGAAGGGCGACTGCTGTTTTGTGATCGGGACTCGGAGTGAAGGGGCGATATCTGCGATGCCAGGTGTCGGCCACCAGTCGGTGACCAGATATGGGATAATGAACTGCCGATTCTTCTGGTCTTCGTACAGTGTCGTTGTGGGTCGCTCATCGAAGCGTACACAATCGATGTAGTAGTTGACCGCCCTGCGAAATGTGGCCCATGGAGAGTCCACATCTACCTGAGAGGTATGGGTTTCGCTGTCCGGACTGCCCCTATCCACCCACGACACCTCGGTTGGGTGGGGCTTGGCCACTCCATTCTCTTCCTCTCCTTCATGGTTGGGGGAAGGGACGACAGATATGCTTTCTGGGGCCTGGCAAGGCGTTTCCGCAGGTGGTGTTCTACCGCCATTGCTCTCCATTGTTGCTGGAGGTGATGGCAGCTTGCGCCGCATTCGCACCCCTTTCTGGGTAAGACGCCAAGCACTTCCGTCACGCTCGATCAACCCCCTGGTTACCAGGAGACGAAGACTGGTCGAAGTATCCATACTGCCCTTCTGCATGGACTGGTAGCGGGCACGGATTTCCTCAATGGTCAAGCCGTCGCCTTCGACAGACCAGCACTGGAGAATAGCGTTGGAAGAATCTGAATTCATGCACCAATGGTGTCCCTGACTTGCACAAAGTCCTCAAGGGATCCGCGTCCTTGGATGAACTTGAGCACCAACTTCGCTAACGATTCTCGATGCAGGTACATCTGCGCCCGTCGCCGGCCGGAATGGGCTTTGGCTACCGAGAAGAGAGCTTCTTTGGCCCGTCCCAGGAGAGCCATCATTCTTGCGATGACATCCGAGTCATCCCGCAATCCCGAATATCGTTCGAACAAGTGCGCCTCCAAGCTGAGCTTGGAAAGCAGCGATTGTACCGATTCGTTCTCATAGACGAGGTAACTGTCATCATAGCGCCTTCTCCTAAGCAGGAACAAGATACTGACCAGAGCTTCTTGGAATGTGACCTCCAAGTTATGGGCTGATAGTTCATGTTCCAGCAGTCGGCAGGACCGCCAAAGGATAAAACGGCAGGTATCGGAATCGATTCTCTCCAGTGCATTCGAACGATAGGTCAGGAGCTTGCGTAAAGAGTTGACATACCAACTCATACGAATCACATCTCTCTTATCAAAAACGTCAAGGATTGCCAGCATAAGGATCTCATATTCACCGTGACTACGGAACAGCTGACCGCAGGCAGTCAGTTCCTCTTGCTCCATAAATTCTGGTTTTTCTTGTAGTTTTCGCACGAGATCTTCCCTCAGCTCCGCAAATTGCTCCCCTTGGTACGTCCAAGCCATTGCCCTGATGAGCTTTAGCCTGTTTTTTGCAGAACGAGAGATGTTCAAGTCTGTCCTAAGCTTTGCGAGGTACGGGTAGACTAGTGGACTGTTGCCGGGAAGACCCCCGGTAGAACTGGAGCCAAAGACGTTTACCCTGGCTAACCCATCGCCGTCGTCGTCAAATCGCACAGCAGCACAATTCTGGAAGAACCCTTGATCCAAAGCGTGTAACAGAGGTCGTTCACGCGTTGAAGACCGCAGCTCTGTCTGGAGGCTTCTCACCACGAAAGGTTCAAAGAACGTCCATAGGGCGGGATCGGGTCGTACCTCTGGCAACTCGGGAGGGTAACTGCGTGGCACTTTCTCGTTGAGTGATTGGAGGGTCTCCTTTGATGGCTCCATGTGACGCCAATCTAGTAGTGCATAGCCAGGCTGGAATAGGTCGGCATTGTGGACCTCTACTCGCGCATGTCCTCTTGCAGGACGCTGCGAGGGGACAAGTGAAAGCGGTTGCCGTCGATCTGTTTCCCCGAAGTCTTGAGTGAGCTCACGTAACGTCGGCGCGTCTTGGAGACGGATGTAGAACTTGACACTGGAGGCCCCCTTCAGCAGGTAGAACCCGGACATCGCCTCGCCCCGGAAAGTGTGATCGCCGTCAACTTCCTTGCCTGGAATGAGTACCTCTGGCACGATGTCCTCTTCTCGTTGCACAATGATATCAAGTTGCCGCAGCTGATCGAAGTATGTTGGCAGACCCAGTTGGGCGCGTTGCCCGACGATGGCGCAACCGCGGGTGACAAGACTGCTGGGTACATCAGTCAGGCCTTCACCCCAAGCCACAACCGGCTGGCTGCAGAAGAACGCTCGCTCAGCTCGTTGGACGAGCTCCTGCTCGCGACCATCGCCTCCAGAAATGGCGTACGACCACCCAGCGCCGTGCAGAAGAAAGCCATCGGGTTTCAATTTCCGGATGGCGTCGGCCAGCACCCCCCCCACTTGATCTAGCCACGCCCCGGCAGTTGAGTTCGAGGCATTGCCCTGGCGTACCCCACTGGGGAGCGTCGAGCAAACATGGGTGCTTGCCTTGCCCGCTTGGTACATACTTTCATCCCGAATGAGGCGCAGTTCTTCACGCCCGGCCCGTGCGGGCAGCCACCTGTCACCCGAGGGAATGACCATCTCCAGTGAATCCATCGCTGGTTCCCGGAACGTCTGCCATGTGAAGTCCGTTCCGCAAGCCAAATGCCATACTAGATCACTGTCAGGCTCGATGCCGGATAACGAGAGAATGGCCTCTGCGATCAGAAGCGGCAGAGCAGGTGTGGGCGAATATCGGTAGTTGTCGGACCTGGGCAAATGGCGTACTGGCACCAAAAAGCTGCGACCTTTCCGTACGACACGCCTCAACCGGACCAGGCATGCGGTTACGCAGTCGTGGCGCAGTTCACAGACGGCCAATGTCTTGCCGTCCAACCGGATGTGCTCTTCTTCCGCGAGGGTATCCCCCGCGGCGATCGCTGCAGCGACTGGTCGCCAGAGCAGACGAGTACTCTGCCAGGGCGAGCAGGCCAGGACCTCCTCCTGAGCCCACTCATCGAGTGTGTTCGGGACTGCAATGACCGCTTTAGTCTGAGCATCCATGCCGCAGCAAGACTCGAGGAAACACCGCAGCAATTCGCGTGGGAGGACAGTGCGTTCTGTACCGTCCTGCATTCGGTAGACATGCGAGCTGATTCCGTGGCCGATCAAAAAACCGTCTTCTTCTTTGGGGGCTTCTCCCAGCATGCGCCAGAGCATCCATGTCGGCAACCTTGCCACGTTACTGGCGAAAGCCGCGTCAGACCGCCACGCATAGCCGGTGTTCCAGATTGAAGACACCGCATCCCTGTGACATGACGGATTCATCCGACGATGCCATGGGAGAACTGCAATCGGGCGATGCTCACCCCATCCATGCCAAGTCTCGGATGTCGACCCATTCTCGTTCTTCTTGCTCAGCTCGAGGGTAGGCTGCGCCCAGTCCTCAAGGTCGATGCCCAGCGAAGGATCTGTAATGCGGCTCCCCATGCTATGCAATGCTTCCAGCAACGTCATCAAGGATCATGTGGAGCAAATCGTTGAGGTTGCCGCTCCATTCGTCAGGATTACCGGGCACTCGGCAGCCATACACTCGCGATTCACCGGTGTCCTGTATCACAAAGTCCTCGACTCTCTGATATCCTGACAGGAAACCGCTCATTAGAACGAGTCCATAGATCCTGCAGGACGGGTCGGAAAAGGTGATTCCGCGGAGGGCATCTGCAATATCACGGCACGTCTCGATAAGCTCTTGGTCTCCATCACCAGCATCAACGCACGTGTGGAGAGCCCATATCGCCAAGCACACTTGACGACTGGGAACGCTTGACAGGGCTGAGAAGTGCATGGCAAAGTCTGCCCCAAGCATACACAATCCCTTTCCCAATTCCCAAGTGGCTGGATGATTCCCATCCTCGCTAATACATGACGGCTCGATGCACTCCGCGACGATTCTGTGTCCCTGCTCTCCCTGGAAGACCACTGGACCTGGCCAGTCTACCTCTGCGATCCAGCGCCCACCCTCAGGACGCTGCCGGAGCCACAAGCTGTGCGAGTGCAGCGTAACAGTCTCCCGGAAGGTCATAAGCGCTGCTGCGGCGTACAGTCGCATGGTTTCCGCCCAAAGTCGTCCCTGCCAAGGCCAGACCGCATCTATATCATTTTCCTGCTGAACAACGCGGAGGTACCACTGCCACATCTCGTGGTAAGCAGAGTCGTGCTGCAAGACATAGTTGGGCCGTGTAACTGTCCGCACCGTCATAATCTCGGTCATCACGGGCTCACGCAAGATTCGCGTGCAACGGCGGCGGAAGCGGTCAATCTCTCTGTATAAGTCGTTGGCGTGGTGACGGCGGTTGTCGCGAAGCCACCGATCTGCCAACCGATTGCAGCGCCGGACCATGTCTTTCAGAACGCGGTTCTCAAGGGTGTCGTGATCTTCTTCCCGTTCCACGGCAAGTATTTGCTGTCGCGCACCTGCCTTTTCCGTGGCGGTCCGTCCCGGCTGTCGAACGAGCCACTGGAGACAAGCTCCATCCACCTGCTGTACTCGCCCAATAGGGGCCTTCTTCCGGGTACGTCGAAGAACCCGGCGCGGCCGTTCGCAGAGCCGCACGAGACGATCGCCGATTTGCTGGACCAAGCGAACAATCAGCCCCATCCGTGGTTGGTCATCTCGCGAAGTCAACACTCCGGGAAGAATGTCCCAACTGAGCGGCAGCAATGCTGTGGTTGAGCTTGGGTTCTTGCCTTTGCCTGCGGGCTGTTCAGCCTCCCAACGCAATTCTTGTGCGTTTCGAACAAGGTTGTCCAAAAAATCGTAGAGACGGTGCTCCGGCTTGCTTTCCTCGCAATCTCGCCCCGACAGATATTGGTATCTGCTGGGCTTGGCAAGAAACCCCGCCATCCTGATGTGACAGGCTTCGTGGTTTTGTTTTCCGTGGACGTTGAGTACAGCTTGGGGGCCACTCGTCGGCCATGGCAGATCGTGGGCTACGAGCCGACCTAGGGCTGTCTCGAAAGGTGGGCACCGCAGAGGCAGGCTGCCAGTCCAGCCGGCCAGGCGTGGCTCCATCTCCGGCGGTGCAATGGCTACCATGCCACCGCCGCAGTCAATGGTACTGGGCGTGGAAGCAGGTCCATCCAGTAGCCGCTGCAACCGCCATGGTCGGTCAATCGCTCTGAGCTGTGGCATTGCGTGTCTTGGGCTCTCTGTTCACACCACGCCAGTGGAAAACTGTCTGTTCTCTGGCAACGTCAAATGCTTTCTGGAGAACGTCATCTTCAGTGAATTGAAGCAGCGTCCGCACGGCTTCCATCACTGTGGACACATGGTCTTCGTCACGGTCCAGGCCGATAAGCTTCGGAATGAGCTTTTGCTCGACCTGATCGGCAAAGGCGTTGCGGAATTGTTCCGGTTGCTGGCTGCCCGGGTACTGGGCTATGTAAGACTCAATCGCGTGCTGGACGCGGTAACCAAAAGGCCGACCGATCAGCTCCAGCGCTCCGTTCAACGCGGCAAGATGTTCCCGCACGGTCTGTTCTTGCTGAGGAGACAGTGTGCGCTTGCGCCACTGCTGCCAGGTCAGGGCCTTCATCCACCCATCGCGTTGAAGGCCCTCAACTTTGGGGGCCTTTTCGGTAGGCTTGGGTGGCTTACCGAATCGGAGGACGTTTGCGCGATCGACGACCTTGTCCGAGAGAGCCTGGGTCGTCTCGTCTTCGTTCATCGTGCCTGCAAACAGTACGTTGCTGCCGACAAACAGTCGGGTGGACGCTGACTTGGCAGTGCGTCCGTCGCCTCCTTCTCCCGGTGCGAGAGGCCCGCACTCGATCTCAATTTCGGCCAAGCGGCGCTGGTCCTTCTTCTCAGGATCGATGCCCCGCCGGAACTCCAGCTTGCTGAGGAGCTCACTAAAGTAGTATTCGACACGAGCCAGATTCATTTCGTCGAGCAGCACCAAGGCCAGCCCTTCCTGAAGAGGAGATTTCCCCTTGCTGCGGTCGGGTGGGTTGTTGTATGCATCCATCTGCCACAGCAAACGCGCCAACTCAGTGGCCTTGTACCGGTTCTCCATGTAGTTGTAGAAGCCAAATAGGTCTTGCGGACCGTCCCAACGCGGTTGTACGGCGACGTTCAGGAAATGGATTCCCATGAATTCGGCGTAAAGGCGGGGCAGAAGGCTCTTCCCCGTCCCTGAGATACCTGCCAAGACGACCAGAGGAGATTGGTCGGCAATCTTGAGAGAAGTGTGGAAGGCTTTCACGGTACGGTCTGAGAAGGCCAGGTCATGGTCGTCCAACGCATTCTGAAAAGCCGCGAGCCTCTCCGACTCCTTCTCTTTCCCCCACTTCACAGGGCCGTCAAGCATCAGGTAGGGTCGGTGCAGGTCTTCGAGGCGCTTGCTCAAGTCTGGGGGCTGGATAGCCCGTCCCCATTGCTCGACCTGATTGATTATGGCTTCCTGCTGTCGTTGTGCAGCTGTCACTGCCGTCTCAAGCTGCTTCAGGGCACTTCGCTTGCCCTCAAGTTGGGCCTCGAGGGTGTGGTTCTCTTTCGTGGCTTCCTTCTGGGCGCGAGCAAGAAATTCCAGCTTGTCCTGCAAAGCCTTCATCTCCGATCGAGCCTGTTCTGTATGTTGCAGTACCCGTTGTAACTCCTGTTGCGCTGACTGAGTTCTCAGTTCGGCCTCGTGTACGCGTTTCTGTTCCTCGGCAAGACCGGCCTCCGCCTCACGTGACCGCTTTTCGGTATCCGCGAGTCTCCTGCGACTTTCACTCAGGTCAGTCCGTGCAGCGGCCAGCTCTCGACCGAGAGCCTCAATCTTCTCCTGTAGCTCCAGGCGTTCCTGCTGCACTGTGAGTAATTCGTCGGTGATCTTGTCGCGAGCGGTCTTTGCCTCTTCGTACTCCCGCTGGTACCTGTCGATCAGGCCCTTCAGTTCGGTGAGGGTGATGTCATTCTGCGCCAGCCATTGTTGTGCCTCCTCAGCCCTTTTGATCAAGTCCTGCTTGTCCAGGTTGAGCGCTCGCAGCTCATACCGCAGTTCGTCCAGCTCTTTCGTCAGCTGTGACTTCTGCTCCTCCAACTCGATGATCCTGGCGCTTAGTCCCTGGTACTTTATGGCGGTGGGAAGCCTGGCCAACAGTCGGTTATACCATGCGAAGACGCACATGGTTGCCAACATGACGAGTGCGGACAAGCCAATTGCTCCATAGAATAGCTGCATGGTCGTCATATTAGTTCTCCGTCTTCGGAGCATCGGGCTCCGGCCCTTCTGGCTGTTTGTCCAGCTCAGACTGCAGCCTGTCAACCTGCTCCTTGAGTCGTGCTTGTTCCGTCTGAAGAGCCTTCACGTCGTCCTCAATGCTATCGCGCTGCTTCCGGATCGTTGCCAAGGCATCGTCTTCACCGCTCTTAAGTACTCGCGTCTTGGCCAGTTCGGTCGTGGCAAGTTTCAGTTGTTCCTGGGTTGTGGCCAGTGCTGATTTCATCTTGTCCAACGCTTGATTCTGATCCCGCAGCTCATCCAGGCGGGCTTGCTGGACACCGATCTGACCCGAAAGGTTCTCCGCCTGTTCCCGATGCTTCTGCAACTGGGCCTGAATGGTCTGAAGCTCACGCTTGGCCTCCTCGATCCTGGCTTCCTGTTCAGCCAGTGACGTTCTTGCGTCTTCAAGGGCCTGCTTGGTTTCGGCAACAGTCTTCAGTTCATCCTCAAAGTGATCTTTTTGCACCTTCAGCGCCCCGATCTCGGCCCTTACTTCAGTGGCAGTACCTCTCTCTGCCTGTAGCGCTTCTATTGCAGCAGCAAGTTCCTCTCGTGTGGCGGCTAGCGTTGCGGCGGTTTCAGTTGCTGTCGCTTTGTGCGCGTCCGTTTGTGCCTTTGCCTGCGCGATCTCTTTGCTTAGCTCCTCTTTGTCCGCGTTCAGGCGTTGGACTTCTGCCTGGACGCTCTCTTTTTGCGCCTTCAGGTTGGCAACGCTGGCCACGATTCGCTCCAGCTCTGCTTGTTGCTCGGTCAATGCGGTTGTGGATGCTTCCAGAGCCGCCTTCTTGGCGGCCTGGTTCTTCGTTAAGGACTCGGCCTGGGCCGCCAGGTCCGCAAGCTCTGTCTTGAGCTCGTCAGTGCGTTGAGTCAGCATGCTGAACTCAACGGCCTTGGTGGCGAGGTCTTCAGTCCTCACGTTGGCTTCCGCGAGTTCGGCTCGCCTTGCACTAACGTTCTCGGTCAACTCGGCCTTTGTGTCCCTCAACGTCTGGATTTGCCCCTTAATCGCTGCAAGGCTCTCCTCCGCTTTGGCGAGCGCAGTTTCTGCGTCCTTGGTTGCCTGTTCGGCCTGATCGCGCATCTGCTGCGCCTGAGCAGACGCTGCATTGTAGTTCTCCAGTGACGCCTTGGCGGCTTCTAGCTTCGTCTCTGCGTCCTTCAGTTCGGCGTCGGCCTCCGTCTTGTCCTGTCTTGCTGCGATGGTCAGCTTCTGAAGTCGGTCGAGTTCCGCAACCTGACTTGCCGCCTCGTCGCGCCGCGCCGCCAACTGCTCGCGGAGCTTGCTGAGTTCCTTTTCAAGTCCGGCACGTTCTGAGGCATACCGAGCCTGAAGGTCGTCCAGTCGGCTGGTTCGCTCAGAGATCAGATCCTGGAGTGCCTCCATACGTACAGTTCGTTGAGAATGCCATGCCGCCTGCTGCTCAACCAAGGCGACCTTTTCCTGGTCCACTTCAAGGGCTCGTCCGCCAACCACGATCAGCGCGGCCAATGCCCCAGCCGTCAGCAAGGCAATGACCAACGTCCCGGGTGCCCAGCGCCAGACGGGGACTTCCTCGGAGAGCGACTCTAAATGAGTATCACCATTGACGCCCGTGTTATTATCGACATCCGGACTCATTGGCCACTCCTCTGCCTGCTAACGATGTTCATCTCTGACCTTTGGGTTGAGAGCTGAACATAGGGCACACTGCTTCAACGTCAAGCATCGCCGGCACGTCTGCGCAATCTGTCTTGACGAGTCCCCGATTCCAGAATTCACCAAGAGTGGCGTATACGAGCCTGAAGGTGAACCGTCGACTGCTGTCATCGACAACAAGAATTCTTCACCTTCCCTGAAGGAAACCATGCATGGCCTGGGTGGTGATGCCTAGGAGGCGGGCGGCCTGGGCCTGGTTTCCGTGAGCGAGATCGAGCGCACGCTCGTAGACGGCTTGTTGGACGTGCTTTCGGTAGGCCCGGTAATCAAAGCCCGGTCTTGGCTCGGGCAGCAGCCCAAGCGAGCCAGGTTGCCCGACATTGGGGCTGAAATCATCCCCCAGCTGTGCCGTCGGCAACTCGCAGATGGCGTCGTCGATGTCCGCCTGGGTCAACCTGGGTGAGGGAGCCCAGATGGTGGCACGGGTGAGCACATTGAGGAGTTCCCGGATGTTTCCTTGCCAGGCGTGCCGGGCGAGGCGTTGCCGGGCGTCCGGGCTTAGCGAGCGGGGACGCCAGTCCGGTGACTGCCCCAGCTGTTTGTTGATGCGATCCAGCAACTTGTCGACCAGCAGGTCGAGATCGCCGGCACGTTCGCGAAGGGGGGGAAGCTTCAGCACACCGACGGCCACGCGGTGGAAAAGGTCATCCCGGAACACTCCAGCAGCCACATCAGCCAGCAGGTCGCGCCGTGTGGCGGCAACGAGCCGGAAGTTGGCTTCCAGGACATCGGTTCCACCCAGCCGGCGGAACTCGTGGGTCTCGAGAACGCGCAGCA
>NPIE01020741.1_pt4 | contig 10301 bp, 8 predicted proteins | sample 8637661 | NCBI WGS metagenome assembly NPIE01 (sample SAMN07420842, study PRJNA396082) | bioreactor metagenome | isolation source: sample BA12 brine-fed electro-methanogenic bioreactor BA | place: Japan: Kochi | collected 2016-12-09 | reverse complement strand
ACGTCGATGCTGTTGCCGGCATTGAGCAGCGCCCGGGCGGCAGCGCGGACGGCATTGTGCCTCGGGAACCTGCGCCAACTGGCGCTCGGTCATTCCACCTATGCGGATGAGTCCGACAACTGGTTCATGGTTACCAACGGAAGCGGTTGTGCCAGCCTGTGGATGGACATCAGGCCCAGTACCCGGGACGAATACCTCGGCTTTTTCGGTGACAAAGATGTGCTGCTCTGCCCGAACACGCGGGTGGTCGGCACCTTCAACGCCACACATCACCCCGGTGGCTTTCACCCCAATATCGGCATACAGACCAGCTACCGCCTGCCCGCGGCCCGCGGCACCTACGGGCCGACGACGCAGAGTACCATCATCGCCAACGGCCTGCGTTCGCGGGCGCGCCCGACGTCGCGCGAAAGCCAGTACTGCGGGCCCTCGAACAAGCTCGATTGGGTCGAACGCATGGTGGAGAACTACAACAAGGTCGGCGAGTATTACTGGATCCACGATGCGACCCGGCAACCGATGGCCTACGACGCGATGCGCCGGACTGCCCCCACCTGGAACAACAGTGCCGCATACATTCTCAGCTACAACAACCACGAGGATGAACAGGGCGTCAATGTCGTCTTCATGGATGGTCACGGCAAGTGGGGCAGCTTCCTGAGCGATCCGCGGCGCATGTGGTTGAGCTACTGGCAGTACTACGCCCACTGGTGACGAGTCTCGGCTGAACGTCTTCCGGCTGCGAGTCAGTCTGACGCGGTCAGCAGGTCGCTGACGCAGGCGAGCTCGCCGTCCGCCGCATCGGCCCCAACCGTGAGCGAGAAGCCGTTCCAGTTCCAGTTGCCGTTGAGAGTGTTGCCGACGACGACGCGGATGGCATTCACCCCTGCTTCGAGGGCAACCGGCACCTTGAACACCGCAAAGGGGTCGGGACAGGACCGGNNCACGAGGTCGCCGTTGACGTACAGGCGGACAGGGTCGTCGCAGCCCAGGCGGAAGACGACCTGGCGCGCCCGGGCCGACCAGAGGCGGGTCTCAGCGCAGGTGCAGATGCCCCCGGGAATCGAGCCGCCCGATGGCGGCACCGGCCAGGCGTAGCGGCGGTGCACATGGCAGAGGTCGACAAAGCCCAGTTGTGCCTGCTTTCGCCAGGATTGGGTGGGCGCCTCGATCTGTCCCGGCCACGGCTGGGCGAGCGGCGGAAATGGCGTTCCGGGCCGTAAGGCGTCCATTTGATCCAAGCTGAAGGGCCCGGTCAGGCGATAGGTCAGTTCCAGGGTTTCGATCGGGGCCGCGGGCGTTTCCTGGTACCAGAAGGCCACGGCCTTGGCCGGCTGGCTGGCGAACGAGCCCCAGTTGAAGACCAGCGACTCATTGAACGGGATCGGCATGTCGAGGTGGTGGCGATAGCGGGCGGCATGGCTGGGACAACCGCTGTAGGGCGTGCGGTTCCAGATGCGCATGTAGGCCATGTGGAAGTAGTCCTCGCCGCAGATGCCGTGCAGTTGGCCGGCCGTGTCGGCGCCGGCATCGAACATGATGTTGTCGCCGCCGCCGTGGTCGTGGCCGGTATCGAAGATATGGACCCCCACGAAATGGCCCCTGCCGCGGGTGGCGCAGCATTCGAAGTCATCGTAACCGTTGGTCACCGCGCTCCGGAACCGGGCGTGGAAACAGGTCAGCGTCTCCGCCGGCGGCGGGTCTTTCTCGACCGTCACGCGCACGTTGAAGTGGTACTTCTCGCTGAAGGAGCCATACGCCATGGCCGCGAGCAGTTGGATGCCGGCGCGGACCCGAAACGGCATCGGAAAGAAGATCCGGGCGGTCGATCCGCAACGCTCGACGCAGGCGTTGGCAAACGGGCCGACCAGGTAGCGCAAGGGCGCGTCGACCTGGAATGGGCCGTCGAGCCGGTCATCGGTGCCGCGGTCTCCGTCGAAGGCGATCCGCAGCAGCAGACTGTCGAGATCCTTGCCGCTGATCGCCAGCTCGCGGATGATGCCGCCGCCCTCGATCCACAGGTTGTGGGGGGAGGCGCTGCGCAGTTCGATGTCCTCGTCCAGCACCTGGATTTCGCGAGGCGGCAAGGCCGGAGCAGCCGGTGATGGCGGGTACACGATAACGGGCTTGCCGGCGGAATCCGTGTCCTGACGCGGCAGCGGTAGCGAGGCCTCGTCGCCCAACGCATAGTCGACTTGCCAATAGGGACCGTCGCCGGTTTCACCCGCCGGTTCGGCTTCGAGGCGAAGGGACCGGGTGAAGGGGATCGGCAGATAGAGATTCGCGCTGCGATGGTCCAGAAAGCCGCCGAGCGGAATGGCCTGGCAGGCGATCCGTTCGGCCGCGGCTGCCAGCTCATGGGCCAAACCGGAGAGCACCGGGCGGTCGGAACCATCGACATACAGGTGAATCCTGACCTGGTCGCCCTTGGCGTGGGTTGTCCAGATGCGTTTCAGCACGCCGGGTCCGGCCAACTCGAAGAGTGTCTCGCGCCTGGTCAGCGGCCCGTATTTCGTGAACTTCCCGGCGCGGTAGTCACGCGGTCGATACAGGTCGCCCACCAGCGTATGCCGGGCGTATTCAATGCTGTTCACAAGGTCTTCCTCCGATTTGATACGGTGCGGGTCCGGTGGCAAACTGCGTTACGCCTTGTCCAGATGGAGATTGAAGAGGCGGTTCGCATTGCGCCAACTGATTTTCTCAAAGGTTTCCTTCGACAGCTTGCCGTCGGCCAGCGACTGGCGCAGGTATTCGGCGTGGCGATGGTCGTTGGTGGGATCGCAGATGTCGGTGCCGAACATGATGCGGTCGCTGAAGCGTTCCATGAAAGCCCAGCCGAAGGCGGGATCGCGGGTAAGTGCGTTGAAGCCGCTGCCTGCATCCCAGCCGCAGTAGAGGTTCGGATAGGTTTCCATCAGCCTCGGCACCGTACCGCCGGGCACGACGGGGCCTTTGGGGTAGGTATTGCGGTTTTCGAGGGTCACGTCGGCGCTGATCTCGGCCCAGAAGGGCTGCGAGTGACCGATGAACGTCAGCTTCGGGAATGCCCGCAGGGCGGCTTCCAGCCCCGGCAGACCGATCGCGTCGATCAGGCCGTAGCAGCGGTAGCGATGGGGGGCCAGGTGGAACAGGACCGGCATCTCGCACCGCTCGCAGTGGCGGAAGAGGTTCTGCACCAGCGGATCGCCGATGTCCAGGTTGGCGGTCACTTCCCCCACCCCGAGGCAGCCGCGCGCTTTGTAGTACATCAGATGGTGCGACAGGTCGGCATCGGGCGCGTTGCTGCCGGCGCGGGGATCGACGTTGCAGAACGCATAGAAGCGGTCCGGATAGCGCGCGACCACCTCGAGAACCTGCTCGCTGCTGACTTGCTGGAAGCTGCATTCGGGGCTGATGGAGGGCAGCAGGATGCCTTTGTCGACTCCGGTGCGGTCCATCATGGCGATCAGTTCTTCGGGCGAGGCGAAGTTGTTGCCGGCGGCATTTCGGGGCAGCCCCTTCCAGAGCACCGTGTGCAGGTGAGCGTCGATAAACATGGTCGTCTCCTGTGGGTTACGGGCAATTCGTCATGGCTTTCAGATGGGTATCCAGAAATGCGTACGCCGCGTCCCGCTGTTCGCGCAGGAAGCTGTGGCCCCGGGTGTGCAGGACGCTCTGGAACCGGTCTTCGGCGCCAAGCAGCGCATAGACGGCGCCAACATTGTGGGCCAGATCGGCAAAGGCCGGCCGGAGGGACTCCACATCGGCGAAGTTGTATCCACAATCGTTCAGGGCGGTGATCGCCATGATTGGCCGCGGCGCGATCATGGCCAGGTGTTCATGCAGATCAACCGGAAAGGGCTTGCCGGTCCAGCAGTAAGGACGGAGCGCTGGGCGCCCGACCCACCAGCCGGTGCGGGCGTGGTTGAAGGGGTTCTGGGCGAGCCGGATGGGCCAGCAGCCGCAGCTCGAGACGCCGACCTTGATTCGCTCGTCGAGCCCCATGGCGTGGATGGTGATGCCGCCGCCCTGCGAATGGCCGATGCTGCCCAGGCGATCGGGGTCCACCTCGGGGACGGTTTGCAGGAAGTCCACAGCGCGGCGGGCATCCCATAGATCCTTGCCGCGCGCGGACCAGCGGGGATGCCTGGCATAGAACGGCCCTGTATCGAAGGCCTGGCAGCCGGGGAAGCAGCGTTCGCCTGCGCTCATCAGGTCATACGCCAGCGTCACGTAGCCGCGTTCAACCAGGTGTAACGCATAGGCGCGATCATGCCCGGCGGCCGTCGCCTCGTTGCCGATGGTCTGTTCCTTGCCCAGCGGGGTGGTCGGGTGGATGCAGAGCACGGCCGGGCATTTCGCCGGGCACGGTTTCGGCAGCAACAGCCAGGCGTTGACCCGTTCGTCGGGTTCGACGGCATAGGAGACGCGCCGCTTCAGGTAGCTGCCGCAATCGGTTTCGTCATGCACCACGGGGTCGAGGTCACAGGCTGGCTNNCAGCTCGCGGAGGGCGTCGGCCTTGAGGCGCCAGCGGTCCGCGTCGGCGATCGTCTCGATCCAGGTCGGCGAGCCGCCCATGGTCATGTCCGGGGCACCGGTGCGGATATCGAGCAGGTCGTCGAAGGTGACGGGGATCGGGGTGGTGTTCATGCGTTTTGCTCCACAATGCGGCCTTCCAGGCGGGCGCTGATGCGTCCGTGCCGGTCGGCGATGTAGCGCCAGACGGCGGAGAGCAGGTTCGCTTCCAGCGTCTGGAGGGGCAGGCGATCCTGCAGATCGCCGAGGTGCAGCGTATCGTCGCGGTTCAAGTCGAACCCTTTGGCGGCTATCGTGTAGACACGATCGGGCTCGATGTCCGTGGACACAATCCGTTGGCCGACAGGCCGGCGCCGGTCGAAGACGTATCGGCAGCCGGATACCTGGATCAAGAAGCGGTGCTCTTCCGGCCCATCGAGCAGGTTGTCTTCGATGACTCGCAGCAGATCGCTGCCGGCAAGCGTGAAGGTGACGAGGGCCGAATCGCCCGGCCGCAGCCAGTCGATCAGATTCGCAAGATACACAGTCTGGCCTGCCTGAACGGGAACGCCTCGATAGAGATCCCGGTAGAGGAAGTGACCTTTGGGGGTGATGGCGATATCGGCGGACGAGATCGCGCGCATGGCGTCGGCCAGCCAGTTGCCAAGCGTGGATTCGGGGTCACCAGTCCAGTCCGGCGCTTCCTCGACCTGGCCGATGGGGTGCGCCCGCCAATCCAGCCGCGAGGTCTCGTGGCGGGGCTCCGCCCGGCCGTGCCAGCCGCCGTCCTGGCACAGGAGACGGACTTGCCGATCGACCGGGCAGCCTCCCGAGTAGGCCAACCGGCCATCGACGGTGACCGTCAGGGGTGCGTCGAGATCGAGGCAGGCGGGATCGGGCCGCAACACGACATTGGCGGTATTACGGGTGGCGATCTCGACGCGGTTGCCGTCCGCGATGCGTGCATCGACTTCGGCATAGCCGCCAATCTCGGCAATGCTGGCGATCTCAATCCACCAGGCCCGACCGTGCGCCGGGAAAAAGGCCCGGTGCGTGATGTGCCGTGGATGAGCCGTGCGCCGCTGCCGCGCCGCCCACTCGAAGACGCGCCCGGTACTGACATGCATGGTGTTGTGGGCGGCGTCGGGGACCATCCAGAGCGTGCCGTCGTAGCCGAGGCGTTGCATTTCTTCCGTCAGAGGGATCGGTCCGGTCCTGGCGTAGTAAGGCCAATCGTCCGCGCCCTGCACATAGAACATGGGCACGTGCCGCAGGTTGATCACCAGCGCCAGGTGCCCGTAATTGGAAGCCAGAGGGATGCCGGCGGCAAAGAGGTCGGGATAGCGGCAGCACAGGTACGTCGTGCCGGTACCGCCCATGGACTGGCCGGTGCAGACGATCCGCTCGCGGTCGATGCGGAACCGCCGGCAGACCTCCTCGAGCGCGGCCAAGACGTGTAGCTCGCCGGTGCCGCGGTACTCCGCGGGACGATCGAGCGCGTCATTGCCCAGCGGGCAGAGCACCGCCATGCCGTGTCTCTCGGCCTCGCGTTTGTACAGGCCGCTGCCGTAGTCGGGATGGTCGAAGTACTTGTTCTGGTCGCCGCCGGTGCCGTGCAAGGCCACCAGCAGCGGCACCTCGCGCGTGCCGTCATAGGCCGAGGGGAGATAGAACCGGTAGGGCTGTGGTGACCCGTCGACCGGCGAGGCGAAAGTCAAGGCCAGATCCGCCGGCCCGGCTGGCGGCGCTGGTTTCGTCGTGTTGGTCTGGTTCATGGTCCTTCCATTCGGCTGCGGTCAGGGGTTGACACAGCTCGAGCTCGACGTGATTGCATAAAACCAGTCGGTGTCGAGCAGGGCCACGCGCAGGTCGATGATGTCCTGTATGGCCCAGTCGGGACGGTACTCGCACGTCCAGTAGTTGACGATGGCGATTCCGTCGCGAGTGAAGCGGCAGCCGGGGTTGCTGAACGCGCGGGTCGGGTCGTCCTCGATGTCACGGGGCTGTTCCCAGGTGCGGCCCTCGTCGCGGGATACGGCGGCGGTCAACGGGCTGCGCTTGCCGTAGTGGCTGCGGAAGTCCGGGTCGTAGGGGGCGTTGTTCCAGATCATCAGCAGATCCCCGGTCGCCGGGATGCGGGTGAGTTCCGGGCACGATTCGGGTGTGCGCAGGCCGGTGGTCTGCGGCCTGGACCAGGTCACTCCCTCGTCGTTGGACGCGGAGATGAACAGCGCCCCGAGCTGGGTGCGCATGACCATCAGCACGCGCCCGTCGCGGGATTGCTCGACGTGCGGCTCCATGGCGCCGCGGAGGGGCAGCGTGATCCGGGTATCGGCCTCGCGCCAGGTCCGGCCATCGTCGTCGCTGTAGAGCACGGTGACCGCGTATTTGCCCCACGGCCCGTGGTCGCCGGGCACCGCCGTACTCACCGGCAGGAGCAGGCGGCCGGAGGCGAGCCGTTTCACGACAGCATTGCAGAGGGAGCAGTCCTGCCTGGCGGCGAACTCGGCGTGCGGCGTGAAGCTGGCGCCCTCGTCGGTGGACTTCCAGGCATACAAGGTACACAGAGCGCCGTGACCGTCGTCCTTGCCGTGATTGCGGTGGAACAGCAGCAGGATACCGCCGTCGAGGGCGCGGATGAGATTGGGCGAGTAGACGTTCACGTCGCCCGGCGCGGTGGTGGCGATCACCCGGTGTCCACCCCAGGTCCGGCCGCGGTCGGCGGATTCCTGTGCCACGATGCGGGTGCGGGCGAAATCGCTGCCGTCGCCGCCGAACTCCATGTAGACAAGCAGCAGGCGTCCGTCCATCAACTCGATGATGTCGCCCTCGCTTTTGCGTGGCAGTTCGGGCGTGCTCGCTGCCACCGTGACGATCGTCTTCATGGGGTGCGCCTGCCTATGCGAGGGATGAGGGGAGGTCGATCGTGTAGCGGTAACAGTCGGCATGCCACAGGTTTGCTTCACGCTGTCCGAGCCGGGAAAGATAGAGCTCGACCTGGCCGTTTTCGCGGTCCTGGAGCATGGAAAAGTTGGACAACTGCAGGCCCGGTCCGTCGGTGTCGCTCCGCGCGTCGATCACGGTGAGGGTCTCCTTCACGAGCTGGCCGCGGTCGTTCACCTCGACGATCTGCAGCGGATATCGCGGGCCGTTGCCGTAAGCGGTGTGGTCGGTGATGTTGCCGATCCAGTAGATTCTGCCGTTCCGCTCGCTGCGGAAGAGCCGCGAGATGGTCGCCGGGGAATAGAACACTTCTCCATCGTCGAAATGCCAGGGGACGGGATCGGTGAAGGTCTTCCCGCCGTCGTCCGACCAGGCGTACCACTTGTGGGCGGGGGTGCCGGGCTCGATGCGGGTGCGCCAGTTCTCGCTCCGCACGTTGGAGCCGCGGAAGACCGCCAGGATGCGGCCGGATGGCAGGCGGATGGCCGTCGGCTCGCAGACGCCGCGCGACGACTTCAGATCGCTGATGACAATGGGGCGGGAGAAGGTGAGATCGTAGTGGCCGCGCGCGGGATTGAACACACCGCGAAAGACGATCAGGCCGCACATGATGTCCGGGCACGACGGGAAGACGTCGTTGATGTCCAGGCCGAGGATGCGGCAGCAGGCGCGCACGCCGGCGGCGATGGTGCCCAGGATGTCGCCGTTGTCCAGCACCTCGACCGCGCTGCCGAAGTAGGCGTGGTTGTGGTCGGCATAGGCGGGATTGCGCCAGTCCGCGGGGTCGTAATCCGCGCCATCCTCGTATTTGATCAGTTCCGTGCGGCGCTCGTCGCGGCCGTCCTGCCGGACCGTGAGTAGGCAATGATCGACGAAAGAGGCTTCCCCACGCTTCCAGAAGACCTCATACGCCCGGGTATGTCCTCCAAAGAAGACGCGCCGCATGCCGAGGGACACGAAATGGCCGTGGTGCCGGTTGTAGGTCTCCTCACCCGGATAGGTGTTGACCTCGTCTTCACCCTTTTTCTCCGTGATCTGGCGGCCGACATCTTGCCACTCGCCCCAGGTGCGGCCGTTATCGGCGGAGAATCGTTCAAAATCGGCATTGCTCCAGTCGGACTCGCGCTGCAGGCTGCGGTGCTCCACCCGTTGGAGGCCGGTGCCGTTGACATAGTGTTGGCTGCGATGCTCGCTGGTCCGTTCGTCAGGCGCTGGAGCATACAACTCCTTGCGCACGCTGATTGCCGTCCTGTCCATGGCATTCACCTCATGTGCTGTGTTGCCCGGTTTTCTGTCTTGCTTCCATTTCATGCCTGCCGCCGATCCTACTCGATGATCCGGGTGGAGCGTGGATCCCGGTGCTCGGTGACGTAGGCGAGCCATTCCGCCTCCGTGGCGTACGGGAGCCAGCCCTGCCGGGAGACGTAGGGGGTGTCGAGCGCCTCGAAGCACAGCTCGAACGGCTCGGTTTCGGTGCGGAAGGCCATCGGCAGTCGGATCACCGTCTGCATGTCGATCACTTCCTTGAGGGTGGTGGCCTCGGGGTGATTGGTCATCCACACCTGGCGCGGCATGAGGAAGAAGAGGCTCCCCTGCTCGCCGGCAGGACGCCGCGCCACGCCCTTCAGGGAGCGGGCCGCACCGTCCCAGACTAGGGACTCGACGTCGGCTCGTCCCTGCTCGATGTGGAGGTCGGTGCCCAGCAGCCACGGGTGGGGGCGCGCGGGGGAGATGCGAAACAGCCGACAGCCATCCGGCGGCGTCGAACAGGGTAAGGCGGTTCGGTACGTTCCCATGTATTCGCTGTTCCAGAATTCGAAGACGCGGTAAGGCGCGTGGGGATCGAGGCCGAGCCGAGCGAAGTCGAGGGTGGTGCGGTAGGGCTCGGTGACCGGCGCGTGGTTGTCGGGCGAGGTGTTGAACACCGCGACCAGCAGGTAGTCGTCCCAAGCGGTGGTGACGGCTTTTTTCAGAACATGGCAATGGCTGTCGGGCGCGACGTTGTCGAACAGGTCGACGGGGACGGGGATGCCTTCGGTCCGCGGCAGGCACATCTTCACGAGGCGGAGACGTTCCGGCGCGAGCGTGGGGAGATTATCGCCGAGAACCATGGGGCTGTCGCCGCTGAGCCCGAACACGGTGGCGGACAGGCGCGCGAGCTCGAGCGGGATCGGCTGATCGACCATCAGTTGGTTGAGGTCGTTGACGTAGACCTTGCGGTGGGTGAACCAGGCCGCGGCGGCGTTCTGGATGAAGGAGTGGGCGTTGGCGAAGTGCAGGTCATGGAGGCAGAGCTCGGCGTTGCGCCAGTTGGGCATGGGGTGCAGGGGGCGGGGTTCGCCGTAGTCCCGCACCACACGTGCCGCCTGGATGCAGCCGATGAAGCCGGGCGTCGAGGCGACGGCGGTCTGAAAATGGGTGTCGGCGCCGGCTGCCTCGCGGATCTCGAGGAGCATGGCGCGCGCCGCTTCGAGCGGGAGCAGCGAATCGTCGTAAGGCCTGGCGCCGGGCACGATGGAGAGGAAATCCAGCATGTAGGCGCGCACGCCCATCTCGCGGTATCGCTTGAAGAGGCGCGCCAGGTAGGCGCGGGTGGCCGGATGGGTGCCGTCGAGGAAGTACTTCGTGAGGGGGCTCTCCGTGAACGGTCCCCGGCCGAATTCCCACCCGCCCTGGCGGAAGGGGCGCGTGATCGGGGCGCCCGTTTGGTCCACGAGCAGGTTCTCCTGGTTCTCGTCAAGCGTGCTCTCCGCCTCGCCGAAGAACCAGAAGGGGGAGAACCAGAACTTGAACACGAAGCCCTGGGCGTGGAGCCGTCGCAGGCGGGCTTCGGGCTCCATGTCGTCGCCGTCGAAGGTGTCGG
>NPIE01011523.1_pt1 | contig 10303 bp, 9 predicted proteins | sample 8637661 | NCBI WGS metagenome assembly NPIE01 (sample SAMN07420842, study PRJNA396082) | bioreactor metagenome | isolation source: sample BA12 brine-fed electro-methanogenic bioreactor BA | place: Japan: Kochi | collected 2016-12-09 | reverse complement strand
TATGAAGGTGCTGCTGCGCTGCCTGGGCACCGATCGGGTCGCTCTGATCACCGATGCGATGGCAGCCGCCGGCCTCGGCGATGGCACCTACGAACTCGTCGGACAGGAGGTCTTCGTCAAGGATGGAAACGCGCGGCTGGCCGGCGGCACGATCGCGGGGAGTACTGCTACGCTCAATCAATGCGTCGGCAATGCCGTGGAGGCCGTGGGGGTCTCGCTGCAGGAGGCCGTGAAGATGGCTTCGCTCAACCCAGCGCGGATCCTCGGCCTCGACGACCGTGAGGGTGTGCTTGCCCCAGGTCGACAGGCCAACCTCGCTGTCCTGAACCCGGACTTCAGCGTCGCCATGACCCTGGTGCAGGGCCGTATCGTCTATCAGCAGTAGTCACCTGACCTCGGCAGGAGTTGTGTGAAAGCTGCACTTGAGCACGCCACAGGAGGCCTTACGATGAGCTTGAAAGATGAGATCTTCGAACAACCCGCGGTCCTGCAACGCCTGATCGACACCCAGTGGCCGACGGTACAGGCGATCGCCCGGGACCTGAGACAACGCCAGGACACCGACCGGCGCATCGACTACGTCTTTCTCACTGCCCGCGGCACCTCAGACCACGCGGGCCTCTATGCCAAGTATCTCTGGGGCGCCCACAATCAACTACCTGTCGCGCTGGCGGCCCCATCGCTCTTCAGCGTCTATCGGCTGCCCCCCCTCCTCGACCACGCCCTCGTCGTCGGCATCTCGCAATCAGGCCAGTCTCCGGACATCGTCAGCGTGCTGGAGGAAGCGCGGCGCCAAGGAGCACCAACCCTCAGTATCACGAATGCACCTGACTCACCGCTCGCACAGGCCAGCGAGTGGGTGATCGATGCCAGCGCCGGACCGGAACTCGCCGTGGCAGCCAGCAAGTCCTACACAGCTCAACTCGCCGCCATCGCGATGCTCTCGGTGGCGCTCGATGGAGATCCGGGCCGTTTCGACGCGCTGTGCCGCACACCCGAGGCGCTCGAGCAGGTACTCACAGCAGACACCGCTATCTCTCAGATCGCGGAACGCTACCGCTATATGACCCAATGTGTCATCCTGGGCCGCGGCTACAACTACGCAACAGCCTACGAGTGGGCGCTCAAGCTCAAGGAACTCACCTATACGGTTGCCGCCGCCTACTCCTCAGCCGATTTCCAGCACGGGCCGGTCGCGATGGTCTCTGAGGGCTTCCCGGTCTTTGCCGTGATGCCCCGAGGCGCCGTCTTTGACGACCTCTTCGGTCTGATCAAGCAGCTGAAGTCCGAGCACCAGGTCGAGCTCTTCATCCTCTCCAACGACAACGAGGCGCTGGCGCTCGCCGATCGAGCGGTGGCCCTGCCGGAAGATCTACCCGAGTGGCTCAGCCCCCTCGTGGCAATCGTTCCCGGACAGCTCTTCTGTTACCACCTTACCAAGGCCAAGGGATATGATACCGAGAATCCCAGGATGTTGAACAAGATCACGAAGACGGAGTGAGTGAGGCTCTATGAGCGCACAGATGAGCAAAAGGGACGAGAACCATCCGAGGGACAAGGCTGGTCATCACGGCTGTGGCGATCGAACCGGCNNCGGCGTGCGCGGAGTGTCCTTTCCTGCACGTGGGCATATCGGCGCCGAGGAGCTGGAGGCTGTGACCGCACTCCTGTCCGAAGCCATTGCGACCGGCAGCGCACCGGGCTACAACGGGCGTGAGGAGGAGGCCTACTGCCGCGAGTTCTCGGCCTACCTGACGGGGACGGATGGACAGGGGTATACCGACGCCGTTAGCTCCGGCACAGCGGGCATCTACGCGGCCCTGCGAGCTCTCGACCTCGAGCCCTTTTCCGAGGTCATCGTCGGCGCCGTCACCGACCCCGGTGGCCTGATGCCCATCCCGCTGCTCAACCTCGTGCCGATGATCGCCGATACAGCACCCGGCAGCTTCAACACCGGTCCTGAACAGGTTGAGGATCTGCTCTCGCCCCGCACATCGGCCATCATCGTGCCCCACATCGCGGGCGAACCCGCCGACGTCTCCGGCATCGTGGAGCTCGCCCGTACCCGGGGCATTCCCGTCATCGAGGATTGCTCACAGGCCCACGGCGCCCGCCTTCGCGGTCGGCTCGTCGGCACCTTCGGCGATATCGGTGTCTTCTCGACCATGGGGGGCAAGCATCACAGCTCAGGTGCCCAGGGCGGCCTCGTCTTCACCCGCGATGAAACGCTCTATCACGCCATTCGCCGCGCCTCGGACCGCGGTAAGCCCTTCTTCTTGCCTGAGGGCACCACCAACGTGATGGCCGCGCTCAACCTGAACCTCAGCGACCTCGCAGCAGCCATCGGGCGCGTCCAACTTCGCAAGCTGCCCGGCTTCGTGGCACGGCGGCGGGTCATCGTCGACGCCCTGGTGGAAGGTCTCCAGGACCTGCATTGCATCGCCCCCCCGGCCCTCATGGAGGGCGCAGAGCCCAGCTATTGGTTCCTCCGCCTGCGGTTCCGGCCCGACGCGACCGGGTCTACCGACAAGACCGCCTTCTGCGAGGCGCTGATATCCGAGGGTCTGCCCGTCATGCCCGACTACTCTGCCGCCCTGCCCCACACGATGGACTGGTTTGTCCATCGTCACGTTTTCGGGCGCAGCGGCTACCCCTGGGCAAGTCCCGACTACAAGGGGGATCCCGATCGCACCTTCCCCTGCCCCAATGCCCACGCCGCCATCGCGGATCACTTCAACCTGATGATCCACGAGGCGTGGAGCGAGCAGGACGTTGCCGACGCACTCGCCATCTTCAAGAACGTCGAGGAACGGCGTTCGGGAAGGGCGTAGAGCGCGCGTCTCCGGGCTTACGTGATCAGATCGCGCGGCAGGAAGTCGACGCGGTTCATATACATCACCACGCGCCGATCCTCGCCGAACAACACATGCGTGACCGATACGTTGTTCGCTGCGAACCACAGCCGCTGCGCGTCCGATGGCTCGGGGCCCGGTTCGGGGTCGGATCCGGTCAGGCCGATCACCTCGCGCATGATGTAGTTGAAGAAGCCGCCGTGGCTCACGAAGGCGACACCATCGTCCGTGCCGCCATGCCTGGCCAAGAGCTCCTCCACCACCCGTTTGGCGCGCGGTGCACGCGCCTCTTTCGGCTCGAACGGACGATTCCGCCAGCCGGCCTCGGTCACCTCATCGGGCAGGACCAGCCGTGGGTAGTGGGCCAGCAGATAGCCGCGCTTACGCCCAGGCTGTGGCGTATACGTGTCGGTCGCTTCGTCGTAGAGGAACATGCCTCCCGTCTCGTGGATGTCCGTCCAGCCGTGCAGCGGTAGGTCCAGAACCTCGGCGATCTTGTGCCCCGTCGCCACGGCACGCTCCATCAAGCTGCAGTAGACGTGGCTGATGCTGAAGCCCTCGACATCCTGCACCTCTGCGTCGCGGGACGCATCCGCGATGCCCGGCGCCGCCAGGAAGCGCGCCACGAGCTCGGCCTGACGCTCGCCGGCTGTGGTCAGTACCGGGTCCGCCACCCGCTCTTCGTAGGAGTCGCCGTTCGCCCAAAGCAAGTTGTTCTCAGACTGTCCATGTCGTATGAAGTAGAAGTGCACGTGATGTCTCTCCCCGCGATGATTGCTTTAGTGCCCGGTCTCCGTCCGCCGGTCCCATCCCAACGTCACCACCACCACAAACCCGATCAAGGCCAACACGACAGAGACGGTCACCTCAGGTGTCCAGGCGCTGGGCAGCACGTTGACCTCCTTGGCCAACAGCTCCGAGGTGCCTTCGACAGCCTCGCGCCAGGGCCAGAGCTTCCAGAGGGATCCGAGGATCAGCCCCCCCAAGACGGCTAGGGTGAGATCCCGCTGGCGTCTGAAGAGCCAGCTCAATACCTGCGCGAAGGTCACCAGGCCCACGACTGCCCCCACAAGGATCATCAACACGCCCAGCACATCGCGCTGCGTCACGGCGGACAGAGCGTACTGATACTGACCAAAGATAATCAGGACGAAGGCGCCCGAGATGCCGGGCAGCACCATGGCGCATTTCGCCACAGCGCCGCTCAAGAAGAGCATCCACAACGTGTTTGGCGTCTCCGCGGGCGTCAGATCGGTCAGCAGCAACGCCGCCGCGGCACCAAGTGCAAAACCGGCGACCAGCCGAATGGACCACCGATGCACCTTGCGTGCGACAACGACCATCGATGCTGCAACCAGCCCGAGGAAGAACGCCTCCACCTGAACCGGGTAGGTCTCCAATAGCCACTCCATAAAGTGGCTGATCGTGACCACCGCGATCAGAGCTCCCAAACCCACCGGCACCAACATCTGCCACGAGAGACGCTCGACCAACGAACGCCACTGCCGTCCCAGCAACGCCCTGAACGTCTCCGGATCAGATGCCTTCCGGATCGCCTCCACCAGATCCTCGTAGATCCCCAACACCAGCGCCAGCGTTCCCCCTGAGACACCGGGAATCAGGCCCGCCGCGCCGATCGCGAACCCCTTAGCTGCCAATCGAACGGCCGAACCGGCAGAACGCAGGGCGGTCATCGGTTTCACTAACGTCATCACACACTCCTCTAGACCCCATGGGGGCAGATGATTTTGACCCACACCATCGACATAGGCGCCAGCTCAGATCACGCGGCCCTAGTCCGCAACGCANNNNAGACAAGGATACCAGGAAAGGACCAGAGGAAAAGTCAGGCGCCCAATCGCTTGGACCCACCGAAGACACGCATATACTTGGAGGATAGCATACCCACGCATGCGGCGCCAGGCCGCGTCAGGAGGCGTAGAGATGAAGGTTCTGATGATGACCGATCTGGAGGGAGTCTCCGGGGTCGTAACCTTTGAACAGGACTCCTACTCGAGCGGCAAGTATTACGAGACCGCCAAGCGGCTGTTGACAGCCGAGATCAATGCCGCGGTGGACGGCCTCCTCGAGGCCGGTGCAGACGAGGTGCTGGTGCTCGATATGCATGGCCCCGGCGGCGTCTGGTTCGAGGATCTCCATCCGCGGGCCAAGCTGATGCACGGGCGACCGCTCGCTCCCCAGGCGACTCGCGATGCCATCTACCGAGCCTACGACGTCTCGGTCATCATCGGGCAGCACGCGATGGCAGGTGTCCCGGATGGCAACCTCGCGCACACCCAGAGCAGCGCAACCATCGATATCTACAAACTCAACGGCCAACCCATCGGTGAGATCGCCCAGTGGGCCCTCTACTGCGGCGCCCTGGGTCTCCCCGTCATCTTCCTGTCGGGCGACCACGCAGCGTGCCACGAGATCGAGGCGCTGATCCCCGGTGTGACGACCGCAGCGGTCAAGCAGGGTCTCAGCAGGACCTCGGCCATCACCCTCTCCAAAGAAGCCTCGCGTGAGCTCATCCGAGCGCGCATCGGCGAGGCGCTCGCAGGCCACCGGGTCGATCCCATCGCCCCGCTTGTCTGGGATCCACCCTACATCCTCGAGAAGCGCTTCTTCCACACCCACGTCGCCGATGCCGCCGAGGCCCAGCCCGGCGTCGAGCGTGTCGACAGCCAAACCGTGCGCCTGCGCAGCGACAGCATCGTCGATCTCATCTACCGGTAACCGACCGCTGGTGGTGACACCGAAGCACATACCGGCCCATCGCCAACCACGCAACTGGGCAGGCCCACGAAGGAGGCCCGCCCAGTTGTCCGATCACCGATCTACCGATGCGCTAATTCGTTGATGGGTCGATGGATCGGTCTGCCGCCGTCAGCCGTACCAGCGGCTGACCGAATACTCGGGCTCGAATCCGAGCAGCTCGCGCGCCTTGTCGATGCTCACCAGGCTCTCCGTACCTACCAACGGTCGCTTCAACTCCACATCGGGGTAGAAGAGCGAAGCCAGCAGCTGCGTCGGCACGCCTGCCGAGTTGTGGCTATCGTTGACCCACAGGGGATGGCTACCTTCATAGTCCGCGACAAGGCCCAGTTCGATCGCCTGGGCCGAATCCCTTGCGTCGATGCTGGCCCAGAAGTTACTGTACCCGAACATCATCCCCGCGTTGGGTAGCTCACGGAAGTTGACCCGAGTTGCCCCATACTCAAAGGCGCGTTCAGCGCGCAGCCGGTCATGCTGCGCGATCACCTCCTGCGCGATCGTGCGCTGTTCGTCCTCCGGCTTCTCCAGCAGCTCGTGATAGGCCTCCATGGTCCGCGTGCGCCAGCCTACCATGCGCTCCTCGTTCTCCTCAGTCACCTCGTAGACCCCGGGCAGCCTCAGGAAGACACTGGAGATCCCCTCACGGCGCCAGAAATAGTAGCCGATCTCCTCCATGATCTGTTTCGAGAACGAATAGGGATCCGTGGTGTAGCTGGGATGCGCCTCGTCCATCGGGAAGTACTGCAGCCGGAAGCGCTTCGTCCCGAAGTTGTAGCCCAGCGCGTTGATCGAACTCGCGCTGACGATGCGTCGAATCCCGGCGTTGGCAGCAGCCCGGTAGACGTTGAAGGTGCCTGTGTCGTTGACGTGGAAGATGGCCTCGCCGGTGCCGAGGCCCGGGTTCGGAATCGCGGCAAGATGGACCACCGTCTCCATCCCCTGCATACACGTGGTGAGACAGTCGAAATCGACGATGTCACACTGCCGGTAGGCTGCACCTGGAATGTCCAGATCCGCCGTCCTTCCGATGACCGTGACGTCGTGACCGTGCGCGACCAGCCGCTTCACGGCCTCTCGCCCGACGGCGCCGGTCCCTCCGGTAACCAATACTCGCATCAAATGCCTCCTATGTCGTTGATCGTCGTCTGCGCCTAAAAGTGATCCGCCGTCCAGACGAACGGCAGCCCCTTGGGGAAGAGAACCTCCAAGGCGGGGAGTACCGCCCCCTTGTCGGGAGAGGCGACCTCGCCTGAGACGCGCACGTCCTCCGCACTCAGCAGGTCCTGCGCGCTACGATAGCCCATGAGCAGCTGCATCAGCTTGTCCTGCGAGAGGGAGAGCCGCATCGCCGGCTCGGCCCCATGGCCCAGGCCAACCCCACCCCTGTCGAAGACGAGCGTCGTGACGCCAAGATCCGTCTCCAACGCCAGCGCCCCCGGCAACGCCACNNTCAACACCGGCAGGAGCTTCTCGAACAGCGGCGCCTGGTTCAGAATCCGCATCATGCCGTCGGAGTGGCGCGGATAGGTGATCTGCCACACGACGCCGAACCGCTGCGCGAACTCGGCAAAGGCGTGGTCGGGCGGCAGATAGAAGGTGATCTCCTCACACCGCTTCTCGACCGCCTGCGCTGCTATCGCCCGCAGTATCGTCGGGAAGAGCGCCGGATCCCAGGCCCCCACTTCGGCCACCTTCACCTCGGTAGGCCGCTTGTCCCAGACAGCATACCCCAGGAACTCGCCGTTCGCATCCTCCCACAATGCCGTCTCGGCGCGCACCCCCCAGTAGGTCCCCTTCCCAAAAGCGGTGAACCGCTCAGCGGGGCGCACAAGCGTGCCCGTGCGCATCGCATTCTCATGCGCGTAGAGTGACAGCATCGCGCTCATATCGTCTGCGCCGATCGGCCGGGGCTCCTGCGTCGTGAGTACCTTTGCCGCTGCCTCGGCATCCCGCGTCTTCATGGTGAAAGTATACTGCGGCAGGCAGACAGCATAGCCGAACTTGGTGTAAAAGTCCGGGATCCCGAAGAGCATCGTGACATCGTAGCCCTGTTCGGTCATATAGGTAAGCGTGTCCTCATAGAGAACGCGCATGTAACCCTTCATGCGGTGCTCACGCTCCGTATACACATCGCCGATCCCCGCCATCCGGATCACGGCCTCGCCGATGCGCATCGGCAGATCCAGCACATAAAGATGTGCTACATTCGTCTTCTCATCCGACCACATCTCGCGTCGATGACTGTGCCCATCATCAATGGTCCGAAACTCCATGGTCCCTCCTATGCGATCCGCGAACGGAACTCGGGCACGCCCTTGACGCCCAAGTTGAGTTGAAAGAGCGATCCCGCCAGCGGCCCTTCCTGAGCACGGTTGCCGACGCTCGCCGTGGTGACATACATGTCGGTGAAGTCGTCTCCGCCGAAGGTCACACACGACACCTTCGGTACCGTGAACTCGATGCGCCGCACGATCTCACCCTCGGGCGTATACTGCACCAGGCAGTGGCCATCCCAGCGTGCCGACCAGACGTTGCCCTCGGCGTCGACCGTCATGCCGTCCGGGTGTCCTTCATCTGCGGGCACCTCATCGAAGACACGCGGGTTCGTCAACGCCCCACTTGCCTCGTCGTAATCGAAAAGCGTGATCGTCTGCTTGCGCGTATCGGTGTAATACATCCCGCGCCGATCCGGCGTGAAGCCCATGCCGTTGGAAAGCCCCACATCATCCAATACCAGCGTCAAACCGCCGTCAGGATCCAGCCGATAGAGCTGTGCCGGTCCGTCAGGTCGTGGCATCGATCCGCAGAAGACACGGCCTGCGGGATCGGCAATCACGTCATTGAAGCGCGTCTCCCGTAGTGCCGGGATCTCATCCAGCACCATCTCCAACGCCTGACCCTTGCGCCAGATCCCCACCGCACCCTTGGCCATGAACAGCAGAAGCGAACCGTCCTCCTGAAGCGTGAAGCCTCCAATCGGCGGGCCACTGAACACGAGCTCATGGGCCGCAGACGCCGGGTCGTACCGATAGAGGTGACCATTGGGGATATCCACCCAGTAAAGACGGCGCTCTTCAGGATGCCAAAGAGGCCCCTCACCCGTAGCACAATCCACATTCGCAATGACCTTCGGTTTCATCTTACGCCTCCCCAGAGGATAGGAGCGTCCGGTCGTCCGCGGCAAGACCGACCTCGGCCTCGCGCTTCCCCCGGCGCTCATTGACAACGAAAAACAGCAGTCCCACCAGGGCGATCACACCCGCAGCCTGGAACATCCTCACGCTGCCCCACTGCTCCCGCAACACACTGCTCAAGAAGGCACCCGTTGCCGAGGCCAACCCGCCGAAGACGGCGTTGAAGATCCCCTGCGCTGTTGCACCCATGCCGGGCGGCGCCACACCATCGGCGTAGGCAACGCCCGAGATGACCATACCCGAGAAGGCTGTGCCGTGCAACAGCTGCAGCGCCAGAACTACCCCCGCTGTCGGCGCCAACGAGACACCAAAGAGGATGACAATGATGGCGATCAGGGAGGCCAACAGCGTCGCTCGCACGCCAAAACGCGACAAGAGACGCTTCGAGCTCAGGAGAAAGGGGATTTCCCCCAACGTTCCCACCGTCAGCCCGAACCCGAACAGCCACATAGGCGCGCCCAACTCCTCCATACGGATATAGAGATAGGTCACCATCGCGGTGTAGCCCGTCATCCCCAGGAAGACCACCACAAGGAATCGCTGCAACAGCGGGTTGCGCAGCAGCGTACGGAACTCCTCGCGGAAGGTGCCCGATAGCGGCTCCACCCGTGGTGTGACACCCGCCAGCAAGACAAACAGGGCGGCGAAGCTGGCTGCCGCGGCATAGAACGGAACACGCAGCCCGACAAGCCCCACGAGCGCCGATACCAACGGGCCGGTCAAAGCGGGGCCGAGCGTACCCACGACCCGCTGTCGACCGAAGTCATCCTTCCGCTCGCCCAACCTGGCCATCACGACGTTATCGAGCATCGACATGATCGGAGCCAGGCACAGGGAGTAGAGCGCCACCACCGGGAGCAGACCCACGAATCTCTGCGTGACCATGATGCCCAGCATGCCCAGGCTCGCCCCACCTGTGGTGATCAGGGTCACCGCCTTGTGCTTCCGCGTCGCGTCGGCGATCGCGGTCCAGAGCGGCGCCCCCACCATCGTCATGATAGGGGGCAGCGCGATCAGGATACCGGTCTGCGAACCCGTTAAGCCGCGTTCCTCATAGTGCATAGCATAGTAGGGCATGGACGACGCCATCGCCATGAAGAAAAAGAGATAGCACAACCGTAGTCGTGTCACAATGCCCTCTCGATGAGGGGATAGCGGCCCATCTCACCCACGGCGTCGACCAGCGCTTCGAAATGCGCGACAGGCCATGGCATGCCCTGATCCGGACCACAGAAGTGGCGCGCGATGCCGAGGTGGAAGTCCATGATTCGGTGCAGCAGCTCGCGTGCCGCCCCGGGATCCGTATGGAAGCTCATCATCATGGTCTCCATCCCAACCAGCATGTAGCTCTTCTCCCAGAGCGTGTCACGATGCGAGCCCACCAGGAAGGTTGCCTCCGGCTGCCATCCCCGTACCTGGTCATAGATGCGCCCGCAGATGCGCGGGTCGTCAGGATCGGGCCACACGTAGTGCTTCAAG
>NPIE01002388.1_pt2 | contig 10303 bp, 8 predicted proteins | sample 8637661 | NCBI WGS metagenome assembly NPIE01 (sample SAMN07420842, study PRJNA396082) | bioreactor metagenome | isolation source: sample BA12 brine-fed electro-methanogenic bioreactor BA | place: Japan: Kochi | collected 2016-12-09 | reverse complement strand
GTTGTTCAGAATGCGTTCGACAATCGGCTCGGGAAGGCCTTCCTCGGCGAATATGCGCGCCAACCTGCCGGCATTGCGCAGTGCTCTATCGCCGACCAACGCGCCATACTGGCGGCCCATCGCCTCGGGTTCGCCATAAAGCCGGAGCACCGGGACGGTGCCGCAGTCCGCACTATATTGATGCAGGGTTGCCTTGTCCGCCTGGGCCAGCAGTGCGTGTTTCATTGCTATGAAGTATTTTGGGGCCATGGTCTGCCTTTCATGATTCAAGTTGTAAAAGGGATATTATGCCCGATTTGTGTTGTCAGGATAAAAGCGCGGGCTATCGTTTCGGTGTGGGTGTTGTAGGATGGGTAGGATGGGGAGATTGTCAGGGCAGGAGCGCCTCGATGGTCCGGATGAGTGATTCGGCGGTCCGTTTGAGGTTTTGTGCGGCTTGTTCGAGCGCTTTCGCTTGAGACATTGGTCCGGGCGCAATGGGAAAGACGGCCGTAACGCCTGCTTTGTACAGGGGCGTTGGGTCGCCGCGCAACATGCCGGTCAACACGAACAGGGGCTTATCGAGACGCGACGCCAGCGCGGCCACGCCGGCCACCACCTTGCCCTGGAGCGTCTGGCCGTCCACGGCCCCCTCGCCGCTGATAATAAAATCGGCTTCGGCCGCCTTCTTTTCAACGTCGCCATAGGCCTTGATAACCAAATCAACGCCCGGGCGTAATGTTGCGCCGGTAAAGGCGACCAATCCCGCGGCAAGACCGCCCGCCGCGCCGCCGCCGCGCAAGCCCCGCATATCCACGCCCAATTGGGCATGCACAAGGTCTGCGTAATGACCCAATGCATCGTCCAGAAGAACAACATCTTCGGGCGAGGCCCCTTTCTGCGGGCCATAAATCGCGGAGGCGCCGTCCGGACCGCAGAGCGGATTGTTCACGTCGCAGGCGACAACAACCTCGACGGCGTCCAGACGCGGGTCCAGGGTCGCCATATCTATCTGGGCCAGTTGTCGCAAGGCCGCGCCGCCTGGCGGCAGGTCGGCGCCTGCCGCGTCGGTAAGTTTTGCGCCCAGCGCCTGGGCCATACCCGCGCCGCCGTCATTGGTGGCGCTGCCGCCGACGCCGAGTATGATGCGCGTGACGCCCGCGTCGAGGGCGCGCCGGACCAGTTCGCCCACGCCGCGCGTGGTGGCGCGACTGGGATTGCGCGCCTCGGTCGGTACAAGATGCAGTCCCACGACCCGGGCCATTTCAATGACGGCGGTATGGCCGTCGTCCAGCAGGCCATAGGCCGTTTGAACCGGCGCGCCCAACGGCCCTGTGGCCGCGCATTCACGGAGTTTGCCGCCCAGGGCATGGCGCAGCACGTCGAGCAGGCCTTCGCCGCCGTCGGCAAGGGGACGGCAGTCCACTTCGACAGGGCGCGCGGCGCCGCGCCGCAACCCGGCCGCAATGGCCCGGGCAACGCCGAAAGCGTCCAGGCATTCCTTGAACGAGTCTGGAGCGATAAGTACTTTCATGAACTGTCTTTATTGGTTGTTTCCGCGTGGCGGCGCAACGCGTCCAGGGCCGCCTGAAAATCTTCGGGAACCGGCGCGTCGAATCGCAGCATGTCCCCGCTTATCGGATGTATAAAACCGAGATGCTCCGCATGCAGCGCCTGTCCGCGCAGATTTTGCAACGCTTCCCGGGCCTCGGGCGCAAGGGGCCAGCCCTGATAGCGCGTTTCGCCATAGACCGGATCGCCCAGGACGGGATGTCCGGCGAAACGCAGATGAACGCGAATCTGATGGGTTCGTCCGGTTTCGAGGCGCAACGCCACGAGACAGGCCAGGCCGAAGCGTTCCCGGGTCTCGAAATAGGTGATGGCCTCTTTGGCGCGGATGCCGGTCACGGCCATGCGCGACGGATCGCTCAGGCTGCGGCCCATGCCCGCGTTGATACAGCCGTGGGTTTCCTTGAACTCGCCCCGGGCCAATGCGAGATAGCGCCGCTCGAAGGCGTGGTCCGACGCCTGACGCGCCAGATGGGTATAGGCGCGCGCGTTCTTGGCCGCGACCATGACGCCCGACGTGTCGCGGTCGAGACGATGCACAATGCCGGGCCGGCCGGGGTCGCCGCCGGATTGCTGATAGTCAGGGCAATGGTGCAGCAGCGCGTTTACCAGCGTGCCGCGCTCATGTCCCGGCGCGGGATGCACCACCATGCCGGCGGCCTTGTTGACCACTACCACGTCGTCGTCCTCATGGAGAATATCAAGCGGAAGGTCCTCCGGTTCCGGCTGGACCGGCGGCGGATCGGGCAATACAAGATGGACCGTATCGCCCAGATTTACGGTTTGGGATGGTTTGGCGCAGGGGTGATCATTTATCAGGACAACGCCGTCTTTGATCAGTTTTTTCAAGAATGAACGGGTGGCGTCCTCGACCGCGCCGGCAAGAAACACATCCAGCCGAAGGCCGGCCTCAGATTCCTCGACGTCTATTGTTACGGGTATGGGCATGGGATATATCCTGTGTGTTGATTCCAACTTGTATGAGAGCACACCTGCGTCGGGAAAAGCAACGCGCGGTAATAGCTGGCGGAGCGGCGTCTATCTAAAATGATGCTGTTCTACTAGTCCGACAGCGTTTGATAAAGTCAACATTGTCACAAGCGAATAAAGGCTTTTGAGTTGCGGAGGCGTTATGATAGCATGGTCAGAAAATTTATCGCAGCGCATGCAAAACGAGAGACCTCATGCGACACGCCACACCAACACATTCCATATTGCGCATCTGTTTTATGATTGCGTTGTGGGCGACCATTGCCTACGGAGTCGCGGGCGCCTTCAGGAATGCGCTNNGGCGACCATTGCCTATGGCTTCGCGGGCGCCTTCAGGAATGTGCTTTCGGCGGTAGATATTCATGCAACGTGGGGGCCTTTTGCGGCGCGCGTGTTTATGGCCCCCTTTGTTCTTTCGGGCATGCAGTTGTTATGGTGGTTTACGGTATACCGCCCCTATGGCCTCGAAGGCCGTCCCATTATGGTTATGATGGGCATTGTATTTCTTCTCGCCCTGTTGGTCATGTGGCTCAATCAAGAGATGCACGATATGCGGCCTGGCGTGTTTAATTATCTGTTTTTCAGTTATGCCGCGCTGGCGCATCTGGGGTATGGACTGTTCGGCAGAAAATGAGTGCTTAATGCGGACCCTGTCCGCAATCCAAAAAGATGATAGACAGAAAGGAACAGCGCATATGATAACGATATGGTTGGCGGTACATGTAAGTCTGGCTGCGGGCGCGTTTATGGACCCGCCGCAGGTGATTCTTAATCCTGGCGCCGAACATGCCGGCGCTTCCCGGACGTTTCAGGGCGTTCCCAGCCTGGCAATCGCGCCGGAAGGGCGTCTTTGGGCGACCTGGTATGGCGGCCCCGGCGGCGGCGAGGATGAGACCAATTATGTGATTCTCGCCACCAGCGGCGACGACGGGCGCCGCTGGTCGGAGGAAGTGCTGGTCGTTGATCCCGGCATGGACGCGCCGACCCGGGCCTTTGATCCGAATATCTGGCTTGATCCCACAGGCAGGCTCTGGCTGTTCTGGGCGCAGGCCGTTGGTCATGACGGCAGCGTCGGCGGCGTCTGGGCGATCACCACGGACACGCCCGACCGCGTGGACGCCGAATGGTCCGCGCCGCGCCGGCTCACGGACGGCGTGATGATGTGTAAACCCCTTGTTCTTTCCACGGGCGAATGGGCGCTGCCCGCCTCGACCTGGCGCAAAACGGACCACAGCGCCAGAATGGTCGTGTCCGAGGATGAGGGCAAGACCTGGGCGCTGCGCGGCGCATGTCATGTGCCCGAGGCGGCGCGCAGTTATGACGAGCATATGTTCGTGGAAAGAACGGACGGTTCCATCTGGCTGCTTGCGCGTACAAATTACGGCATCGGCGAGAGCGTCTCGCGGGACCGGGGATATACCTGGCCTGAACTGACGCCCTCGACCATCGCCCATCCCAGCGCCCGCTTCTTCATCCGGCGGCTCGCCTCCGGCAACATGTTGCTGGTCAAGCACGGTCCGATAGACGAACAGACGAAGCGCTCCCATCTGACGGCGTATCTGTCCGAGGATGAAGGGGAAACCTGGCCATATGCGTTGCCGCTCGATGAGCGCGAGGGCGTTTCCTATCCCGACGGGGTCCAGACGCCGGACGGTACGGTCTATATTATCTATGACTATGACCGGAGAGGGGAACGGAAGATACTCCTGGCGACATTCACGGAAGCCGATATCCTGGCGGGTTCATGCGTTTCAGAAAAGGCGCGGCTGCGCGTATTGGTGAATCAGGCCGGGCAACAGGAATAATCCGCCCCCATGGTTTTTGACAGAAGGCGGCATTTATTGCGGCGTGTAAGCGACGTGCCAGTCGTCGGTATAGGGCTGTCCGGTGACGGCCTCGAACTTGCGCTGTAAATCGGGGCGTCGCGCCAGGTTCATGCGGATGCGCTCATTGATCTCGGAGGCGGTGGCGCGAAATGCCGCTTCCGGGGGTTGCACGTTGTTCTCGACCCGTTGAATGGCCTCGAGAAACCAGATGCCCACCAGGTTCGGATCAATAAAGGAACTCGCGGACAATACTTTCGCGTGGGCTATGGCGTCAATAAAGGATTGATGAAACGCCGGGTCAGGCAATACCGGTGAAACGAGGTCTTCGCCGCGTTGCGCCATCACCGGATTGGGCGGCAGCGAGTCGCCGCCTTCGATAATGATCCTGTTGTATTCGGGGGTGGTCAGGTATTGCAGGAAAAACAGGGCTTCGCGCCAATGGGGGCTTTTCGCGTTGACGCCCGGGCCGGCGGCGTCGCAGATGCCGGTGGAATGGTCCTGATGCGGCAGGCGCGGCAATACGACGGCGCCGAGTTTATCGGCCAGTTCGGGAAAATTCGGCAACAGGATTAGAATCCAGCGGCCAATGGATATCATGGCGGCCCGCTCTGCGGCGAACCAGTTGATCGCGCCGCCCCAACCGCCCTGGGTGGCGAATGACGCGGCCTCGACCGGCGTCGGTATGGTCTGGTCCCGGTAGATCATGTCATGGTACTGTTGCAGCGCCTGTATGGCCTCGGGCGCGTCCAGGGTTGAAACCAACCCGTTCGCGTCGAGCCAGTCCGCGCCATAGGCGACCATCAGGTCCTGCACGACCATCTGAGGGGCCCAGTTCGCCAATGGAATGATGCGCCGTCCGTCCGTGCCGCGATATGCGGCAATACGCCGTCCAATCGCCGCAAGGTCATCGTAGGTCCAGCCCGGTTCGGGATAGGGAATGCCGACCTCGTCGAACAGGTCTTTGTTGTACACGATGCAGTTGGCGTAGGCGTTTCGGGGGTACCGATACTGGCGGCCTTCATAAAACAATCGGGGTTGCAGCGCCGGATAGGTGTCCTCGGGACCGAAGCCCATCTCTTGCGCGTGTTCGGTAATGTCGAGCAATATGCCCGCCTCGGCATAACCGACCATCTGTTCGAGATTATAGGCGTCAATAATGTCAGGACCCACGCCGGTGGCGCACTGGACCATCAGCTTGGTCGGGTCCGTGGCTGCGCCGGGGTCCACAAGGACCCGGATGCCTGGATGCAATGCCTCGAACGCGGCAATCTGTCGGGCCCGCGCCGGATTCGGATCGGTTGACCAATACAAGGTAACGCGGCCGTCGTCCGCGTCGCGTTCGAGAGTCAACAACACGCCCGCGTACATCAGCGCGAACAGGATAGATGCGGCGGCAAACAGATATTTCATGGGTCACGCCTTTACCGCGCCGAGCATCAGGCCCTTCACCAGGAATCGCTGGCAAAGGACGAACAACAGGATCATGGGCATGATATTCATCACCGTGGCCGCCATGATTAGTTCCGTCTGGCGGCCATAGGTGGTGTCCAGCATGAGCATGCCCACGGACATGGGATAATACTGCTCGTCATTGAGCAGAATCAGCGGCCAGAAGAAGGACTGATAGGCGCCCAGGGCCACAATCACGGCGAGTGCGATTAGTCCGGGCCGGGACAGGGGCATGATCACATCCCAGAAGATGCGCCAGTGCGACGCGCCGTCAAGGGTGGCGGCCTCGTCGAGCGAACGGGGAATGGACATCATGAACTGACGCAACAGGAACGCGCCGAAGGCGCTGAAGGCCGCGGGCAACATCAGCCCGCGATAGGTATTGAGGAATCCCAGGCCGACCATGATTTGGAAATTGGGGATCATGGTGACAATGCCCGGAATCATCATGGTGGCCAGATACAACAGAAAGACCCGGTCGCGACCCGGCCATTCCAGCCGCGAAAAGGCATAGGCGGCCATGGCGCTGGTCAATACCTGGAACAAGGTGATGCCGAAGGCGATGAGCAGGCTGTTAAAGTACCAGCGTCCGAAGCGCATGCCCAGTTTCTCATTGGTGACCGGATCGGGCGCCAGATCGAGTACGATGGGATAGTTGCGCACGGTGGGTTCCCGGGGCAGCAGATGGGCCTCCTCGGCCTCCTTGTGGGGCTTGAAAGAAGCGCCCAGCATCCAGACGAAGGGCGTAATCATGGTCATGCCGACCAGTACCAGTACAATCAATCTGAACCAGAAGAACCTGTCCTGTCGCATGTCAGTAGTCCACCTCCTGTCCCTTGCCGAATTTCCAGTTGATGGCCGTGGCCGCGAAAACCAGCGCGAACAATACCCAGGAGATGGCGGACGCGCGGCCAAGGTCCATCTCGAGAAAGGCGATGTTGTAAATATAGTAACTCAGGGTGGTGGTGGCGCCCGCCGGACCGCCCAGCGTCATGACCCGGGCCTGTTCGAAGCCGCCCTGCAGGCCGCCGATGATCGAGATGACCGTGATGAAAAAGGTGGTCGGCGCAAGATGGGGCCACACAACATGCCGAAAACGATGCCAGGCGTTCGCGCCGTCCACTTCCGCCGCGTCCAGAAGGTCCTTGGAGATCGTGGACAAGCCGGCCAGATACAGCAACATGTTCATACCGCCAATGGCGGTCCATACGCCCATGAGCATCAGCGCCGGCTTGGCCCAGGTCACACTGGCCAGCCAGCGCGGACCGCGGATGTCCAGGCCCAGCAGCGTGAACAGATATTCCAGCGATACGTTTATCGGGCCCGTCTCGGGATTATACAGCGCTTTCCACAATACCATCAGCGCGACGCCCGCCGTGAAGGTCGGCAGATAATAGATGGTGCGAAAGGTCACCACGTTGAACACCAGCCCCGCCGCGCACAGCAGCAGGCACAACGCCCCCAGTACCGCCAGATTCGGCATGCCCACGCTGTACAGCACGAAAAAAACAAGGGCCCCGGCCAATACGCAAATTCCCGGGACGACATGGCGCGTTCTTCCGGCGCGTTGCGGCAAGGGCTCGTTTATCAACAACGCCAATCCGAGACTGCCGAAAATGGCGAAAGGCATGCCCAGCATCAGGTATAGGGTGTTGTACAGGTAATACCAGAAGCGGACGTCGTTCGGCTCATGGGCGCGCCACATGGGCCGGTGCAGCAGGGCAAGCACTACAAGGCACGCAATGAAGAGCAGCGCCGGCGCCGGGCCCCATCCGAAACGCCACGTTCCGCGTTCGCCCATAACGGCCAACAATCCCAGCGCCGCGACCACCACGCCGGCTATCGCCACGCCCTGGGGCGCCGACAACGGCCACGAAACCGCCGCCATGGCCACGCCGCCAAGGACCAGCAAAAGTCCAGCCCAGCGGACGCCGCGCCACGCGCCGACAAGCGCCCACAGATGGCCCAGGACGCCCAGCACCACGCCGCCGCACGCCAACACATACACGCCGGCAAGAAAAGGAGCGGGGTGTTCCAGGGCGCGAACGCCCAGAATATCCACGAAATTGCGAAGCCCCACTACCTCAAAGGAGACAGACGGTTTCAGACTCCAGTTGGTAAAGGCCATGAGAAAGGAAAAAACAATGGGAAAGAGCAGGAACACAAGGAAGCCGGATAAATTCGGCAGTAAGAAAAACAGTGCGGTCCATAGCGCTCGTCTTTGGCGTTTCATGCGAAATATGGTACTCCATCGTGCCGCTTCAATCCAAGGCCGATGGTATGTCCAGATGTACGGTGTGGTCGCCGGACAGCGCCAAATCACCAGCCAGCGGCATTGGCCGCCTTAATAGGGGACCGCATGCGCGGACATGTTGACCCATCCAATGTTTCTCTTGATTCATGCCATTGGGTCCGTGTTACAGTTCCTGCAAGGTCAATAGGATATTTCCATATTCCTGCGAACGACAACGGAGACATTGCCCATGAATACCAGCCTCACGCCACGAGTTTTTCTACTGATGTTCTGTATTTTCCTCGCCGGGAGCGCCATTGCCGCGCCCTGGGTGGACTATGATATCGCGCTGCTGACCGCGCGTTCGGGCTATGACGGGACACGATGCTGGGTGCATGCGCGGGCCGGCGTCGTGATGGACAACGGCCCCACCGTTATCATGACCATGCAGCAACTCGACGTCAGCGGTTCGGACCTGTTTCACGGGCTGCATCTGATGCGGACGACCGACCTGGGCGCGACCTGGCAAGGTCCTGTCGCGCAATCGGTTTTCGCGCGTACACGCAATGGGGAGGGCCTGGAAACGGTGGTGTGCGATTTCACTCCCAAATGGCATGAAAAGACCGGCGTATTGCTGGGTACGGGGCACATCGCGCAATATCGCGACAACAAACTGGCCCCGGACCGGCGGCGGACCACGGCCTATGCGGTATATGACGCCGACGCAGGCGCCTTCAAGCCCTGGCGACCACTGGCCATGCCGGAAGACGACGCCTTCCTCAACAGCGGCGCGGGCTCGACGCAACGGGTGGACTTGCCCGACGGCGATATTCTATTGCCCGTGTATCACAAGGCGCTCACGGACCCGCAATACAGCAGTTCGGTGCTGCGCTGTCGCTTCGATGGGGAGACCCTTTCCGTGATTGAAGCGGGCAGCCCACTGAGCGTACCCATTAAGCGCGGCCTGTATGAACCGTCTCTGGCCTTTTTTCAAGAGCGCTTTTACCTTACCCTGCGCAATGACAACGACGGCTACGTCGCCGGCAGTGATGACGGGTTGCGCTTTGACGCGCCGCAGGTCTGGCGCTTTGACGACGGCGAAGCGCTGGGCAACTACAACACGCAACAGCACTGGGTAGCCCATCCCGAAGGTCTGTTTCTGGTGTATACCCGTTGCGGCGTCGACAACGACCATGTGTTTCGCCACCGTGCGCCCTTGTTCATGGCCCAGGTCGATCCGGAACGCCTGTGCGTGATCCGCGAAACCGAACGCGTCCTCGTGCCCGAGCGTGGCGCGCGCCTCGGCAATTTCGGGGTTACACGGGTCAGTGACGCCGAGACCTGGGTCACTGCCGCGGAATGGATGCAGCCTGCCGGTTGTGAGCGGCATGGCTCGGACAACACGGTTTTTGTGGCGCGCATCTTGTGGAAATAAACGGGGCCGTTGAAGCGCGTTTAGTAGATTATCGCCCCATAGGGCCTATAAAAAACAAGAAGTTGAATCAAACAAAGCGCCCACACGCCGTCATTCCGGTTTTTTCGCGCCTGATGACTCGGGCGCGCAGCGTAACCGTTCATGCGCGAAAAATACCGGAATCCAGGTTCGAAGGCGAGGGTTGTTTATACGCCCTCTGGATTCCGGTGTTTTTCGGGTGGGACGGTGATGGTTGTGTCAGGCACTTACGCTGATACGACGTCCACGCACTACCGCGAGGTATGATACCAACCCCGCCCGAAAAAACCGGAATGACGGTGGTGGTGGTGTCTTTGGGTGTTACTGGGTTGCGGGCAGCGCCCGCGTTGGAGGTGTTATGGGGGTTGGTTTTCAGGATGGGTAGTACGGGTAGGACGGGGGAGATATCCGGGACTTGAATTGTCGCGTCGTGAAAGAAATCTTCAACTGGTATGCACCAGTTGCATCTGGTTGACAAGAAGGCCGATTTTTTGATAACCTGTCCATGCCATGAACGATACACTGCCCAAATATGAACAAATAAAGCAGGACATCAAACAGCGCATCCAATCGGGTGAGCTTGCCGAAGGCGCGCCGGTGCCCTCGGAACGGGAGTTGACGGTTACCTTTGGGATTACACGCAACCAGACGCGCCAGGCCTTGCGCGAGCTTGAGCTCGAAGGATACCTGGAACGCGCCCAGGGGCGGCGTTCCGTGGTGGCTGCGGCCGAGAAGCGCGCGCGTCCCCTGGTCATGGCAAACAAACCGACCTTCGCGATAGCCATGCAGGACCAGCAGACGCTC
>NPIE01008982.1_pt5 | contig 10306 bp, 10 predicted proteins | sample 8637661 | NCBI WGS metagenome assembly NPIE01 (sample SAMN07420842, study PRJNA396082) | bioreactor metagenome | isolation source: sample BA12 brine-fed electro-methanogenic bioreactor BA | place: Japan: Kochi | collected 2016-12-09 | reverse complement strand
CTGATTGGCTTTCCGGGCGATGGGTTCGTTGAGGCACTTCATGAACCAGGACAAGCTGCACAGGCGTTTTCGGTATTCGAGGATGTGGCGGTCGACCACATTGCGCTGTGCCTCAGTAAGCGTCTGGCCGGCAACGAAGGCACGCACCAGCGCCGGGCCGGTAAACAACCGGGTCCAGCGCCGGGCCACTTCCATCGGCGACCATTCCAGCGCAGTCTGCTCGTCAATGTGGGCGATGAGGTGGTAATGATTCGAGAGAATCGCGTACGCGCACACGTCGATGGCAAACACCTCGGCCAGCAGCGCCAGCCGGTCCTTGATCTGCTGCTTGCGCTCGGAATAGTCCTTGCCGGTCAAGGGATCGACGCCGCACAGGAAATGACGCCGGACGCAACGGCTGATGAGGTGATAGAACGGCGTGACCTCGGTGGACACCAGTCTTTTGCGGGCTTGCGGCATGGCTTCGGCCTGGATGATCTGTTCCTGATCACCGTAGCCGGCGGCGCCAGGCAAGGAAATAGGAAAAACGGACGAATTCGGGTAGGAAAATTCCTAGATCGTGCCTGTCCTGATTCCGCTTGTGATTCCGCTTCTAGATCGTGCCTGTCCTGATTCCGCTTTAGGTCGTGCCTGTCCTGATTCCGCTGTTTTGGTTCCGCTGTTGATTCCGCTGGTGTGATTCTGCTGTGGTCGGCATCTCCATCATGGCACCCAGGCCTCGCCCAGATTATCCATCTGTCCGAGAATCCATTGCTGGCGTTGCTGCAAATAGGCATCGGGCGCGAATGCGTTGTAGCGCTTGGGTGCAGGCAATACAGCGGCCAGAAGGGCTGCCTGGGCCTGGGTCAGCTCCATGGCGCTGCGGCCGAAGTAGTGTCTGGCCCCGGCTTCAGCCCCATACACACCATCATCGAGTTCGACGATATTGAGGTAGATATCCAGAATCCGGCGCTTGGGCAGGCAGACCTCCAGCCAGACGGTGAACCATGCCTCGACGCCCTTGCGAAGCCAGCTCTGGCCTGGCCACAGGTACAGGTTCTTGGCCAGTTGCTGCGTGATCGTGCTGGCGCCGCGCAGAGGCCGGTTTTGCTGATAATCCTCCAGGGCGCGTCGAATTTCGCGACCATCGAATCCCCAATGGTTCGGAAAATTCTGATCCTCCGAGGCGATCACCGCCAAAAAAAGATGAGGTGAAATATGGTCACGCACCACAGGCCGGAAGTCGATGGGACGATCATGAATCAGGCGATCCCTGAGCATGAACGCGCTGGTCGGCGGATCGACCCAGCGCAATGGCAACACCAGCATGGCCGTCAACACCACCACGGCCAGAACCATGCGCAATAGCCATTTGCGGAAGAGCTTCATGTCAAGCGATCGTAGCAGGCGCGCGCCTGGCGATGCGCAGGAACGGCTCGTGCATGCAGCGCGCACATGCGTACCAGAATTCCCGCTGGCGGTTTGCGCCGGATCAGCAAAAAGCGTTCCGCGCAAGCATGCTCTGATCGCAGGTCAATCGTCGTTGATCAATCTGGATGCTATTCATCGCGAAGACTCTCCAGCATCCTGATTTTCTCTCCATCAATGGGATGACCGTCCGGATCGACACGCGCCATTGCCCGATAGGCCCGCAGCCAGTCGGCTGGATCGCCCAGCGGCACACCGTGCAGCATGCCGGCCACTCGGGATGGGATCCGGACGATGCCATCGGCTGTCCGGATCGCGAAACGACCGATGATCTCGATCAGGCATGTACCGGTTCTGATCTGAACCAGGTAGTCGCTGGGATAGTCCGGGTTGGGAGCAGGAACTTCGAGGTTCAAATCGGCCAGTGCGGAGCGTAAGTCGCCCAGCGGGGCATCGGTCAGCAGATCCCAGTCGCGCGGCTTGACGGCAAAGCCCATGGAATACAGGAGACCGGTGCCACCGAGCGCATGTCCGACTCCTGCCGCAGTCAAACGTCGAGAAATCATGACCAGCCTGGCGAACTCCGGGGAGTCGTCCAGAGCCGGAGGGATGCGGCCGGTTCGCCCGGAGCTTGTGGGGGGATTTGAAAGGGTCATCGGGGTCAGGGCATTTCAGAGTTTGGACTGTTCATCTTCAAGTATGTCATCCGTGTGATCGCGGTAGCCCATAGTTGCACCACCGATGCCGACGAACTCTGCTACGACTTCGATTCCGACGAATTCCTGTCCAATCCGGGTTCAAGCGTGGACACACGACTTGCGCTGGTTGACAACGGCGAATCCGGTGCCATTGATCTCGAATCCGACAATTTCGAAACCACATTTCAGGTTCAGGATAATCATGGGGCGGTTGGTGGCCCGGGTGCGGGTGAGGATACTGCGGTAGCCGAGGCTGCGGACATGATCGTGCTGGGCGTGCATCAGTCGCGTGGTAAGGCCTTGTCGCCGGGCACGCGGGAAAACGCCGCCGATCCAACTATAGAAGCTTGAATCCTGTCGATAGCCGAGCTTGAAGCCGGCCGGGCCATGCGGTTAATCAGGTAACGCTCCGAGCCACTGTGCCGGCTTTCTCGAGCCGGTCGCATTTGGTCGAATGGGGTTTTCGGCATTGAATCGGTCGGAGGGCGAATACGCTGTACAGGCAGGCAGTAGGCCGCCAAGGGCACGCAGAAACCCGTAGAATCCAGCGTTCCCGTTTTTGATTTTGACTGGAGATGCGTGTGGACCGTGCGGCGGAATCGAGCCTGGCGAATGCGTTGCAGGGCAATGCGCTGATTCAGATCGGCCTGCCCATCTCGCTTTTCATCATCATGATGGGTGTCGGCCTGACCCTGCGCCTGCGTGATTTCCACAACGTGATCCATTATCCGCGGGCGCTGATCTTCGGCACGCTCGCCCAGATCATTGTGTTGCCGCTGATCGGCTTTGCACTGGCCTGGGCGCTGACACTGCCGCCGGCGATCGCGGTCGGGCTGGTCATCATTGCCGCCTGCCCCGGCGGTACCACCTCGAACGTGTTCGCGTTCCTCGCAAAGGGCAATCTGGCGCTATCGATCCTGATGACCGCCGTGGCCAGCCTGATCACCATGCTGACCCTGCCATTCTTCGCCAGCCATGCGATTGATGTATTCACCGATCGGGCCCTGGAGGAGCCGCTGCAGCTTCCGCTGTTGCAGACGATCATCATGCTGCTGGCAGTCGTGTTTCTGCCGGTGATGCTGGGCATGGGTCTGCGGGGCTGGAAGGTCCAACTGGCCGGCAGACTGGAAGGGGCGGTGGGAGCATTCGGCATGCTGGTTCTGGTGGCGCTGGTGGTGCTGATCGTGGTACAGAGCCGGGATCACCTGGTGGAACTGCTGGTGCAGGCAGGCCCACCAGTCATCGCGCTGAATCTGCTGGGTATCGGGATCGGCTTCGCGGTAGCCCGGATGGCCGGTCATGACTTCGTCGACGGTCTCACGCTGGCCCTGGAGCTGGGAATCAAGAATTCGACGATCGGCCTGACCCTGGCCTTGACGTTGCTGGGCTCGGCCGCCGTCGCCATGCCGGCGGCGCTGTACGGCTTGCTGATGTTCGTCTCCGCCGGCGTTCTGGTGGGGCTTGGCCGGCGTAATGCCCATGTGCGCCTGCGCCCCGAGAAGGGTGAAGTCCCGCTGCACATCCCCGATGATGTGGGCTTCCCCGACGACCGCAAAGCCAGCAAAACCCGGTCCGGGAAGCGGTCGTAGGGTGCGTGCAACTGAGAAGGCCAAAGGCACCATTCACTACGCGCCTGCATCTTGCAGTCCTCTCATGATCAATCTGCCAACGAGGCCACGCGCCACTGGCTTGAGACGGTCGTGATCGGGCTGAACCTGTGGCCGTCGCAGTAGAGTGGGTCATGAATAGTCCGGGCTGAGGGATTTCCGATTTTCTCGCAGATGATAGGTGCCGAGTCAGGGTCGGGTGTACGGACTTGACCTGTCAGGTTTCGGACTCTTCATCTTCGGCGAACAGATACCGAATCATGCGCTCCGGATTGTTGAGAAAATTCTTCATGACCAGATAATGGTCTGTCTCACGGTAACTTGTTTTCCGAATGCCGTCGTCTTCGAACTGATACAAGGTGGCACCCGGGTAAGCCAGCAGGATCGGCGAGTGAGTGGCAATCAGAAACTGGGCGTGACGCGGTTCGGCCAGATCATGGATGATTCTCAGGAAAGCGAGTTGCCGCTGGGGCGACAGCGCCGCCTCCGGTTCATCCAGAATATATAACCCGTGTTCAAATCGGTTCTGGAACAGCGCCAGGAAGGACTCGCCGTGAGATTGGCGGTGAAGAGATTTTCCACCGTATGCCCTGAAGTCGGAAACGCCATCAAGATAGCTCGCGAAGTTGTAAAAGCTTTCAGCGCGCATAAAGAAGCCTTCGGTCATCCTGGGTAGCCATGAGAGCCGCAGCGCCTTGGCCAGCTCCGTCCGATCCTCCCTCGCTTCGCGAACATGGTCGCGGTTTCCCCCTTCAGGATTGAAGCCACAGATTTCTGCCAGGGCCTCGAGTAGCGTTGACTTGCCGCTGCCGTTTTCTCCGACGAAGAACGTAACGGGGGAGGGTAGTTCGAGATCAATCCCATCCTGAAATGCAGGGATATCGAACGGAAACTGCGCCCCATTCATCTTCTCCGCATCGCAGCAAATCCTGCGAAGGTAGGGCGCACCGAATGGCGAGGACTGTTCATTTGATTGTTTCTGGGAGGTCATGACCGATCCCCGATAGCAATTGAGTTGGCATGCGAACCTGCCTGTTCATGTTCGCAGGTCCGATCGACGCCGGGACCTGAGCAAACGAAACATCGAGCGCCTAGAGCGTAACCGCGTTGAATGTCTTGCGACTGGGTTCACGGCGCAGTCTCTGGAAAATTTCAGCTTCCCAGGGCCGCATCGCAAGGACAAGCGTGGTGCCATGGCGCTGGTGGTCCGGCAGGTTCTTGTCCTGGGTATGGCGCTCGTTGACTTCGGCGGCCAGTCGCTGCATGCGTCGGATGATGTCGGCATTGGCGTGGCTTGAGAGCATGCCGTTGACCACCAGCCGGCATTCTCCCGGTCCGTCGAAATTGCAGTCGAAAAACTCGTTCTGGATTCGTCCCTCGAAGAAACGCTGGATGGGCCCGTCCTGCAACCAGGCGAACTCACGCGCCACCAGCAACCGGACGCGGTTGCCCGGCAGCATTTCGATCAGGCCCATTTGATCCAGGCGCCCCATCATGCCGATCGCTTCGGTCTCCGAGATCTTGTACGCAGCGACGATGTCCTTGAAGCGCCAGTGATTGAGCAGGCACAGGGTCAGCAACAACAACCGCTCGTCTGCAACCAGTTCCTGCTCCTGGGCGGGCGTCAGTGCGCTGACCCTTTCCTGACCGGCCTCCATGCCCCGGACCAGGTCCGAAATCTCCAGGCCCAGCCAGTTGCACAGCGTGTCCAGACGCTGCAACGAAAAATTGCGTTCCGAAAACAGGCGCTTGACGCTGGCTTCGGACAGATCCAGCACGCGAGCCGCCTGTGCATAGGTCTTTCTCTGGCGCCTCAGCTCATCCTTCAGTGCGCCGAGCAATTTGTCGGTCTGCGACATGAAAGTATCACTATGCAATACCCGGTAGCGCGCATTCTGCCACGTTTCGGATTATCGTTGCATGTTTCAATACAAACTGGCTCAATGCGCCCGCGCGGTCAAACGTTGGCCGCGACCATCGACTTTGTGAGGTTCCGATCATGTTTCGCAAACTCGTCCTGGTGCTCGGCGTGCTGCTGGTGGGCGGTTGCGCGGGGTTTCTGCAACTCGATACCCGCACCGGGGCTTCCGCTAGCGTGGTGGACTATCTGTATCCGGACGGCAGCGTCCCGAATGTCGAGACGGACACGCTTCCGGTCGTTGATCTGCCGGCCCGGGTCGGCCTGGCCTTCGTGCCCTCGAGCCGCACGCCAAAGGGCCTGACCCCGGCCGATCAGGAGCAGCTTCTGGCGCGGGTCCGGCAGGCGTTCGCCGAGCAGAACTTCATCGGCCGAATCGAAGTCATTCCGCAGAGCTATCTTCGCCTGGGCGGCGGGTTCGAAAATCTGGGTCAGGTGGCGCGCCTGTACAACGTCGATATCGTTGCCCTGGTGTCCTGGGATCAACTGGTTCAGACCAGCGAATCGACCAGTTCGCTGCTGTACTGGACGCTGGTGGGCGCCTACACGATCAAGGGCTCCAGCAACGAGGCCATCACGTTTGTTGATACCGCCGTGCTTGACGTTCCAAGCCAGACGCTGTTGTTCAGGGCCGCCGGACAGCATCGCGAGTCAAAGCGGTCCACAGCCATCCATGCCGGTAACGTCCAGTCCGACCTGGCCCGTGCGGGTTTTGATATTGCCATGGAAGAAATGACGGTCAACCTCGACCAGGCGCTTGGCGATTTCAATCAACGCGTCCGCGACGAAGGGCAGGTACGGCTTGTCGATCGTCGTACCGGGCAGGATTGGCATGAGGCCAACGGTGGAGAGGGCAGCTTTGACCTGCTGGCCTGGCTGCTGTTGATGGCCGTGGTGGGTCTGGCCTTGCAACCGACGTTGAACGGAAAGCCGCGGCAGTCAGGGCGCTCCTGACAAATGGAATGGGCGGCGGCAATGGCTGAGCTGGCCCTGATTCGGGACATGGTTGCAGCCGGTGAATGGTGGCGGCTGTGGACGGGCCATCTTGTGCATACCGGTGCAGGGCATCTGGGATGGAATCTGGCTGCGCTGATCATCCTCGGATTGGCAGCATGTCGAACCGGCCTGGTGTGGACGGCGTTCATCTATCTGTTGCTGTCCATGCCGCTGATCAGCGGCGGATTGCTGCTCCTGCTACCCGAGTTGCAGTGGTATGCCGGATTGTCGGGTGTCCTGCACGGCCTGGCCGCCCTGATTCTGGTGGCCCGCCCCAGCCCGATTGCCTGGCTGGGTCTGGGCTTGCTGGCTGCGAAATTGATGCTGGAAGCAGCCGGTGCATGGCCCGTCCCGGATGGTCGCTATCCCGTCGTCACTGAGGCTCATGCGCTCGGATTCGTGTTCGGCCTGGTCGCAGGGCTGTCGCACATCCACTTCTCGCGCCGGGTTGGCGGTGGTGGGGTTGTTGCGGTTGGGTCAGAATGCTTCCAGCCTCGATGATTCCTCAATCGGTTCCTGATGGACGGCTGTCGTTTATCAGCCGATGCACGATGCACGATACACGACCCGAACCTGCGAGAATCAACCAGCTTCCCAACCCTCATGTGCGGCAAGAGGCGCCGTGTGCTGGCCGCTGATTTCGGCGAGTTCCTGAGCCCTGAATTCGTGATCTTGCGCAAGGAACCGCCCCGCCGCTCGTGGTTACACTTCATCCTCTGACCTACACGGATCGGTTCCGATGCAGCAACACGCAGTATTCATCCAGACCAACCACAAGCAGTACACCGGCGCGGTCGTGGCCGAACATGCCATACGTCGCTATTCGCGGCACAATGATCAGTTCGACGTCACGATTATCGACTGCCGAGATTACCCATTCTTTGCTGCCCGTGAGGGGCAGAAGTATCGGCGCGACGGGGTGATGTGGGAGTGGCTGAACGACGATTTGCAGTCCTTCACCCTGACTCGTTTCATGCCGCCGGAACTGATGGGCTACGAGGGACGGGCGGTCGTGATCGACCCGGACATCTTTGCCGCAGCCGACGTCTGGCCGCTGCTCAGCCGCGACATGCAGGACAAGGCGATTCTTTGTCGCATGCGCTCCGGCCCCAAGGGATGGATCGACAAGTGCTGGGCGAGCAGCGTGATGCTGCTCGATTGTGCTCGACTGAAGCACTGGAATGTCGAGCAGCAGTTCAATGCCATGTTCGACTCCACGCTTGACTACACCCGCTGGATCGGCCTGAAAAATGAAGATCCCGCCACGATCGGCTTGCTCGAGCCGGAGTGGAACGACTTTGACCGGTTCACCACCAGGACACGAATGCTGCACACCACGCGGCGCAGAACCCAGCCTTGGAAGACCGGCTTGCCGATCGATCACCGCATCCACGAACGGTTCCGGCTGTTTCCGCCGCTGGGCTGGCTGATGCGGGCGCGCAGACACATGTTTGGCTGGTATGGCCTGCTCGGCCAGTACAAGACCCACCCCGACCCCAATCAGGAATGGTTCTTTTTCGCGCTCCTCAAGGAATGCCTGGAACAAGGCAAGATCAGCGAGGACTTCATCCGTGAGGAAATGGCCAAGAACCACGTTCGCCATGACGCATTCGAGGTGCTTGAACGCACACCGGATCTGCCGCCTGCCGATCGCCACCCGCTGATGATCGAGACCGCCGCAGCCGCTTAGTCGAGCAACTCGCCATACAAGATCCGCGAACAGCATTTCACGTACATCAGCCATGATCCAAACCATTTTTACCGCAGATGAACGCAGATAAACGCAGATGAAAACAGAGGACCGGGCTGACTGAGGACCCGGAATAGCGCAGCGCGATCGCTGGAGCCCCCGAGTTCCTGCTCACATGTCTCCCGAATGATACTGATTTTTGGACAGCAATCCTGCTTTCTCCTCCGGTTGACGAAAATGGACTTTATCTGCGTTCATCCGCGGTAGCAAGCCTTTTCAGGTTTGGTCTGAATCAACTGCGTAATCAGGTAAAGCATAACGTCTTTATTTCAATCTCCGGACGATCTTCAACGTCGGTGCGCGCCGCATCAACCACAGGATCAGCAGAATCGCCGGGATGCCCAGCAGCGATGCATAGATGAAGAACAGCGGGTAGCCGATGTTGTCGACGATCACGCCCGAGGGGCCGCCGATGAGTTTGCCGGGCAGGGTCATGAACGAGCTGAACAGCGCGTACTGGGTCGCGGTGTAGCGGCGCGAGACAAGGCTGGAGAGGAAGGCGATGAATACGGTAGCCGAGAAGCCATTGGCGAAGTTGTCGGCGCCGATGGTGATGAACAGCGCCGGCAGACTGGCGCCGACCGTGGCCAGCCAGGCGAACACCAGATTGGTCAGCGCCACCAGCAGCGCACCGGCGAGCAGCATCGGGTAGATGCCGTAGCGCGCCACGGCGATGCCGCCGAACAACCCGCCGGCCAGCGTCATGAAGATGCCGAACACCTTGGTGACCGAGGCGATCTGCGACAGCGAGAAGCCCAAGTCGATATACAGCGGATTGGCCATCGCGGCCATCGACAGGTCGCTGACCTTGTACAGCCCGATCAGCGCCAGGATCGGCAGCGCCAGCCAGCCGTAGCGGGTCATGAAATCGCGCAGCGGCGCGACTACGGTGCCGGTCAGCCAGGCGCCGGCCTCGCGGCGCCAGCCAGCCAGCCGGGTGCGGGCGCGAAAGGCCTGGACCAGCGGGTCCTGTTCGATGTCCAGCCGCTCCGGTGAAGAGGGCTCGGGCGAGCTCAGCACCGCCAGTATGCCGACCGTGACGCAGGCCGCCATCGCCAGGTAGGCCGCGGTCCAGTTCCAGAAGTCGGCGATGTACAGTGCGCCGGCGCCAGCGACCAGGATGGCCAGCCGGTAGCCGATCACGTAGGTGCCGGCCAGTGCTGCCTGGAACTCGTCGTCATCGGACTCGATCCGGAAGGCGTCGATGGTGATGTCCTGGGTTGCCGAGCAGAACGCGACCAGCAGCGCGAGCAGGGCAATCGGGGTCAGGTGCTCGCGCGGGTCGGACAGTGCCATGCCGATAAGTCCGAGCATGATGCCGAGCTGGGCCAGCAGCATCCAGGACCGGCGCTGACCGAACACCCGGGTCAGCCCTGGCAGCGGCACACGGTCGACCACCGGTGCCCACAGCACCTTGATCGAATAGGTCACGCCGATCCAGGCGAAGAATCCGATCGCTGAGCGCGAGATTTCGTAATCGCGCAGCCAGGCCGTCAGCGTGGTGAATACCAGCAGAAACGGCAGACCGGCGGAGAAACCGAACAACAGCATCCGCAGCACCGACGGCCGGGTGTAGACCCGCACCGCCTCGGACCAGCCCCGGCCCGGTGCGGCTTCAGTCGACATGGTTTTCCGGGACGAGGTCTCGGTGCCTTCGCGAGATGAGATTGGAACCGCAAATGAACGCAAATAAGGATCCTGCAAACGCAATTCCGGTGATCCAGCTGGAGACATCGAGCGTTTCATTATCAGGTACTGACCCTCCGGGGTCTGCGATAAGAAGCTGCGCACGTCATTCAATCTCAACACTTCTCGCGCTTCGTGGTTTTCCGGTTTTGATGAACCCGGCTCGGCCGCGCTTGCGAAGAGGCCGTACCTATCCGAGTCAGTCATCTGCAGAAAAAACCGCTTTTCATTTGCGTTCATTCGC
>NPIE01011128.1_pt1 | contig 10307 bp, 10 predicted proteins | sample 8637661 | NCBI WGS metagenome assembly NPIE01 (sample SAMN07420842, study PRJNA396082) | bioreactor metagenome | isolation source: sample BA12 brine-fed electro-methanogenic bioreactor BA | place: Japan: Kochi | collected 2016-12-09 | reverse complement strand
ACATTCCCCTTGAACCGTTTTTTTTTTTTTTTTTTGTCGGTAGAGGCACCGGTCTCGGTCTATCCACAATTTATGGGATCGTGAAACAGAACAATGGTTTCATTAACGTATACAGCGAGCCTGGTCAGGGTTCCACCTTTAAAATCTATCTGCCCCGGTTGGTTGGCGAGGAAGACATTGTAAGGGCCGAGCCTGAGAAAAAAGCAGCCGCCGGAGGAACTGAAACCATCCTGCTGGTGGAAGATGAGCCCATGATCCTGGAGATGACCACAACCATGCTCCAAATATTGGGTTACAAGGTGCTGGCAGCGTCGTCGCCGGATAAGGCCATGCGGCTTGCAAAGGATCACACCAGTAACGTTCATCTGCTTATGACCGACGTGGTGATGCCGGAGATGAACGGCCGGGATCTTGCCGGAAAAATTACCCCGCTTTATCCGGATATCCGGCTTTTGTTCATGTCCGGGTATACCGCCAATGTAATTGCCCATCATGGTATCCTGGATGACGGGGTGGCGTTTATCCAGAAGCCGTTTTCAATGGCAGACCTGGCAGAAAAATTACGAGTGGTTTTGGATATGGTATCGGATACCGTTCAGCAATAATTGTCGCTGTATGATTTTTCATGGCTCGAAAAAATTATGGATATCCATGCCACTCAAAACCTGATATGCTTCATCGGGCGAGAAATATTTGTTTCACGATAAATAAAAAAAGTAAAATCAACAGAAAAAACACAGCCTTCAAGACGGTTAAGGGCAAGCTGGTGTTTAAAAATCAGGTAGGAGTGTGCAAGCATGGAGTGGCCATTCAACAAGGCTTTGAAAGAAGCCATAAAAGGGAACCGGGTATTCAATGGGGCTGATGACGATCAGGTAAAAGCCATAATGACTCATGGCACACGGAAAAAATTTGTACGGAATGAGCTAATCCTCAGTGAGGGTCAGGACACCAGCGCTCTTTTTCTGGTGGTGGATGGAAAGCTGGAAGTCCGGCTGCAAGGTCCGGCCGCAAATTCTTTTCCAAGGCGTGTTTCAGGTGTCAAACTGAACACCCTTGAACCGGGGGATTGCTTCGGGGAGTATTCACTGATTGATCGGCAGCTGGTTTCTGCATCTGTCCAGTCGGTTACCGATGGCATCCTTTTCGTTATTTCAGAAAGCGAATTTTATGCTCTCACCCGATCCGATAACAGATTGGCATGCATGATCTACAAAAATTTACTGGAAGTGCTGGTGGGACGGCTTCGAAAAAAGGACCGGGAGCTGGATGATGTTCTTATCATGAATTAATGGCCTACCCCTTATCGCTTTTTTTCAGTTTCTGAATATTATCCCTGGCAAACTCAATGGTGGGGTCGATTTCCAGGGCCATCTCATAGAATTTGACGGCCAGGGCCGGTTCTCCCAGTTCCCGGTAGTTGGAGCCTATGTTGGCATAGTTGATGGCCTGGGACGGATCGATTTCCAGGGCCTGTTCAAAGCAGGTGATGGCCCTGTGGTGATTTTTCTGGAGAAAATGGCACACCCCCATGGTGTTGAGCAGGTCCGGGCGCTGGTCGTCCACGGAAAGCCCCCGGGTACAGATTTCCACGGCCCGGTCATACCGGCCCAGGTCCTTGAGGCAGGCCCCCATATGGGAACAGATGTCCGGCAGGTTCAGCCGGACCGGTTCCCTGTCCATGGCCGCTTCAAACTCTGCCAGCGCGGTGGGGTATTCGCCGATGGCGTTGTATACCAGACCTTTGTAGAAGCAGGTGTAATACTTGTCCGGCAAAGCGGTTTCCAGGGCTTCCAGCCGGTCCAGGGCCATAATGGGGTCCAGGGTTTCGGTGATGAGCCGGGCCGTGAACATGCCCACGCTGGCGGACGCGGCCCGTTCCCGGAAATGGGCACCCGGGATGATGGTGTAAAAGGCCGGGATATCCAGTTCCGGGTGCCGGGTGTCAATGGCCAGGACCTGATAGGCCTGTGTCTGGAGGATCGAAATCAGGGTTTCCACCTCTGTGCGGATGTTGTCATGGGACAGGTCCGGCAGATCGGCCAGGGACACCAGGGTGTCGGGATGAGTGATATAGGCGGCATCTTCGATGCGGGTGAACTTGGGCAGGCCCGAGGCCACGTAATTGGACCCGGTGTTGAAATCCCCGGCCAGCTGGGCCACTTCGGTCAAAGCCCGGCTCATGGCTTTCTGGGGATCGGGCGAGGTGCCGGCGGTCCACACGATTTCGCTTTTTTCAGGAAAGGTGTCAGGGTCCCACGCCAGCACGGCTATGGTGGGGATGCCCGTGCCCAGGGAAAAATCAGAAGCATAAATCTGGATCCCGCGGGCATTGTATTTGGCCAGCATCTCTTTGACCAGGGGGTCGGTGAATGTGTCGGTGCGGATCCCCGGCACCTTGAGTTTTCCGTGGCTCACCAGGGAGGAGGTGTGCCGCTCCACCAGTTCGCACAGGCCCTGGATCAGGGCTTCTTCGTTGCAGTTGCCCGCACACGGGCCGTTGAACTCGTTGATCATGTAAAACCAGTTGAACGGGATCAGCACCTCTTTTTTCAGGGTCAGGTTGTAGCCTCTGGTCCATTGCAGGGTGAGGTCGTCGAATATATGCTTGATTTTCAGTGCCTCTGAGTCATTGTCATGCACGGACCGGATGATCTGGTCAAAGGAAAGTGCGGTGTCGCCCAGGTCTCTGGGCCTGGCTTCGAAAAAACGTGCCGGGTCTTTGACAAAGGAAAAAAAACTGAACCGTTCCGCCAGCTCCATGACCGCGCTGGCTTCGGCCTGGGCCGGGGTCCCGCCTTTTCCCATCTGCTTGCTGGTGCCGATGACTTGTCTGGCATGGGCTCCGCATTCACTGAAAAATACCGGAATGTCCAGGCGGCCGTTGTCGATGCGCCGGGTCCGGCTCAGAATATCCAGACCTGCGCCGGCGGCTTTCTGTTTGAACTGTGCCACGGTTTTTTCCGGGGAGATGATCTTGTCCTGGTCATAGGTGTACCCTTTGACCGCATCCTTGAGTTCGATTTTATATGTCATGACAGTCTGTTTCCTGGTTCAGGGTTGAATACAAGGACCGGTCGGTTATAAAAGCCTGGTCCGCAGGGTTGATCCGGATATCGGTCATTTTACGAGTGTGATCTCATCATTCACACGGATGGTGCCCCCGGTGAGAATTTTTCCAAACACCCCTTCTTTTGGCATGATGCAGTCACCGGTGCGGTAGAAGATGGCACATTTTTTGTGGCACTCCTTGCCGATCTGGGTGATCTCCACCAGGGCGGTATCCCCTAAGCGGACCCGCTGTCCGATTTTTTGTGATTTCCAGTCAATGCCGGTGGTGGCGATGTTTTCGGCAAAATCCCCGAAATTGAGGACAAAGTCCGGGGTGCTGACGGCATCGATGCTCTCGGATGCCAGAAAGCTGATCTGACGGTGCCAGTCACCGGCATGGGCATCCCCCTTTATGCCGTGGTTTTCCACAAGTTCTGCCTGGTCCACGCATTGTTTGATGGTGCCTTTTTTTCTGCTGACGGCAATGGAGACGATTTTCACGGCAAAGCCTCTTTTTTCAGATGGGTTGTCATAATGAGGGGGTTTATATCACATTGTGGCATTAAAGTTCAATCCCTGTGTTGATTGCATAAAAACATATTTACCGGCCCCGGTTTTCAGAAGTATGTTTTCCCGGGACCGGAACAATGGTTTTCACCGAATTGACGGGGTCACGGCCGGGTGGTTCCGGTTTCCGGCTGACACCGGCGTACCGGTCCACACAGGCGTCAATGGTTTCCAACAGACCCGCGGGCAGACGGTGGGGGGTGAACGCCTGCTGGATACCGGCTTCCAGGCAGGCATCCAGAGCAAAAACCCTGCTGCAGGCCGGGCAGGACTGCAGATGGACCGATACCTCCGGATTTTCCGGTACTCCCCGGCCGGCATGGGTTTTCATCCATTCCAGGCATTCGTCGCAGTTCATGGGTCAGGTGGGTTCCGTTTCAAGGGTGATCTGAAAAGTATGCCGCCGTTCCTGCACCTGTTTGAGCAGAATGGTCTTCAATCGCTCTTTGGCCCGGCTCAGCCGGGACATCACCGTGCCCATGGGGATATCCAGGGCCGCCGCAATATCTTTGTAGGGCAACTCCTCCATATAATACAGGGTAAGGATCTCTTTGTAAGCCGCAGGCAGCGCGTCAATGGCGCGGTTTAAAAGCCGGATGTCCGCAGCCAGGGCCAGGCGGTCGTCTGCGTCGATTTTGTCGGCACTGGCCTTGAGATAGGTCATGTAATCGGTTTTCCGGCGCTGTTGAGTCTCCGTGTCCGTCCGGCGGGTTTTCAGAAAATTGTTTTTCAGAATTTTCAAAAGCCATGGTTTGACCCGGGACGGGTCCTGGAGCTGGAAAAAATATTTAAACGCCATCAAATAAGTTTCCTGGACAAGGTCATGGGCATCAAACACATTGCCGGTGTATCTGAAAGCCACGTTGTACAGCAGCGACATATGGGGATATGTCAGTGTTTTGAACCGGTGGTTGTCTTCCGCTTTTTTTTCAGATGTCATGTCATCATCATCCTGACCTCGCCTCCATGTGTCTTAACATAATCAGGAGATGACTCAATGCAATCTTTATTTGTATTTTAAAGACCGATCTCGGTCCGGTTTTATTCCCGGATTTTCATCCGCCGGTTCCAGGTGGACCATCACATCGATGATTTTGGGATAGCGGGTCTTCAGGGCCTGCTTGACGGTTTCGGAAATTTCGTGGCCCTGGCTCACGGTCATTTGGCCGTCCACCTCCAGGTGAAGGTCCAGATAGAAAGAACCGCCGATTTTTCTGGACCGGATCCGATGCGTGCCCTGGACATGGGGAATATTCCGGGCCAGGGTCTGGATCTCTGTCCGGTCTTTTAAGGACATGCCTCTGTCGGTCAGCTCGGCCAGGCTGTCTCCCAGGATATCGATGCCTACCTTGATGATGAAGACCGAAACCAGGATGGCGGCCACCGGGTCCAGGAACGCCAGTTTCGGTGAGATGAGCCCAGCTGCCACGGCCACCAGCACCGGAATGGAAGACAGGGCATCGGTGCGGTGATGCCAGGCATTGGCTTTTAACGATGAGGACCGGTTTGTCACACCGGCGGCAAATGTGATCCGGTACAGAATTTCCTTGACCACCAGGGACAGCAGGGGAGCCGCCAGAACGACCGGCCGCAACTGGGGGTGTGACGGCTGCATCAGGCAGACTGCGGCGTTATATCCGATGCCCGCGGCCACCCCTAACAGAATCAGACCGATGACAATGGTGACAAAGGATTCGATTTTCTGGTGACCAAAAGGGTGACAGTCGTCCGGCGGCGCGGTCCAGTAACGGACCCCGAACAGGATCACCAGGTCCGAGGCGGTATCGGAAAAACTGTGCAGTGCATCCGCCACCACGGCCTGGCTGTTGCCGATCCATCCGATGACCAGCTTGATCACGGACAGGACCACATTGGCCACCAGCCCTATCCAGGTGATTTTTTCGATATTTTTCCGTTTATTGGATCCTGTCAGCATCGGTTTGTTCCTGAACCGTTTCTTTCAGGTCGATCATGTCAATGAATTTGAGATTGGCCTTTGGAAAAGCAAACCTCCGTATCTCTGCCGGATCGATCCATTGATAATCCACGGGGCCGTCCAGCGTCACTTCGCCTGACACATAATCACAGAAAAACACATCCATTTCAATTTTAAAATGGGTATAGGCATGTCTGATCCGGGTCAGAAAACCGGAAATTTCGACCGTGAGCCCGGTTTCCTCCCTGATTTCCCGGACACAGGCCTCGGCGGCGGTTTCATTTTTTTTCACCTTGCCCCCGGGGAACTCCCACAGCCCGCCCAGAAGACCGTCGGGCTTTCGGCGGGTGATCAGCAACCGGCCCTGCCTGACCACAATGCCCGTGCTGATGTGGTGACAGGGCGTTTTTTTCCGGGTCAGTTTCACCGGAAATTCCATGACCCGGGATTGCTTATTGGCACAGCAGAAACGGACCAGGGGACAGGCCGGACAGTCCGGGGCCGACGGGGTGCAGACCAGGGCCCCCAGCTCCATGACCGCCTGGTTGAACGTACCGGGATCTGATCGGTCCAGAAGGGTGTCTGCCAGGGGCTGGAACCGCTTGTGGGCGGAACTGTGGTTCACGGGCGTGTCCAGGCAGAACAGCCGTGCCAGCACCCGTTTGACATTGCCGTCCACCACGGCCCGGGGGCTGCCGAAGGCAATGCTCATCACTGCGGCGGCAATGTAGTCCCCCACCCCCGGCAGGGCCTTCAAACCGGCAAACCGGTCCGGGATCCGCCCCCCGCAATCATCCACCACCTGCCGGGCCGCCTTGTGCAGGTTTCTGGCCCGGGCATAATACCCTAAGCCTTCCCATTGTTTGAGGACCCTGTCCAGGTCCGCATCCGCCAGATCGGTCAGGGTGGGGAACATGGCCATGAATGCCAGAAAATAGGGCACCACGGTTTTGACCTGGGTCTGCTGGAGCATCACTTCAGATACCCAGACATGATAGGGGTCCCGGGTGTCCCGCCAGGGCAGGGTGCGGTGATGGGCCTGGTACCAGTGCATCAGGCCCTGTTGAAGATGGGTCCGTGTTTCCGGTTCCACCGGAGAAACGGGGGGGTGGGAAGCAGCTGCCGGTGCCATGTTCTTTTTCATGAATGGGTATCCTGTGTTTTGAAGGGAGCGGGTTGGGTCCGTCGGGATGGTTTGAACTGTCGGATCAGGGCAGCCAGGTCCCGGGTCCGGTCATCCGGGGTGGTTCTGCCGAAACGGATCTGAACGTACAGGTCAACGATCGCCTGTGCCTCGGACGACAGGTCCGGCCGCAGGCGTTTGATCCTCTCCAGAAAATCAACGGGTCCCAGGTCCTGGGATTTTTCCAGGCCGATGTCTGCCAGACGTCTGCAGAAAAGAATATATGCCTCTGCCACCGGATCTTTCGGGCCCCTGGAAAACAGGCGGGGAAAAAACCGGAAATACAGGGCCGCCACCACCAGTGTCAGCCCGGCCAGGACCAGGGGGATACGCCATTGGCTCCCTGCAGTGTCCAGGCCCAGCCGCCGCAGCCATGTTTTCTGGGTGGCAAGGGAATATCCGGTGAACCAGGCTTCCCATTGAAGATTGGCTGCATCCAGCATAAAAGACAGTTTTTTGAGAACCGGCATGGTGCTGGGATCTGCGGCGGTATACGAAGCGGTTCCGTCCGGGTTCTGTTCCAGGCGACGGGGGGACACCACCAGGGTGGGATCCACCCGGATCCATCCGGCATCCGGCAAAAACACCTCAACCCAGGCATGGGCAAAGGACTGGCGCACCGTGACATAGTTACCGTAAGGATTGAGTTCCCCGCCCAGGTACCCCGCCACCACCCGGGCCGGCACTTTCAGCGTATTCATCATGAACGCCAGGGCACCTGCATAATGCTCGCAGTAACCCTGCCGGGTTTTCATTACAAAATCATCCACAGGATGGATGCCTGCCCGGGGCGGGTTCAGGGTGTAGGTAAATCCCTGTTCTCTGAAAAAGTCCAGGATCCGCTCAAGTTTTTTTCGGGGATCCGCCAGGTCTTGTGCCAGGGAAAGCGCCAGTGCCCGGGTGTCGGGGTTTCGGCCGGAAGGCAGAGATACCGGAGTCGGCGGGATTTGGTCCCGCCCGGCTTCCCTGCCGGTCCGGGCCGTGCCGGGCGGGTCCGGGGTTGACACCGTCCGGTAGACATGTTTACGGGTCACCGGCCGGAATCTCAAGAGGGTGTGGGCCGATGTCAGGCGGGACCCCGGCGGTGCCTCCACCGGGCGGTCCGGGGCAAACAGCCACCGGCTGCCATGGGGCTCCAGAACCATGGTAGCGGTCACCAGCCCGCTTGAATCGTGAGGTGCCGGATCGATAAACGCAGGCCGGTCAGCCGGAAGCCACTGGCTGCCGTTGAACCGGTCAAACACAATTCCGCGCCAGTACCGGCCCCCGTTCAGGGGAAGCGGACCGTTAAAGTCAGCCCGGAACGCCACGGACGGGTCCCGGGTCATGCGGGAGATGCTGCCCGGACTCAGGATTTCCGAAAAACCGGACCTGCCGGCGCCCGGGGCTTCCATGACAAACAGGCCCTGTTGAACACGGGGGAACAGCAGAAACAGGGCCACCATCAAAGGGACGGTCAGGGCCATGATTCGGCTGGTTAATGAGATGCAGGACCGGATCGCCCCCTGGGGGTGGTTGATGCGCACCAGGGCCACGGTGGTGACAAACACGCTGACAAACATGTACAGCATGATCCACAGGGATTCGGACCGGAACAGGCTGGTGATGATGATGAAATAGGTGAGCAGCACCGTGATCATCCGGTGTCGGTGGGTGGCCATTTCAAAGGGTTTGATACCGGCCATCACGGCCATGAGCCCCACAAAGGCATCGGCCCCGATCTGGACCCGGAAGGTGGCCAGAATCCCGATGATGCCGGCAAACGCCAGTACATGCCGGAGAATGGTGCCGGGAACCGGCCATCCCGTTTCAAGCCGTACCATCATGTACAGCCACATGAACAGGCACCAGACAATGACCCACAAAGGCAGGTCCGGGATATGGGGGGCCATGGCCACGGCCAGGGCCAGGATCACTGGAACCACATGCCGCGCCGGGGCGTTCATACGTCAGGTTCCTTTTTCCCGAACAGGGCCAGAACTTTGAGGCAATGGTGCCGGTGCCCGGGTCCCCGGGCCGGGGGAACCAGACGGTCCGGCAATTTCAGCCCGTAGGTGATGTTCTGCCTTTCAGCGGACACCACCATGCGGCACAGCCGGGACAGTCTGTGTTCCGTGTCCGTGGGAGGGAGGGCATCAAAATCCAGCAACAGTTCTCCCCCGGCCCCGGCCGTGAACTGCTTGACAAATACCCCCTGCCCCCGGGACAGTGCTTTCCAGTAGATCCGTCCGACATCCTGGCCGGGCTGGTATACAGTCAGGCCCTGGAAATCATCGGGTCCGGCATCCCTGCCGGAAGCGGATCCGTCCTGGCGACCGTCCCCGAGTCTCTCGACGTCAGGACCCTCAGCCGGGGCCGGATACACCAGGCAGGTCATGGGAACCGGGATCCGGGCCTGGAACCGGAACAGTCCAAAGGGATAGACCGACGACAGGGTCAGCCTCCCGGGGGAAACAACGCCTCTTGTGACGGTCTTCAGAGGGAGGGGCACCCGTGTGGATTTTTCCTGGCCTATGGAGGCTGTCAGGGGATCGGTCTGTCCGGGCAGCGACAGGGTCAATCCCACCCTTTCCTGGCCGTTGGACTGCACCTCGAGGATGAAGCGGGCCGTTTCGCCCGCAAACACCGGAGCTGCGGAGACAAAGACGATGCCCAGTCCCGTCAGGTTGTTCCGGGAATGATACAGCGAGATCAGGGCCATGCCCCCCAGCAAAAACACCAGGATAAAGCCGGCATTGTTGTTGTAGTTGACGGATCCGGCCATCATTGCTCCCAGGATCACGAGAAACAGCATGCCGTGCCGGGTCGGGCGAATGGACAGCTGTTTTCGGTCTAAAATCATGGACAAGTGATCCGTCTGCCGGCCATCAAACCGGTACCGGCACGGTTTTCAACAGATCCATGAGCCGGTCCCGGGTAAATCCGGAACCGTCCCGGCCTGACTTCAGGCGGTGTCCGGCTACCCAGGGGAGCATCTGCTGGAGGTCTTCGGGAAGGGTGTAATCCCGGCCGTGCAGACAGGCCCAGGATCGGGCCGCCCGGGACAGGGACAGGCCGGCCCGGGGGGACAGCCCCACCTGGAATTCCCCGGAAGTCCTGGTAAAAGCCAGGATATCCTGGAGATAGGCCAGGAACGTGTCCGACACATGGACCTGGTCCACGGTATCCTGGGTGGCCAGTACCCGGCCGGCATCCAGAAAAGGGACAATGCCGGTCATGGCCGGTTCCGCGCCAATGCCTTTCAAAATCTGTTTTTCCGCGGCCCTGTCCGGATATCCCATGTTGATGCGCATGAGGAAGCGGTCCATCTGGGAGTCGGGCAGGGCAAAGGTGCCGGCCTGTTCCATGGGGTTCTGGGTGGCGATGACAAAAAACGGGGCCTCCAGGGTCCGGGTTTCGCCCTCGATGGTCACCTGCTGTTCTTCCATGGCTTCCAGGAGCGCGCTCTGGCTTTTAGGGGTGGCCCGGTTGATCTCGTCCACCAGAAACACCTGGGTAAAGATGGGGCCGGGATGAAAGGTAAAGGTGGCCGCGTGCTGGTCAAACACCGACATGCCCAGGATGTCGCCG
>NPIE01004384.1_pt2 | contig 10310 bp, 10 predicted proteins | sample 8637661 | NCBI WGS metagenome assembly NPIE01 (sample SAMN07420842, study PRJNA396082) | bioreactor metagenome | isolation source: sample BA12 brine-fed electro-methanogenic bioreactor BA | place: Japan: Kochi | collected 2016-12-09 | reverse complement strand
GATTGTTTTGCAAATGGCTCAATAGTTTGTCCGATTAGCGATGCCCAAACAGCCGACACCACCATACCACAGATCTATACCATCTTCGACTCTGTGATTGATCATATCGATGAACCGGGCACGCCTCATTATTCGTCTCGCCGGGCCCCTATCCGACAAGTCTCCGGGAGAACCCGGCCGACCCGGGAAACTGGTTTTTGGAAAAAACCCACTCAGGTTTCCGGGATACCTTTTGTCTAGAAATAAGATCATGAGGTTACTATTATAAGGTACCTTGAAAAAATCGGAATTTCGTTCAAGATCGAGGCACGCAAAAAAAAATTTTACCGCAGGCATGAATGATATTCCGAGGATAAAATATGATTGCGCAAAGATACGATTGGGCGAACTGATACTTTTTCACGGTTCCTTATAATTCAACCTCGCCATGCTGACTGCCGCGACGGCGTTTTTTTGGGGTATCCGTCGGGAAGCTGTTTCATCAGGTAGTGAGCTGGATTGCCTCGGCACGACCTCCGGGCAGCAGATCGTTGTGGTTGTCACGTCAACGCAGGTACGACTGTTCCGGGCGAGCCGCTCTCATCGGTGGAGAAGACACATGTTGCAAACACTCATCCTGGCTGTTTCCCTGGCCATAATCGTTTCCGCCGCCTGTTCTCTGTGCGAGGCTGTCCTCTATTCCCTTACCAAGAGTCAGGTTGAAATGTTGCGAAAGTCGGGAGCCCGGGCAGGGACGATTCTGCAGCGACTGCGGGAGGATATCGACGAACCGATAACGGCGATCCTGACGTTGAATACCATCGCCAACACAATCGGCGCCGCCGTTGCCGGGGCCACCTTTGCTAAGCTTTACGGGGATGAGAACATCTTCGTTTTTTCCGCTGTTTTTACCCTGTCGATCCTGATTTTCTCCGAGATTATCCCGAAGACCATCGGCGTCAGTTATTCATTTCGTCTGGCATCATATATCGCATTGCCGTTGCGCTTGATGGTTGTAGTACTGAAGCCGATTATCATCCTCTGCCGGGCCATCACCCGCCTTATTCCACAAGACCGGGAAGACGGCATGATTTCCGCCAAGGAACTGCAGACCATCGCCGCCCTGTCCCGCCAATCCGGCCACTTGGAAGAGGTCCAGGAACGAGTTATCAGCAATATCATCGATCTTAAGCAGAAAACGGTCCGCCAGGTAATGACGCCGCGCACCGTGACCTTTTCCCTCGAGGAAGAGATGACCGTCAACGATGCGATGCAGATGCTTGCCCAATTGACGAGTCACAGCCGGGTACCCGTGTATCACGAAGAGTCTGACAACGTCACCGGTATCATCATGCGTAAAGATGTGTTGCTGGCAGCCGCCCAGCAAAAGCTCGACAGCCGGTTGACCGAATTGAAACGGCCTGTCCACTTCGTTGCCGAATCAATGCCCCTCAATTTGGTACTCATCGATTTTTTCGAACAGCGCCAGCATCTTTTTATCGTTGTCGATGAATACGGCTCAGTAACCGGGGTTATCTCAATGGAGGATGTCTTGGAAGAAATCGTCGGCGAGGAGATCATCGATGAGTCGGATCGTACCAGGGATATGCGCGAGCTTGCCCGCCGCCGGGGCCGTTTTTAGGTCACCCTCCGGTTGCGTGAAATTGTTACTGGACTGCGGTCAGTTCAACGCTCGTGGTGAACGACCGTCCTTCGCGGATACAGGTCAGTTCGACGGTATCGCCGACTCGGTATGATTCAAGGACGGTACGGATATCATCATAGGTGTGCACCCGGGTACCCGCCACCTCGACGATAATGTCGCCGAGGACAATCTCGCCCAGATGCTGTCTGGTCGGTTGCAGGCCGGCACGTTCCGCCGGTCCGCCGGCCTCGACTTCCCGGATCAGAATACCGTCGATACCGAGCTGTCGGGCGACCCGCTCGTCGACCAGGGTCGCGCCGATCCCCGGCTTGATCAGCCGGCCGTGTCGAATCAACTCCGGGATGACCCGGTTGACTTCTTCCACCGGGACCGCGAAGCCGATACCGGCGTAGGCGCCCGACGGACTGTAGATAGCCGTGTTGACGCCAATCAACCGACCGGCGCTGTCGAGCAAAGGTCCGCCGGAGTTGCCGGGATTGATCGCCGCATCGGTCTGGATAACGCCGCGGATGGTCCTGCCGGTAATGGCGGTTATTTCTCTATTCAATGCTGAAATAATGCCGGAGGTGATTGTCTGGTCCAGACCGAATGGGTTGCCGATGGCAAAGACCTTCTGGCCGACCAGCAGGTCGCCGGCCGCCCCGATCGGGATTGGTCTGAGCAGTCGCTCGGGAGCACTGACCTGCAGAACGGCCAGATCCTTGTCCGGTTCCGCGCCGATCAGCACCGCTTTGTGCGTTGATTGATCGGCCATGGTGACCTGGATTCGGTTGGCATCCGAGATGACATGATAATTGGTCACTACCCGCCCCTCGTCGTCCCAGACAAAGCCTGATCCGGTGCCGGCCGGGATTTCAACTGCATTAAGGGAAAATAAACTGCGCCGCAAGGCGATGCTGGTGATATAAACGACCGATGGCGACGTGTTGCGAAAGATCTCGATCGTGTTTTTTTCGTCTTCTGCCAGATCCCCGCGGGCCGTTATCGCCCGAGGCTCGGCGTTGTAGGTGACGGGGCGCCTGATGGAGTCGCCGAAGATCAGCCAGAGACCGACGGCAACCAGCAGGAGCAGAATAAACGGATTGATTCGGGACACGGTCATCTGGCTCCAATTTTTATATGCAAATCGGCGGGACTGGTTTTAACCTGTCCCCCGCTCACTTTCACTAACCGGATCTTTCGACCACGGCGGCTATTTTCATCGTTCGTTGTGACTCCCCGTCATGGGGGTTTCAACGATACTGTTCCGGTTGCTGGCAGCGCTGCTCGCTTAAAGTCCGAGGATGAGTTTGGCTGAATAAAAATACATCAGAACGCCGACAATATCGATCGCCGTCGTGACAAATGGCCCGGTGGCGATTGCGGCGTCAAAATCGAATCGTTTCAAAACCAGTGGGATCAAGGTCCCGAGTGTTGCCGCCATGATCATGGTACAAAAAATGGCAATGCCGACGACCAGGCCGAGCAACTGCATCTCCTGATGGAGAAAATAGGACAGGGCGCCGAGAAAGAGGCCGTAAATGAAGCCGAGAATGACCCCGACCCGCATCTCCTTGAAAATAACTCTGAACAGCGCGTTCATATTCACCCGGCCGGTGGCGATGCCGCGGACAATAATCGTCGAGGATTGCGTCGCGATATTGCCGCCCATGCCCATGACGACCGGAATGAAGGAGGCCAGTGCCAATACCTTGGCGAGTTCTTCTTCGAACGACCCGATGATCACCATCGCCATTACACCCCCGAGCCAGGAGGCAAAAAGCCAGGGGGCTCGCAGCATGGCGTTTTCAAAAGTCGATTTGAGAAGAATTTCCCTGTCTTTACCGGCACCTGCCATTTGCAGGAATTCTTCGGTGGCCTCCTCCCTGATAACATCGATGATATCGTCGACGGTAACGATTCCGACCAGATTGTATGAGGAATCGACGACCGGTACCGCAAGAAAATTATACTGTGAAACGACGTGGGCTACTTCGCCCTGAGTGGTGTCGGTGTTGACCGATATCACGTTGGGGTTCATAATATTCTTGAGTTTCATGCCGGGCGAGTTCATCAACAACTCGCGTAGCGAGATTACTCCGGCGAGTTTCCCGTCGCCATGGGTGATGTAGAGATAGAAAACCATTTCCATCTCCTCGCTTTTTTGCTGCACGATAGCGATCGCTTCGCTGACCGTCAGGTACTCGTCCAGACTCATGAAGTCGGTGGACATCAGGCCGCCGGCAGTTTCCGGGTGATACTTGAGCAAGCCCTCGAATTCTTCCCGGTCCTGCTTCTCCATATGCCTGCGGACCTCGGCGGCCAGCTCGACCGGAATGGTCTCCAGCAGGTCGACGGCATCGTCCGTTGCCATGTCGGAAACGATATCGGCGAGATATTGGGGCGTGAGCTGTTGCACGAGGGCGATCATGATGGCATCGTCCAGTTCGCTGAGGAATTCACCGACCTGCTTGGTCTGGGCGATGATGTTGAAAATTTTCTGCCGTTCGTCTTCGTTGAGATGCCGGAAGACCCAGGCCATGTCGGCCGGATGGGTTTTCTCGATGAGCTTGAGCAAATGGCCGGTGGCTCCCCGACGATTGAGCCGTCGCACCATGTCAAGCAGGACCATCCCCTCATTGCCGAGCAATTCCCGTTTTGTTTTTTCACCCTGCAGCATGGCCATGGTCGAATCTCTCGCAGATATTAAGCTCCCTTGCGGCGAACAAGGACAACCTGTATAATAGCGTCCATCATTTATAGTCAATACAGTTCTATTTGCACGCCATTTCTCAAGCGCACAAAGCGCGCCGAAGAACCAATCAAAAGACCTGCATGCACCGTCCGTGTAGCATCCAACCGGCAGCTATTATTGTATCATGCATCACAACGAACCTCTGACGCAACAAGATGTGGTGAAACAACTCGATGAAGCATGTGCGTTGCACCGGTCCGGCGCATACGCCGAGGCTGAGGCGCGTTATCGCCGCCTATTGTCACATCTTCCCGACTGTTGGCAGCTGCTGTACAATCTCGGGCTGCTCCTGCACGATTGCAAGCGCTACGATGAAGCTGCCGAGATCTACCGTAGCGCGCTCCGTCTCGGCATCGAAGACGGTGATCTCTACTTTAACCTTGCCTTTACCTGCAAGCAACGAGGTCACCTCGATGAGGCGATTATTTACTATCAAAAAGCGCTCGATGTGCAACCCGAGGACAGTGATTACCGCTATAATCTAGCCGGCTGTTACCTGGCCGATGGCCGCCACGAAGAGGCCATCGCCGGCTATGAAGCGGTGCTCTGGCAGGCCCCCGGCCATCTACCAGCACTCAACAACCTGGCGTATCTTAATCATATAACAGGAAATGTTGAACGTGCCATCGAGCTCTACCAACTCGTGCTGACACTTCGTCCGGACAGCCCCTCCGCCGAGTATATGCTGGCCGCTTTGAGCGGGGAGCAGCGGACCACCGCTCCGGCAAACTATGTTCGCGACATGTTCGACCAGTATGCCGACCACTATGAAACAAGCCTGCTCAGCAACCTTCATTACAGCGTCCCAAACCGACTGGGTGCGTTGGTAACATCGGTCGCCGGCAAAGAGGTGTTTTCCGCTATGCTCGATCTCGGCTGCGGCACCGGTTTGATCGGCGAGTGTTTTCAGGACAGTGTTGAGCAACTCCATGGCGTCGATCTTTCCAGGGAAATGGTATCTCTTGCCGCCAGGAAAAATTGTTATAATGCTCTTTACGTAGAAGAGATTGATCAGTATCTTCGGCAGTGTACTGAGCATTACGACTTGATTGTTGCCGCCGACGTTTTTCCCTATGTCGGTCAGGTAGATAACATATTGCAGGGCACCAGAGACATCGCCACCGACGACGCCGTGTTCTTTTTCACCATCGAAGAATTGAGCGGCAGCAATCGGGCACTGCACCTCTGTCCAAGCGGCCGATTTGCTCACGCGGACCACTTCATTCGATGCTGTGCCAACGATTGCGGCTGGACGGTGCTTTGTGCGGAACGCATCCCGCTGCGAAAGGAGCGAGACCAGTGGGTTGCCGGTATCATCTACGGACTGAGTACGTCTCCTCGATAGACCCCTCCAGTCTATGGCGGGCGCCCCACCGAACAAACGCCAAAACCTGCGTTCCTCTGGCGGGGTTTCAAAAGGAAGCAACTATCGAAAGGAAACGTCAGGAAAACAGGGAGGTTTTCTGTACGACCCAGCAGATCAGGAGCCCAGAACCAAGAGAGATAAAGCCAAATACCCGCATGGTAGCAGGCGGCAGCTCGCTCAGCGTGAGCAGCCATTCCCTCATCTTCTCGGGAGCGACCGCATACGGCAACCCTTCAACTATCAAAACCATCCCCACGATGAGCAGCAATAATTTCATAACATACAATTGATTTACCGACCGACCCGCAGCCAGTCGGTAAATAGACTATTTATATTTACAAATCAGAGCCAATAAGGTATGAAATAGCTCTCTTCCAATCGGCAGTCAGTAAGTATCAGAAACCGTCTCATACAATCGATTTACCGCTCCGTCTCCTTGAGCAGATATCAGCGTAAACCGGCGATGGGGATTTCGCAATCATCATTTTTTTATACCAACGATCATGACTGAAAACAAAGGTTCTCAAAAATATCGCGAAGCCGGCGTCGACATCGACAAAGGCAATGCTTTTATCGATGGTATCAAAAGCATCGTCGCTTCCACTCAGCAGCGCGGCGTTTTAAACGAGGTCGGCGGTTTTGCAAGTTTTTATGCCATTGATAAAAACGCCTACACCAACCCGGTACTGGTCTCTTCCACCGACGGTGTCGGCACCAAACTNNGGTCGCCATGTGCGTCAACGATATCATTGTCAGCGGGGCTAAACCACTCTATTTTCTAGACTACTTTGCCGTCGGTCAGCTGGACCAGGAAATGGGCACCGATATCGTCAAGGGAATCGCCGAAGGCTGTCGCCAGGCCAGGTGTGCGCTGGTCGGCGGCGAAACCGCCGAAATGCCGGGACTCTATCGAGACAAGGACTACGACTTGGCCGGTTTTGTCACCGGCATCGTCGACCGGGATGAAATTATCGACGGTTCGATCATCAGGGTCGGCAACAAGATCATCGGGTTGGCTTCCAACGGCTTGCACTCAAACGGTTTTTCGTTGGTACGAAAAATCTGTTTCGACGATCTCGGCCTCTCCGTAGATGATACCATCGAACATCTCGGAACGACGCTCGGTGAAGAGCTGCTTCGGCCGACCCGGATTTATGTCCAGGCGATATTGAACGTGGTCAAACACTTCAAGATCAACGGCATGGTGCACAATACCGGCGGCGGTTTTTACGACAACACTCCTCGCGTCCTGCCCCAGGGGTGCAAAGCGGTCATCAACAAGTCGACCTGGCCGGTCCCCCCAATTTTTTCATTTCTCGCTGAAAAAGGAGGCGTGGACGAGACGGAGATGTATCGGACGTTCAATATGGGGATCGGCTTCATGCTGATCGTCGAGGAGCGCTCTCTCAACGATATCATGCAACAACTGACAGCGCTCGGTGAGACACCGTATTATATCGGCGATATTTTACCGAGGGGCGACGATGCTCCGTCGGTTGAACTGATCGACTGAAATACTGCGATCAGAAGGGATAGGCCTATTTGAGGTTTTTCTCCAGATACATGCATAAGCGCGGAGCACCCCGCGGTGCACCAATATGGTCGCTCCGGGAGGCGACGGATGACGCCGCGTTAGGGCGTCTCATGAAAGTTACTGGGGAAAACCACGAAAAGCCGAACGAGGGTAGACTTTAATCCGGACAAACCACGCTTTGCGAGACGGCAGCACAGTCTGCCGGCGAGCCTTTGATTTTGTCCAAGGCATGATGCAAAGCCGGCAGAACGACGCTGATATTTTCCAGGGCCGCCTTGCGACTGCCTGGAAGATTAATGATCAGGCTTTCACCCCTGATTCCCGCACGTCCCCTGGATAAAACCGCCTGCGGCGTGATGGCGAGACTCACAGCCCGCATTGCCTCGGCGATCCCGGGCACTTCCTTGTCGAACAGCGAGTCCATCGCCTCCGGGGTAACATCCGATGGCGACACTCCGGTGCCGCCGGTAGTCACGACCAGATCGGCACCGTCTTCGTCGATCGCCCGTTTGACTGCGGTGATGATCGTTTCGATGTCGTCGGCAACCATGGAGTAGTGACAGAACCGGTATCCATGCTGGTTCAGAAGCTCCCGCAGAGCCGCCCCACTGGTATCTTCCCGTTCACCGCGCACGCCCTTGTCGCTCATCGTAATGACGGCATAACGATACGTCAAGCGATCGCCTTGCCGGCCCTGTGCTTCAGGACTGTTCTGCATTTCGTGCTGCAACGACTTTCTCGGCGATTTGTGCCGGAACTTCCTCATAATGAGAGAACTCGATGGAGAATGATCCAAGTCCGCCCGTCATCGACGTCAACTCATTGGCATAGGTCTGCGACTCGGCCATCGGCACCTGGGCGGTGATTATTTCACCTTTTGCTGAGGAATCCATCCCCATGACCTTGCCCCGGCGCGAGTTGAGATCGCCCATGACGTCTCCGACGCTGTCTTTATGCACCGTGACCACAATGTTCATGATCGGTTCGAGCAAGACCAGACCGGCGTCCGGAGCGGCCTTTTTAAAGGCGAGCGAACCGGCGATTTTAAACGCCATCTCCGAAGAATCGACCGTATGGTAGGACCCGTCATAAAGAACCACCTTGACATCGGTTACCGGATAGCCGGCCAGCACGCCTCTCTCCATTGCCTCAATGATGCCTTTTTCGACCGCCGGTCGATACTGCTGGGGAATAACACCACCGACGATCTGATCGACGAACTCAAACTTCTCACCGGGAATCGGTGCGATCTCAATCCAGCAATCACCGAACTGACCGCGCCCACCGCTCTGTTTCTTGTGGCGGCCCTGGGCTTTGGCGCTGCCGCGGATGGTCTCCATGTATGGTATTTTTGGCAGGCTGAGTTCCATCTCAACGCCGAATTTTTTCTTGATCCGGTTGCCGACTACCTCAAGATGCACCTGGCTCATCCCTGAAACAAGCGTTTCTCCGGTCTGCTGCTGCCGAGACATCTTCAGAGACAGGTCTTCGTCGAGCATCTTGCTGATCGAACCGAACAGTTTTTCCTCTTCGCCCTTTTTCGCACTGACCGCATAGGTGATGACCGGGGCGAGCGGATCGGGAGTCGGCAGGATGATCTGGTTGTCGGAGTTGCAGAGGGTATCACCGGTGGTCGTTTCTTTCAGTTTTGCGACAGCGACGATCATCCCCGGGCCGGCACTTTCGACCGGCCGCTGCTCTTTGCCCTCGATGAGAAATAGATGACCGAATCGCTCCTGACATTTCTTGTTCGCGTTGTAAAACGATTCTCCAGACAATGTTCCTGAAAATACACGGAAAATTGTCAGCCGGCCGGCGTATGGATCGGCCATGGTCTTGAAAACCAGACCGGCGAAGGGCGCATCAGCGACCGGGGAGCATGTCAGCGCCTCGTCACTGCCGGGTTTTATGCCCTGACGCGGTTGACATTCGTCAGGTGACGGAAGGTAGTCGTTGATCAAGTCGAGTACCGCCGCGGTTCCCTTATTCAGTGTTGAACTGACGGGGCAAACCGGTGAAATTTCACCGGCAAGGACTGCCTTTTTCAGACCCGCCACCATTTCCTCTCTGGTCAGTTCTCCTTCCTCGAGGAATTTTTCGATTAATTCCTCGTCTGTTTCGGCGATGCTTTCCATCAGCGACTCGCGTTGTGCGGCCACTTCGTCGGCAAGGTCATCGGGAACTCCGATCTCCTTGAGTCCACCTTTGCCGGTATCGTCAAACAGATAAGCGGTATTTGCTACGAGGTCGATGATGCCGCTGAACTGATCTTCCGCTCCGATCGGCTGAAAGACCGGCACCGCTTTGAGCGGCAGTTGATCTTTGATCTGCTCGACCGTCTGCGAGAAATCGGCCCGTTCCCGATCCATGTTGGTGACAACGATCACCGACGGAACGGTGTTATCGGCGATCAGGTCGGCAAATTTTCTCGTCTGTCCGCGGACACCGGCCACCGCCCCGATGACAAACAACGCACTGTCACAAATGTGGGCAGCAAAGATGGTTTCGTTGAAGAAGGAGTCTTCCCCTGGTGTGTCTATCAGGTAGACATCGTGCTTCTTCCACTTGTAATTGTTAAAAGAAGTGCTGATCGAAATGGTTCTGCTGATTTCTTCTTCGTCGAAATCCATACTGGCACTACCGTCATCCACCTTGCCGAGCCGGTTGATCTTACCCGCAGTATACAACATGGCCTCAGCCAAGGAAGTTTTGCCACTATTTCCGTGTCCTATCAGTGCTACGTTCCTGACCATCGTTGTATCCTGCATCTGATTCTCCTCGATTTCTCTGTTTAAAACCGTGACAAGCTCAACATCTGAGCAAGAAGCCGAATGGTGTATGGGGCAACCGAACCCCACCATATATTCAATTCTCGTGAAATAATGTCAAGCCTGAACGAGCGTGGGCCGCTTTTTCACGCAGCATTGAGATACCGCGACAACTTCCTTTGCCGACCGCCAAGGATTTGCTCGTAAATTTTCCGGGGAATGGGTAAGCTTGCCACGCCGTTTTTTATATGAAAATCGGCGGG
>NPIE01046410.1_pt1 | contig 10311 bp, 11 predicted proteins | sample 8637661 | NCBI WGS metagenome assembly NPIE01 (sample SAMN07420842, study PRJNA396082) | bioreactor metagenome | isolation source: sample BA12 brine-fed electro-methanogenic bioreactor BA | place: Japan: Kochi | collected 2016-12-09 | reverse complement strand
GCCTCAGGGGGTGCGGATTATGAATTATACAGACGAATTACAGGATATAACGCGGCTGTTCGGGCAGGGAGTGGAAAAATATTATGCGTGAAAAAATTGCTGCCGAATCTCAGTGATAAGGCTTTCTGTCCACATTGAAGAGATCTCAGGAAAATGAGTTGAATGGATGATGGGATGTTGAAGGGGTTGGTAGCGTTGAAGTTAGAAAATCACAAAGTCAGGTATCGATATCAATAATCTGCTTCAAGCACTCATTAGCTACAAACTGACAGATAACTTCAGCATTAAGAGGTCTCACGACAGGATCAAACTAAATTGAGATTTGTCTATTGAGACATACTTTTCATCACCTCCTCCTCAACCAGCTCCAGAATCTCTTTTCTATATTTAAGAAAACCCTCCCCGGTATAATCACGCGGACGGGGGAGATCGACTTTGACTTCAGCCTTCATCGTACCAGGTCTGGCTGTCATCACACACACACGATCTGCCAGATATACCGCCTCAATGACACTATGAGTAACTAAAATAACCGTCTTCTTTTCTTTCTCCCAGATTCGCTCAAGCTCCATCTGCATTACTTTTCGTGTCTGGGCATCGAGTGCTCCGAATGGCTCATCCATTAAAAGAACACTTGGGTTATATGCAAGAACGCGTGCAAGTTCGGCTCGTTGTTTCATCCCCCCTGAAAGCGTATGGGGATATGCATCCGCAAAATCCGATAATCCCACCATTTGAATGTACTTCCGGGCGATTTTCTCTCCCTCTTGTTTATCATAACCCTGTTGTTCAAGTCCGAACATGGTATTTTTTAGAACCGTGCGCCAGGGAAAAAGTGTTGAGTGCTGGAATACAAAACCCCGATCAGGGCCTGGTCCGCCAACAGGACCTCCATTGAAGTAGAGTTCTCCTTCAGTTGGAGTATCAAACCCGGCAACAAGATGGAGAAATGTTGATTTACCACATCCTGATGGTCCGACGAATGCATTCCCTCCATTTGTTGTTTGTATTGAGCATGCAATAACAATTGGAGGTTATTGATTAATTATTATTTCTTTTGGATAATATCCTTCTTCAGAAAATTGGAGAAAAACCAGATATTTATATTAGATTGTAATTTTTACCCAAACACCCCTTCCAGATACGCCTTCGTCCTCGGATCCTTCGGCCGCTCAAAGACCTCCTCAGCAGGCCCGTGCTCCACCAGCTCCCCCAGATACAAAAAGATCACATAATCTGCCATCCGCTTTGCCTGCCGGAGAATATGTGTCACAAAAACAACCGAATACTCATTTTTCAGCTCCAGCAACTCCATCTCAATCTTCTTCGCAGATATCGGGTCAAGCGCAGATGTCGTCTCGTCACAGAGGATCACCTCCGGCTCAATCGCGAGCGTCCGTGCGAGGCAGAGCCGCTGCTGCTGCCCAAGTGACAGCCTGGATGCAGGCTCTTTCAACCGGCAATCCACCTCCTCCCAGAGCCCGACGGTTTTGAGATACTGCATCACAATTGCATCAAGTTCCCGCCGGCTCTTCATGCCATGTATCCGGGGACCATACGCAACATTATCATAGATTGACATCGGTAGCGGATTTGGGGACTGTGCGATCATACCAATCCTCCGCCTGAGCTCAGTGACATCAATCGTTGGATCAAAGACGTTCTGCCCGTCTATTGTTATCGTTCCGGTGACCTGTGTCCCTTCGACGAGATCGATCATCCGGTTCATACTTCGAAGAAGTGTGGATTTCCCGCATCCTGATGGCCCGATGATCGCTGTGATCTGGTTTTTTGGAATCTCTACTGAGATATCCTTTAAGATCTGGTTCCCGTTAATGGCCATACTAAAATTCTCAACACTGATCTGTGTTTCCATAGCTGATTCCCCCCTTATTCGATAACATATTTCATGAACCGTTTTGACAATGCCCGTGACGCCATGGTTAATCCAAGTACGACGATTAGCAGGATGATCCCGGCAGCGTATGCCCGCTGCTGCACTTCAGGGATGGGACTAGAGAGCTGGAAGAAGATCGCCAGTGGCAGGGTTGCCACCGGATCGTTCAGCGATGTCGGGATTGCATCGGTATAGCCTGCCGTGAAGAGGACTGCGGCGGCATTCCCAAACCCTCTGCCAAACGCTAAAATAATCGCTGTTACCACCCCTGGCAGCGCCTGCCGAAAGATAACATGAACCAGCGTCTCCAGGTTGGTTGTTCCAAGCGAGAGCGACGCTTCCCTCAGTTTCACCGGTACTGTCTGCATCACCTCATCCATCCCGCGCGCTAAGATGGGGGTGATGAAGATGGCAACCGTCACAATCCCCCAGAGGAGCGATGCCCTTGCACTGATCATGACCATGATCAGAAAAATAAAGACACCATAGACGATCGGGGGCAGTCCCATCGATACATCCAGGGAACTCCGGATAAAACCAGCAAACTGTGACTGCTCTGCATGCTGGTTCAGGAACCATGCAACCGGCAGGCTCACACAGAAAGCAAGTGCAATCGATCCCCCTGCGAGATAGAGCGATCCCACAATCGCATTTAAGATCCCTCCTCCGCCCCCGAGATAGTATCCTCCCTGTGGCACCTGGGTGATCATCTCAAGGCTGAGTGCTGAAGCTCCTTTCATAGTCACGATCGCAAACACCCAGACCAGGCTGCCGACAACAATACATAACGAGGCGATCATGAATGCCTTGAAGATCTTCTCTTCAAGATCCCGTCTCTTCATACTAGATCACCCGCCGTTTAATCTGCTGCATCACAAGCTGTGCAGCGATATTGAATCCAACGACAATTACGAGGAGCAATAATGCCGCAAACATCAGCGCTGAATCATAGAGCGGGATCGACATCATCTCTCCGTAATTGTTTGCGATCAGTGCCGGGATCGGGTAGGCGGGATCGAAGATCGACTCTGGTACCCTTGCAACATTGCCGACCACCATAAGCACCGCCATCGTCTCACCAAACGCCCGGCTGAACCCGAGAATGATCGCGGCAATAATTCCGGGATATGCTTTTCTGAGCACCACATGTTTCACGGTCTCCCAGTGGGTGGCACCAAGTGCAAGTGATCCCTCCCGCATCTCACGGGGAACGGTCCTGAGCACCTCATAGGTGATCGAGATTAAAATCGGAAAGACCATGATCGCAAGAACAAGACCTGCAGCAAGGACTGAATAGCCGGTAGTGGCCACCCCGAACAGAGGGGCAAGCTGATCCCGGACCAGTGGCACAATTGCAATGATCCCAAACAGGCCAAAGACGACTGCTGGTATTCCTGCCAGAAGATCAAGTGCAGGCTGAACCGTTGATCGTACTTTTGGATGGGCATACTCTGAGAGATAGATTGCACTCAAAATTGATATTGGAATAGCAATTGCCATTGCAAGGGCGGTCACCCAGATGGTGCCCATGATGAATGGATAAAACCCAAACTCTCCGGCAAGCGGCCTCCATGATGATGATAAAAGGAGTTCTGTGAGTGGAACGAGCGAGATTATCTGTTCAGATCGAAGAAAGAGCACCAAAGCAACAATGACAACCAGAAGGCTCACTACAATGGTGGGTATAAGCATTGCATATCGGGCAGTGGTGTCGATGCTGTTTCTGTTGATTAGGACTAATTTTGATCCTGCTCTTGCCTTTCTCTCTCCATCAGCATCTTTCATCTCTGGTACCTCAAAAAGAAAAGCGGAATGAAGTAAATCCCAATCTCAGATTCATTGAAGTTTGCTGAGTTCTTCTGCCAGCTGACTATCTGAAAGTGGAAGATATCCGGTTTCAAGCACATACTGCTGGCCGTCGGTTAGTATCCAGGCGACAAAGTCTTTCGTGGCACCGGTGAACCCGTCTTTTGTGACAAGATGGAGATCCCGGGCCGGGGGTGAGGGGTAGCTGCCGGATCCGATGGCATCAATGAGGTCGCCTCGTGTCGCATAGAAATCTTCATCAGTCTCGATAATTCCATCCCCATTGACATCAAGCGGGATGATCGTGATACCGTCAATTGGTCTGCCTGTTCTGGTATCATAGGCAAAATTGATATTATTATATCCTATGCCAAACTGATCTGCCCGGACCGCTTCAGCTACCCCCGGATCGCCGGAGACACCGGTGCCTCCAAGATCCTCCTGTGTATACCCGAAGTATTCTGCCCAGACTGATGCAGCACCACAGGCATCGGCCCGGGTATAGACATTGATCCGGTCGGTCACGTCAGGGCGGCCTACAAGCTCTCCCCAGGTGGTGATCTCACCTGTGATATAGAGTTTCTCTAACGTCTCCTTATTTACGCCGGTTGCCTGAAGATCATCAAGTACCGGATTGTCGGTATTGATTGTTCCAACAACCGCATCTTTGGCAACCGAGACCCAGACAGCACCCTGCTGCTGCTCCTGCGGGTACACCTGCCGTGAAACCATACCGATATCCACCATATTGGAGAGGGCATCTGTCATTCCTTTCCCGGCACCCCCGGCAGATATCTGGAACTTCACATCCGGATTGACCTTCTGGTATTCTTCGGTCCACTTGATCATCATCGGGTAGATGGCAAACGCACCTGAGATAGTAATCGTATCCTCAGATCCAGCCTGGCTCCCTCCCATGCATCCTGCAGAGAAGGCAAGAGCCAGTATCATCGCAATAAGCAGCACATACTGTTTCATGGCACACGTCCAGATATTAAATTAGAGCAGGAATACTAAATATGTTTTGGAATGTAACCAATATATGTTGGTAGCTTATTGGATTACAATGCTAATGATACACTTTATTCTGCTATCCTTCCTACAGTATACCAATCACATGTATTCACCGGGGTGGTGTCTCTGCCGTTAATTGATCCAAATGATATTGTCTGTATAGAAGAAACCGCTGTTACTGTCCGCTCCTACAGGCGGAGAACAACGGTTCCCTCAAAGATATTCAAACTCTTAAATATCCACCAAGGGGATGCGCTCCGGTGGGTTGCGTTGAAAGACGGGACCGTATATATCACGAAAGTCCGTGCAATGCATGTTATAGACGATGAGGATGATGATGAACCAGAATGAAATTCAGGAGATGCTCTCTAATTTGATTGAAATCGCAGAACATGCCGGATCCATTATTCTCAGCCATTATGAACACAGCGATCAGGATGTTCAGATCAAAGATGATGACTCTCCCTTAACCCGTGCTGATACCGAATCTGATGCATACATTCATGAACAGCTCACCAGTCGATACACAATTCCTGTTATTTCAGAAGAGAACTATCCTGAATATGATCTCAGAAAAGATTTTACTGATTTTTTCCTAGTCGATCCCCTTGACGGGACAAAAGAATTTATCGATAAAATCGGGGAATTTACTGTCAATATAGCCTATATCAAGGAAAAGAAACCAGTAATCGGAGTGATTTATGCCCCTGCCACCGGCATGCTCTTCTATGCTGGCAGAGGGTATGGATCATATCAGGTAAGTGATGACCGTACAAAGCGATTACCCCTGCAACTTTCAGAAAGGGAGAATCTGGTTGCAGTCGGCAGCAGAAAACACAGCACCCCGCTTGATGCTGCTTTTATGCATATGAATCATATTGATACCGTTATTTCTGCAGGCTCATCCCTTAAATTCTGCAGCGTGGCAATTGGCGAAGCCGATTTGTACCCGAGATTCCAGGGGTCGATGGAATGGGATATCGCAGCCGGGCATATCATTGCAAAAGAAGCCGGGTGCAGAGTAGTGGATCTCATAACCATGCAGGAACCAGAATATAACAAGAAATCGCTGAAGAATAATTATTTCCTGGTGTTGCGGGAAGGAATCGATCCTGCAACAATCAGGATTCCGGACATTCAATCGAGTGATGCAGATGCATAGAGAAGGGTTTACTCTCTGGCTCACCGGGTGGTCAGGATCCGGCAAGACGACAATTGCGATCGCGCTTGAGGAAGAGCTCAGGAAACGTAATATCCACTATGTTCAACGTCTGGATGGGGATATCGTCCGGGATGATCTCTGTAGTGACCTTGGTTTTTCAAAAGCTGATCGGGATGAAAATATCCGTCGAGCCACCTTTGTCGCCTCTCTCCTCTCAAAAAACGGGGTTGCCACCATCGTCTCGTTCATCTCCCCGTACAGGGCGATGCGAGCGTATGCCCGATCAAAATGCAATCGTTTTATCGAAGTCTATGTCAAATGCGATCAGGATGTTCTGATCCAGCGGGATGTAAAGGGATTATATCTGAAGGCGCTCAACGGCGAGATCCCGGAATTTACTGGCATCAGCGATCCCTATGAAGAACCGGAAAACCCGGAGATCATGCTGAATACCGCCAATGAATCCGTATCTGAATCAGTAGATACAATACTCGAATATCTACAAAAGAACCACTATATGTGAAGGAGGACTCCAATGGATACACACCAGGAATCGTACCGGTTATCAAACCTCAAAACACTTGAAGCAGAAAGTATCGGGATCATCCGGGAGGTCGCAGCAGAATTTGAGAATCCGGTAATGCTCTATTCGGTCGGAAAGGACTCGTCTGTGATGGTGCATCTTGCATTAAAAGCATTTTACCCGAAGAAAGTACCGTTTCCCCTCCTCCATGTTGACACCGGATATAAGTTTCCGGAGATGTATGTGTTTCGGGACTACTATACACAGAAACACGGGCTGGATCTCAAAGTCCATACAAATACTGATGCACTTGCACGGGGAGTGAACCCGCTTGATCTTGGAACCGTGAAATGCTGTGCCGAACTGAAGACACAGGCTCTCCTTAACGCATTGAAAGAAGGTGGGTATGATGCAGCATTTGGAGGTGCACGAAGGGATGAAGAGAAATCCCGTGCAAAGGAGCGAGTATTTTCCTTCAGGGATATTCACGGCCAGTGGGATCCGAAAAACCAGAGGCCGGAACTCTGGAACATCTATAACACAAAGATCAACCGGGGTGAAACCATCCGGGTTTTCCCTCTTTCAAGCTGGACAGAACTTGATATCTGGACCTATATCTATTATGAACAGATCGAAGTTGTGCCCCTGTACTTTGCTGCAACTAGACGGGTTATTGAGAAGAACAACCAGCTGATCCCGGTGTATGCAGATGAATTCCAGGAAGGGGAACAGGAACTGATGTGCCGGTTCAGGACGCTTGGGTGCCATTATTGCACCGGTGCGGTGCAATCAGATGCAGATACCCTGCCGAAGATCATCGAAGAGATGATGGTCGTCCGGCATTCCGAGCGGATTACAAGGGTGATTGATCATGATCAGGATAGTTCGATGGAGCAAAAGAAGCGGGAGGGATACTTTTGACGACGCTTGATGCACTCATCGACCAAAACCAGAAGGTTGATCTCCTGCGGTTTGCAACCGCCGGCAGTGTTGATGATGGAAAATCCACGCTGATCGGGCGGCTCCTCTATGACTCGAAATCCATCTTCGAAGATCAACTCCTCTCGATCAAAAACTATTCACGGGTACATCGGAATATCGAGATGGATTACGCGCTTGTTACAGACGGCCTGAAGTCTGAACGTGAACAGGGGATCACGATCGACGTTGCATACCGGTTCTTCTCAACCCCGAAACGCAGGTTCATCATCGCAGACACCCCGGGCCACGAACAATATACCCGAAACATGGCAACCGGTGCTTCACATTCATCTCTCTCATTGATTCTCGTTGATGCCACACAGGGCGTCCTGACCCAGACACGACGGCATACCTTCATCTCTTCACTCCTTGGGATCCGCTATTTTGTTGTTGCCGTGAACAAGATGGATCTGGTCGACTATAGTGAAGAGGTTTTTAACCAGATTGTCGATGATTACACAGCTTTTACTGATAAGCTCTCGGCAGAATCGATCTATTTTATCCCGATCAGCGCCCTGCATGGCGATAATGTCATCGAACGAAGCCCGAAAATGCCCTGGTACCAGGGCTCTCCCCTCCTTGGCTATCTGGAGACGATCAATGTTGCAGGCGGAAGAAACCTGGTGGACTTCCGGTTTCCGGTTCAGTATGTCAACTGGGGTGGCCAGCAGTTCAGGGGATATTGTGGCACGATTGCATCAGGCGTGATCAGGAGGGGCGAACGTATCCGGGTGCTTCCTTCAGGCAGGACAAGCACCGTTTCGAGGATCGTCACCTATGATGGCGATCGGGAGTATGCATTCGCGCCGATGGCAGTGACGCTCTGCCTGGCAGATGATATTGATATCTCACGGGGTGATATGATCTGCCGTGAGCAGAATATCCCGGCGATCACCGGGCATATCGAAGCAGCGATGGTATGGATGGATACTGAGCCCATGCAGATTGGAAGAGATTACCTGCTGAAACATACCACAAAGACGGTGAAAGGCAGTATCTCTGAGGTGGCATACCGTTTTGATCCTGAAGATCTCCATAGAAAACCTTCTGGTTATCTCCAGCTGAACGAGATCGGGAAGGTGAAGATCGAGTTGAAGAAGCCAATCTTTGCAGATCTCTACTCAAAGAACCGAAATAGCGGCTCATTTATCCTGATCGATCCCCTCTCCTACCAGACAGCGGCTGCCGGGATGATCACCAAATACACTCAGGTCTCACCGGATCGTGCGTGTGATTCTGTCCATGCAAAGGTGTATTATTATCCCGCCTCAGACAAAGATCAGGCAAAGGCACGGTATGATCAGCTGTCGATGCAGGGAGCACACTGTATCTATGTGGATGATGAGATGCTACAGGAAGGGCTGTGCCGGGGGCTTTTACCTGGTGAGGAGGAGTATGCCCGACGGGTGAAGGAGCTCTGTGAGATTGTGATGATGTCAGGGGTATCTGTGGTGGTTTGTTTGGTGGCAGACATACGACACTTTAATGCAAATATGTAATAACCCCCAATTTAATATAATCTTTTTAATAGTCTGATTACATGGAGAATATATAGTTTTATAGGCGATGGCAACCTATCATAAGAATTCTTTTTAATTAATTTTAATTTATGCTCTGTAGATTTTTTTATAATTATTTTATTTTGATCAACTACTTTATTTATCAGGAATAAAGTCATTTCATCGACATCTTCATTCAATATGCTTTGTCCCATCGTTGGTGCTGGGTAAAATAGTTCTTCTGTAAGCTCATCAGACAATCCGAATAATTCTTGATTTGAGTTGACAAATTGATGATAAATATCTAATCTCTGCTCATCAGAAAATAATGAATATTTTTCATCATATTTTTTCTTGATAAACATTTCATCCTCTCGTAATAGTTTGAGAAGGATTCTCCGATCATCAAGATCTAAAAAACCTGAATTCAACATGATTTTCATTCCATGTTTATTCAGTCCTGGATTGGTAGTTTCAGATATTTTAGGAAAATCAGAACAATTTATATCAATTGCATCATAAAAATCCTTAAGTAAATCAACTTGTGATGCAATTTCATAAGATCGTGCTAAGATATGTGTTTCAGGCAGTTCAATTTTAATATAATTGATAAAATCACACCAATCTAATGAAAGATGAGATGACGAATTTTTATTAGATAATATTTTAAATTGATTTATGAATTCTGTAAAACTGATTTTATATGCAAGATCACGACCACATTGGTAATACAATGATTCAAGAAAAGAGTCTTGACATCTAAAATAAATAATAATCACTACTTGATAATCAATGAAAAAATTATTGATAATTTTTTTCATGAGTTGTAATTTACTTTTAAACCGAAGTGGATGCCAATCAAAAAAACCCTCTTGTGAAATAATAATATTTTTGTTTCCTGAGTGGAGTTGTTTTCTCACACTATTGATAACTTCATCTTCATAATATTCAATATTTTTATATAATTTTATTTTATCTGGATTACATACATAGCTATAAATTATTTTTTCTTCTTGGGTATAGATATTTTGTCTTAGTTTTTGGTAATAGCGAGTTAAATCACCACGGATATCTATTAGTAGAAAATTTTGTTCCACTAATTTTTGATAATTCATTTCTAAATTTTTTTGGATATATGAGGAGCCGGTTTTTTGTGTACCTATGTGAAAATAAACAGTATTGTTAATCATTAAATATCACCATTCATTAAAATTTTTATATATTTCGTGGCATCAATAATTGCGGATTGTACCTTTAACATCATTGTGTGGCTATCAGCAATTGACTAAAATTTTTTGTAAAACATGCCATTCGTGATGTGCTCGCATGGAAAATATTGGTTTGCCTAATTACCATCTATTGTACCTCATTACATAATATAATTGTTCTCTTTGATTCAACTTAAAATTCATAATCCGCACCCCCTGAG
>NPIE01021642.1_pt2 | contig 10312 bp, 9 predicted proteins | sample 8637661 | NCBI WGS metagenome assembly NPIE01 (sample SAMN07420842, study PRJNA396082) | bioreactor metagenome | isolation source: sample BA12 brine-fed electro-methanogenic bioreactor BA | place: Japan: Kochi | collected 2016-12-09 | reverse complement strand
AACTGGAGACTATTTGTTTACGCTTTAAGTTATTGAGCCTAAATCAAAAAAATATTATTGGCATAATGTATGCTTTATTAAAAAAGAATGCGAAAGCATTTTTTGAACAGCCCTGGGTGAGGTCTTGAAGGTGCTGTTTACTGAACCAGAGTCTGATTAGAGCGAAATGGTATTTGCGTTAGATAAAAGGAAATAAGAGTCAGGCATTAAGGATGTATTGCTGGTAGGGCAGGATGTCCTAATTCCAATTGCCACAGCCGCCGTGAGGCGGGGTCGGAAAGCCTAGGGGTCTGGCGTGAAGCCAGATAGCCGGGCCGCCTCTGTGGGCGATGGAGAGCTAGTGCACCGGGTGCAATACCGGGTGGCTTGGTTGTATCGTCCGAACATTAATTTATTTATTTTGAAGGAGTTGATTTATGAATCTAAAAACCAAAATGGCTGCATCCCTGATATTGGCAGCAAGCGCTTCTATGGCACAGGCCGCCACTTACAATGTGTCTGCAGTATTTACTGACGGTGGGGTTCAGGAAGTAACCGTATTCGATGGTAACTTCGACTGGGACGGCTCTACTGTTAGCAATTTCTCGGGTTTTCTGTCTGAATCCATGTTTGCTTGGAATGGAACCGAGTTCGATTCGAACGGGACCGCCGCTGGTGGTATGAATGCAGCCGGTTACACGGGTGAAGTATGGGCCAAGCCCGGTGGATATGCCGATAACGAAGCGCCGTTGCTGCATTTGACCAATCAACTGGCTAGCAGTACTTCCGGCAACTTAGTGACAGTAAGTACATTTTTGCAAAATAGTACTGATGTTGTGAATGGGGGCGGTTATAACGTGATTGGTAATCCTATGGCCTATGGCACCTTTGATGGTAACCAGCGAAATGACAACGCTTTTTTTACCTTGGTGTTTGATTCCACAAACATAACTGATACTTCGGCAACTGTAGGCCAAATGGTCTACGGTGACATGACTGCTTTGGGCATGATGGGGCCTATGCTGACCGGTCCAATGGGTATGACTGCATTCCTCGGTGGAGGCTCTATGGGCGGTGCGCCATTATCCTTGGAGATCTCGGAGGTTGCAGCCGTTCCCGTTCCCGCTGCTGCCTGGTTGTTCGGTGGCGCTTTGGTTAGCTTGTTCGGTGCAAATCGTCGTAAGTCTGTATTGCCTGCATAATCTTTATGGCAAGCTTGTTCTAGCCGGATTTAGGTAATCAGTTTTATGAGGAAAATGTGTTGGTTACTTGGTAAAGGTTAGCAAGGAAGAATTTGAACAAGGATGTTTGTATCGATTTTGGAAGCTTATTGAATAGAAGTTTGCATTGGTAAGAGAAAAACATGAATAAAAACAATGTTTTATTAAATTTTGTCAAGGTGCTATTGTTGATGGTCGCTATTATGGGGTCTTCATCTTTTGCTTCTGTTGTAACCTATAAGGTAACAGGGGTGTTATACGAGCCCGCGACCCAGCCTAATAATACAAATTTTGTTGGCAGCTTTGACTGGGATGGATCGGTTGTGTCCAATCTGCAAGGGGCAATGAACTCATCCATGTATGAGGTGGATGATGTTAATCCGGATTTTAAAAAGAGTTTTCCACTGTTGCATCTTAATTACCAATTAGCGCAAAGCACTGAAGGGGATATTGTAACTGCTAGTGTTTTTTTAAAAAATAGCACGGATGTTTTTTATGGTGGAGGCTATCAGAGCGGAGATGTTTTTCGATATGGCACACCTTTTTTTGAATCTAATACCGAGGTTATCAATAGCAATGCCTATTTCACATTTTCGTTTGATAAAACGACAATGGCAGGCATAGTTCAAAGTATGGTTTATGGTGACTGTACTGCGGGGGGGATGATGGGTGAGTTCTGTATGACCGGGCATAGTCCGGCAACGAATAGTTTGGGTCAAAATATTCCATTCGGGTCTATGGGGGCATATCCTTTGTCGCTGGAGATCGCAGCTGTACCACTTCCGTCCGCAGTTTGGCTGTTTGGTAGCGCTGTGATGGGGCTGATGAGGTTTAACCGTAAACGCGAGTTGTTTGCGGCATAATCGTTAAATATATTGTGTATTGGAATGCGATTTATTAAGAAAAATGGGAGGGGTTTGGGAGTTGATTTATTTGACCAACTTAGTAAAGGCGTTATTGAAGCCAGTGTTTCTGGATCGAATAGCCGTTTATGGTTTATTAAAGATTAGAGGAAAGTATTCAGATCCCCTCCGCTATTTCCCAAATTCCGGTTTAAGAAGTCCTTCACATCTGCTGTTGCTTACCGGTTGCCAAAAGCTGGAGTATTTCATACCGCATTCCCAAGCAAGGTGCTTGGGAGCGAGCGAAACGCATGGTGTCGGATATACGTAGTTTTACCGGGAAGATGTTTTCTTGAAGCATGATTTTTGGCGCGATTTTAATGACATATATATTGCTGTAATTTACTAATGCCGCGGTGTCCGTGGCGTTTTGGCTTAACTTGGCTTTATTTGAGCAATCTTTGCCAGCCCTGATCAAGCTTTGCAATGCTTGTCCCTTCATTCCTAGTGCATTGAGTTTTAGAGAGAAACACCCTTACATGTCGAGTCCACTGTCATCAGAGAAAATCGAATTGGCTCGTATAGCTGCCGTCAAGTCAAGCTATACATCGGCTTTTGTGCGTCCGCATTTGACTAAGCAACAAGCGCTTGTTCGTGTCATTGATAGCTGCATAGTTTTGACCTCTTTATGGCTGGCGATGCTGTCACTTAACTTAATTTGGCCGGGTGAATACGATTGGAACGATATATATCTCACCTACGGCTTTAGCGGTTTATTGCTTTATCAATTTTTCGCGGAATATAACGAGGTTTACTACAACTGGCGCGGAGCTGGGTTCGCTCATCAGCTATTTCGTATTGCCGGCTCCTGGTTGTTAACTTTGGTAGCCGTGGCCACTTTGCTGTTTTTTTCCAAAACCGCAAGCGATGCATCCCGGTTGGCGATCGGTATTTGGTCGACTATCTCGCTGTTGTTGCTAGCGGTTTTTCACGCAGCCTATCATTATTTGACCCGCGTTGCCTCGCCAGCCGAATGTCATTCCTTGTCGGTGGGCGTTGTGGGTGCTAATGCGCTCGGGCAGCGTTTGGAGGGTACTTTTTCCAATATGCCGGGTTTGGGCTACCGATTTTCCGGTTACTATGACGATCGGAAATTGGAAAGTAATAGACGGTTGTCCTGCGATCCGGAAAAATGGCGAGGAGATCTAGATTGTTTATACGAGGATGCCCGGTCGGGAAAACTTGAAGCCATATTCGTTACCTTGCCGATGGCGGCTGAAAACCGCGTACGCGACATATTGGAGAAATTGGGCGATACCACGGCTACAGTATTTTTTGTGCCCGATCTATTTGCGTTTAATTTGGTTAGTTCGCGTTGCGTGATGTTGCAAGGCATTCCTTGCTTCAGCGTATACGGCTCGCCTTTCGATCAGGAGCCAATGGATGGCATGTTGAAGCGGGCAGAGGATATTGTATTATCCACGCTGATTTTGTTCCTGATTGCGCTGCCGATGGTTCTTATTGCGATCGGGGTGAAACTTAGCTCGCCGGGGCCTGTTATTTTTCGGCAAAGACGTTATGGAGTGGACGGGTCACCTATCGATGTCTGGAAGTTTCGTACTATGACGGTGTGCGAGAATGGTCCGACGGTTACGCAGGCAACACGCAACGATCCGAGAATCAAGCCCTACGGCGCTTTCTTACGCCGCTATTCCTTGGATGAATTACCTCAGTTTGTTAACGTGTTGCAAGGCCGTATGTCCATTGTAGGTCCCAGGCCGCATGCGGTCGCGCACAACGAGTTCTATCGCAAGGAAATATCGCAATATATGTTACGACATAAAGTTAAGCCCGGTATCACCGGCTTGGCTCAAGTCAGCGGTTGTCGAGGCGAAACCGATACGATTGGGAAAATGGAGAGTCGCGTGGCTTATGATTTGCGCTATATCCAAAGCTGGAGTTTGCTATTAGATCTAAAGGTGATTTTGTTAACAATTGTTCAGGTGTTTAGAGATCCTGATGCATACTGAGCGTTGATAGCGATCGATTTGAGTTAAATTCAGCACCTGTCTTGTCTGGGAGTAGGTGGCGAGGTTACATGCAAGACTTTTCGGTGGCTCGCGGTTTACCGATAAAAATGCACGACTAAAGCTTACATCGCGCCTTTGTTGAGGTGCGCGAACCTAACGCGATTATGAAGAAGCTTTTTCACTCCGTAATATGAAAGTGCCTTCGGGTTAGATAAGGGGCGATTACTCGCCGGTCAGGACGCTGTGAACCCAATACCTAAATTATCCAAGATAGTGAAACATAGTCAATCTGCTATGGAATCTAGGTGCTGTGCCTTTGACGGGACCCGGGTGCCGAATTTAGATTTGCGATGGTATGTCCAGAAATTGTGCCAACAAAGTTTCAAATTGCAAGATTTGCTAAAAGGGTGTGGCATATCACGCAATGCGCGGCATATCCCATATTTAAAGCGGTTTTGAATTTAGCTTAGAGTTCTAAAAAACGTTGAAGAAACAAAAGTAAATATATATGGCCTCAATTTTGCTTAACTCTTAGGATAAAAAAGAAAGTGTGTCGCTGGTTATTTGTTGTTGGAGTTCGTTTTAGGTAATCCCGGCTCTTTAAAACAGAAATGGCATGATGTTTGAGTAAAACAACATCAACGACATATCCGTTTGGTATGAATGGATTGAAAGTCATGGTGAAAGAGCGCTGTTCACGCTACCTAAAACGGTCGCGAAATCTAGCCGTTTGGCGGCTTATTAAAAAATTAATTGTTTGAAAGTATTTAGGTCAATAGTGAATCGTTCATTTGTTTTACCGGGTTCAATTCGAAACTGGTCGGCTACGTTTTTGTGTCTGTTTAGCGTATTCGTCGGGTCAGTTGCGGTTGCGGATAGTAGTTATCTAATCAATGCGGGGGATAATCTCAGAATCGATGTCTGGCAGGAAGAAAACTTGCGCGCTGAAGTGATGGTGTCACCGGACGGTACATTTTCTTTTCCCATAGTCGGTACCATACCCGCCGCGGGCAAAACCATAGATCAACTGCAGACGCTTCTGCGTGAACGGCTTGAAGTGTATATACCCGGGCCGGAAGTTACGGTTTCTTTGATGACCGTAGAAGGCAATACCATATTCGTTATCGGAGAGGTTGCTCGCCCCGGTCCATACATGATGATCAAAGACTTGGATGTGATGCAGGCGCTTAGCATGGCTGGCGGGTTAACCCCTTATGCCGCAAAAAACGATGTGCATATACTGCGCAAAGATTCGAGCGGGCAACCTTTATCTATTAAGTTTCGCTATGGCGACGTAGAGGACGGTGACAATTTGGAGGCCAATATTCGGCTTCAAAGCGGCGACACCATCATTGTCCCTTAATACTGCAAATTACAGATGCTCAGTGATGGGAGAGTGTGGCTTGTCGTTTTGTTTGGGCTTGGTCTAATGCGCATGGCTACCGCAGATCAGTGGAAAATTACGGGGGCTTTGGATCAAGGGTTCGAGTACAACGATAACATCGGTCTGCGCGTCGACAAAACGCCTGCTTTCGGTTATTTATTGCGGCCCAGCGTTAAAGCAGAGTGGAACACTGCCTTGATGAAAGTGGTTATCAGCGGTAGCGGCGATATTCGCCGTTACGATGACACACAATGGAATTGCGACAACTTTACCTTAGGTGCGGATCAAAGTTATACGCAACGGCGACACGTTTTCTCGCTAAACGCCGGTTATTCCCAAATCTGTAGTTATGCACAACAAGCTAGCGACACCGGCATATTAGTGCCGAATAACCAGTCCGAAAGTTTAAATCTGTCGCCGAACTGGAGTTGGCAAGTAACGCAGCTAGACCGCTTGAGTCTGAGTCCAAGCTACTCGCAAACCAGCTTCAACGATTTTGGTACCGGCAACAACAATGAGATCAGCAACAATTTTCGCGATAACACAAGTTACAGCGTCAACTTGTCGGAGTTACACGAATGGACCCGGCGCTTTTCTTCCAACGCCAGCATATTTTTCTCGCATTCGGAATTCAGCAGTTCCGGCAATGCATTTAATCAAGGCACATCCAGTCAGATTGTTTTCGGCGGTCAACTAGGCGGTCAATATGCCATAACACGTAAGTGGAGCATTAATGCAGGCGCCGGCGGGCGTTGGGTGCAATCGCCCGGCGCATCCGCTTCGGGCGGTAGCGGCGATCTCCTATTCGGGGAAACCTTTAACGTCGCCATCAATTACAAAGGTAAGTTCGATACTTTCGCGGTCAATTTTTCCCGTTCTGTAAGCCCCAGTGCTTTCGGACAAATTCAGGATGTCAGTTCATTCGGAATGCAATACGGCTACGAAATCAGCCGCGAATTATCATTCAAAGCCAGTGGAAATTATTCCGAAAACCAAGCGGTCGGACAAAGCCAAACGCAGCTAGAGCAAAAACTAAGTTTCTACAATGCCTCGGCAGAACTGGCCTGGAAATTCGCGCGAGAATGGCGTCTTACTGCTAGTTATCGCTATCAAATGCAAGACTTAGCCGCCGACGGCGCGCAGACTAGCTCGTTTCTGTCCGGAGTGCGCGACTCCAACGCCGTCATGATTCATCTTAACTATAACTGGGACGGCTTGCGCGACTCGCGCTAGGTCAACTTGAATAAATACCTATGGAAGAAGAAAACGTCAAGAGCATTGCCGAATACCTTGAGGCGCTTAATCGACGCAAGGGGCTGATTTTAATATCATTTTTACTAGTCGGATTTCTTGGCTTTGTATTAGCGATGAAGTTGCCCCCGGTGTATCGTTCGGCCGCTACAATCTTGATCGAGGATCAACAAATTCCTCGCAGCATGATCGAGTCCACCATTACCGATTTTGCCGACAAGCGTATTCAGTTAATCAAACAACGGGTAATGACGCGGGATCGCATATTGTCCGTCATCGAGAAGCATAAAGTATATCTGGATGATCGCGACAAACTGGTATCCAGCGAACTGGTCAAGCGCTTTATGGAAGACGCCGAAATCGAAACCATTTCCGCTAATGTGCTCGACCCGCAACGTGGCGGCGGCAAGGCGACAATTGCCTTTACCATAGCCTTTAGCGATAGGAGTCCGTTATTGGCTCAGGCAGTCGCCAACGAACTGGTCAGCCTGTTTTTGGACGAAAATACCCGGGCAAGAGCGCAGCGTGCGGCCAAGACTACTGAGTTTCTAGGCGCCGAGGCCGATAAGCTGAAAGCCGAGATTGGCCTGTTTGAAACGAAAATCATGGACTATAAGGAAAAGTACGCGAAAAGTCTGCCTGAAATGCTGCAAACTAACCTAGCTGCTTTAGATAGAGCTAAAGAATCGCAAAGGCAAACCGAAGGCGACATTCGTATTGCTAAGGACAGAATCGTGTATTTGACCGATTCCTTGCGCCAAGCCAAAGACGAGGTGCCCGCGGCACAAGCCGGCAAACCGATGAGTAAAGACGAGCAGATCAGACTGTTGAAATCGCAGTACATTCATATTAGCTCGCTCTATACAGATAAGCACCCGGATGCCGTGCGGGTAAAGCGACAAATTCTAAATCTCGAACCTAGCTTTACCGGCGAATCCAGCGACCTGGATGTGTCGGAAGAATTGAAGCGAGCGGAACGGGAGTTGATTTTGCTGCAAGACAAGTATGCAGACGGCCATCCCGATGTTGTCAAACAGCAAAAGCGGGTTGAAAAACTTAAGCAAAATGAAAAAGAAGCCGCCAGTCAGACGATTATTTCAGAACTGGATACACAGCAAGGCAATTCGCTGTACATCAATTTAAACAATCAACTGCGTGCGACGCAAAACGAACTGGAGTATTTGCTGAGCAGAAGAGTCGAGCTAGAACAAAACATAAAAGAACTGCAAGAAAACATCGATAGAACGCCGATAGTAGAGAAGGACTATCTGGAAATGCTTAGGCAGCGACAGATTAGTTTGGAAAAATACGCCGAAATAGAAGCCAAACACAGAGAGGCTAGGTTGGCGCAAACCCTGGAAGAAGAGCAAAAAGGCGAAGCCTTTACTCTAATCGAACCGCCGATTGCGCCCGATAAACCCGATAAGCCTAACCGCAAAAAAATTATCGCCCTGGGGCTGGGAGCAGGGTTGGCTGTTGGTTTTGGCCTGACTATTTTGCTGGAAATGTTATACGAAGTCATCCGCGGCGCTAAAGGCCTAGAGCGCGTGACGGGCATGCCGCCTATCGTGGTCATACCCTATATAGACACGCCGCAGGATATCGCGCGCCGACAAAAACAAAAAAAACTGATCTGGTTGCTTGTTTTGCTTGTGGCGGTGCTGATGGTCTTGGCTACCCATTTTTTTGTCATGCCCTTGGAGATGATTTGGACGATAGGACTAGCGAAATTAGGCCGGCTATGAGAATGAGTTGGCGGTTAAGGATGGATTTTTAAATTGGCTTCAGACTGATGTCTGTCGGTTCATTAATTGATAAGCCAGTATTTAAACAGGTTAATTATTCAGGTCCCTGCATTTAAAACAAGCTGGAACTTTGCCTCCCCCTTTGAAAAGGGGGTATTTAAATAATCTCCCCTAACCCCTTTTTTTCAAATAGGGAGATTGAATATTTACTAAACAGGAACTCGTTTTGACTAAAACCCAACAACACGCATTTTCTTCCATTAAATACACCCGTACCCGCAGTGTTGCGGTAAGCCCGGATGTGATGCGGGAACGGCGCTTGATTATGGGCTTACGAAACGACCCGCATGCCGACGTGTTTCGCTTGCTGCGCACGCAAGTATTAAAACAATTGCGAGAGAACAATTGGACCAGTCTAGCTGTGGTAGCACCGACCGCCGAATGCGGCAAAACCTTTGTTACCGCGAATCTCGCTATCGCATTGGCGATGGAAGTCAATCAAACCGTATTGGTGGTCGATGCCGATCTGCGTAATCCGCAAGTCGCTTGGTATTACGGTTTGGATATAGAAAAAGGCCTGCTGGATTATCTGCAGACCGATGTTCCGGTCGAAGACTTGCTAGTAAACCCGGGTTTCGAACGTTTAGTTGTACTGCCCGGTAAGCATACCACCTCCGTGTCTTCGGAGTTGTTGTCCTTGCCTAAAATGACAGCCTTGGTCGAAGAACTCAAAAATCGCTACCGGTCGCGCATCGTTTTGTTCGACCTGCCGCCACTATTGAGCTCCGACGACGCCCTGTTATTCATGCCGCATTTCGATGCTGCATTATTGGTAGTGGAAAACGGCAAGTCCAGTCCGGAAGAAGTGCAGCGATCGCTGGCGATTTTAGGCGAAACCAATCTGGCCGGTACGGTATTGAACAAGGTGAACGGGTCGGTGTTCCCCAGATATCGATATGGCTTGGGGGTCAAGAATGCATAAGCGTCTGAAAATGTTCGGTATCGATTTCGATGCCTTGACCATGCCGGAAGCGGTTGCCAAGGTGTTGCTATGGAGTGAGGAGCCCGATTATCGTTGCCGCTATTTGGTAACACCTAATGTCGATCATGTGGTCAAATTTCAGACGGATCAGGCCTTACGCGCAGCCTACCGAGATGCCGCCATGGTTACCGTAGACGGGAAACCGGTATTGTGGGCCTCGCGGTTACTTGGCAAGTCGCTACCGGGCCTGGTAGCCGGCAGCGACTTTTGTCCGGCATTGTTCGATGCAGCCAAAACTAAACCTGGGTTGCGCGTGTTTTTATTGGGTGCGGCAGAAGGGGTCGCGGTTAGAGCTGCAGAGACTATATCAAGGCGCTGGCCGTGGGTAACCGTTGTTGGTTGTTACAGCCCTCCGATGGGTTTCAATGCGCAATCTGCGGAAAACCGGCAAGTGCTCGACATGATCAATCAAGCCAAGCCGGATGTTTTGCTTATCGGCCTTGGCGCGCCGAAGCAAGAAATTTGGGTGCATGCCATGCAAGACCAATTACAGGTAAAGGCGGCGCTATGCATAGGTGCGACAATCGATTTTCTTGCAGGCGAGAAGATGCGTGCGCCAAAGTTTTTACGCACGTTGGGTTTGGAATGGCTGCACAGAATGTTAAGCGAACCAAAGCGCTTGGCCGGTCGCTATTGGCATGATGCCAAAGTTTTTCCAAGGTTGGTATTACGCGAATTCATAAATAAAACCCCAACTTGAGTAGATTTTAAAAATAGAAATGCAAATTGAAAGTAATTATTCAGTCCCTCGGAAATTATCGTTCCCACGCTAGAGTGCTCGCCGTTATACACAAATATCGGTAAATTTGCTAAACAGAG
>NPIE01001478.1_pt3 | contig 10314 bp, 8 predicted proteins | sample 8637661 | NCBI WGS metagenome assembly NPIE01 (sample SAMN07420842, study PRJNA396082) | bioreactor metagenome | isolation source: sample BA12 brine-fed electro-methanogenic bioreactor BA | place: Japan: Kochi | collected 2016-12-09 | reverse complement strand
TGGAACGATTTCTGCGACTGGTATCTCGAATGGGTGAAGTTCAGTATGCGGGACGAGGTCCGCAAGCGGATCGCGCAGAACGTGCTGGCGTTCGTGCTGGACCGCACGCTGCGCCTGCTGCACCCCTTCGTGCCGTTCATCACCGAGGGCATCTACCAGAAGCTCAACGAGTTGGCGCCGGCGCGGAACCTGGGCAACATTGCTTCGGTCGAAGGCTCGGAGGCACTGACGGTGGCTTCGTGGCCAGGCGGACTGGACGCGCTGGCCGACGGCGAGGTCGAAGAGCAGATTCGCCTGGTCCAGGAGACGATCCGGGCCATTCGCGATATCCGCAACAAGTACAACAAGGCCAGCGAGCGTCTGACCGCCTCGGCGGCGGCGCCCCAGGCGATCGCCGAGGTCCTCAACGCCAATGCCGACCTGATCTGTCAGTTGGCCCTCCTCGATTCGTTCGAGGCGGCGGAAGGGGCGGCCAAACCGAACAACGCCGCGACCACGATAGTAGAGGAAACGCAGGTCTACGTGCACGACGTGATCGATCCGGAGGCCGAACGGGCCCGACTTGACAAGCAGAAGCAGGAAATCCAGCAGGCCAAGAAGGCGGTGGAAGGCAAGCTGGCCAACGAGAATTTCGTGACGCGGGCCAAGCCGGAGGTGGTCGCCCAGGCTCGGGAAAGGCTCGCCCAGCTTCAGGAACAATTGCAGGCGGTCGAAACGCACCTGGCGGAACTGAGCGGTTGAACCGCTGAAGGGAGATTCAGGATGGACGTGGAAGTTGAACTGTCACGCATCATCATCAATGAGACGTCCGACCAGCAGATCATCGTGTTGAAGGAGCGGCACGGCGAGCGCGCCTTTCCCATCGTGATCGGCATCGTGGAGATCTTTGCGATCGACCGGCGGCTCAAGGGGATCATGCCCCCGCGTCCGATGACCCACGACCTGTTGGCGAGCGTCATCGAGGGGCTGGGCGCGAAGGTCGAACGCATCGTAGTCGACGATCTGCGGGACCATACTTTCTACGCCAAGATCTACCTGCGGGTGGACGGGCGCAGCGTGAAGATCGACTCGCGGCCCTCCGACGCCATCGCGTTGTGTGCGGCAATCAACGCGCCGATTTTTGTGGCCGATCATGTGTTCGACAAGACGAGTCAGTAAACAGCGTTGCGATGATCAGCAGTCCGACCGCGACGCATAGCATGGCATCCGCCAGGTTGAAGGTGTGCCAGTGTCGACCCGGCCAGTAGACCACATCGATGAAATCGCGGACCCGGCCCTCATTGAACGCTCGATCCCACAGGTTTCCGCAGACCCCTGCCGCAAACAGACCCATCGCAAGCTGAACGATTCGTTGGCGGGCGGCGCCGAAGAGGAAGAAGCCCAGGATGATGGCGAGAGCGACGGCGGATACCGCTACGAGGAACAACCGGTTTCCCGAGGCGATGCCGAAGGCGGCGCCGTCGTTCAGGGCCAGTCGGAAGGTGAGGATACCGTCGATGATCGTACGGCTCTGATCGGGTTCGTCGCGCAGCGCGGCGAAGACCGCGTGCTTCGTCCATAGATCGAGCACAAGCCCGACAATCGCCGTCGGCCAGAAGATCAGATGAGCGATCTTGTCGGGCAGGGCATCCCTGCAAAGACGCATGAGCTTTTCGGAGGCAGCGGGTGTCTGTGCCTGTTGTTGTTCGGTGGTGGTGGCGGGTTCAGTCATGCGATCCTCGCATTGGATTCATCGTCGGTGAATGTTCTCTGATCAGTTCCTCCAGCCATTCGCGTCTTGGCTGATCGGGGTGGATCTCCAGCGAGCGTCGCCAATGGTGGACCGCGCCGGATCGGAGGGTCTCGTCGCCGGTGCGCTGGGCCTTGACCATGTAGGCGACGCCCAGCCCTCGATAGGCCTGCCAATCGCCATCGTCGAGGGCGATGGCCCTTTCGTACAGGACGATCGCTCGATCAAGGTCGCCCAAGTTCAGCAGACAGTACGCCAGATCGCGAAGCGCCTGGCGATGGTCCGGCTGAGCCGCCAGGACCCTCGCAAGCAACTGGCGAGCGCGATCGTACTGCTCATCTTTGATATACGCCTGGCTCAGCGCCATGGTCAGATCCAATTGCCCCGGCGCCGCCTGCAAGAGATCTTCGTAGACCCGGGCCACCCGTGCGTAGTCCTTCTGTTGCTCGTAGATCCTCACCAGCAGGTACAACGTTTCCTCGGATTGCGGATCGATCTTTCGCGCGGCTTCGCCATGGACCGCCGCCTGGACCGTCTGGCCGGCGTTGAGGTGGCAGCGCGCGGCGCCGCGTTGTGCGGCTGGATCTTCCGGATTCAACTGGCCTGCCCGGGCGAACATCCGTGCCGCCTGGCGGGAGCGTCCCAAGCCTTCATAGATACGCGCCAGATCCAGATGGTCCTGGAAGGACCAGGGATCGATCTCGATCGCCCTGCCGAGAGCCTGGGCGGCCCGTTCGGGTTCGCCAAGGGCCAGACAGGCCTGCGCCAACTCGGAATACGCCAGCGCGAATCCGGGGTCTTGCTTGACGGCAATATGGAGGCCGGCTGCAGCCTGCTCGTGCCGGTCCGAGGCACGGAGTGCGACCGCCTCATGGTAGATGGCCATCGACGGCTGCGGCTCGGAACAGCTCAACAGCAGGCAAGCTCCCAGGACGAGCCCGCCCAGACCCACTGCGATCCCCCTGTTGTTTCCCTCAAACACGTGCTGGTAACCTTTCCCAATCCTACGAGGCCCGCAATCGGCCATCCTGACGATCACGATTCCCGCTGACGGTGGGATTATACCAAAGGGAGGCGTCCTGTCAAAGCCCGGGAGGCGGTCGGAATCCCACGGCGCCGCGGGGTTAATGTTTGACAGCGAAGGGGTCGGTCGCTATGTTATGGGGCCGCTCTGGTTTGGGTATGCACTGGGACGAGGCTGTGCCTCGTCTCTGTTCTTATGGAATGAAAGGCAGACAGGAAAATGGCGAAAGAGAAAGCCGCGTTGAAGAAGCGACCCTGCGTTCTGATTATCCGCGACGGATGGGGGTATAACCCCGATTCGGGCGAAGACGACTACAACGCCATCCGGCAGGCCCATACCCCTACGGATGACATGCTGATGGAGGCGTATCCGCACTGCCTGATCCATACCTACGGCGAATACGTCGGGCTGCCCGACGGGACGATGGGCAACAGCGAGGTGGGCCACCAGAACATCGGGGCCGGGCGGGTGGTGCCGCAGGAGTCGGTCCGCCTGACCCACGCGATCCGGGACGGGTCCTTCTTCGAAAACAAGGAATTTCTCAACCTCGTCAAGTTCGTCAAGGAGCGGAAGGGCAAGATGCACCTGATGGGCCTGTGCAGCGACATCGGCGTGCATTCGCTGCTCGGGCACCTCTATGGGCTGCTCGAACTGGCGAAGCGTAACGGCCTGACGGAGGTCTTCATCCACGCGTTCACCGACGGGCGCGATTCGCCGCCGGACAGCGGTCTGGGATACATCCAGGACATCGAGAAGAAGGCGGCGGAGATCGGCGTGGGCCAAATCGCGACGGTCATGGGTCGGTTCTATGCGATGGACCGCGACAGCCGGTGGGATCGCGTGCAGAAGGCTTACGAGTGCCTCCGAACCAGCAAAGGGCTCAAGGCCCCCAGCGCCCAGGAAGCTATCAAGAACAGCTATGAGAAGGACGTTACCGACGAGTTCATCGAGCCGACGGCGATCGTCAACAAGGACGGCGATCCGCTGGCGACGATCGACGACGGCGACGGCGTCATCTTCTTCAACTTCCGAGGCGACCGCCCGCGCGAGCTGACGCGTGCGTTCGTGGATCCCGAGTTCAAGGAGTTCGTGCGGACGACGCTGCCCGATGTGTACTTCGTGTGCATGACGGAGTACGACGCGAGCATCCCGGCGCCGGTGGCGTTTCCCAAACCGCCCAAGATGAAGAATACTCTCGCGGCCTACTGGAGCGAGCTGGGTCTCAAGCAGTTCCGCTGCGCCGAGACGGAGAAGTACGCCCACGTGACGTTCTTCTTCAACGACTACACGGAGAAGCCCTTCAAGGGCGAGGACCGGCAGATCGTGCCGTCGCCGAAGGTGCGAACGTACGATTTGAAGCCGGAGATGAGCGCTCCGGAAGTGGCCAACGTCGTGCTCGAGCGGCTCGATTCGGACAAGTACGACGTGATGGTGGTCAACTTCGCCAATCCGGACATGGTGGGACATACGGGGGATCTTTCCGCAGCGATTCAGGCGGCAGAGACGGTCGACGAGTGCGTCGGCAAGATCCTCGACAAGATCAAGAGCATGGGCGGCGCGGCGGTGATCACGGCGGACCACGGCAATTTCGAGAAGATGACCGACGGCGATCCGGACAGCCCGCACACGGCGCATACCGTGGGCGACGTGCCGTTGATCGTTTTCGACGACGAGTACCAAGGGAGGAAGCTGCGGGAAGGCGGCACGCTGGCCGATATTGGGCCGACCCTGCTGGAGATCATGGGGTTGGGTCAACCGAAGGAGATGACCGGCCACAGCCTGCTCCAGAACACGTAGATCGGGCGGCAGGCTCGACGGTGTATCCGCGCAGCGTGAATGGAATCCGGTGGCAACCATGGGTCGAATCGTTCGCCTTGACCAGAACATGATCAACATGATCGCGGCCGGCGAGGTCATCGAGCGTCCAGCCAGTGCGGTCAAGGAACTCATGGAGAACAGCATCGACGCCGGTGCGACGCGCGTCGTCGTGGCGGTCGAGGACGGCGGGCGCAAGCTGATCTCCATCACCGACAACGGCGAGGGGATGGACGCCGAGGATCTCCTCGCCGCCTTTGAATCGCACGCCACCAGCAAGATCCGGCAGACCGCCGATCTGAACCACATCGCCACGCTCGGTTTTCGGGGCGAAGCGCTGGCCAGTATCGCCTCGATCGCTCAGGTCCGCGCCGTCAGTCGCACCGCCCAATCAGACCAGGCGCATTGCCTGGAGATCGATTGCGGCGACCGAAAACCGGTGACCCCGTGCAGCGGGGATATCGGCACCACGATCCAGATCCGCGACATTTTCTACAAGACGCCGGCGCGGCGCAAGTTCCTGCGGACCGCCAACACGGAGATGGGGCACATCACCGAGCAGTTCACACGGATCGCCCTGCCCAAGGGCCAACTCGATTTGGTGCTGATCCACAACGGGCGGGAGTTGTACCATCTGACCGGCACCCTGAGACTGCGCCAGCGGATCGCCCAACTCTTTCCGATGCTGCCGGCCGACGATCTGATCGACACGCAGACCGACGAGAAAGGAATTCGCATCCGGGCCCTGCTCGGCCATCCCAGCACGTCACGCACCAACCACCGGTTCCAGTACGCGTTTCTCAACGGGCGTTTCATCCGCGACAAGTTCATCTCCCACGCCATCAAGGAAGCCTACCGGGGTCTGCTCGAACCGAACCGCTTTCCCGTCGCGTTTTTGTTTATCGAGATGCCGTACGACGAGTACGACGTCAACGTGCATCCGACGAAAACGGAGGTGCGTTTCTACAACTCGAACCTGGTCCATTCGCAGATCCTGGGCACGATGCGGGAGAAGCTGCTGGGCACCGAGCTGCACATGCCGGCGCGGTTGGCGTCGGGACCTTCGGCCTCTCTGGAGGAGAACCGGGAGAGCCAGCGGGCGCGGCGGCAGGAGATCGCCGATGCGATGGCGGACTTTTTCCAGCGCCACCGCCCGACCCATCACCAACAACAGTTCGATTTGCAGGCGGACAGGCCGGCAGTGGGACCTGTGTCGGGGCATGCCGAACGCCCCCCTGCCCCTGCAGCGGAGCTTCCCGAGTTTGTCTTCGAGGGGCCGAGATACCTGCAGATTCATGACAGCTACATCGTAGCACAGACCGACGAGGGATTCGTGATCATCGACCAGCACGCCCTTCACGAGGCGATGCTGGTCGAGACGCTACGGAAGCGGGCCCGGAGCGGGCCGCTCGAATCGCAGCGGCTGCTTCTGCCTGAGACCTTCGAGGTGACCGAAGCACAGGCGGACGCCATCGAGAACCATACCGACCTGATCGTCCGTCTGGGAGTGGAGTTGGCGCCGTTCGGACCGCGAACGTACGCCATTCAGGCCTTTCCCACCCTGCTGGCCAAGGTCTCTCCGCTGGACTTCATCCAGGACCTGCTGGACCTGCTGATCTCCAGGAAAGCGGCGCCGAGCCCGGAGGAGATGCTCGACGACGTGCTGAATATGACCGCCTGCAAGGCGGCAATCAAGGCGGGGCAGAAGCTGACCGACAGCGAGATCGCGCAATTGCTGGCCGACCGCGAGCGGTACGAATCGATCAGCCGGTGCCCACACGGTCGGCCAACCACCCTTACCTTCTCCATCGGCGAGCTGGAAAAGCAGTTCAAACGGACCTAGGGATGCCTCCGGTCACCTGCTTCCGAGGCGCCGCGCCCCGGGCAATATGGACGTAACCCCTTATTCTAAGAAGATTTACACTCCATTCCACGTCAGGCGAATCCGCAAAAAGCAGACAGGCGTCACAGAAAGCCGTGTTTTTACCGTGCAAAAATGACGCTTTGCCGCCCGCGGTTCGTATGGTATAATTGATGTTTCTATAGGTACTGAGCTTTTGCCCATTATGAAAGGTAGACGCAAAAGTGGCCCAAGAACGCAAAAAGACGCCCAAGAAGAAAGCGACGCGCAGCCGAAAGCAGGCGGGCGCTCTCAGCGCGGCCGATCTCGAACACTTCAAGGATCTGCTGCTTCAGAAGCGAAGGGAGATCTTTCAGAACGTTTTCGAGATCGAGGGCGAGACCCTGAAGAAGTCGCGGCTGGACGCCAGCGGCGATTTGTCCAGTATGCCGATCCACATGGCGGACCTGGGCACCGATAACTACGAACAGGAATTTGCGCTGGGCTTGATGGACAGCGAGCGGCGAATCCTGGTGGAAATCGACGACGCGTTGAATCGCATCGAGGAAGGCACCTACGGCATTTGCGAGGGAACGGGCCAGGCGATTCCACGAGCGAGACTGGAGGCCCAACCCTGGGCTCGGTATTGTGTGGAATACGCCCGACTCGTCGAAGAGGGTCGCGCCGGAGAGGCTCGGTGAGCCTGTCGGACGACTTGCGGGCGAGCGGCACCTAGACGCCCGAATGTGATTGTGTCTGCAAGGTGCGGGCCCAGCAGAGCTCGGCGGTCTTCGCGTCGCCAACGGGGAGGGACGGAAGGACCGTCGGAGTACCTACCGATGGAACGAGACAAACCCATCACAAACGAATCCCGTGGGACGTTGATGCGTATTGTGTGCCCGACCTGCAAGCGGGATCTGCGCGTTCCGGTGGAGAAGGACACCGGGCGCCCCAAGTTCTTTCCGTTCTGCTCGGAGCGGTGCAAGCTGGTCGACCTAAACGCCTGGCTGGACGCCGACTACCGGATTGCCGCCAAGCCCAACGAGGAGTCGNNAGGATGCGATGGGCGGAGGCGAACCAACGGCCTCTTGAGGGCTCTGCGGAAGCGAGAGAAGGGGATGGACACGACGGGCGCGACGCGGTAAGATGCTGGGGACATCGAGCCGTCGGGTCGAGCGGCCGATGCCAGCGAGCATTGGAAAGGGAGCAAGATGCGTGAGGACAAAGAGCCGGTACTGCCCCTCGGGAGTTTTCTGTTTCCGCGAATCTTCCAGGCCTTTCGCATTGCCATTCAACCGACGAAACTGCTGTTGGCGTTTCTGGCTCTGGCGACCGTGTGCCTGACGGGCCGGCTGATGGACCTCAACCAGACGGTGGTAGTCGCGCCGAGCGGGATGACCGAACTGGACGAGTACGTTTCGGTCTCGCCCGAGGTGGACGAACACATCCGTCTGTTCCGCGAAGCCGGTGAGCGGACGGGCGTTTTCACCACGCTCTGGCACTTCGGCGCCCGACGTTTTCACAGCGCGGCGCTGGGTATTTGGCGTCGCGACAGCCTGGGGATTCTGGGAGATATTGCCGTGTCGTTCCGGGCGCTGGGCTGGGCCTTTACGTATCATCCGGTCTACAGCGTGATCCTGTTTGCGGTGACGCTGGCGGTGATGGCGCTGGCGGGCGGGTCCATCTGTCGGATCGCGGCCCTGCAATTCGCTCAAGGGGAAAAACCCGGGCTGGCGGAGGCGGTCCGATTCGGGGGGCGGAAGTTCTACAGCTTCCTGACCGCACCGGTGACGCCGGTCGCGCTGGTGGCGGTGGTGGGGTTGTTCATCGTCGTGCTGGGGCTGATCGGCAATGCCGCCTACGCGGGCGAACTGGTGGTAGCGATTTTAGTGCCGCTGGCGCTGGTGCTGGCCGCTTTGATTGCGATCATCGTCATCGGGACGCTGGCCGGATTCAACCTGATGTTTCCGACGATCGCCTACGAGGATTCCGATTGCTTCGACGCGATCAGTCGATCGTTCAGCTACGTCTATGCCAAGCCCTGGCGCATGGGTTTCTATACAATCATCGCGGCGGTCTACGGGGTGATCTGTTACTTCTTCGTCCGGTTCTTTGCGTTTCTGCTGCTGTGGATCACCCACTTTTTCCTGGGCATGGGCTTCTTCTACGGCAATCGCAAGCTCAACGCCATCTGGCCCGAGCCCGATTTCGCCGACCTGCTCGGCCTGACCGCGGCCCAGCCGGAGCGGTGGTCGGAGTCGGCAGCCTCCTTTCTGATCTACCTCTGGGTGCTCGTTGTCGTCGGGCTGATGGTGGCATTCGTGATCAGCTTCTACTTCTCTGCCAACACGATCATCTATGCCCTGATGCGCAACCGCGTCGACCGAACCGCTCTCGATGAGATCTATCCCAGTTCAGACGACATGGCGCCCGAGCCGGTTTCGTCGTCCGCGGGTCCCGAGGGGGAGGATCGCACTCCCGAGACACCGACGGAAACGTCCGAATAACCGCCGGGGCTTCGGCGCGGTGCGACCCCTCTGACCGGCGAATCAGTCGGAACTCAACCCGTCTGCGTATCGTGCCGATGGTACAGGCAGAGTCGCTCGCGGACCATCCATTGTCGGTGCAATGCGTCCGGTCGGCGATGGAACGGTTGAGGGGTGTCGTGGCGCTATGCCTGAGCCAAGGACAGAACTGCCAGCGGAAGGCCGGGACGAGGGGGCCTGCGGCCCGTCGGCGCAGCGCTCGGGTCTGCTCCTGGCGGTGCGCAAGCCGCTAATCATCCTCGCCCATATCGGCGCGTTCGCCACGTCGCTGGTGTTCGCCTTTCTCGTGGCCAACAACATGCAGTTCGGCCGCAACTGGCTCGTGGAACAGTTGCCGTTCTTCCTGCTGTTCTTTCTGGCGGTCAAGCTGCCGGTTTTCGGGCTGTTCAAGCAGTACCGAGGCTGGTGGCGCTACGTGAGCATCTCGGATCTGCTGGGCATCCTGCGGGCGGCCCTGGTCAGCACGCTGATCATCGTTACGATCTGGTTTGCCGTGATGCTTCAGATCCCGGCGGTACGCAAGGCGCTGCCGCTGGGGATCGCGGCGGTGAGCCAGGGTGTGTTCATGGCGGATCTTTTCGGGACCATCCTCCTTCCGGCGGGCCTGCGGATGCTCATCCGCCTCTACCATGAGGAATTCCGGACCACCGAGGGACGCCTGCTCAAACGTTTTCTGATCGTCGGCGCCGGCAACGCCGGCGAGGGGCTCCTGCGAGAGATCCTGCGGATGCGGATCGTACAATATGACGTCATCGGTTTCATCGATGACGATCCCGTCAAGCAGGGCACAAGCATTCACGGGGTCCCGGTGCTGGGGACGGTGGACCAGTTGCCCACGATCTGCCAGGAGCGCAACATCGAGGAGATCGCCATCGCGATGCCGTCGGCGACCCCGCGACAACTCCGGCGGGTGATCCAGCTTTGCGAAGGGGCCCCGGTGCGTTTTCGCACGGTGCCGTCGATCACCGACATCGCCTCGGGCAAGCTGCGCGTCAGCCAGATCCGCGACGTGGACATTAACGATCTGCTCGGGCGAGACGTCGTTCAGCTCGATCTCGATGTGCTCGAAGCCTTCGGCCGGGGCAAGACCATTCTCGTCACCGGGGCGGGGGGGTCGATCGGCTCGGAGATGTGCCGACAGATCTGCCAGTTCGCGCCGCGACGGCTGCTGCTGGTCGAGCAGGCGGAGAACCCCCTCTTCTATATCGATCGCGAACTCCGCAAGCGATTTCCTCCGGTGGCCATCGAGCCGCTCGTCTGCAACATCACCGATCGCGCTCGCGTGGACGAGATCTTCGAGCGCTTCCGGCCTGCCATCGTCATCCACGCGGCCGCTCACAAGCACGTGCCCCTGATGGAG